>Ga0316605_10002744_pt1 | contig 9978 bp, 6 predicted proteins | sample OWC_soil_day20_n_FD_207666 | JGI IMG/M metagenome (GOLD analysis project Ga0316605, IMG submission 207666) | Wetland soil microbial communities from Old Woman Creek delta, Ohio, United States - OWC_soil_day20_noCT | ecosystem: Environmental > Terrestrial > Soil > Wetlands | place: USA: Ohio... | reverse complement strand
GGCCGTGACGAGTATCCCGCCGGGCTTTAAGCCAACTCAGTACCGGTATATGGGGTATCATTCAAGTTGTGCTGCGGACATCTACTTCTCTAAAGTGTTCAAAGTAAAAACAGAGAATAAGTTTTGAGTGGCCTGCCTGTTGGCAGCTCATTACCGACAATCAATAACAGTATAAGCGTGTAGAAAGCTTTTGGATGGTTTGTTTGGACGGCGGTTCGAGTCCGCCCATCTCCACAAAAAATACTGATTGTCAGTATTTTATCGTTAATAAAACAGCAAAGAGGCTGCCTGATTTTTCAGGCAGCCTCTTTGCGTTGATAGACAGGTCGTTGAGAGTGGTGCACCTGCGGTGCCGGTCCATGCCTGCGGCGAAATTTTTGCGTTCACGCTAAACAACTCATTTTCAAGTGTTTTCCCCAAACAAAGAGACATAATGTCTCTTTGTTTGGGGAAACAATCTAACATTGTGATAGTTGAATTGAATGACTTTCGAATAGTGTCGTCCTGGAATAGGTTGACTGAGTTTTTTGAAAATATTTTTCGCGCAAACACCTGGATGCGTGATAGTTGCTAAGAACACGCAGACATAATGTCTGCGTGTTCTTAGCATGCAATTGACTGTGTGGCACTTAGGGAATATATGGTGCGGCTGTGCCGCGGTTTAAAGCCATGCGGCAGATGATCCTTTCGGCTAAACCCGCCGAAGGCGTAGACCGGCAACGAAGGAGCACCTTACTTGCCCCTTTTGGGAAGCTGGGATACATTGACGCAGTTTGAGGTATGTGTCACATTACCAGATGCTTGCAAATGGGATTTTATATTTATTTAAAAATTCGTTTTTAGAACTGCTCAAAACCAGTGACTTACCTCAAACTGCGTCAATGTGTCTTCGCCGTCGCCGGATACGAAATGCGGGAGTGGTATACCTGCAAGATCTTTTGTTTGAACACTTTTTTTACACGGTTGATGTCTTTAAGGGAGATTTCGGCGTCGGCAAGCTGTTCGTCGGAAATTCTTGTGTCCACTACCCTTTCCACCAGTTCGGAAACTGACTGCTCGGTGTAGTCACTGAGTGTTCTTGAGGCTGCTTCAACTGCATCGGCCATCATGACAATCACCTGTTCTTTGAATGTTGGAAGCATCCCGGTATAGGTGAACTCTTTCTTTCGCGCGGGGTCGCCGCCTTTGTTTATAAACTGGTTATAGAAAAACATTGTTTGCGAATGGCCGTGGTGCGTTAATATAAAGTCGATGAGGATTTGCGGCAGCCTCACTTTCTTTGCTATTGTCACTCCGTCTTCTACATGTTGGATAATAATCTTTGCGCTGTCTTCCGGAGCAAAATCCTTATGGACGTTTGTCCCGCCTAAAGGCTGATTTTCTATAAAAAATAGCGGATTGCTCATCTTGCCGATGTCATGGTACAGGGCTCCGACCCTTGTGAGCAGTGCGTATGCGCCAATCTCTTTTGAAGCGGCCTCTGCAAGATTTGCAACTTGCAATGAGTGCTGGAATGTCCCGGGGGCCTTTTCCGACAGCTCCTGCAAAAGAGGAGATGTTGTATCCGACAGGTCACGCAGCCTTGGATTAGATACCAGTCCAAAAATCTTTTCAAATATGAATAGCAGAGGAAAGGCGGCAATTATTATAATGGAGTTCCATGCGAAATACATGAAAAAAGATGGATTCACCGAGAGGAACGAACCATCCTCAACCAGCCGGAAAGCAACATAGGCAACCGAAAGGCTGGCGAAGGCCACAAGTGAGTTTATAAACTGCAGCCAGCCTCTGTTCCAGTATGAGAAAGTAAACACAATCAGCCCACCGGCTATTGCATTGAGAAAGAATAGTTCGTATCCGTTTTGCGCGATAAAGAAAACAGGAAGCAAAAAGGTGAGATATACGGGCAAAACAATTTTTGATGTAAAAAACGAAGTGAGATAAAGTGCGAATACCGAGTATGGCACTATATACAAATACGCCGGATTTATATCCCTTACTATTACAGTTACAAGTACTATCAAAATTAACTGCAATAACAGAAATGAGAGATTTTTGGAATCACTCAGCAAATTTCTCTTAAGAAAATAAAGGGTCACGGAGAAAAGAAGCAGGATACCCGCAACAACAAGCAAGTGCCCTAGTTTAAGGAGATAATAGCTTCCGGAAAATCCCATGCTGAGTTCGTATTCTGCCTTATATGAGTTCAAAAGCTGTTCAATTTCCGCGGTGATGGTCTCTCCTTTTGCAACAATCAGTTGACCGGTATACAAAACGCCTTTTGTAGGGGAGATAAAGTTCATCGCTTCCTTATGGGCAATTTCGGTGGTATTGCTGTCGAAAATGAGGTTGGGACGAATGAGGTCGGCGAGATTAATTTTCTTTAACAGTTCGGGAGAAACAGATGCACTCAGGAATCTCTCTGCACTCTCCTTTGTATATACCTCACCGAGCGGCTTCTCGGTCGATTTACCTCCGGCTTTTTGAACCACAATACTCTTAAGAATTGAGGAGTCCTCTGTGCGGCTGACAACTCCCCTTTCATATACAGAAGAAAGGACTGTCCTGAATTTTGCAACTGCTACAGAGTCGGCGCCGGCAACAGATATCTTTGACAATGCGTCCAGCACATCGCTTTTTACCGATTCGTCCAGTTTATAGTATGGTAAAACCTGAGCCGCAACAGTATTCCTCTCTTCTCGTAGCTCGGCATCGTTCTTAAGAATAGGAACATCCACCGGAGCAATGAGGGTTTCATAGAGCCATGGCCTGCCTCTCTGATATTCATACTTGAACTTGCCCTCGGCAGGCAGGAGCAGCGTTACTATTATTGCGGCCGATGCTGTAATTACTAAGAACCTGTATTTTTTAATCCAATCTGCAAAACTCATAGTTATATCTGTTGAACTGTTTCTACTTTGACAAAATTAATCTAATTTTGAACACTGATATCCAATTATTAAAATTACCCCATATGAATAAAGTTATCTGCCTAACCATTAAGATTTTCATAACATTTGCAATCTTATTTGCAAGTACAGGGCTTTTTGCCAAAAAACTGATAGTCATTAAGTCCGATTATCTAAAAACAAACGATTCAGTATTTGTGTTCACCCCTAAAGGATGGAACGCCGATGCAGAAACTGCCACTCCTGCCCTTTTCCTTCTTCATGGCTGGAGCGGAGACTACAGCAACTGGAGCACAAAAACAGACATCCAGGCAATGAGTGATAAGTACGGATTTATTATCATCACCCCCGACGGATTTTACAATAGCTGGTATTTCAACAACGTGGACCCTGCAAAAATGCAGTGGAGAGCATTCTTCGACTATGAGCTCTATCCAATGATGGTAAAAGAGTACAGGCTCGTTCCGGAAAAAACATTCATAACCGGCCTCAGTATGGGAGGACATGGCGCAATCAATATATTTCTTGACGACATCGCAAGGTTCCGTGCCGCAGGAAGTATGTCCGGTGTATTGAGACTCGACGACACCCGCCTTAAAAACTCCGATATACCAAAAGTACTCGGCCCATATGATCCTGAATCGCCCCTTTATAAAGGAGGTTCGGCAATAAACAGACTTGAGGGATACAATGCCCAGCTTGAAAAAGCAGGAAAAGAGTACGGAAAAATAATGCTTATCACATGCGGCGCTCAGGACGGACTTGCAAAAAGCGCATTCGACTTTGCAGCAAAATGCGACTCTTTTAAAATACCAAACATCTTAATAATCAGCCCGGGCAATCACAGCTGGAAATACTGGGAATTTGCCCTCGACCAGCATCTGTTCATCTTCTCAAGAATGGCAGAAGGCAAACATCTGGGCTTTTAAATAAATTCTAAAGATAAGAAGACGAGCTAAATTGCCGTGGGAAGATTAGAATTTTATTATTGTGTACAAACTGCTTCTCGATTTTTGATGATAACCTGTCGAAGTAATGGTTGTAGGAAACTGAATTTCTTCTTGCCGAAATTAAAATAATTAAATCTGTATCATTTATCTCACTAGTCACAGGATTCAAATCTTCCCAGTCGATAAAACTACTGAAGTTAATTGATAAGCTCAGTTTCTTCTGTTTAATAACCGTTCTCATTGCCTCCTGTGTACTTGCACTTCCAAAATGGACAACCGGCACAGAAAGTTCATGGGAGAGTTTGGAAATCTTTAGCAACCAGGTTATAAAGCCATCTTCTTTCTCTGCAAGGGGAGATGTAATTACAATAATACGTTTTTGATTAATCAGGTGATTCTCAAAACCGCATATAAAAAGATTCTTATCGTTGTTTTCAATAATTGAGTTTATTTTTTCTCCGATAACCTTATCGAGAATCCCCGCTTTTTTAGGCCAGCCAAGGACAATTATATCGGCCATTATTTCTCTTGAAACCCGGTTTATTCCGCTTGCAACATTATAATCTATAGTAGCAATTGTCTTAATCAAAACCTCTGATGCTGCTCCCTGAATTTTAAATTTTTCAAGTTTGTTTCTGGCAGATACTATATTCAATTCCGCTTCGGCATTATTGGGAACAACCGACAGTATTGTTAACGGGTTTGGCGATTTTTTCTCTTTAATTAACAATGTAAACTCCAGCAGCTTCTCAATATTCATAAGATTTGCAATTGGAAGCAAAATGTTTTCTGTATAAAAAAAATGCACCTCTTTGTTTGATAAATCATTGCTCTCTTCGGATAAAAGTATTTGTTTAGAAGCTTTTTCGGTTGCAAATGATGCTACAATACACGTTACTAAAATAAGAATGATTGTCCCATTAAGAATGTTTTCGTCGAGTATACCTGCTTTATATCCCACTAGAATCACCGCCAAAGTAGCAGCAGCATGCGAACTGCTTAAACCGAAAATAAGCTTTCTCTGAGCTTTGGAATATTTAAAAGTAATCTGAGTAAAATATGCCGCCAGCCATTTTCCTATTATTGCAACAATAGTCAACGAAACAGCAATAATGATTGCCATAGGGCCGTTGAAAATAACTCTCAAATCTACCAGCATACCTACAGAGATAAGGAAGAATGGTATAAACAGCGAATTCCCGATAAATTCAATTCTGTTCATAAGGGCCGATGACTTGGGAATAAGAGGATTCAATGCCAACCCGGCAACGAACGCACCTATTATTGGTTGTACACCCGATATTTCGGCAAGGAAGGCTGCAAAAAATACAACAGCCAAAACAAAGATATAATGAGCGTGCTTTTCACTCTCCAGCTTACTGAAAAACCACTTGGTAATCTTTGGTATTAATAAAAACATTATTGCCGAAAAAACCGCCAGAGAAGCAACCAGTCTTATCCAGAATGCCTGATTAAGACTTCCTTCACTGTTACCAATAACCACTGCCAGAATAATGAGCACAGCCGTGTCCGTGAGGATGGTTCCACCCACTGCTACAGCCACCGCCTGATTTTTTGAAATGCCCAGTTTACTTACAATGGGATATGAAACAAGCGTATGAGTAGAAAACATACTCGCGATTAACATGCTGGCATTAAAACCATAGCCTAAAATGAAATAACAAAAAGGGAACCCAATTGACAACGGCAATATGAAAGTAAAAAATCCAAAAAGGAAACTTTTATAACGCGTCCTTTTGAATTCATTCATGTCGAGGTCAAGTCCTGCTATGAACATAATATACAGCAATCCTATTGTAGAAAAAAGGTCAATTGCGCTATTATTTTCCAGCAGATTAAGTGCAAATGGGCCAACGACCACGCCAGATAAAATCAACCCTATTATTCCGGGAATCTTAAACCTCCTAAAAATAATAGGTGCCACAAGAATTATAAATAACAGCAACGAAAAAACCAATACAGGATTACTCAATGGTAATTCAAACTGATGAAAAAACTGTTTTAGAAATTCGCCCATCCTACCTGTATTCCGATTTAATAGAATTTAGTTTTTCCATATCATCAAAAGTGATTGTGAAGTGATCGACTTTTGTGTTTTCTACCATTCGCCCGAACGTGGTTGTTTTTGGCAGAGGCAGAGTTCCGCTTTGCAATGCAAAACGAATGAGCAATTGTGCAACTGTAACTTCGTATGAAGCAGCAATTTTGTTCAAAAATTTGTCATCAAGAGCTCGTCCTGTTGCCAGAGGCGAATATGCTTCAACAAGGATGTTGTGTTTATTGCAGAAATCTACATACTCCTTTTGAGTGCGGCCTACGTGAAAAGCTATCTGGTTTGCCATAGGAACTATTTCGCAATTGTCCAGAATCGCCTGAACGTCTTTAGGGCTGAAATTAGACACCCCTATTGCCCTTACTCTTCCGTCTTTATACAGTTTTTCGAAAGCCTTCCATGACTGTATATTCTGAGCAGTATAGTCTCCCCCTTTGTCTGTCCATGGCCATGGCGCATGAATCAGATACATGTCAAGCACATCAATGCCAAGATTTTTGACAGACAACTCAAAAGATTCCATTGCCTGATCATAACCTTTGATTTGCGCAGGCAATTTACTTGTAATAAAGACCTCATCCCTCTTGAGACCCGATTCTCTTATTGCCTTTCCAACGCCATCTTCGTTGATATAGGCAAGCGCAGTGTCTATGTGGCGATATCCAACTTTTAAAGCATCGGAAACAGCTTCGACAGCCACTTCGTTTGGAATCTGCCATGTTCCAAAACCTATTTTTGGAATGCTGACACCATTATATAAAATATATTTTTCTTTTAGTATTGACATCGTAAAATGAGTTTAGAGTTGATTTAACACAAATCTAATATTTATTCCATTTCATCAATATGAAAATTTTTGTTCATCGTAAACATTAAAAATATAACTTTATAGAATCTTGTTTAATAGAGAGTTATAAAACAAGCAAGATTGAGTCTGGCATTGGGTTTTAATCACTAAAAAAACATAAAATATGAAAAATTTGTTTCTATTTTTAGTTCTAATGATTGTCCCCTGTTCTTTAATATTTGCGCAGGATAAAACTGAAACCGTTACCGATGTCGATGGTAATGTGTACAAAACCGTAACAATAGGTACTCAAACCTGGATGGCGGAAAATCTGAAGGTCACAAAATACACCAATGGCGATCCCATTCCAAACATAACAGACGGGAATAAATGGCGTCAGCAGGTGAATGACGGAGCATATTGCTGGTATAACAACGATATTTCCAATAAAGACACATACGGTGCATTATACAACTGGTATGCCGTCGACCAGCAAAGGCCGGACAGGCGCCTTGCCCCTGTGGGGTGGCACGTTGCATCCAAAGAAGAATGGCAAATATTGATTGATTATTTAGGTGGAAACGATATAGCGGGCGGAAAACTGAAAGAAACAGGCCTTCAGCACTGGACTCTTCTAAATGAAGGAGCAACAAACGAAAGTGGTTTTACAGCAATTCCGGGAGGAATACGGTTTATAGGGATTGGCACAAAATTTACCGACCTGGGCTTAGTAAGTTGGTGGTGGACATCAACAGATTACAGCCTGTTTAAATCCTTTTATGTTTTAACATCCAATGGGGTAGCCAAAGCAAGTATATCGGAAATTAATCCATGCAATGGTTTTGCTGTTCGCTGCGTAAAGGATTGAACCTGCATCCCATTTTTTATTCAGAAATTCAGTTACAGAAACATTGATGTTTTTGTCTTAGTCTTTAATGTACGGAAGTGTAAAATAAAATACAGACCCTTTATCAACTTCGCTTTCCAACCATATTTTTCCATTAAGCATTTCCACATAAGCTTTTGATATTGACAAACCCAATCCTGCACCTTGATGTGCCTTTATATCTGAGATATCTGCCTGAATAAAACTGCCAAATATAGCATTTTGCCTATCTTCCGGAATACCAATGCCTGTGTCTTTCACATAGAACTCCAATTCGGCAGGCTCTTTATCGTTTTTTAAGAAATACCCAATTTCTATTAATCCTTTTTGTGTGTACTTAATTGCGTTTTTAACAAGGTTTGTAAGAATAGAAAACAGTTTTTCACCATCAGATTTAATAATCGCGTCCTTTGTTGGCAAAGTTTTGTTAATATAAAGTTTAATGCCTTTTCTTTCCGTTTCGGGGATAAAAAAATGATAAATGAATTCTATTTTCTCGTTGACATTTAAATTTTTAAAACAAGGATTCATCATACCTGCTTCAATTTTCGATATATCAACAATATTATTGATGATATTAAGCATTCGCAATCCGCTTTTCTCAATAATCTCAATATACTTTTGCTGCATTTCACCTGTAAGATTAGGTTCTTTAAGCAAATCGGCAAACCCTAAAATTCCATTCATTGGGGTTCTTATTTCATGAGACATATTTGCCAGAAATGCCGATTTAAGTTTGTCGCTTTCTTCTGCTCTTTCTTTTGCAATCAGTAATTCTGATGCTCGTTTCTCCTTCTCCTCGTTTTGAAAAGCAAGCTCCTTATTGGCAATCAGTAATTCTGATGCTCGTTTCTCCTTCTCCTCGTTTTGAAAAGCAAGCTCCTTATTGGCAATCATTAATTCTGATGCACGCTTCTCCTTCTCCTCGTTTTGAAAAGCAAGCTCTTTGATTTTTTCTAAGAGTCGTTGATCGGCCAGGATACACTTGGTGATGTTATGGCCTTGTGCAATTGAGGCGATAGGTGTTACACCATCCGGTGACATTATGTTAGCCGAGTTCCAAAGAAGTGTATGGATAGAACCATTAATATCCAGAATATCTATTTCAATAAAAGTTAATCGCTCACCCTCAAGAGTATTCTTAATGAGCTTCATCGATCTGTTTCTTTGAGATAGTGGAAAAAGAATTCCCATTGACTTACCAATCACATCCTTTTCAACTCTACCGGTAAGAGATTCAAATGCCTTGCTGAAACGTGTTATTTGAAATTTAGTATTCCATACAATTATTGGGGAATTTGCATAATTGAATAAGCAATCCAAGTACTGTATTGCCTCTTGACTATTTTTTTTGGATTCGGTTGATTTTTCATCCATAACGTATAGAAATAGAGATATCTATAATAAAGTTATAAATAAAAAATGTTATTGCAAATCCTTTTATTTATATTTTCTTTAGTCTTTCGGAGAAGATAAATAATCGTGCAACGCCAGTTTTATACTTGAAATGATAATTTCGGGGTCGTCATTTTGAACATTGTGCCCGGATTTAGAACAATAAAAAATCTTGCCATACCTGAGTGGATTAATTAACTCAAACCAGGTCTTAATCTTTATGATTTTGTTTATCCGGAACAACTTTTCTTCGTCATATAATTTCTGTTTCACCTGACCTGAAGGATAACCTCCTGCCATTATAAAATGAACAGGTACGTCGGGTACGGGATCCCTGTTGCACAACTCTATGCCACCGGCCTTGCCAAACGCCCGCTGAGCCTTCATCTCTTCAACGACAAACTTAGGACCCTGCGCCATAAACTCATCGGCCGACTTGTCATATTCAGCAAAAAGAGAATCAATCTGTTTTGTGGTTAAACCTATTTCTCTGTATGGAGAACTTCCCCCACCCTTAACTTTAATGAAATCGTGGGGATCGACAAAAATAAGTCCTGCAATTTCATTCGGATAAAACGTTGCAAAGCATCTGATATATGCTGCTCCCCATGAATGTCCTACAAGTATGTAGGGCGGTTTGAGCCCTTTTTCAATAAGAGACTGATGAAGAACTTTTGCAATATGGTCCACGGTAGGTACGATGTTGTCATCTTCGGAACTTCCAATTCTTGGCCTGTTGTATGCAAAAGTCGTATTGCTCTTTGATACTTCCCTGATAATAGGCAGCCAGTATTCGAAATCGGTTCCCCGGCCGTTTTCAAAAACAATAACCGGTTTTCCTTTTTGGTTGTTTTCCATCCCATAGGTAATCGTTTCTAGCTTGAATCCATTCACAGATATCAAGTCCAGGTTAGGAAGGGCTTTCTTTCTGTTTGCCAGAACAACTTCTAGCAAGGGGTTCCATCTTTTATCGGGAT
>Ga0316605_10002743_pt1 | contig 9979 bp, 9 predicted proteins | sample OWC_soil_day20_n_FD_207666 | JGI IMG/M metagenome (GOLD analysis project Ga0316605, IMG submission 207666) | Wetland soil microbial communities from Old Woman Creek delta, Ohio, United States - OWC_soil_day20_noCT | ecosystem: Environmental > Terrestrial > Soil > Wetlands | place: USA: Ohio... | reverse complement strand
TTCATAAAGATATGTTTAAGGATTACTTGACAAAGTTCAATAAATAGGAATAGAACGCGGATGACACTGGTAACGCTGGTTAGCCGAAATCAATCCGTGATGATCCGTTCAATCCGCGTCATCCGTGTTCCATTGTTTTAAAAAATTATAACTGCGACTCACTTATGTACGATTTTATCTTCAAACCCTTCAATGAAATGACCCAGGACGACTATGTAAAAGTCGGATTCAAATCAGGATTAGAAATTCATCAACAGCTTTTAACCGAGAAAAAACTTTTCTGCCGTTGTCCAGCAGGAAAATATACCAGAGAATTTGATGCGGAAATTTTGCGTCATATGCGTCCCACTCTATCTGAAATGGGAGTTTATGACGGCACAGCTTTGATGGAATTTAAAACTAAGAAGAATATTATTTATCACATCAAACGGGAAACTGTTTGTACCTATGAGATGGATGACACGCCACCGTTCCTAATAAATGAAGATGCTCTTGAGATAGCGATTGGAATAGGAATGTTGTACAACTGCAATGTTGTTGATGAAATTCACATCGCACGTAAACAATATTTGGATGGAAGCATTCCAACAGGATTTCAACGCACAGCGATTTATGCTCTCGACGGCTGGATTCCATACAAAGATAGAAAAGTAAAAATTGTTCAGATGTCTATTGAAGAAGATTCGTGCAGAGAAGTTTCTGATATTGGTCACGATAGAGTTTATCTTACAGACAGACTTGGAATGCCGCTTATTGAAACGGTAACAGAACCTGCAATGAAAACTCCGCAGGAAGTTGCAGAAGTTGCATGGCAATGCAGTAAACTTGTAAGGAGTACACAGAAAGTTCGCCGTGGGATGGGTGCGGCTCGTGAAGATGTAAACGTTAGTGTTGAGGGCGGAACTCGTGTTGAAATAAAAGGTGTTCCTCAAATAACTTTAATTCCACTTCTTACTTATAATGAGGCAATGAGACAATGGAATCTTTTACGATTGAGAGAAGAATTAAAAAGACGTGGCATCACACCCGAAGCATTTAAGGCTGAATCTTATGACATAACAAAACTCTTAAAGAAAGTTCATTATGCTCCACTGAAAAACGCCGCAGATTCCGGAATGATGCTGAGCGCGGTAGTGTTAAAAGGATTTAAAGATTTGCTTCACTGGCAAACACAAACCGATACTTACTTTTCAAAAGAAATTTCTGATCGTGTAAGAGTGATAGCTTGTTTAACCAATATTCCAAATCTCATTCACTCAGACAGCAAGAGTGATACGATTAGTTCCGCTGATTGGTTAAAAATTAAAAAGTTTACTAACGCTTCTGATAATGATACGATGATAATTGTTTGGGGAAGTGAAGATGATGCTAAAACAGCGGTGAGCGAAATTATCATTCGTGCTAAAGAAGCAACGATAGGAATTCCATCTGAAACACGACAAGCAATGAGCGATGGAACAAACGGATTTGAACGTATTCTTCCCGGTGCAGATAGAATGTATCCTGATACAGATCTGCCGCCGAAAAAAATTACGAAAGAAAAAATTGAACAGATAAAATCATGGTTACCCGAACAATTCTGGAAAAGAATCGAATGGTACATCAAACTCGGAATTCCAAAAGATACAATTGAAGAACTTTCCGTTTCAAACTATGCAGAACTTTTTAAGAAAGCAGTAAATGATTGGAAAATAAATCCAACTACGGTTGCTGTGTTATTAATTCAATATCCCAAAAGATTGAAGAAGCAAGGATGCATGATTGAATGGATGCATGAAGAAATGTTTGAAGGCATTTTAAAATCCTATGGTGAGAGTAAAATCCCCAAAGATGCTTTGCTTACAACATTAAAAACAGTCGCAGAGCTCGGCGTTTTTACGGAAGAAGTAATTCAAAATCCTGCAACTGAAAAAGAAGCCGATGAAGTTATAAATATGGCTAAATCAAAATGTGACAAGATTACGATTTATAATCAGGAAAGTAAGAGCAATTTGTTAATGGGAATGATAATGAAAAAACTTCGCGGCAGAATTTCCGCAAAGGTTATTGCAGTTAAGATTGGTTTTGCGAAGGGAGTTAAATAATGGCTGAGATAAATTTAGAAGATTACAAAGGTTATCGTGGGGTTGCATTAAACACTCTGCAAAAATTTAAAACTCCAATCTGGAGTGATGTAGAAATTCTTACAGATGAAGGAAGTTTTAAGGGATTAATTTTACCTCGATCTGAAACCGCGGATGAATTTCACATCGTTCTTAAAATGCCGATTGGTTATAACATTGGAATAGCTGCAGATAAAATTAAAGACGTAAAAATCTTTGGAAGGAAGGAAGCGCATTATAAAATTCCGGAAAAGGATTTTCCTTACGATCCCAAAAAGCCAAATGTAAAATTACTTGGTACTGGCGGGACAATTGCTTCAAGATTGGATTACAGAACAGGTGCCGTTATTCCAGCATTTTCCCCAGGCGAACTTTATGGATCAGTTCCTGAGTTGGCAGATATTTGTAATCTTGATACTGAAAAACTATATGGTGTGTTCAGCGAGAATATGGGTCCGGAACAATGGATCGGACTTGCAGAAGCAATAGGTAGAGAAATTGAAAAGGGCATACAAGGAATTGTAATCGGACATGGAACTGATACAATGCATCACACAGCGGCAATACTTTCTTTTATGGTTCAGGATTCTCCCGTGCCAATTGTTATGGTTGGTTCGCAGCGTTCGAGCGATAGACCATCTTCTGATGCCGCATTAAATCTTATTCATTCTGTTACAACAGCGGCTATAAGCGATATTGCAGAAGTAATGGTTTGTATGTTTGGTCCGACTAGTGATTTGTACGGATTACTTCACCGGGGAACACGAGTAAGAAAAATGCATTCAAGTTATCGTTCAACATTCAGAACTATTGGTGATATTCCAATCGCAACAGTAAGCAGAGATAAAGTAACACCAATCCGTGATGATTATAAACGAAGAAGATTTGATAACGATGTAAAAGTAAATGCTGTTTTTGATGACAGAGTTGCAATCGTTTATTATTATCCGAATATGAAACCCGATATGATTGATTCATTGATTGATAATGGCTACAAAGGAATTGTAATTGCCGGCACCGGACTTGGGCACGTAAACAAGCCGCTTTATCCGGCATTAAAACGTGCAAAAGATAAAGGGGTTGCTGTTTATATGACAGTACAAACACTTTGGGGCTATGTGCAGATGTATGTGTATGATACCGGAAGAGATATGATGGAACTAGACGTTGTTCCTGCTGCCAATATGCTGCCTGAAGTTGCATATATGAAACTCGGCTGGGCTTTTGGACAAACAGATGATATTAAAAAAGTTAAGGAAATTATGCTTACTCCAATTGCAGGAGAAATAACTGAGCGTGAACCAAGCAATGGTTATTTAATTTATCAAGGCGGTTTACCAGAAGTAGAAGAGTTTATAAAGCAGTATAGGAAGTAGATCTCGGACTGTTGACATTGCCGTGGCGATTGCTATCTTATCATCACTTATTAAATTTGTTTAGTATTCCACCATTTTAAAAGGGAATAAAATGAACCGGGTTACAATATTCTTTTTACTTTTAATATTTTTATATACACACTCCTTACCACAATCTATTCACAAGTATAGCGATATATTTTTTCTTGACGACCACAATGGATGGATTTTAAGCAATAACGGTTATTTATGGAAAACAACAAATGCAGGTACAGATTGGATTAAAATCTATGATTCGCGGATAGACACGTTCGGAAAAATTACTTTTGTTGACTAACAAAATGGTTGGCTTATCTTGAGTAATACTCTTCTTCGCTCAAGTAATGGTGGATTAGATTGGGTACAAGAATATGAATTTCCCCTGGCCTTTGGTGGGTATGAAATTACGTTTGCAAATGATTCAATTGGTTTTGCTGATGATAGTGGTCGTTTATATAAAAGTGTTGATGGCGGAGAGAGTTGGACTTTGATGACAGATACTTTACATAACCTATACGATATCTCTTTTTATAAAGATTCAGTCGGATATTTATGCTTCACCGGCCCCAATCCGAATGGTTTTCCAACCAGTACTCGTTACATTTATAAAACAACCGATCAGGGAGAAACTTGGATCCGATCTTGTTTTGAAGGTGGTGGGTTAAATGAGTTTTTGTATTATGATAAAATTCGTTTTATTTCTAACAACGAATGTATAATTGGTGCTTTTGGGGAAAGTTTGTTTGGTATATCATTTTCACTAACCAAAACTACTGATGCTGGAACTACTTGGGAAACCTTAAATAGTTATAGTTATTGGTCTTTAGATTTTGAATTTATATCTTCACAAATAGGTTGGTCGATAAGTTGGTCGGGTATAATAAAAACAACTAATGAAGGAATTTCGTGGGACACGTTGCAAACTTTTACCAATTGGGATGATAGAAATACTAATTTCGAATTCTTTAACTCTAACATCTCGTATCTAATAAATTTGAATCATATTTACTCTACTAATGATGGATGGGTCACATATTCAATTGTGGATTCAATAGTAACGGGGATTAATGAACAACAAATAACAACAACAGAATTTATTCTGGAACAAAACTATCCAAACCCATTTAATCCAAGTACAAAGATCAGTTGGCAGTCACCAATAAGCGGTTGGCGATCAATCAAACTGTATGATGTAATTGGAAGAGAAATTGAAACCATAGCTGAAGGATTTTATGAAGCAGGTATTCATTCTAAATCGTATATTGCAAATGCTACACTGCCAAGCGGGATATAGTTTTATCAACTTAGAGCCGGTAATTTTGTTCAAACAAAAAAAATGATGCTTATAAAATAATTTTCATTTTCTCTGCGACTTTGCGTCTCTGCGTGAAATAGTTTTTTTATCTCGCAAAGACGCCAACCAAAATAATAAATTACATCTCTTTAAAAGTAACACCAGCAGGCAATTCAAATATTTTAGAATCTACAGAACCATCCTGAATTTTTGTTGCTTCGATAACAAACTCAGCATCGCCCATTTTAGTAATTGATTTTACCATTAAGTTATTCCATGTCCAACTAATTATTGGTGAACCGCTAAATTCTGCACTGTATTTTTTACAATCTTTACCCGCAACAGTTTCGGTTCCCAGATCTTTTACTTTATAACGCTCTATTGTTCTGGGATCAGCTTTTGAATAATCCGTACTGGCTGGAGCATACCAGGCTTTTTTAGTTCCTTCAGTTTTTCCTTCTTCGTAAGTGTAGCTGAATCCATCTTTTCTTATCTCGATTGTTTTTGATTTGGCAACCCCAAAATCAACAGATGTTATTGAAACCTCTTTTGCGCCGTAATCATCAAAATATAATTCTTGCTTTGCACCCATTGGTGCGTCGTAAAAAATTACACCGGATTTTATTCCGTATCGTTGACTGACAACAGGTTTAGGTGCTTCCTGTGTAGTAACAGTTTGCTGATCTGTGCCCTCAACTTTTTTCTCTTCAGTCTTTGTGCACGCAATGATGAATGTTAAAGCCAGAACAAAGAATAATAATTTTTTCATAATGTAACCCGAGCCTCTCCTGATAGTTAGTAAATATTTAATTATGTGTCAATTTTAATTCCAATAGAACACAGATTGCCTGGGTCTTCGCGGATTTAATCTGTGTTAATCCGCGCTATCCGTGTCATCCGAGTGCTATTGTCTTTAAGCTCTAGCTTCTCGTTAAATGCCTGTACTTAATTCTATGCGGCTGATCTGCTGCGATACCTAATCTTTCTTTTCGTTTTTCCTCGTACTCGGAATAATTCCCATCAAACCAAACAACTTTGCTTTCATCTTCAAACGCTAAAATGTGTGTTGCTATTCTATCCAAAAACCATCTATCGTGACTTATCACCAAAACACATCCCGCAAATTTTTCTATTCCTTCTTCAAGCGCGCGCAATGTATTTACATCAAGATCGTTTGTTGGTTCATCAAGCAGAATAACATTTGCGCCTTGCTTTAACATCATTGCAAGATGTACGCGGTTTCTTTCTCCGCCGGAAAGCATACTAACTTTTTTCTGCTGATCAGCACCGGAGAAATTAAACTGCGCAACATACGCACGCGAGTTTACCTGCCTGTTGCCAAGCATAATTGTATCTTCTCCGTTGGAGATTAATTCCCAAATACTTTTTTCCGGATTCAATGCATCTCTTGATTGATCTACATAAGACAGTTTAACGGTTGAGCCAACTTTAATATTTCCACTATCAGGTTTTTCTTGTCCTGTAATCATTCTGAACAAAGTTGTTTTACCCGCGCCGTTAGCTCCGATAATTCCAACCACAGCTCCGGGAGGAATTGAGAACGTTAGATCATCAATTAAAATATTATCACCGTATGCTTTACTAAGTTTTTCTGTTTCGATTACAATATCGCCAAGTCGCTCTGCAACAGGAATGTAAAGCTCAAGATCTTTTTGTCCTTTTTCTTTTTCTTCCTTAAGAAGATTTTCATAAGAAGTAATTCTTGATTGAGATTTTGCGTGACGAGCTTTCGGACTCATTCGTATCCATTCAAGTTCGCGCTGTAAAGTTTTCTGTCTATCGCTCTCACGTTTTTCTTCAACACGCAATCTTTCCTGTTTCTGCTCAAGCCACGATGAATAATTTCCTTTCCACGGAATTCCTTCGCCGCGATCAAGTTCAAGTATCCAGCCTGCAACGTTATCAAGAAAATATCTATCGTGTGTTACTGCAATAACAGTTCCTTCATACTTTTGCAGATGATGTTCTAACCACGCAACAGTTTCAGCATCAAGATGGTTTGTTGGTTCATCGAGTAAAAGAATATCAGGTTTTTGAAGAAGCAATCTGCAAAGTGCAACGCGTCTTCTTTCTCCGCCGGAAAGAATTTTACACAATGTATCTGAAGGCGGACATCGCAAAGCATCCATTGCCATTTCAAGTCGTGCATCAAGATCCCATCCTCCCATTGCTTCCAGTTTTTCCTGAACCTCACCTTGTCGTTCAAGCAGCTTTGTCATTTCATCATCATCCATAGGCTCTGCAAACTTTGCATTTATTTTATCGTATTCGCTTAGCAAATCAACAATTGCTTGAACACCTTCCTGCACAATTTCTCTTACGGTTTTAGTTTCATCAACATGGGGTTCCTGTTCAAGGTAGCCAATTGTAAAACCGGGAGACACAACTGTTTCTCCGTTTATGTTCTTATCAACTCCTGCAAGAATTTTTAGCAGTGATGATTTACCTGATCCATTTAAACCGATAACACCAATCTTTGCACCATAGAAGTACGATAGGTAAATATCTTTTAAGATAGGCTTGTTATTGTAGAATTTGCTTACTCCAACCATTGAGTAAATAATTTTGTTTACTTCTGCGCTCATGGAATCTTTCTTTTAATAATGTAATGTATAAAAATAAGGAAAGTGTTTGATATAAGTCTTCAGTCTATAATTTTCTATAAGCAGATTATTTTGGACACGAATTGATTTAACGATGTTTAGGAACTTGCTGTGACAATCAAGGTCAAACATTCTAGGTTTATATTTTTATATAATGATTTTTAACGAGAGCGTTAATAAGTACTTCGGATTTTTTTAGTTTAAATTTTTGTTCCTTAGCTAATGAGCCAAACAACGGAATTCCTTCTCCAAGAAGAATCGGTATTTGATTAATAATCATTTCGTCTATCAGGTTAAGTTTTAGAAATTCCTGTATGGTTTTACCACCATCTATATACAGATTAAAATAATTACGTGAATTGAGTTCTTTTAATACAGAAAGAGGATCTCCTTTAATTAATTCAACTTTACCGATAAGTTTTTCAGGGACTGAATTTAATGTTGAGCTTAATACAAAAACAGGCTTTGGGTAAGGCCAGGTATCAAATGTTATGACAATCTCGAAAGTCTTTCTGCCCATTACAATTGTGTCAATGTTTTTCATAAATTCGCCGAAACCAAAATCGCTTTCTTCAGGATTGGGTATTTCCAAAAGCCAATCTATGCCCCCATCTTTCTTTGCAATGTATCCATCAAGACTAGTTGCTATGTAAACTATGTTTGGCATTTGTGTTTCCTTTTTGTGATGTATAAAAATAAGGAAAGTGTTCTTAAAATCTTCAGTCCGTAGTTTTGAATGGAAATGATTCTTCGTGTGCTTTGTGAAAAGACTTTGAGTTCTTTGTGGTTAAAAAGATAACCACAAAGTTCACAAAGTAAATACGAGGCGCACAAAGCTTGCTACTTTGTTTTGGCAGCTATGGTAATTAGTTTTTCTAAAACCTTCAGATCAACACCTTCCAGCTTGTTAATATATAGACATCCAACTCCCGGTTTATGCTTGCCAAGTTTTTTCAATTCAATTTCATACTTCTTAATATCCATCACAAGATACAATGTAAGACTAGCCTTGCGGGGGGAGAATCCAATCTTAAACCATTCAACTTCTCTATCTGTAGCAGGGCTTTTATAGATTTTATTTCCAAAACCTATGATTGAACTACGCCACATTTTAGGTTTTTCTTTTGAAGCTTTTTGCATCAACTTAAGTATAGTAAAGCTGTCTTTGCGTTTTCCTTCATCTTTAACGGAGTTGATAAAGTCCTCTATGCTTGAGTTTGTTTCTTTAGTTTTTATTACAGCTAGTTTACTCATTGTGTTAATCTTTTTGTTTTGATTTTTTTTAGTTTATCTAATCTGCCTTTTCGTATAACAATATTTTTGTGATGCTAACACTTTTGTTTCCAGTATTGCTATTTGTTTTTTACAATTTGATCCTTTGTGTGCTTTGAGAAAAAACTTTGAGCTCTTGGTGGTTGAAAAGATAACCACAAAGCTCACAAAGAAAATACGAAGGACACAAAGTTTATAAACCTTATACCTTTAACGAGCCACGAAAACCTCTGGCGGCATAGTACGATTCCGCGCCGTTGTGGTAAACAAAAACAGTATCATAACGGCGATCGCAGAATATGGCTCCGCCGAGTTTTCTAATTTTATCAGGAGTTTTTACCCAGCTTGAAGTTTTAAGATCAAACTCGCCAATCTTTTGTAATTCGCGGTATTGTTCTTCTGTTAAGAGTTCAATGCCCATAGAAGTGGCAACATCAACTGCATTATCTTTTGGTTTGTTTTCTTTCCTTACATCAAGCGCTGCACGATCATAACAAAAACTTCTTCGTCTATTTGGACTTTCTGCTGAGCAATCATAAAAAACGTATTCGCCCGTCTTTTTATCATAACCAATAACATCCGGTTCACCGCTGGTTCTTTCCATTTCGTTTAAAGACCAGAGCTTTTCATTATTCTTTTTCAGTTTCGCTAGCATACTGACCCATTTAATATTTTTATGACGATTCATATTTTTTTCAAAACGAGTATTTAAAATGTTAAGTAGTTCTTCACGTTGTTTGGGAGATAATTCCCCTTTGTTGTTTTTTGTTTTGCCCATACTTTTCTTGCCTCCTTTGAATAGTAACCATCTTGTGGGCAAAGATATATTAATAGTGTAAAATACACAATGTAGTATGGATAATATTAGTCAGCAGTCTTCAATGGGCAGTCGGCAAATGGCACGAATGATTCTCAAGCCTTTGTAATCTTCAGAGTTTTTCAAACACTTTTCTTCATTATAATTAATGATATATCATCGGCGGCAGGATAATCACCAATAAATTGTTCAAGCTGAGAAACAATATATTCTCCTATTTGTTTCGGAGAATTGTTAGATGAGTTTTTTATTAATTTCTGAAATCTATCTATTCCAAAGAATTGACCATATTCATTTTTTGCTTCAAACACTCCATCTGAATATGCAATCAATATTTCGTATTGTTCAAGCACCATTGTTTGCTCACTGTATTCAGCATTTGAAACAAGTCCAAGAGCAATATCGCCTTTGGAAAGTTCTTTAATCTCTTTGTCGTTAACAATAAGCGGAGGAAAGTGCCCTGCATTTATAAAATC
>Ga0316605_10002742_pt1 | contig 9980 bp, 9 predicted proteins | sample OWC_soil_day20_n_FD_207666 | JGI IMG/M metagenome (GOLD analysis project Ga0316605, IMG submission 207666) | Wetland soil microbial communities from Old Woman Creek delta, Ohio, United States - OWC_soil_day20_noCT | ecosystem: Environmental > Terrestrial > Soil > Wetlands | place: USA: Ohio... | reverse complement strand
GAGCTCCTCTCCCTCGCGGGGGAGCTCTCCCGATATGCCGAGGGAGAGGGGGTCCCCGCCGACCTCCCTGCCGCACCCGCCGCCGTCCGCGGCCCCGCTGGCGTCCGTGTCCCCCCCTCCTCCCGGGGGATCGGGGAGAAAGCGGCCCTCGTGAGGGAGGTGGACCGGATCGCGCGGGCGGTTTCCCGGGAGGTCCGGCAGGTCCGGGTCACCTACGCGGAGACGCTGCGGCGGATCGGGGTGGCCGCCCACCCGGACGTTTTTGCCGCGGAGGAACAGACATACGGCATTCTCGCCGCGCATTGCGTGGCGGGGGACGGCTCCGGCCTGACGATGGGGTACGAGTCCGCCGGAGGGACGGAGGGGCTGGAGTTCCTCGAAGGAGGCGTTCCGGAACGGTTGGCCCGCCGGGCGGCGGGCAGAGCGGTCCGTTCCCTCCGCGCAGCGCGCCTTCCCGGGGGCCGGATGCCGGTCGTTCTCTCCTGCGAGGCGGGGGGGACGATGGTCCACGAGGCGATCGGCCACGGGCTGGAGGCGGACCTCGCGCGGCGGGGGATGTCGGTATACAGGGACCGGCTGGGTGAGCGGGTCGGCGCCTCCCTCGTCTCGATCGCGGACGACGCCACCCTCCCGGGGAAGCGCGGCTCCTTCGGGATGGACGACGAGGGGACTCCCGGGGGCCGGACGGTGCTCGTGGAAAACGGAATCCTCAAGGGGTACCTCCACGACCGCCTCTCCGCTCGCCGGGACGGCGTTCACCCGACGGGGAACGGACGCCGCGAGTCGTACCGCCACCGGCCGATCCCCCGGATGACCAACACCCTCATCCTCCCCGGGGACACCCCGCCGGAGGAGGTCCTGTCCGGAGTGGACCGTGGCCTGCTCGTCGTGAAGATGGGGGGGGGCCAGGTGAACACCGTCACCGGGGATTTCATGTTCGAGGTCGCGGAAGGGTACCGGATCGAGGGGGGCAGGCGCGGGGAGCCGGTGCGCGGCGCCACGATCACCGGGAACGGCCCCGAGGTCCTCTCGATGATCGACCGCGTCGGGTCCGACCTGGGGTTCGGGATCGGGACGTGCGGGAAGGACGGACAGGGCGTCCCGGTCGGCGACGCTCAGCCGACCCTCTCCATCGGTCCGCCCTACATCACCGTGGGGTGATTACGTAAGGAGGGAGAGCCCCGGGCCCCGGTCTTCTCCGCGCCGGGAGTACTCCTCCGCGCACGCCTCCTGCGTGTCCGCCCGGTTCCGGTTGATCGGGTCGTACCCGTCGATCAGCACCGGCACGATCCGCCCGTCCAGGGAGCCGTTCGTGGCGAACTCCCGCAGGATCCCGATCGTCCCGTCCCGCAGCACCCCCCGCCGGTACGGCCGGTTCTCCGTGAGGGCGGTGAACACGTCCGCCACGGCGAGGATCCGGGATCCGAGCGGGAGGGAGTCCCCGCGGTGGTGGAAGGGGTAGCCGTTCCCGTCCATCCGCTCATGGTGGAAAGCCGCCCACCGGCTGATCTCCTCGAATCCCCCGATGTTCTCGAGGATCCGGAAGGTGTGGTAGGCATGCCCCCGGATGACGTCGAACTCGGAGGAACTCAGGCGCGCGGGCTTCTCCAGGATCGCATTGGGCACCGCCACCTTCCCCAGGTCGTGTAGGTGGCCGGCGATCCGGATGAGGCGGCACTCCCGCTCCTCGAAGAGCAGGCGCCGCGCGAGGTGCTCCGCCGTGGACGCCACGCCGCTGGAGTGCGTGGCGGTGTAGGAACTGCGGAAGTCCACGACGCGGGAGAGGATCTGCCCGATCTGCTCCAGGCTGTCCAGCGGGAGGATCACCCGGGGCCACTCCACCATTCCGGAGATGACGGAGCCGACGCGCGGCGAAACCGCGTCGAGCCAGAACGACTCGATGCCGGAGAAGGCGTGGAAGGAGTCGGCCAGGTCGGGGGAGAACTGCTCCCCGGAGAGCCGGTCCACCTCCGCGACGATCCGCGGCACCTGCCCGAGTACGCCGGCGTCCCGCCGGATCATCCGCTCCACCGTGTCGGCCAGGTGCACGGCGTTCGCGGACAGGCGCACGGGACCCGGCACTCCCTCCCAGCCGTCCCGGGCGTTCCACGGCTTGTGGTGGTACCGCACGATCTCGGAGGTCGTGCGGAACAGGTCGAAGCGGCCGAGCAGCTGCGCACCGATGCGCACGTGGGAGTCCAGGTCCTCCATGTCCCCCAGCATTGTGTCGACCCGCTCCTCCACGGACAGCATGCCGATGTCGTGGAGGGCAGCGGCGTAGAGCAGGTCGGACTGCTCTTCCAGGGTCCGCGCCATCGGGAGGGTGAGGCGCAAGGCGATGTACGCCACCCGCTGCTGGTGATCCACGGCGGCATGGTGCACCAGGTCGAGGGCATCGGAGAGGGAGAGGACGAGGTTCTGGAGGAGCACGACGGGGTCGCGGATCATCCGGCGGCACCCTTTCCCGGCGGTATCTGCCCGATCTCCAGTGTACGGCCTCCGCGGCCGGATGAAACCGGAAATCTTCCTTCCGGCGGCGGCCCCACGCGCCCGCGCCGGCCCTCCTTGCCTTTCCGCCGGCAGGCGATAGAATGCGCCATGGTCGCCAGGATCCTCGAAGCCATCGCCGGTTTCGTGATCTACGTCATCTCCTCGATGGGCCTGCCCGGGATCGTCCTCCTGATGGGGATCGAGTCCGCGTGCATCCCCCTCCCCTCGGAAGTGATCATGCCGTTCTCCGGATACCTCGTGCACAAGGGCGTCCACTCGCTGTGGGAGGTCTCCCTGGCGGGCGCCCTCGGGTGCGTCGTGGGATCGATCCCCGCCTACTACCTCGGGATGTACGGCGGCCGGCCGCTGATCGAGCGGTACGGCAAGTACGTCCTCATGTCCCGCCAGGACCTCGACATGGCGGACCGCTGGTTCGCCCGCCACGGGGAGGCGACCGTCTTCATCGCCCGCCTCCTGCCCGTGATCCGCACCTTCATCGCCTTCCCGGCCGGCGTGGCCCGGATGGACATGCGGCGCTTCATCCTCTACACCTTCGCGGGGTCCCTCCCGTGGTGTCTCGGGCTCGCGTACATCGGTATGGTGATGGGGGAGAATTGGCCGATCCTGAGGGAATATTTCCACCGCTTCGACCTGGTCATCGGCGCGGTGATCGTCGCGGGGGTCGTCTGGTACGTCCGGCGCCACCTGCGGCACCGCGCGGAAGGCTAGCTGGCCCGCCCCTGTTCCGTCACGACTCGGGCGGAACGTCCTCCCGCAGGAGCCGCATCACCCGGAACGCCTCGGCGTATTCCGGCCGGCGCGCCCTCCCTTTCCCGCCCGGCCGGCGCGCTGGGGCCCGACTCGCCTCGTCCAACGCCCACCCGCGTATCCGCGGGGAGAGATCCCTTTCCCCCAGCTGGCTCCGGTGCGTCTTGAGCGCCGTAAGCTTCGCCCCGATCGTTCCCGTCACGTCGATCCAGGTGTTCGGGGAGTGGGTGGAACTGACGTATACGGCGTGGACCTTGTGGGGCCGCCCCGCGTCCGGCCAGAGGAGCCGCATCTCCGCGCACGGGAAGACCGCATCGAGCGCCGCCTGCCCCGCCGCCCGGTGGTCGGGGTGGTTCACGTACTGGTCCCCGAAGAAGAGTGCCTGGGGATCGTTGCACAGGACGACTTCCGGCCGGTATTTCCGGATCTGCCGGACCAGCGCCTTCCGGAGCGCGAGGGACGGGGCGAGTTCGCAGTCGTCCCGCCGGAGGAATACCACCCGCCTCGCGCCTGTGATCCGCGCCGCTTCCCGCTCCTCCCGCTCCCGGACGCGTTCCAGCGCCTTCCGGGTCATCCCCGGATCGTGGGTTCCCGCGTTTCCGCTGGTGATCAGCACGTACGTGACCTCGCACCCCGCGCGGACCCACTTCGCCAGCGTCCCTGCGACGGTGAACTCGATGTCGTCGGGGTGGGCGTAGATGGCCATGGCGGAGCGGGGCACGTAATCGGCGTCGAATCTCGGCACGGTCGGACTCCTTCCCTCCGGGGGGTCCCCCTGCGGTAAGATGGTCAACCGGTGCCCCGGGACTCCCCCGGAGAAGGGAAATCCCCCTTTGGAAAACCGGTTCCTCACCGTCATCGGCGAGGTGGAGAAGGCCCGCAAGGGGCTGGCAGCCTGCGCCGCCGCGTTCCTGCTCCTGGCCGTCGTCTGCTTCCTCTTCTCGGAACGTGCCCTCCTCGTGCTGGTGCGCCTCCTGGGGAAGCGGCTCGTCTCCTACTCCCCCGAGGAGGGGTTCATCGCCCTGGCGTCCCTGTCGCTGTACGGCGCCTTCGTCCTGACTCTCCCACTGGCCGGGTATCTCCTGTGGCGCGGCGTGGTCGCCCCCAGGGTGCCGGAGTGGCGGAAGTGGGGGGGGGCGGTCGTCGCGGTGGCGACAGCCCTGTTCCTTTGCGGGGCGCTCCTGGGCTACTTCGTGCTCCTTCCGGCGGGGATCGGGTTCCTGGTGGGGTTCGAAACGCAGGACGTGCAGGCCCTCATCTCGGCGAAGAAGTTCATCTCCTTCTGCGGGACGATGCTGATCGCCCTGGGGCTCTCCTTCGAGGCCCCCCTGGCCTCCTTCTTCCTCGCCCGGCTGGGGTTGCTCAAGCCGTCGTTCTTCCGGAACCGGTGGCGCCACGCCCTCCTGGCGTGCACGGTCCTCTCCGCGATCCTCACCCCCACGCCGGACGTGTACAACCTGACGCTGATGGCTTTGCCGCTGCTGGGGCTCTACTTCGTGAGCTTCCTCGTGGTGGTGGTCGCGGCCCCGGCCCCGGCCGATGGTTAAGAGCGGGGTGTGAGGCCCAGGTCCGCGATCATCCGGAGGTCCTCCGCCGCCGGCCGCCCCTCCGTGGTGAGGTAGTTCCCGGCCATCGTCCCCGTCGCCCCCGCGGCGAACATCAGGGCCTGCAGGTCCCGGAGGTTCACCTCCCGTCCCCCGCAGACGATGATCTCCCGAGTCGGGTTCGTCAGGCGCAGCATGGCGATGATCCGGAGGCAGCCGGTCGGGGTGAGGACCCGGCGTCCCGAAAGCGGCGTCCCGGGAACGGGGTTCAGGAAGTTCACCGGGATGGAGTCGACGCCGAGCTCCCGAAGGGTAAGGGCCAGCTCCACGCGGTCCGCGTCCGATTCCCCCAGGCCGAAGATGCCGCCGCAGCACACCCAAGCACCGGCCGCCTTCGCCGCCCGCACCGCCGCCACGTCCCGCTCGTACCCGTGGGTCGTGCACACGTTCGGGAAGAAGGACCGGGAAGTCTCCAGGTTGTGGTGGACCGACCGCAGCCCCCGGGAGAGCAGGTACGAGACGTCCTCCGGGGCCAGGGCGCCCAGGCTCACGCACGTTTCCAGCCCCAGTTCCGTCCGGATCCGCTCCACCGCGTCCCCCACGCGCGCGAGCTCCTCCCGGTTCCTCATCGAGAGGCCGGAGGCGACGATCGAGAACTCGCGGGCCCCGCGCTCCTTCGCGGCGGCCGCCGCCCCGAAGATCTCCTCCACCGTCAGGAGGGGGTACTTCCGGATCTCCGCCGTCGAACGGCGGGACTGGGCGCAGAAGGAGCAGTCCTCCGTGCACATCCCCGACTTCGCATTGACGATGGAGCAGAGGCGGATGCCGTCGCCCTTGAAACGGCGGCGGATCCCTTCCGTGACGTCGAGCAGGCGCCAGAGGGCTGCGTCCGGGATGGACAGGACCCCCAGGGCATCGGCGCCCCCGATCCCCTCCCCCGACATCCCCTGCCCCCGGATCCTCCCCCAGAACGGTTCCACGATCCACTCCCCTCGGGAAATCGAAGGGTTTATTCTCTCCGGAGGCCGGGAGGCTGTCAACCTCGGCGCCGGGATAAGGTTTACAGCCTCGCGGTCCGGGGCGGCTCCATCCCCCATCCGGCGGATTTTCTTTACAATGGCGATATGGACGTTGCGGCGCGGCTGCTGGTCTTCGACCTGGACGGGACGCTGATCGACTCGAAGGATGATCTTGCCGCGGCCGTGAACGTGGCCCTCGAATCCTTCGGGTTCCCCCCCCTGCCGCACCCGACGATTCACGCGTACGTCGGGGACGGGGCGATGATGCTGATCCGCCGGGCCCTCCCCCCGGGGAAGGCCGACCTCCTGCCGGAGGTTCTGGACCGCTTCCTCTCCTACTACCGGCGCCACCTCCTGGACACCACGAGGGCGTACCCGGGAGTGGTCGACGCGCTGCGGCAATGGGCGGGGACGTACCGGATGGCGGTGCTCACGAACAAGCCGCTGGCGATGACGGAAGCGATCCTCGCCGGCCTGTCCCTCTCCGGGTACTTTTTCGAGGTCCGCGGAGGGGACAGCTTCGAGAACAAGAAGCCGCACCCGCAGGGCCTGGCCCACATCCTGCGGCAGGCGGGGACGATCCCCCGGGAGGCGGTCATGGTCGGGGATTCGCGCAACGATGTCCTGGCGGGACGGGCTGCGGGGACGGTCACGTGTGGCGTGACGTACGGACTCGGCATGGCGGGATTCGCCGAGGCGCCGCCGGATTTCACGGTGGACCGGTTCCCCGACCTGTTCGGGCGCCTCCGCCCGGCGGAATGAGGCGCCCCATGTTTCTTCGAAGGGACGACCGGGAGCGCACCCCGGAATCCGGGGGGAGATCGTTCCCATCGAAACCGCTGCTGGTCTTCGTCGCCGTCGTCGCGTCCATCCACCTCGCGGTCCGGCTCTCCCCGCGGCTGCCATGGCTCTCCCCGTCGTTCCTCGCCGCCGCGCTGTTCCTCTACGCACCGCTCCCGCGGTACCGGGGGCGCGGCGTCCCCTCGTGGGCCTCGGGGGCGGACCTGCGGAGGAGCGCAACGACCCTGCTGCTCCTCGCCGCCGTCGGGGCGGCGGCATTCCTTCTCTTCGCGCGCCTTCCCCTTCCGCCGGCCCTCTCGCCATACCGGGGGAGCGTCCCCCTGAACGGCGCGATGGCTGCCCACCTGCTCCTCCTGGTGGCCCTCCCCGAGGAGGTGTTCTTCCGGGGGTACCTCTACGACGCGTTCGAGGAAGCGGGATGGGAACCGGTCCTCCCCACCGCGCTGCTCTTCGCGGCGGGACACGTGGCGATCTCCCCCTCCGCGTTCCGGAGCCTCACCTTCCTCCCCGGGGTGCTCCTGGGGATGGGGCGGAAGGCGTCGGGGAACGTCTACGTCCCCGTGCTCGCCCACTTCCTGTTCAACCTGTACCCGTCCCTGATCGGGGGCCCGTCGTGAGCAACGGAAGCGGCGTCCGGGTGGGTTCGGGCCACCTCTTCTTCTTCTTCGCCTACGAGGCGGGGTTCGAGATCTCCCTCGACGGGGCCCGCGTCCTGTGCGAGGCGTCCGAGTCCCCCGGCATCACGGGGGCCCGGCCCGCCCCGGCGCACATCCAGTACCGCCCGAAGCCCCTCGTCGTCCCGGGCAGACCGGTGGAGGCCGCGGCGGGGGGGGCGACCCACCGGCTGGAGACGACGGTGAAGATCTTCGATTTCGGCGTCCTCTCCGTCACGCTGACGCTCCCCGTCCGGGACATGCCGTGGGAGGGGTACGCGGAGACCGCGCTCGCCCTCGCGGCGGAGCCCGGCCTCGCGAGGGCCGCCCGGGAGGCCGCCGGGGCCGTCTTTGACCGGATCCGCCCGGCGATCTCCCGCCCGGGGCTGGCGGACCTCGTCGAGGAGTATTGCCTGTGGCACGTCGGAGCCTTCGATCCCGTGCGGACCGGGACGGAAATCCTCTCCCGGCTCCCCGCGGACCTGGCGCGGCTGCTGACGCTGGAGCGGGGTCGTTTCAGCGAGGCGGCGGTCGCGGAGATCCTCCGGTCGCCGATCCGGTATTTCGAAAACGACCTGTTCCTCGCGGAGTGGAACGCGGCCTTCGTCTTCGACCCGAGGTTCCAGGACACCGCCGAGGTCCTCGAGTTCCTCAACGTCCAACTGCTGGAGCTGCGCTTCTTCGACCGCCTCCTCCACGACGCCATCGACGGGATGACGGAGGAGCTCCGGCCCCGCAGGAGACTCTTCCGCATCCTCCGCGACCCGTACGAGCCGCCGCTGCGGAAGCTCTCCCAGATCCGCACCGACGTCTCGCTGGTCCGGGAGCGGATCTACAACGCCCTGAAGCTGGTCGGGGACGTCTACCTCGCCCGGGTCTACGAGGAGGCGCGCCGCAAGGTGGGGGCGGAGAAGTACGAGGGGACGGTGCGCGACCAGCTGGCGACCCTGACGGAGATCTACACCGTGCTGAACAACCGGGCGCAGGCCGCGCGGACGGAGACGCTCGAGATGATCATCATCCTGCTGATCGCGCTCGAGATCCTCATGGGGCTGCTGCGGCGGTGATTCGCCCCGCCGTTTTTGGTACTATTCCAACCGTACGCACCCGAATCGCCGATCCAAGGAGGATGGAGAGATGAGGATCCGCACCATGGACCAGCTGGACCTTTCCGGGAAGAGGACGCTCGTCCGCGTCGACTTCAACGTCCCGATGGACAAGTCCGGGAACGTCACCGACGTCACGCGGCTCCAGGCGGCGCTCCCCACGATCCGGATGGCGGTGGAGGGCGGAGCGAAGACGATCCTCCTTTCCCACCTGGGTCGCCCCAAGGGGAAGCGGGTGCCGGAGATGAGCCTCGCGCCGGTCGCCCCGCGGCTCTCCACCCTGCTGGGGAAGCAGGTCCGCTTCGTCCCCGACTGCGTCGGGGAGGAGGCGGAGAGGGCGGTGGCGGCGATGAAGCCGGGGGACGTCCTCCTCCTGGAGAACGTCCGGTATCACGCCGAGGAGGAGAAGAACGACGAGGGGTTCGGCAGGAAGCTCGCCGCCCTGTGCGACGTCTACGTGAACGACGCCTTCGCCACCGCGCACCGCGGCCACGCATCGAACGTGGCGATCGTGAAGTTCGTTTCGGTGCGCGCGGCGGGGCTCCTGATGAAGGACGAGATCGCCTACTTCGAGAAGGCCCTGGTCTCCCCCGCCCGGCCGCTGGTCGCCGTGTTCGGCGGCGCGAAGATATCCGGCAAGATCGAGGCGATCAACAACGTGCTGGGCAAGGTGGACAAGATCCTGATCGGCGGGGCGATGGCGAACACCTTCTTCGCCGCCCTCGGGTACGGGGTCGGGAAATCCCTCTGCGAGAAGGAGATGGCGGAGACGGCGAGGCAGGTTCTCGCGGGGGCGGCTTCCCGCAAGGTGAGGCTCTACCTCCCCGTCGACGTCGTGGTTGCGGACCGCCTGGAAGCGACGGCGGCGACCCGGACCGTGCCGGCGCAGGAGATCCCCGAGGGGATGATGGCGCTGGACGTCGGGCCCGCGAGTTCCCTCCTCTTCCGGGAGGCGATCCAGGACGCGAAGACGATCGTGTGGAACGGGCCGATGGGCGCCTTCGAGACCGCGCCGTTCGCGGCGGGGACCCTGGCGATCATGCGGGCCCTGGCGGAGAGCGACGCGACCACCATCGTGGGGGGCGGCGACACGGACACGGCGTTGCACAAGGCGGGGCTCTTCTCGCGGATGTCGTACGTGTCGACGGGGGGAGGGGCGTTTCTCGAGCTGCTGGAGGGAAAGCGGCTTCCGGGGATCGCCGCCCTGGAGGAGTAGTCCGCGGCGGTGCACCAGGAGGACGGGTGCGCGACACATCCCCGAAAGCCCGCGCCGAGGAACTGCGGCGCCTCATCCGGTACCACAACGACCGGTATTACCGGGACGACGCGCCGGAAGTGTCCGACGCCGAGTACGACGCCCTCTTCCGCGAGCTCTCCCGGCTCGAGGCCGCGCACCCGGAGCTGGCCGACCCGGACTCCCCTACCCGGCGCGTCGGCGCCGAGCCCGTGGAGGCGTTTGGCACGGTAGTTCGGGACGTGCCGATGCTCTCCCTCCAGAACGCATTCTCCGACGCCGAGCTGCGGGCGTTCGACGCCCGGGTCCGCCGTTTCCTGAAGGGGCGGGGGATCGGGGAGGAAATCCTCGACCGGGGGGGGTAC
>Ga0316605_10002740_pt1 | contig 9983 bp, 10 predicted proteins | sample OWC_soil_day20_n_FD_207666 | JGI IMG/M metagenome (GOLD analysis project Ga0316605, IMG submission 207666) | Wetland soil microbial communities from Old Woman Creek delta, Ohio, United States - OWC_soil_day20_noCT | ecosystem: Environmental > Terrestrial > Soil > Wetlands | place: USA: Ohio... | reverse complement strand
TTGAGGAGACGGGCGGACGCTCCTCGCCGCCAGACGGAGGAGTAGTTACATCATTACACTATAATATTGTGTTATGATGTAATCATGATTCGCACTCAGGTACTGCTGACAGAAGCCCAAGCTGCGGAACTGCGGAAACTCGCCGCCGCGGAGCACCGGTCGATGGCCGACCTCGTACGGGACGGCATCGACGCGCTGCTCGAGTCCCGGGCCGGGGGCGGCAGGGAACGCGCCAAGGCCAGGGCCCTTGCGGCGGTCGGGCGTTTCCGGTCCGGCGTGCGCGATCTCGCCACGAAACATGATGACCACCTGGCCGAAGCATGGAAACGCTGACGACGTTCGTCGACACGTCCGCGTGGCTGGCGCTTGTCGATGCGGACGAGGAGCGCCACGGCGACGCCGCCGCCGCGTGGCGCTCGCTGCTCGAGCGTGATACGCCGCTTGTGACCACCAACTACGTACTGGTGGAAACGTACGCCCTCGCGCAGCGGCGCCTCGGCCAGGCGGCGGTCCGTGTCCTGGCCGACGACCTGCTCCCGGTGGCGGAGGTCGAGTTCGTCGGCCGCGACGCGCACGACCGGGCAATCGCCGCCGTCGTCGCGGCGAACCGCAGGGACCTGAGCCTCGTCGATGCGGTGAGCTTCGACGTGATGCGCCGGCGGGGGATCTCCCGCGCCTTCGCGTTCGACAGGCATTTCGCGGAAGCCGGGTTCGGCCCCCCCGGGTCGGAGTAGGGCCGCAGCCGAAGGCAGAAACGGCGACCCGGCTCGGCCGCCGCCGTTGTAGATCCTGCAATGCCCTGATCGCGCGATCCCCGACGCCTGCTCGATTCCCGCCGGAATACGCACGGATTGGCTCAGTCGTCGTCTGGCACGCCTCGTGCGAGACGACGATGTATGATGCAGCCGATGCCGCGCGTCCCGCCGTTCGATCGCCAGGCCACGTACGAGGACCTTGTCGCCCTTCCGGACACTCTGGTGGCCGAAATCGTCGGCGGTGAACTGCACGCCTCCCCCAGACCTGCCTCGCCGCAAACCGCCGCGGCGTCGGTGCTCGGCGGGCGCCTGGTCCCGCCGTTCCACGAAGGTCGCGGCGGCCCCGGCGGATGGTGGATCCTCCTGGAGCCGGAACTCCACCTCGCCGACGATGTGCTCGTGCCTGACTGGGCCGGCTGGCGGCGGACGCGAATGCCCAGGTACCCGAAATGCGCCTACTTCACGCTGGCGCCGGACTGGACCTGCGAGATCCTGTCGCCCTCGACCTCGCAGCTCGATCGCGCGAAGAAACTCGCGATCTACGCGCGCGAGGGAGTGGGCCACGCCTGGCTCATCGACCCTGACGCGCGGACGCTGGAAGTGCTGCGCCTGGAGAACGGCCGATGGACGATTCTTGCGACGCACGCCGGGTCCGAGGTCGTCCGCGCCGAGCCGTTCGCCGAAATCGAGATCGAGCTGCAGGCGCTCTGGATCGACTGACCCGCCGCGCATGTCTCCCGCCGTCTTCGCGTGGCTCCCGCCGCACGATGGTAGAGCAGGCGCCGGTCGCGTCAGCGGCCGACGAGCTTCTGGAAGCGCGGGTGGTCGCGGAGCGAGTCCCAGGTCGGGTCGAGCCGCAGGCCGGGCGCGGCAAGATCGAACGGGATCGACATCAGGTACTCGAGTTGCTCGACGGCCGCGTCGCGCTCGCCCACCATCGCGTAGATGCGCGCCATCTCTTCCACGCGGAACGCTCCCCGGTACGCCTCCTTGGCGACGGGCATGAGCTCCAGCGCGCGCTTGCCTTCCCGCACGGCGTCGGCCTTCCTGCCCAGCCCGGCGTACGCGACGCCCACCGACCCGTGGAACCTCGCATCGTCCGGCGTGTTGCGGATTCTGGCTTCTAGCAGCGCCGCCGCGGCGCGGCAGTGGCTCAACTCGGCCTCCCGCTGGCCCAGCAACCCGTGGAGCTGCGCCTGGAGCAGGGTCTTCGGTACGAACCAGAACTGGTTGTCGAACGAATCGTGGGTTTCCACGATTAGCCGATGGAGGCCCGACTGGTAACTCCGAGTTGACAGTGCAAGGAGGATGGCCGCGTAAGCCACCTCGTGGTCCTCGGCCACGCCGAGGCTCGCGGCCGAGGTCAAAGAGGTTCCGGCTCCCGCGACGTCACCGCTGAGGCGCAGCACGTAGCGCGCCTTCAGCCCATACGGGCGCGCCCAGTCCGGCGTGAGCGCGGTGCTTCTGTCCAGCCAGCGAGTCGCTCCGGCGACGTCCCGCACCAGCGCAAGCGTTTCGCCGAGGTTCACGAGCAGCGTCGCATTTCGAGGGTCCAGGTCTCCAGCCTGCCTCAAAGCCGCCACGGCCTCCTGCAACTTGCCCTGCCGCCTGAATACGTACCCCATGCCTGCGGTCCGAGCAAGGAGCAGAGACTGCCACCATGCCGGCAGGAGGCATCGCAGTTCCTGCTACGCCCTGTTTTCACCGAGCCCGGCAGCTGACAGATTCCGCCCGAAAACGCGCCGTCTCTTTCCCTCGTCTCCTGGCACGCGCCGTGCGGCCCTTCGACTCGTGGCTTCGCCACTCGCTCAGGGCGAACCCGCATGACCCGGACGCGTTCGACGACGATGTATGATGCAGCCGATGCCGCGCGTCCCGCCGTTCGATCGCCCGGCCACGTACGACGACCTGACGAAGCTGCCCGACACCGTGGTGGCCGAGATCGTCAACGGGGAGTTGCACGCCTCCCCGCGGCCCGCGCCGCCGCACACACGGGCCGCCTCGTCGCTCGGTGTCCGGCTTGGCGGGCCCTTCGACCACGGGATAGGCGGCCCGGGCGGGTGGTGGATCCTCCTCGAGCCTGAACTCCATCTTGCGGGTGACGTGCTCGTACCGGACTGGGCCGGCTGGCGCCGGGGCCGGATGCCGCACCTCCCGAAATCGGCTTACTTTCCGCTCGCGCCGGATTGGATCTGCGAGGTGCTGTCGCCGTCCACCTCGCGCCTCGATCGCGCGCAGAAGCTCGCGATCTACGCCCGCGAAGGCGTGGGGCATGCGTGGCTCGTCGACCCGGACGCGGGAACGCTCGAAGTGCTGCGGCTGGAGCACGGCCGCTGGTCGATCCTCGCGACGCACGCCGGCAACGAGGTCGTGCGCGCCGAGCCGTTCGCCGAGGTCCCCCTCGAGTTGCGAGCGCTCTGGGCCGACTGAACCCAGGGCCTGCGAATTCACTGTCACGTTTGCCCGCCCGCCACCATTACGTGGACGCATGTCTTCCATGATCCGCCGTTCCGCGCCTGCCGTCGTCGTGATGACCGCCGCCGCGCTGGCCGCCCATGGCCGTTGGCGACCCATGCCGCTCCCGCAGACTGGACGCCCGCCGCCGCGATGTGCTTCGATTGAGGGGTGAGATTCCCCCTCCGAAGGAGTTGCACGATGAAGCACGGGTTCCGCCGGTTCGTCTCGCCGTGGGTCGCGGCAGCCGCGGCTGCTCTGGTCGTCGCCACCGCGTACGCGCAGCAGGCCGCGCCAAAGCTGGACTATCCGCAGACGCGCAAGGTCGATCATGTCGATACCTACCATGGCGTGCAGGTACCCGATCCGTACCGCTGGCTCGAGGACGACAACTCGGCCGAGACCGCCGCGTGGGTGGAGGCGCAGAACAAGGTGACGTTCGGCTACCTCGAGCGGATCCCCTACCGGGCGGCCCTCAAGGCACGCCTGGAAGCCCTCTTCAACTACCCGAAGTACGAGGCGCCGCGCCGCAAGGGCGAGCGCTTCTTCTTCCGCAAGAACGACGGGCTGCAGAACCAGAGCGTGCTCTACGTCCAGCAGGGCCTGACCGGCACGCCGGACGTGCTGATCGATCCGAACGCGTGGTCGGCCGACGGCACGTCGCGCCTCAGCACCTTCTCCCTCTCCAAGGACGGCAAGTACGCCGTCGTCGGCGTGTCGCGCGCCGGCTCGGACTGGCAGGAGTACGGCGTGATGGACCTCGCGGCGAAGACGATGCTGCCCGACAAGCTCGAGTGGATCAAGGTGGCCGGAGCGGGCTGGCGCGGCGACGGCTTCTACTACAGCCGCTACCCGGCGCCGGCCAAGGGCAAGGAGCTCTCGTCGGCCAACGAGAACCACCAGGTCTACTTCCACAAGGTGGGCACGCCGCAGTCGGCCGACGAGCTGGTGTTCCAGGATCCCGCCAACCCGCAGCGGTTCCACAACGTCGACACCACCGAGGACGAGCGGTTCGCCGTCCTGGACGTGTCGGACCGCGGCAAGGGCAAGAAGGGCAACGCGCTGTTCGTGCGCGACCTGTCGAAGAACGAGAAGGAGTTCCGCCCGCTCACCGGCCCGATCGGCGATGACCTGTACGGCGTCATCGACAACGTCGGCGACAAGCTCCTCGTGCAAACCGACCGGGGCGCGCCGAACGGCCGGGTGGTGCTCATCGACCCGTTGCGGCCGGAGGAGGCGAACTGGAGGACGATCCTGCCCGAGCGGCCCGAGCCCCTGCAAGGCGCGGGCACGGCGGGCGGCAAGCTGTTCGTCACCTACCTGAAGGACGTGGTCACCGTAGCCGAGGTGCACGCCCTCGACGGGACGCTCGAGAACGTCATCCAGTTGCCCGGGCCCGGCTCGGCCGGGGGCTTCGGCGGCGAGCGCGACGACACGTTCGTCTTCTACACGTTCACGAGCTTCGACGTGCCGCCGACGATCTACCGCTACGACATCGCCACGAAGAAGAGCAGCGTGTTCCGGACACCCGAGATCCCGGGGTTCGACGCCTCGAGGTACGAAACGAAGCAGATCTTCTACGCGAGCAAGGACGGCACGCGGGTGCCGATGTTCCTGGTGCACCGCAAGGGCCTGAAGCTGGACGGCTCGAACCCGGCGCTGCTGTATGGCTACGGCGGGTTCAACATCACGACCTCGCCGGCCTTCAACGCGCTGCGGATCGGGCTGCTCGAGCAGGGCTTCGTGTACGCGTCCGCGAACCTGCGCGGCGGCGGGGAGTACGGCGAGAGATGGCATGAAGCGGGCATGAAGCTGAAGAAGCAGAACGTGTTCGACGACTTCATCGCCGCGGCCGAGTGGCTCATCGCGAACAAGTACACGTCCACGGACAAGCTGGCGATCCAGGGCGGGTCGAACGGCGGCCTGCTCGTGGGCGCGGTGATGAACCAGCGGCCGGAACTCTTCAAGGTCGCCATCCCCCAGGTCGGCGTGATGGACATGCTGCGCTTCCACAAGTTCACGATCGGCTGGAACTGGATCGCCGACTACGGCTCGAGCGACAACCCCGACGAGTTCAAGGCGCTCCACGCCTACTCGCCGCTGCACAACATCAAGGCCGGCGTGAAGTACCCCGCGACGATCATCACCACGGCCGATCACGACGACCGCGTGGTGCCGGCCCACTCGTTCAAGTACGCGGCGACGCTGCAGGAAAAGGCGAGCCGCGAGACGCCCATCCTGATCCGCATCGAGACCAAGTCGGGCCACGGCGCGAGCAGCACGACGAAGCAGATCGAGTCGGTCGCCGACATCTACGCGTTCCTGTTCTACAACCTCGGGGTGACGCCGGCGTTCGCGGGGAAGTAGCGGGATTCGGGATTCGGGATTCGGGATTCGGGAACAAGACCTGTCGCAGACGCGGTGGAGGTCGAGGCTTCCTTCGCCTCAGCGAAGTCGAAGGCAGCCTCGACGCCGCGCAAGGGGCAGGCGAGAGGCGAGAGGGACGGAAGGCGAGAGGCGAGCCGGCCGGGACGCGTTGCCCGGGCGCTACCGCGATGCGGGCAACAGGATCTCGAACACGGTGTCGCCCGGCTCGCTCGTCACGTCGACGCATCCGCCGTAGGTGTGCACGATCGCATAGAGCGTCGCCAGGCCCAGGCCGGCCCCGCTGGGGCCGCCGGGCTTCGTGGAGAAGAACGGCTCGAACAGGTGCGGCAGCGCCTCTTTCGGGATGCCCGAACCCGTGTCGCGTGCCACGAGCCTCACGTACCGCCCCGGCCGCACCGTCATTTCCAGGGCCGTGTCCGCATCGAGTTCGACCAGCCCGGTTTCCAGCCGGAAGCGCCCTTCCCGCGGCATCGCGTCGCGGGCGTTGGTGGCCAGGTCGAGCAGCATCACGCGAAGGTGCGCCGGATCCATCACCGTCACGCACGCCTCGGGCGCCGGGGCGTACTCGAGCCGGGCCGAAGGTCCGAGGACCTGCGCCAGCGTCGGCCCGAGGCCGGACACGGCCGAGCGGAGGTCGAGGCGGACCGGCTGTCCGCGGTCCCGCCGGCCGATGGCCCGCAGGGAATTCGTGAACTCGATGGCCCGGGCGAGCTGGTCCACGCCCTTCGTCGCGTCCTCGCGCAGCGGATCGCCCGGCCCGAGCCTGTCGATGGCGCGGTGCGCCAGCGCATCCAGGCCCCTGAGCGTGGCGCCGTACCGGTCGGCGACCACGCCCGCCATCCGGCTGACGGTTTCGAGGGTCTGCGCACGCCGCATGCGCCCCTCGAGGGCGGTCCGGCGGCGCTCGGCTTCCGTGCGCTGGCGTTCGAGGTGCAGGAAGGCGGCCACGGCGAGCGCGCCGAGCAGGACCAGTTCCACGGTGACGACGGTCCGCTGCGCCGCGACCAGCGCCTCGTTGAGCGGCAGCAGGGGCTGCACGGCGAAGTGCACCAGCGGAAACGCCAGGGCGCTGCCCGTGAGGAACCCCGCGATGCGCACGGGATCGAGCTTCGCGCTTCCTGCCCGCTCGCGCGCCGGGCCGTCCATCTCCTGCGGGAGCGGGGCCGTGCGGAGGCGGAACGCCAGCAGCAGGAAGAACGGGGGGATGGCCCAGAGCAGGTCGGTTCTCGCGCCATCCGGCAGGGCGAACACGTTCAACGCCTCGAGCGCGTCCAGCGCGTCGGTGACCAACAGCGCCGCGCCCGCGAGGGCGACGGTGCCGTAGAGCGTGCGCCAGCGGACCGACCCGGCCGAGTACGCCCGCCAGACGTACCTGGCGATGATGGTCCCGTCCATCGTCAAGAAGAGCAGCGAAGAGGGGAGCATCGAGCTGAAGAGCAGGCGGTCCGTCAGCGCCGGCGCGATGATGAAATAGGCATACCAGCCGAGCACCAGCAGGGTGACGCCGACCCAGCGACGCTGGCGTTCCATCTCGCGGGAGATGCCCAGCCTGGCCAGGTGCGGCTTGCACTCGGCCGCGAACAGGATCGGGGAGTAGAACAGCAGGTACGCCGCGTCCGCCCACACGTCGTCGGTCCACCGCCACTGGGCCACGGGCACGAGGGCGATGGCCACCAGCGTCGCGAGCCAGAAGACGCTGGCGAGCGCCAGGTTGCGCCAGAAGAGCCGCTCCTCGGAATCCGTGATGCGGTGGAGACCGTCGTAGCCGGCGATCGCCGCTGTCGCGACGAAGGGGATCTGGAACGGGGAGGCGCCGAACGCCGTCAGCGTGCCCGGATCGAGCACCGGCAGCGAGTAGATCAGCAGTTCGCTGAACGCCACCGCGTAATAGAGCAGCACCAGGGTGTCGCGCGTGAGCACGTTGAGAATCGCCGACCGGACGTGGAGCGAAGACACCTCTCGCATGCGCGGCTATCAAGGCGTCTATCGGCTCCAACGGCGGCGGGCTTGAGGCGAGGGCGCCAAAGCGTGCAAGAATACGGCGGGCGTGCGCCCCTGGCCTCCGATGTTGAGATACCTCGCGACGCGACTGGCGTTCTCGCTGCTGCTCGTGGCCGCGGTGTCCTCGGCGGCGCTGCTGCTCACGCTCGTCGCGCCGGGCGACATCACCTCCGAACAGGTCGGGAGCGGGGCCTCGGCGCAGTCGCTCGAGGCCGAGCGGGTGCGCCTCGGGCTGGACCGTTCGCCGCTGGAGCAGTACGGCGCGTGGCTCGCGCGCGCCGTGCGGCTGGACTTCGGCACCTCGCTGATGTACGGACGGCCGGTGGCGGGCCTCGTGGCGGAGCGCGCCCGCAACACGCTGCTGCTGGCCCTGGCCGCCCTCGCGGCGGCGCTGCTGGCGGGCGTGCCGCTCGGCGTCGTGTCCGGCAGCCGCCGCGGCCTCGTGCCGTCCGCGATCCGCGCGATCTCGCTCGCGGCCGTCTCGATGCCCACGCTGGTCAGTTCGCTCGTGCTGGTGCTCGTGGCGGCGCGGACGGGGTGGTTCCCGACCGGCGGCATGACGTCCGCCGACGCGGCGGACGCGCGCGGCTGGCTCGAGGCGGCCGCCGACGTCGCGCGTCACCTGATTCTGCCGGCGCTCGCCATCGCCCTGCCCCTCGCGGCGACGATCGAACGGCTGCAGTCGCAGGCGACGGCGGAGACGATGGGCGAGCGGTTCGTCGCCGCGGCCGCCGCGCGGGGCGTGCCCCCGCGGCGCGTGCTGTGGCGGCACGTGCTGCGGCCGTCGCTTCGCCCGGTGGCGGCCGTCTTCGGCGTCATCTTCGGGAACCTGCTCAGCGGGTCGTTCATCGTCGAGGTCGTCACGTCGTGGCCCGGCCTCGGACGCCTGATGTTCGACGCGCTGCGGTCGCGCGACCTGTACCTCGTGGCCGGCTGCGCGGCGGCGGGCGGCGTGTTCCTCGCGCTGGGCGCGCTGCTGTCGGACGCGGCGCTGGCGGCCATCGATCCGCGGCTGCGCGGCCGCGAGGAGGCGCGCTCGTGAGGCGCGCGGGCGTCGCGATTGTCGCCGCCGTCGTGCTGGTGGCCCTGCTGGCGCCCGCGCTCACGCCGAACACGCCGGATTTCCGCTTTCCCGACCGCGCGTACGCGCCGCCCATGCCGCTGCGCGTCGTCGGCGCCGACGGGCGCTGGCGCACCCCGTTCGTCTATCCCGTGCGTCTCGCTGACAGGCTGGAGCGGCGGTACGAAGAGGACCGATCGAATCCCGTCACCGTCACGTGGTTCTCGCGCGGCGTCGTCGCGCAGGTCGGCGACGAACGGCTCGGGCCCTGGCTCCCGCTCGGCGGCGACGGGTCCGGGCGCGACGTGTTCGCGCGCCTCGTGTACGGCGCGCGGCTGTCGCTGGCCGTCGCGCTGGCCGCCACGCTCGGCGCGCTGCTCATCGGCACGCTCGTCGGGGGCGCGGCCGGCGCCGCCGGCGGCGTGGCGGACGAGGCGCTCATGCGCCTGTCCGACTTCGTGATCGTGCTGCCGGCGATGTACGTCGTGCTCTCGCTGCGCGCCGCACTGCCGCTCGTGCTGCCGCCCGCGCAGGTGTTCGCGCTCGTCGCGGGGATCCTCGCGCTGGTCGGCTGGCCCATCGTGGCGCGCGGCGTGCGGGCGATTGTCGCCGGCGAGCGCGAGCGCGATTACGCGCAGGCCGCCATCGCTCTCGGCGCCGGCCGCGCGCGGCTGCTGCTGCGCCACCTGTTGCCGGCGGCGCGCGGGTTCCTCGCGGCGCAAGCGGCGCTGCTCGCGGCGGCGTTCATCCTGGCCGAGGCCACGCTGTCGTACGTGGGCCTCGGCTTTCCGGACCCGTCGGTGAGCTGGGGCGTGATGCTGCAGGAGGCGGCGAACGTGTCGGCGATGGCCGACGCGCCGTGGATGCTGGCGCCGGCGGCCGGCATCTTTCTCCTCGTGCTCGGCGTCAACCTCGCCGCGCCGCCCTCCGCCTCGCGCTGACATCGGGACCAGGTCCCGTCTGCTGGAAATGGGACCAGGTCCCGTTTCTACGACGCCGGAATGGGGGCGTCGACGCGGGTCACGCGCCGCGCGAGCACCCGCTCGATGCCGAGGCAGGCCACGCAGGCCGCCGTGGTCGCCGGACGGCCGGCAGATCGTCTACAGCAGCCTCGATGACACAGGGCGCCGGATGATCGTCCGGCAGGATGCCGGCGGAGGACCGGAGCAGAGCGGGTGGTACTGTGCCCCGGCACACGAGATGCGCGTCGTCCCCAAACGGTTCGAGGAGCTGAAGGCCAAGGTGCCGGCGGGCGGGCAGGCGAAGTAGGCGGGGCGGCCTGCAACCCGGGTGCTATCATGACCCCATGCTGGAGGCGGACATCC
>Ga0316605_10002739_pt1 | contig 9983 bp, 7 predicted proteins | sample OWC_soil_day20_n_FD_207666 | JGI IMG/M metagenome (GOLD analysis project Ga0316605, IMG submission 207666) | Wetland soil microbial communities from Old Woman Creek delta, Ohio, United States - OWC_soil_day20_noCT | ecosystem: Environmental > Terrestrial > Soil > Wetlands | place: USA: Ohio... | reverse complement strand
TCCTCGTTGCCGACTTCTTCGGTTGCCGGCGCAAGTCGTCGAACTGCAGTTGCTGCTGTTCTGCGCTCAACAAATCCAGCCCTTGTTGCGCTGAGGCTCCATCTCGATCGTGGAGGTGCTGCCGCCGCGGTCACCCGCCGCGTACTGGATGTGCAGGTAGAGCGGCTTGCGCCCCGCCAGCGTTGCGCGATAGATGCGCGAGCCGCTGAGGCGCTCGTCCGGGCAGGCGCCGCGCACCTGTTCGAACTTGGCGTCCTTCGGGAACTGCGCGGCGAGCATCTCCGGAACCTTCGCAAGCACGATGTCCTTCGGCCAACCGACCGTGGCCGAGTCCAGCGCCTTTTGACCGCCAACGAGACTGATCTCGCCCGAGCCGACGCCGTCGATCGGAACCTTGCCGTTCCAGTAGTACTTGTTGCCGCCCTTGGCCGGCGCCTTGCCGTGCCACTTGGCGCCGGGCAGCTTGGCGAACGACGTCCAGTCGTTGGTCGCCTGAGCGGCACCGGCTGGCGCGGCGAGCGCTGCCGCAACATCGGCCAGCGTTGCCGCGCTGGCATGGCCGGCCGCGGACAGCGCGAGCGTGAGCAACACGAATGGGGCCAGTGCAAAACGCATGATCGCCTCCTTGTGTCCGGCATCCGCACCAGCGTGCTAACGACGCTTACTTCGGCTGCGAGCGAAACTCCAACTTCCACAGTTTCTCCAGCTCGGCGGCAACGGCCGGCGGTGGAGAGCCGATCAACGTCGACTTGCCGCGCTGGTTGACCTTGCCGTAGATGACGTCCGGCGCGGCCCACAGCAGCACCACGGTGTTGTCGTAACAGTCGCGGTTCTTGCACGTCGCGATCTTGACGAAGTCGGCGCCGGCCACCTTGACCGCCTTGTTCTCGCTGCTCGGGCCGTCGAGCTTGGCCAGCCACGGCTCCTTTGAGAGAGGGCCGAGCGCCTTGTAGTAGGCAGCCTTGGCTTTCGGGTCGTACAGCAGGCCGGCGGCGCCCAGCTCGGTCAGTGAGTAACCCTTGAACGTCTTCTGTGCATTTGCGGCAGCGCCGCCCTGCGCCGATACCGACACCGCAGTGGCACCAATCACGGCGAGGAGGACACAACTTTGCAGCATTCGTCTCATGACGCGCTCCCCGTTGAACGATCTGCCGGTTGCACCGGCGTATCTGGCCCAGACCGGGCTTCGCGCTCTCAGAACTTCGGCGCCGGCAGTGCCGAGGGGTCGACTTTCTCGCAGCGCATGCCGAAGCGGGCGAGGATCGTGTCGTCGCTGTTGCGGAAGTCGCCTTCCAGGTTGCCGTTCTGACGGTCGATCGACAGCCGTATGTAGGCAAGTCGCTGCAGGCTGGGGTCCCACGCGAACAGCTGGCCGCGCATCCAGTCGTAATAGAGCTGCGTGCGCGCCTTGGGCGAGCGGTAGGTCATGCTGTAGGTCGCCGGCGAGACCTCGTACTTCATCTTCTCGCCGACCGGCAGGATGTTCGAGCGCTGGATCACGGCCGACTGGTTGTTGTCGCGCATCGCAACGTCGAGATGCGCGCGGTTCTTGCCGGCCGTCGACGTGACTTCGCCCTCGCATTTGAGGTAGAGGCTGAAGTATTCCGCCGACGCTCCCGGGTGCGCGGCGAGCAGCGCGCACCCGAGGACGAGCGGACCGAGGTTACGAATGCAGCGTTTGCGCGCACTCATGGCTGCCTTACTGCCGCGGCTTGGAGTCGACTTCGCGCGAGGCCTCGGTGCTTCCGCCCTGCACGCCGAGCCGGCCACCGGTTCCGAGCCCGCCACGCACGGTCTGCGCCTTGTAGTTGCGCAAGGCCCGCACCATCTTGTTGTACGAGTCCGTGAACGCCGCGAAGATGACCTTGCCCTGTGGCGTGCTGGTGTAGGCACCCGCGCCGCCCGCCGCTCCGCCGCCGAAGAAGCCCACCATCCCGCCGAAATCAATGTTCTTCGAATAGCCCTCGGACGCAGCGAGCTGCACCGTGGAGCGGTTGTCGACCAGCGTCAGGATCGCGCCCGCTTCATTGGTCGACATGGAACCCGCGACGCCGGCCACGACGGCACCCATGCCGGTGCGTCCGAGCAGCCCACCGAGGCCACCGCCCCCGCGTGTACCGCCGCGGTCGGACAGGATGACTTCCGGAATCATCGTGTAGTCGGCCGCGGCGATCTGTCCCTTGCCCATGTTGCTGCCGGCACGTCCCTCCTCGCCACGGATCAGATCCGCTTCGCGGTTGCGTGCCGCCAGGCCGCGCCCGCGGTCCACGATCACGAAGCAGTTGGACTGCTGGATGATGAGGCGCAGTGCCGGGACCGTCGAACCCATCTTGTACTGGCTCTGGTAGGCGCTGTACCAGCCGGCGTTGGTCTGCTCGTCGATCATGATCGTGCCGAGCGTCTCGGGGCAGCTCTCGAGCTGGCTGTTGGCTTCGGTACTCGATCCGCCGGCAGCGGCGCCCTGCGCCTGGGTTGCGTGTCCGCCGCCCGGCTGCGGATCAGCGGCCAAGCAGGTCAGCGGGACCAGTACGGCGCCCGCTCCGAGTGCCAGCCGAGGCAGCCGCCGGATGGCGCGGAAGCAACGGACGCCCAGGTCCGTATCGATTGCGTTCGTGTCCTTCATCGCTTCCTCCTCGTCAGCGCCGCGTTGCGGCAGATCTTCAACATACGCCTGCCGGCGGTCGGCAGGAATGAAACGTAGCGACGGCGGCGTTACCGGCCCGTTACCGCCGCCGACTTTCGGCCGTCAAAAGCGCCCGGTTGACCGGGTTGCGATCCAGAAAGCTCTCGCGGAAGGCGTCCGGAACCTGCGGCAGCGCGGTCTCGCGGATCCAGGCGACGGCTGTCGCCAGCAGCTGCGCCGCTTGATCGGCGTCGCCGCACGCGAGGAGGATGTCCCGGCCGATCGCCGCTGCCCGCGGCGGATAGCAGTCGGTCGCATGCAGCGTCGCCAAGAAGCTTTGCAGCTCGTTCCAGCGCGCCACGGCGGAGGCCCGGTCGCCCGACCGCAGGGTGGCCTGTGCGGCCAGCAGCTTCGCCTTCATCACAAGGCCGCCGTACTCGCGCCGCTCCGCGGCGTCCGCCACTGCGTCACAGGCACCTAAGGCCTCACGCGCGTCGATCGACTCGGCAAGTTCAAGTTCAAGCAGCGCACCAATGTAGTAATCCTCGCCGCGCGCCAGCGCATCGCGCGCACGCTGCAGGTCGGCCGCCGGCGAAGAGCCCAGGAGCCGCGCGATCCGCGCCGCCAGCAGGGCTCCGCGCGCTGCCACGTGCGTGACCGAAGGCGCCTCGTAGTCGAGCGCCTTGCGCGCGCGGGCGAACTGACCGAGGTCGATCAGCGTCATGGCCATGTTGTTGCTGCAGACGGCGATCCAGGTGGTCTGCCCATCGCGCCTGAAGTGCTCGAGCGCGCGCTCGTAGGCCTTCACCGCGCTTCCGTAGTAGCCAAGTCCTGCGCCATAAAGCGCCACGTGGGCCTCGATCACGCCGCCGATCGGCCCACCGGTCGCGCCCAGCTCGACCTGCAATGCGCGCGCACGCAGCGCGTGCTCGTAGGCCTGGTCGACATGACCGAGGTTGCCGTGCACGGTGGCCAGGTTGGTGGTCAGCATCGCGAGCTCGGCCAGATCGCCCTGGTCGCGCGCGCAGTCGATCGCCTTCGCCAGGGCGTCGGCGGTACGACGCAGGCGGCGCGCGGAGTTGAGCACGTAGGCCATATCGGACCAGTAATGTCCACGCTGTTCGACCGAGCCTTCGGCAACCACCGACGCCTCGAACGGCGCCAGCACGGCTGCGGCTTCGTCGGTCCTGCCCTGCTGCGCGAGCCCGACGGCGAGCAGGCGCGCCGCTTCGAAGCGCTGCCACGGCGATCCGACGCTGTCGGCCAGCGACAGCGCTTCGCGCGCGCTGGCCACGCCGGTGACGTGGTCCGCTGCCATCAGCGCCGCGGTCGCACGCGCCGTCAAGGCAGCCACTTTCTGCGCGTCGTTGCGCGCCGCGGCGAGCATGCCTTCGATCACCCGCTGCGCATGCTCCACGCCACGCACCAGGATCAGGCTTTCGACGCTGTCGCAGCGGGCTTCGAACGCTGCCTCCGTGTCACCGGCACGGTCGAAGCAGGCCACTGCAGACTCGCGGCGCTCCACCTCTTCGGCGCGGCGCGAGGCGAGTCGAGCGTCGTGCGCGGCGCGCAGATGGAACTCGGCTGCGCGTCGCCAGGCGCCGGCATCGGCATAGTGCTGGGCGACTCGTGCCGGCGCGACCGACTGCGCTTCCAGGTGCTCCGCAATGCCACGATGAAGCAGCTCGGCGATCGGGCCGGGAACCGCGCGGGCCGCGACATCGCGCACCAGGTCGTGCACAAAGCCACCGCCGCGCAGGACGTGCGCGCGCTCAAGCTCGGCCCAGGCCTCCGTCAGGTCGAGCGGATGAGACTGCAGGACATGCGCGGCCAGTGCCGCGTTGAAGTCCGCGCCGGCCAGCGCGGCAACCCGTGCCAGTCGCAGCGCGGCCGGGCTGAGTTGTGTCAGACGCCGCTCGATCAACGCGCCGACCGTCGGCGTAGTGGGCAGACGCTCGTCGTTCCCGCCGGGCTGCGCCACCAGTGCGCTCAGCGTTTCGAGGACGAAGTACGGATTGCCTCCGGTGTGCTGGGCGAGCGGCGCCGCCAGGCGGGCGGAATCGATCCCGTCGAGCGCCAGCGAATCCAGCAGCTCACGCACGTCCGTTTCACTGAGTGGCGGCAGCGCCACTTCGAGCAGCGCCGCGCCGGCCTCAACGCCCTGCCAGGCGGCGAGGGCGACCGGTGTCTCCGCGCCGCGCACAGCCAGCGCCAATCGCAGCTCCGTAGCGAGCAGCGGCAACAGCTCGAGCGAGGCCGCGTCGGCGAAGTGCAGGTCATCCAACGCCACTCCGGCCAGACCGGACTGGCGCCGGCCGGCCAGCGCCTCCACCACCGCCTGCCGGAAGCGCGCCTCGTTCATCGGGCCCACCGGCGCAGCGCCGAGCTCCGGCAGCACGCGAGCAAGCTCCGATCGCAGCTGGCCGTCGAGTTGAACGGCCGAGCAGGCCTCGGCGCCCGGCACCACAGCCACCCGCAGCAGCCGCGCGAGCAATGCGTAGGGCACACGCTCGTCACCGGGACGCGCGCCTAGCGTCGGTATCCCGCGCGACTGCGCAAAGTCGCCCAGCAGCCGTGTCTTGCCCATGCCAGCATCGCCGCTCAGCACCGCCACACAGTTTCGCTCCCAGGCATCTTCCAGGGCACGCCACTGGCGCTCGCGTCCGACGAGCAACGGCGGACGGGCAAGCGCCGCCGGCACCGGCCGTGACCCGGTGCCCGGCAGCTCACCCGAGCGCTCGATCAGCTGCGCCAGTTCGCGCGTCTCGGTGCTGGGCTCCGCTCCGAGTTCGACCTGCAGGACCTGCCTGCAGCGGGCATGGGCTGCGAGCGCCGCGGCGCGATCGCCCCGCCGGTAATGCAACCGCATCAGCAGCCGGTGCGCCTGCTCGGAGAGCGGATCCTCGGCGACCAGCCGCTCGGCAAAGATCAGTGCCCGGGCAAGATGTCCGCTGGCTTCCTCGTGCGCGACGGCAGCCGCGATGGCATCGCGGCGCAGGACGCGAATTCGCTCCCGCGCGCTGCGCACCCAGTCGTCGAACTCTTCGCAATCCTCGTAGCCGAAGGCGCCGAGCAACTCGCCAGCGGCCGCCGACGGATCACTCGCCAGCCGCGCCGGCAGACCCGCGAGGTCGTGATCGATGCCGTCGGCCAGCGCCAGCGCCGAGTCTTCGACGACGACGTCGCAACCCGCGCTGCGCCGCAGGCGGAACAGTCGCTGGCGCAGGCTGTTGCGCGCCTTCTGCGGTTCGGCATCGGGCCACAGCATCGCAGCGGCGCGGGCGCGGGGCATGGGCCCGTCCACGGCCAGCAACGCCAGCAGCGCAGCGTCCTTGCGTTCGAGGGCGAGGGGCGCGCTGTTGCCGAGCACCAGGGCCGGCACGGCCAGCAGGCGCAGGTGGATCACCGCAGATGCCGAGGTCTCGTGCACGGCCCGCTCCGCGGGGCGCAGCCACCATTGCAGCGCGAGGGCTGCCGTCGATGGGCGGATCCCCAGATCGCGCACGCTCGGCTCCCTCGGTGAAATCGACGGAGCGATCGTTGGGCGTACGCGTTACCGGGACGTTATACAGAGCGAGGCAGCGCGTCCATAGAAGACCCAGCGCGGCTACGTGGCCTTGCGCGCGGCGCGGATCGCCCGCCAGACGCGCTCGGGCGTGGCGGGCATCGGGATATCGATCACGCCGAGCGGACGCAGCGCATCGACGATCGCATTGATGACGGTCGGCGTGGCACCGACCGTGCCGAGTTCGCCGACGCCCTTGGCGCCGAGAGGGTTGATCTTGCAGGGCTGCGATTCGTCGGTGTGCGTGGCGATGTCCGGCAGGTCGTCGGCGCGCGGAATGCCGTAGTCCATGAACGAGCCGGTCAGGAGTTGCCCATCGGCGTCGTAGACCACCTGCTCGTGCAGCGCCTGTCCGACCGCCTGCGCGATCCCGCCGTGGACCTGGCCAGCGACGATCAGCGGGTTGACCACGCGGCCGACATCGTCGTATGTCGTGTAACGCACGATTTCCACATGTCCGGTCTCAGGCTCGACCTCGACTTCACAGACGTGGCAGCCGTTGGGCCATGAGGGGCCGCCAACCTTCTGCACGGTCGTGACCGCGATGCGGCGCTCGGGCTGCTGCTGCGCGAGTTCGGCGAGATCGATGCCCAGGTCCGTGCCGATCACCTTGAAACGGCCGTCGGCGTAGACCAGATCGGCCGCCGGGGCTTCGAGCGCCTTCGCTGCCAGATCGCGGCCGTGGTCGATCGCCTCTGTCGATGCGGTCTGCATCGCCGAACCACCGATGTAGAGCGAGCGGCTGCCTAGGCTGCCGATGCCCTGCGCGACATCGCTGTCGCCCTGCACGATCTCGATGCGGTCGGGGTCGATCTGCAACGTCTCGGCCAGGATCTGCACGTAGCTGGTCTCGATGCCCTGGCCCATCGCCTGCATCGCGGTGAACACGCGCACGCGGCCATCGCCTTCGACGTGCAGCCGCACGGTCTCCTCGTGCACGACGCCGGTCCACTCGAGGAACGTCGAGACCGCACGGCCGCGCAGCTTGCCGCGCGCCGCGGAGCCATGTTTGCGCGCCTCGAAGCCGTCCCAGTCGGCCGCCTGCAATGCTTTCTCCAGCAGGTTCGGGAAATTGCCGCTGTCGAAGATCTCTCCCATCGCGTTGCGGTAGGGCATCTGCTCCGGCTGCACCAGGTTGCGCCGGCGCAATTCGGCCGGATCGAAATGCAGCTCGGCGGCCGCGCGGTCCATTAGGCGCTCGATCAGATAGATCGCCTCGGGCCGCCCTGCGCCGCGATAGGCGCCAATGACATTCGTGTTCGTCAGCACCGCTCGGGACTCAAGATCCAGTACCGGCACGTGGTAGACGCCGGTCGTGACTTTGGGGCCAATCGCCAGGTGAATCACCGCACCGGCGCCGTGCCCGTACGCGCCAAGGCCTCCCGTGATGCGCACGCGCAGTCCGAGGATGCGCGCGTCGTGGTCGAACGCGAGCTCGGCTTCGGCACGCTGGTCGCGGCCGTGGCTCGACGCCTGGAATTCCTCGAGGCGCGTCGCGCGCCACCGCACCGGCCGGCCGAGCTTGCGCGCCGCGTGCGCGACGGCGACGTCTTCCGGATGTACCAGTGCCTTCATGCCGAAGCCGCCGCCAACGTCGCCAACGACAACGCGCACTTGCTCGTGCGCGAGCTTCAGCATCTTCGCGATCGTTCCCTGGAAGCTGGCAGGATTCTGCGAACTTGCATGGAAAGTCAGGCGCCCGGACGCCGCATCGAACTCGGCCGCGCAGCCACGCGGCTCGAGCGTGACGGGCGCGAGCCGTTGGTTGTCGACGATGAGGCGCGTGACGTGCTTCGCGGCCGCAAACGCGCGGTCGCACGCTTCGCGATCGCCGTGGTGAGCGCTGCCGGCGACGTTGCCCGGCGCATCGGGCCATACCAGCGCCGCGCCGGTCGCCAGCGCGGCATCGAGGTTCGCCACCACCGGCAGCGGGTCGTAGTCGACCATCACGAGGTTGGCGGCGCGTTCTGCCGCTTCGCGCGACTCGGCCAGCACCACCACGACCGGCTGCCCGACGAATCGCACCGCCTCCGTCGCCAGCACGTGGAACGGCGCCGTGGTCGGCGGCTTGCCGGCTGCGGGCTTCAGCACCGGGTTGGCGGGGAAGGGCGCCACTTCGGGCTGCAGGTCCACTCCAGTGAAGATCGCGACGACTCCCTCGACTCTGCTCGCCTCGGCCGTGTCGATCGCGCCGACGGCGGCATGCGCGTAGGGCGAGCGGACGAACATCGCATGCAGCGCATTGGGCAGGCGGATGTCGTCGACGAAGCGCCCTTGTCCCGTCAAAAGACGGTCGTCTTCACGTCGGGTGATTGCCTGTCCGATGCCGAACTTCATCGTTGCCATGGTGATGGGGTTCTTTGTGTCGACTGCGCGAAAGTGGCGCCAGTCTAGAGGCTCGCTCCGAAACGGGACGCGCGCCGACGCAGGCTAGAGGATGCGGTTGAACCAGACCATCGACAGCAGCGCGGCCAGCGTCGCGAGCACCGCGCCGAGCCCTGCGAACACCGCGGTCACTTCGGTCGGTCGCTGCTTCTCGAAGGCGAGCTTGGCGCCGAGCGTGCGATAGATCTTCCTGAGGTCCTTGGCGTCGGCGGCCCTGAAATATTCGCCGTGCGTCGTCGAGGCGATCTTCTGCAGCGACTCCTCGTCGAGCCGCGTGCGCATCGACCAGCCGTCGACCTTGACGATGACTCCCTCGGGCGTGCCCATGCCGACGGTGTAGATGCGCACCCCGTGCCTGGCCGCCAATTCAGCCGCCTTCTGCGGCTCCGGACCGACATTGCTCTGCCCGTCGGACAGCAGCACGATGGCCACCGATGTGTTTTCGCCGGGCGCGATCGACTTTTCGTCCCCGTCCTTTGATTCTTCGAGCGGCTGCGGGCGATCCCTGCGCGGATTGATGAAGCCGTCGACATCGATGCGCGCCGCCGGCATCGCGGTATCGAGCGAGATCACGAGCCCGCTGCCCAGGGCCGTGCCGCGCTGCGGCTCGAGACGTTCGAGCGCGGACAGGATGTCCTCGCGCTTGGTCGTCGGCGACTGCACGACGGCGGCCGCGGCCGCGATGCCGACGACACCGATGCGCACGCTGTCCGGCTGCTCGTTGACGAAGGCAGTCGCCGCCTCGCGCGCCGCCACCATGCGCGTCGGAGCGATGTCCGTGGCCTTCATGCTGCCCGACATGTCGAGCGCGAGGATGATGGTCTCGACCCGCGACGGCAGCGTGATCGTCGCCTGCGGACGCGCGACCGCCAGCAGCAGCGCTGCCAGCGCGAGCAGCCACATCAGCGGCGGGAGGCTGCGGCGCCAGCGCACGGCGCCCTCCGCACCGACGGTTTCGAGGCTCGCGAACTGCTGCGCCACCTGCCGACGGCGACGCACCAGCACCCAGTAGAACAGCGTCGCCAGCGGCAGCGCGAGCAGCAGCCACAACAGGCGCGGCCACAGGAACGTCAGCGCAGTCGATTCCATCGGGCTTAGCTTGCGTGCAGTCCCGCCACAATGGCCGGAACGCCGCCGGCGGCAAGCTGGCTGCGGCGCTTGCGCAGCTGCGTAAAGCGCAGCAATGCCGCGTCGAGCGGCTCGTCGGTCGCGAGTTCAAGGCAGTCGACACCGGCCTCTGCAAGCGCCTCGCGCAGCGCGGCTTCGCGCCGGGCGGCCGCGGACGCAAAGCGCTGCCGGAACGCACGGTCGTGGGTATCGACGGTCAGCTGCTCGCCGGTCTCGGCATCCTGCATGACGATGAGGCCGATGTCGGGCAGCTCGACTTCCATCGGGTCATACAGCCGCACC
>Ga0316605_10002737_pt1 | contig 9987 bp, 11 predicted proteins | sample OWC_soil_day20_n_FD_207666 | JGI IMG/M metagenome (GOLD analysis project Ga0316605, IMG submission 207666) | Wetland soil microbial communities from Old Woman Creek delta, Ohio, United States - OWC_soil_day20_noCT | ecosystem: Environmental > Terrestrial > Soil > Wetlands | place: USA: Ohio... | reverse complement strand
GCCCGTGCGGGTCGAAGCTCGACGGCGTCCGTTGCTTCGGCGCGACCGGCTCGTCGAAGCGAGGCGGCGGGAGCGAGGAGATCACCTGGGCAGCGACCGGGCGCGCACCGGGCGGCGGTGCCGACCGGCTGGGCTTGAGCCGGGCGTGCGGGTCGAACGCCGCGGGCCGGTCGCGGGTGCCGCTCGGCCCCCCCGGATCGATCACCGTCGGGAGCGCGTCATCGAGCAGGTCGTCGTCGCGCGTGCTCATCGCCCCGTGGATCCGAAGCCTCCGGCACCACGCGCCGTGGCATCGAGCTCCTCGACCTCGACCAGCTCCGCCTGGACGACCGGCGCGATCACGAGCTGCGCGATCCGCTGCATCGGCTCGATCGTGACGTCCTCGCGGCCATGGTTGATGAGCAGGATCGTCACCGGCCCGCGGTAGTCCGCGTCGATCGTGCCCGGTGAGTTGACGACCGTGAGGCCGTGGCTCTTCGCGAGCCCGGAGCGCGGGCGCACCTGCCCTTCGAAGCCCGCTGGGATCGCGAGGGCGAGGCCGGTCGAGATCGCGACGCGCTCACCGGGCGCGATCACCAGGGGTGCATCGAGCGCCGCACACAGGTCGAGCCCGGCGGCGTGCTCGGTCATGTACGCCGGGACGACCGCGTCGGGACGCAGCTTCTTGATCTGCACGCGCGGACGCATCCCGATCATCGTAGCCGAAAACAAATGTGCGCAGCTTCGGCGCCTTGGCCGTCTTGTGGGCATGGCGCGCTCCCTCACCCTCACGATCACGCTCGGTTGCCTCGCCGCGTGCACCGGGCCCGGCCCGGGTGCGGATCTCCCCGATGCCGCCGGGCTACCCGACGCGCCCGGCCTGCCCGACGCGCGCCCGGACGGCCCGGCTTCGGATGCCCCGGACTCGGATCCGGCCCCCGACGCGCCCCCCCTCGTCGGCCACCCCGACTGGACCGCCGTCGCCGCGATGTGCGGGACCTTGTCCGATGTCGCGTGGATCAGCGACGGCGACGTGTTCCTCGCGTGCGGCAGCCACGGCCTGCTCCACGTCACCACGGCGGGCGTCGACGTGTGGCAGGCGCCGGGTGGCGCGGTCTCGCGCGTCGCCGCCGCCGGTGGCGAGGTCCGCGCGCTCGCATGCAAGACGGTCTATCGCTACGCCGCCGGCACCTGGATCTCCGAGGGCACGGTCGGGACGCTGTCGCTGTGCGGCATGGGCTTCGCGGGCGGCGACGGCGGTTGGTTCGTCGGCACGCGGAGCTTCGGAGGCAACGGCGGGTTCTGGCGCCGCGACGCGACGGGCTGGGTCGTCGGCGCCGACACCGTGCGTGGCTTCGAGGACATCATCGCGCTCGGCGAGACCGAGTTCGTCGCGAACACGATCGGCGTCAGCACGGGCCTCAACCACATGCGGCGGGTCGGCACGAGCTGGACCTCGGTCAGCGATCACGCGTTCGGCGTCCGCGCGATGTGGCGCGCCGGGACGACGAGCACGATCTACTTCGCGAACACGCCGGGCAACGGCCCCGGTGGCGGCGAGGGTGGCATCTATCGCTGGAGCGCGGACGCGTACACCTTCGAATGGGACCCGCCCGGGCTCGAGCGGGTCAACGCGATCTGGGGGCGCAGCGCGAGCGAGATCTACGCCGCCGGCGACAGCGGCACCCTGGTCCGCTCGACGGGTACGGGCACGTGGACCCCGATGCCGTCGGGGACGACCGCGAACCTCGCGCAGATCTGGAGCTGGAATGGCTCGCTCGTCGTCGCGTCACCGACGACGATCCACGTCGTGCCGTGAGCTGGATCCGTCACCGAAACGCCGAACCGAAACGAGCAACGGCCCCGATCACTCGGGGCCGCCACGATCAGCTGATCGAGATCAGATGATGTAGTTGTGAACTTCCTCGGGGCCGGGGTTCGCGTCGAGCGCCTCGCGGCGCGAGAGCCGGATCTTGCCGTCGCGGTCGACCTTGATGCACTTGACGATCACCTCGTCACCCTCCTTGAGGACGTCCTCGACGGAGCGGATGCGCTCCTTCGAGACCTCGGAGATGTGGAGGAGGCCGTCGGTGCCCGGGATGATCTCGACGAACGCGCCGATCTCGACGATCTTCTTGACGACGCCGTTATAGAACTGGCCGACCTCGGGCTCCATGATGAGCCCGCTGATCAGCGCCTGCGCCTGCTCGATCGCCTTGGCGCTCGCCGACGCGATCGACACGACACCGGAGTCGTTGATGTCGATCTGCGCACCGGTCTGCTCCTGGATCGCGCGGATCGTCTTGCCACCGGGTCCGATGATGTCGCGGACCTTGTCCGGCTTGACGGCCATCGTGACGATGCGCGGCGCGTAGATGCTGACCTCGTCGCGTGCCGCCGAGATCGCGGAGTCCATCTTGTCGAGGATGTGGAGGCGGCCGGCCTTGGCCTGCGCGAGCGCCTTCTCGAGGATCTCGCGGGTCAAGCCGTCGACCTTGATGTCCATCTGCAGCGCGCACACACCGCGGCGGGTGCCCGTGACCTTGAAGTCCATGTCGCCGAGGTGATCCTCGTCGCCGAGGATGTCGGACAGGACGACGTAGTCATCCCCTTCCTTCATCAGGCCCATCGCGATGCCGGCGACCGGCGACTTGGTCGGGACGCCCGCATCCATCAGCGCGAGCGAGCCGCCGCACACCGACGCCATCGACGAGGAGCCGTTGCTCTCGAGGATCTCCGACACGACGCGGATCGTGTACGGGAAGTCCTCGTACACCGGCACGATCGCCTCGACCGAGCGCTCGGCGAGGAAGCCGTGGCCGACCTCGCGGCGCGACTGGCCGCGGAGCATCTTGACCTCTCCCGTCGAGAACGGCGGGAAGTTGTAGTCCATGTAGAAGGTCTTCTTCTTGTCGCCGAGGAGCGTGTCGAGCTTCTTCTCGTCGTACTTGGTGCCGAGCGTCACGGCGACGAGCGCCTGGGTCTCGCCACGGGTGAACAGCGCCGAGCCGTGCGCGCGCGGCAGGACGCCGGTCTCGACGGAGATCGCGCGGATCTCGTCGGGCTTGCGGCCGTCGATGCGGGTGCGCGTCGAGATCGTGTGACCGCGGGCCCACTTCTTCTGGAGCTTCGCGAACGCGGCGTCGACGTCCTTGTTCTTGCCGGCCCACGGCTGGCCCTCGGCGGTCAGCGACGTGCGGGTCTCGACGTGCAGGTTGCCGATGCCCTCGCGGCGCGCCTTCTTGTCCTTGATCAGCATCACCTCCTTGAGGCGATCCCAGGCGGACTCCTTGACCTTGGCGGCCAGCGCCTCGTCGGGCACGGGCGCGGTGAACGGGCGCTTCTCCTTGCCGTTGGCGGCGCGGAGGCGGTGCTGCAGCTCGATCAGCGGCTGGACGGCCTGATGCGCGAACAGGAGGGCATCGATGATCGTGTCCTCCTGGAGCTCCTCCATCTCGCCCTCGACCATCATGATCGCGTCCTTCGACGCGGCCACGATGATGTCCATGTCGCTGTTCTCGCGCTCGGCGAACGTCGGGTTCGCGACGAACTGGCCGTCGACGCGGCCGATGCGGACGCCCGCGATCGGGCCGTCCCACACGAGATCGGAGATGTGCACCGCGCACGACGCGCCGGTCATCGCGAGGACGTCCGTGGCGTTCTCCTTGTCGAACGAGATCACGTTGGCGATGATCTGGGTGTCGATGAACCAGCCCTTCGGGAACAGCGGGCGCATCGGGCGATCCATCAGGCGGCACACGAGGATCTCCTCGTTCGTGGTGCGGCCCTCGCGGCGGAAGAAGCTGCCGGGAACCTTGCCGGCGGAGTAGAACTTCTCCTGGTACTCGCAGGTCAGGGGCATGAAGTCGATGTCACGCGGCTGCTGCGAGCCGGTGGCCGTGACGAGCAGCATGCTGTCGCCACAGCGAATGACGACCGAGCCACCGGCCTGCTTGGCCCACTTGCCGGTCTCGACAATGATCTCTTTGCCGCCAATCATGGCGGTCTCGCGAACGTAAGGCATCCGTGTCTCCTGATGAGTCACGTCGCCGGGGGCCTTCTGACTGCGGCCTGGTCGCTCAGTCCAACGGCTCGCTTGGCGAGCCTCTCGACGGAACGATCAAACCAGCGCGATCTCTCGGACGCAGGCGACGCTACTGACGTTTTCTAGTTGTGAACGTGGGCGTTATGGCACATGCGCCGACGAAATCCAACCCTGGAGTTCGCGCAGAAGTCGAAGGGCTTGCGCCTAGTTGCGCACTTCCCAGCGATCTCGTGCGACTCCCTGCGCGACCGCCCCGTCCGGACCTACCATGAAGCGCGGATTCGCCCTGTTCGGTCTCCTCGGCCTGGTCGGTTGCTTCCTGCCCCTGGTCCCGGGGTTCTCGCTGTTCGACGCCTGGCAGCTCGACCGCACCGGGGTCGCCCTCGTGATCGCGGCGTTCGCGCTCCCGATGATCCTCGGGTTCGCCGACAAGCTGCAGCCCGGCGCGGCCCTCGCGGCGATCGGCTGCTTCGCCTATCTCCTGCTCTACAAGTTCGGCTTCGACGTGCTCGGCCTGCTGTGGCACGGCTCGATCGGCGGCAAGGCGATGGGCGTCGCCGCGATCGGTGGCTTCCTGACGTCGATCGCCTCGCTCGCCGAGACCGATCGCCGCTGACCTGATCAGGAGCCCGAGCCGCGCGCCTTGCGCTGCTCGTCGCGCATGTTCTCGCGCTGGCCGTCGAGCTGCTGGCGCTCCTCGGCCGTGATGTTCCCGCAGTCGAGGTCGAGGTCGCCCCGCACGACGGTCGCGCCGAGCGTGCACTCGAACACGAGGATCCCGCGCCAGTACGAGCTGCCGTCGGGCCGCGAACCACCGCCCCAGCTGCGGTCGAGCTTGGTGCACGCGAGCTCGGTGCCCGCGCCGATGGCGTGGACGTCGGCCGTCCAGAACAGCGCGCGATCTGCGAACCGCAGGATGCCCTTGGGGCTCACGACATCGACGAACGCGTGCGCGGCACGCCCCGGCCGACACGCGAGAGGCGAGAGCCCCTCGCCGCCGACGGACAGCGTACCGGTGACCTCGGGAGGACGCGCCGGAGCACTCTTGCCGCAGGCGACTGCGACGACGAGCGCCGGCGCGAGCCGCATTAGCGGCGAAGACCGAGCGTCTCGATCAGCGACTTGTAGCGCGCGAGATCCTTGCGCTTCAGGTAGTCGAGGAGCGCGCGGCGCTGACCGACCATCAGCAGGAGACCACGACGGCTGTGGTGGTCCTTCGCGTTGTTCTTCAGGTGCTCGGTGAGGTGGGTGACGCGCTCGGAGAGCAGCGCGACCTGGACCTCGGGGGAGCCGGTGTCACCGGGGGCCTTTGCGAACTTCGCGACGATCTCGGCCTTGCGAACGGAAGATACGGACATCAGGTGCTCCAGTCGCCAGCGGCCGCGTCCATCGTGAACGAGCGCCGTGGTCGAGGCGGAGATTGGGGGAAACCACCGGGTCCGTCAAGCCTCCGGGAACACGCGGTCGTAGATGACCTTGCCGTCCTCGACGTGGACGATCGCGAGCAGCCGGGCATCCTCGCCAACGAGCTGGAATCGTTCGAGCTTCTCGGTCGTGAACACCTCGACCGGGAGCTGAAGCCCGCTCCGGATCTGGGCGTGGAGCTCGACCGGCGCGGTCACGCTGGGCAGGTGCGTGGCCGCGCTCATCGGGATCAAGTACGGCGTGAGGTCGTCGATGCCGACCCGATCGAGCCGGATCGCCTGGGCGAGCGTGAACGTCCCGCTCCGCGTCCGCCGCAGCTCGGTCAGGTGCGCGCCCGCGCCGACACTGGTCCCGAGATCCGCGACGAGGCTGCGGATGTACGTGCCCTTGCTGCACGCGATCGCGATCCGGAACCGGGGCGGCTCGAACACCAGGAGCTCGAGCCGGTCGATCCGGATCCTGCGCGGTGCGCGCTCGATCTCCTCGCCGGCGCGCGCCCGCGTGTACATCCGCACGCCGTCCTGCTTGATCGCGGAGTACATCGGCGGGACCTGCTCGAGCTCGCCGGTGTGCAGCGCGATCGCCGCGAGCATCGCCTCGCGCGTGACCGCGACGGTGCGCTCGGCCGTGACCTTGCCCGTGCGATCGAGCGTGTCGGTCTCGACGCCGAGGAGGCCGTCGGCCTCGTACTCCTTGTCGTCAGCGAGCAGGTACTGCGCGATCTTGGTCGCGCCGCCGAGACAGACCGCGAGCACGCCCGTCGCGAGCGGATCGAGCGTCCCGCCGTGGCCGACGCGCCGCACGCCGAGCGCGTGCTTGACCCGATCGACGGCGAGCGCCGACGACACCCCCGCCGGCTTGTCGACGATCAGGACACCATGCACGGGGACCCTCAGGGCGGCTGGCTGATCCACGCCGTGATCGCGGCGATGCCGTCGGGATCCGTCACCTCGGTCCCGATCTCCGGCATCTTGACCGGGAACGTCAACGAGCTCATCCGCGTCAGCATCACCGAGTTGTTCGGGTTGCCCGGGTCGACGATCGGCCCCGTGAGCCCGCTGACCGTCCCCGGGTTATTGAGCGTGGTCGCGCGCGCCGGGATCTCCGCGACCGTGCCGAGCTTGGTCACGTCCAGCCGGAGGTCCAGGTTCGAGGTCAGCCCCGAGGACACCGTCGACTGCGGGTTGTGGCAGCCGCCGCAGTTCGCGTGGAGATACCCGAACGCGGCCTTGTCGACGGCGGTCGCCGCCGCGGGGAACGGAAAGTACGGGCCCGTGGTTGGCGCGGTCGGCGGCACCGACAGGAGGTTCATGCTGACCGCGTCGGCGAGATCGAGGCTGCCGACGGCCCCGTCGAAGTCGAGCGAGATCGCCTGGAAGCCGAGCACGCGGCCGGCGACCTGCTCGTGACAGCGACGGCAGTTCGCGCGCGACGGGATGTCGTGCTGCGTGCCATTGGCGTTGGGCACGCCGGCGCCCGGCGGAGCGAGGGTCGTGTCGGTCTGCGTGGTGTTCCACTCGAACGACGCGAAGAACCACGCGCCGGGCGCGGCGTCGTCGGCAAGGAGCTTGGTCATGAACCGCGTCTCGACACGGATCGCGCCCCGCGTGAACTCCTTCCACAGCCTGGTCCCGACGGGGAACTTCCAGTGGTTCATGTTCGACGTGTCGATCGTCGTTCCGGGTGGCAGGGAGATCCAGCGGCGCTTCGTCGAGCCGTCGGCGTACAGCGGGTACTGCGGCGCGTACTCGTGGATCCCCGCCGTGATCTGCGTGCACGCCGCATCGACGCACAGGCCGGTGTCCGACAGCTTCATCGGCGCGAACGGCGCGTCGATCATCGGCGAGTCGGTGGGTGCATCCGTGGCGTCGCCGCCGGTCGGTGCATCGATCGTCGCGTTGTTGTCATCGCCGCACGCGCCGAGCGCGAGCGCGACCACTGCGAAGCCCCAGGTACGCATCGGGGCATCTTAGCACTGCTTCGCGAGCTACCCGCGGGTCGCCGGATCCGGTGTTGGATCGATCACGGGCCGGCTCTGCCGGTTGAACGCCGCCTCGAGGGCACGGACGACCTTCTCCTTCGTCCCGACCAGGGTGTCGGTCATGTGGCAGCCACCCGCGCCGGGATGACCGCCGCCGCCGAGCGACATGCAGACCTTGCCGACGTCGATCTTCTCGCTGCGCGAGCGCATCGAGACGCGCACGCCACCGCCCTTCGCGGTGGTCAGGAGCACGCCGATCTGGACGCCCTCGACGTTGCGCCCCCAGTTGACCATGCCCTCGATGTCCTCCCACGAGGCGCGGGCGCCATCGACCATGTCGGTCGTCACCGAGAGCACGCCGACGCGGCCGGCGCAGTGGAGCTCGAGCGTCGACAGCACCGCGCCGAGCAGCCGCAGCTTGCCGGGGCTCGGCCGCTCCTCGAGGCTCGACGCGATCGTCGACGGAACCACGCCGCGCTTGACCAGCTCGGACGCGACGAACAGCGCTTCGGCGTTGGTGTTGGCGTGGCGGAAGCCGCCGGTATCACTGATCAGCGACACGTAGAGCGGGACCGCGGCCTCGGCGGTGATCGGCCAGCCCTCGCGCTCGGCGATCCGGAACACGAGGACCCCGACCGCGGACGCCGCGGGATCCCACACGGGGATGTCGCCGAACGGATGACCGCTCGCGTGGTGGTCGAGCGTGATCAAGGTCCCGCACACCTCGGGCGGCGGCAGCGCGTCGCCGAGCAAGGCGATGTCGGCGCAGTCGACGACGATCGTGCAATCGAACCGCTCGTCGAACGAGAACGAGTGGACCGTCGAGCTGGCGAGCGGGAGCCACTTGTAGCGGCGCGCGATCGGATCGACCGAGTAGATCACCGCGGTCTTGCCCAGCGCCCGCAGCAGGGACGCGAGCCCGCACATCGAGCCCGTGCCATCCCCGTCGGGGCGGCGGTGACTCGTGAGCAGGATGCGCTGTGCCTTGCGGAGCACCGCGCACGCCTTGTCGAGCGCCTCGGCGACCGGCGGAACGCTGACGCTGACCTCGGTGACGCGACGCGGGTGGTCGTTCACGCGGGGTCCTTCTTGTCGACCTCGACGGGCGGTGCGGCCACGGGGAGCTCCGGCCCCCGCCCTGCCGCCCGCGCGCGCTCCTCGTCCTCGCGGACGATCGCGGAGAGCTTCGCACTCACGTCGATCGAGACGTCGAGCATGAACCGCAGCTCGGGTGCGCGCTGCATGTTGAGCTCGCGCCCGATCGGTCCGCGCAGGAACCCGGCGGCCTTCTGGAGCCCCGCGATCACCCCGTCGGCGGTCGCGTCGTCACCGATCACCGAGATGTAGACGTTGGCGACCGACAGGTCGACGTTCATCTCGACCTTGGCGACCGTGATCAGCGTCGCCGCGCGGACGCGCGGATCCTTGACGTCGTTGTTGATCGCGGTGGTCAGGACATCCCGCAGCGCGTGTTCGACGCGTGCCTTGCGCTGTGCACTCATGACTCCGCCTCCTCGCGCCACGCGTCGGGGACCCAGTCCGCGTCGCCCTGGGCACCGACCGCCTTGTCGCCCGCGCCGGTGCGGTCATCGACCTCGGCGTACGGAGCATCCGTACCCTCGAAGGCGATCACGTCCTTGGCCACGGCGATCAGCTGCGCGTCGCCCGCGACCATCGCGTCGGCGGCGACCCGCACGACGTCGTCGAGGAGCGCGTGCGCCTTGGTCCGATCGCTGCTCGCGACCGCGCAGCCGAGCTCGGCGCGCTGCCACGTGTCGTGCGAGCCGACCTCGTTGATCACGACGCCGATCCGCTCGCGCACGCGATCTTTGACCCGCCGGATCACCATTCGCTTTTCCTTGAGCGAATGGGCCTGGCCGATCACGACACTGAGCCTGGCCATGCCGACGTACACACCCAGACCCTACCCCAGGTTCAGAGCTTCGCGGCTTCCTCGATGACCTCGTAGGCCTCGATCACGTCGCCGACCTTGATCTCGTTCCAGCCCTGGACCATGACGCCACACTCGAAGCCCACACCGACCTCGCTGACGTCGTCCTTGAACCGACGGAGGCTGCCGATCTTGCCCTCGTAGACCTGCACGGCGTCCCGGATGATCCGGAGGTGCGCCTTGCGGTTGATCTTGCCGGTGAGCACCATGCAGCCCGCGACGGTCCCCATCTTCGGGATCGAGAACGTGTCGCGCACCGAGAGCTGGCCGATCGGCACCTCGCGCTTGATCGGAGCGAGCAGGCCTGCCATCGCCAGCTTCACCTCGTCGAGCGCGTCGTAGATGATGTCGTACAGCCGGATCTCGACCTCTTCCTGCTCGGCGAGCTTCGCGCTCTTGCCGGCCGGACGAACGTGGAAGCCGACGATGATCGCGCCGCCCGCCTTCGCGAGGTTGACGTCGCTCTCCGTGATGCCACCGACGCCGGCCGAGATCACGACGACCCGGACCTTGTCGGTCGACTGCTTGATCAGCGACGCCTTGAGCGCCTCGGCGGAGCCCTGGACATCGGCCTTGAGGACGATCTTCAGCTCCTTGATGGCATCA
>Ga0316605_10002735_pt1 | contig 9991 bp, 7 predicted proteins | sample OWC_soil_day20_n_FD_207666 | JGI IMG/M metagenome (GOLD analysis project Ga0316605, IMG submission 207666) | Wetland soil microbial communities from Old Woman Creek delta, Ohio, United States - OWC_soil_day20_noCT | ecosystem: Environmental > Terrestrial > Soil > Wetlands | place: USA: Ohio... | reverse complement strand
GCATCCCGACGCGCGGAGCCGCGCCCCTCGGCGAGGTGCTCGCCGCGCTCGATGCCTTGCCGCCGCAGGGCAGCGTCGACGATCCCGCGCGCCCGTACCTCGAGGTCGTGGTCGTGCTCGAGCGGCCTGAGCCCAAGCTGCGCGCGCTGGTCGAGACGGCGCTCGACGGCAAGCGCGCGCGCCTGGTCTACCTGCATGTCGAGCACACCGGCGACGGGGCGGCGCTCGCGGATCGCGCGGACCTGTTGCGCGGCGCGACCCGGCTCGCCGAGCTCGACCCGCGCGACGTGTTTGCGCGGCTGTGGTCGCGCAAGCACGCGGAGCCGCCGAGCGCGGATGTCCGGGCGGGCTTCGAGCGGCTGATCGCCGAGGTCTCGGGTGACGGCGCGGATCCCGCGGCGCCGAAGGGGCCGCCATCGTGAGGATCCTCGCGATCCGGGGGTGCAACCTCGCGAGCCTCGCGGGCGAGTTCGAGATCGATCTCGAGCACGGGCCGCTCGGCGCGGCGGGGGTGTTCGCGATCGTCGGTAACACCGGCTCGGGCAAGAGCACGCTGCTCGACGCGCTGTGCGTCGCGCTGTTCGATCGCACACCGCGGCTGACCAACCACAGCCGGGTCGTCGTCGGGCGAGGCGAGGAAGATCCGGGCGCGCTCGGCGCGCAGGATGTCCGGACGCTACTCCGGCGCGGGGCGGCGTCGGGCTGGGCCGAGGTCGACTTCGAGAGCGGTGACGGCCGGCGCTACCGCGCGCGGTGGTCGGTGCGGCGCGCGCGGGGCCACTCCGACGGGACGATCCAGGCGCAGCAGGTCGCGCTGACCGCGCTCGACGGCGGCGAGCGGATCGGCGGCACGAAGACCGAGACGCTCGACGCGATCCACGCGCGCCTCGGCCTGTCGTTCGACCAGTTCCGGCGGTCCGCGCTGCTCGCGCAGGGCGAGTTCGCGACGTTCCTCCGCGCCGACGGCAAGGACCGCAGCGAGCTGCTCGAGCGGATGACCGGCACCGAGATCTACTCGCGGCTCTCGGTCCACGCGCACCTGCGCGCGACGCTCGCGGTGCAGCACCTGACCGCGGGCCGCATCGCCGCGGAGGCGATCCCCGTCCTCGACGACGAGGCGCGCCGCACCGCGGAGGCCGAGCTCGTACTCGCCGAGCAGGCCAAGCTCGCCGCCCGCACGCGGCACACCGCGGCGGAGACCGCGGCGCGCTGGGTCACCGAGGCGGCGAGGCGCGAGGCGGCGCTCGCGGAGGCCGTCGCGTCGTCGTCGGCGGCCCAGGCGACGGTCACCGAGGCGGAGCTGCCGCGTGCCGAGCTCGCGCTGCGCCGGCGCGCCGAGGCGCTGCGCGCGCCATGGGACGAGGCGAACCGGATCGATCGCCAGCTCGCGATCGTGCGCGCCGAGGTCATCGCAGCCGCGGTGCGCGCATCCGACGCGACGCACGCCCTCGAGGCGATCAGCGTGCGGCGGGCAGGGCTCGGCGAGCTCCACGTGCCGATCCGCGCGGCGCGGATCGCGGCCGGTCTCGTCGAGCGCACGGCGGTGCCCGTGAGCGACATCGCGATCCGCGATGCCGAGGCGTTCGCGCGCGTCGTTCTCGAGGATGCGGCGTGGGTGCAGGCGCGCACGCCGCTCGCCGCCGAGGTCGCGACGTGGACCGACCTCGACGCGCGGTTCGCGCAGCATGCGCAGCTCGCCGACACGATCGGCGGGCTCGATCGCAGCCTCGGCGATCACACCGCGTCGCGCGACAAGCTCGCGGTGGCGCGCACCGAGCTATCCGTGCAGCAGCAGGCCGTCGCGGCCAGGCACGCCGAGGCGCAGCGCACGGCGGACGTCTTCCAGAAGCGCCGCGGGCTGACCCTCGATGCCGCCCGGCGCCAGGAGGACGCGGCGCGCGCCCGGCTCGCCGAGCTCGATCGCCTCGTCGCGCTCGCGGCGAGCGCGCGGCAAGCGAGGGCCGCACGCGACGAGATCGATCGGCGGGTCGCCGAGCTGACCGCGGACACGGTCGTCGATCGCGATCAGCGCGCGGCGACCGAGGCTGCGCGAGCGACCGCCCTCGTCGTGCGGACCGAGCGCACCCGGGTCGTCGACGAGCTGCGCAAGGCCGCGGGCTACGAGCACGCGCGCACCGAGCTCGTCGATGGCGAGCCGTGCCCGCTGTGCGGTGCGGAGGATCATCCGTGGCGGCATCGCGGCGCGTTCGACGACGTGATCGCGGCGGCCGCCGCGAAGCTCGCCGAGGTCGCCGCGGAGCTCGAGGTCCAGACGGCGACGCTCGCGGCGATCGATGCACGCGCCGCGCACCGCACGATCGAGCAGGCGCGCCTCGTGGCGTCGCGGGCCATCGCGGTCGCGGCCGGCGAGGCAGCGGTGGTGGCGTGGCGCGAGCAGCTCACGGCGGTCGGGGAGCTGTCGCTGGTCGGTGACCCGTCGGCGGCGGCGGCCGAGGCGCTCGGTGCCGAGCTGCACGCGGCGGCGACCAAGCGCCTCGAGGACGCGCGGACGACGCGCAGCCAGACCGAGGCAGCGACCAAGGCGGCCGCCGAGGCGCAGGCCGAGGTCCAGCTGTGCCAGGCCGCGGTCGATCAGCTCGCGACCCGGCTCGGCGAGCTCGATCGCCGCGCGGCCGATCTCGACGCCGCGATCCAGGGCGTGCTCGGCGAGCGCGCAGGGCGGGTCGAGCGCCGCGACCAGCTCGCGCTCGAGCTCGACGCCGCGATCGACCGCTGGACGGCGACCACCGCGGGGACCGGCCGTGCTGCACGGACCGCCGCGCCCTCCGCCGCGGCGGGGACCATTGTCGCCGCACCTCCGCCGCCGCGCAGCCGCTCCGCGCGTGGAGCGACCTCGCTCGCGCCCGCGGGGCACGTCTACGCCGAGGCGCGCGCGTGGATCGCGGACCTCGCCGTGGAGTGGCGGACGCGGATCGAGCGCGTCGCGGTCGCGGATGCCGCGCTGACGGCGGCCGCGCTGGTGATCGATCGCGAGGCGCGTGACGGCGAGCGCGCGGTCGCCGAGCACCAGACCCGGCTCGCCGAGGGGCACAAGCGCGAGGGCGAGCTCGTGACGGCGCTCGCCGCGGCGGCCTGTGTCCTCGATGCGGCGCGTGCCGGGTCGGGGTTCGACACCGACGAGCTGCGGGCGCTGCTGTCGGCGGATGCCTCGCGGGTCGACGTGCTCGTCGAGCAGCTCGCGGCGCTCGATCGCGCGGTCGAGACCTCGCGTGCGGTCGTCCGCGAGCGCCGGCGTCTGGTCGACGATCATGCCGCGGTGCGGCCGGCCTCGATCGACGACGCGGCGAACGTCGCCGCCGTGGCGGCGCTGCTCGTCGAGGCCGAGGGCGCGGTCGCGCGCCTCGCAGCGGTGCTCGCGGCGGATGACGAGGGCCGCGTGCGGCGCGCCGCGGCGCTGGTCCAGCTCGCGAGCGCGGAGGCGGCGGCGGATGTCGATCGGATCCTCGGCGAGGTGATCGGCTCGCACGACGGCAAGCTGTTCCGCAGCTTCGCGCAGAGCTTGACGCTCGACGGCCTGCTCGCGGTGGCGAACTCGCACCTCGAGGAGCTCGCGCCGCGCTATCAGCTCGAGCGGGTGCCGGGCTACGACCTCGAGCTCCAGGTCATCGATCGCGATCTCGGCCACGAGATCCGCTCGGTGCAGAGCCTGTCGGGCGGCGAGAGCTTCCTGGTCTCGCTCGCGCTCGCGCTCGGCCTGTCGTCGATGTCGGCGCACGACGTCCGCGTCCGCACGCTGCTGATCGACGAGGGGTTCGGCACCCTCGATCCCGCGACGCTCGACAGCGCCCTGTCGGTGCTCGATGCGCTGCAGGCGCGCGGCCGGCAGGTCGGGGTGATCTCGCACGTGCCGGCGCTGGTCGAGCGCGTCGGCGCCCATGTCCGGGTCATCCAGCGTGGCGGCGGGCGCAGCGAAGTGATCGTCGCGTAGCGATCAGCTACCCTCGCGGCGATGACGGAGCAGACGTTGTTCAGCGCGATCTGGGAGCTCGTCGGCAAGCGCTCCGACCATCCCGCGGTGCTCGCGTTTCACGAGGTCCACAAGCTCGCGCCGCCGCCGGCGGTGATGCGGACGGACCTCCTGTACGACGTCAAGGTCGGGAAGCTCAACGCGACGCTCGACTACGGCGCGGAGATCCGCAAGCCCGAGTGCTGGCCGCCCCGGCGCGTCGCGGGCATCTACGTCGGGTACGTGGCGTCCGCGACGCTCAAGCCCGGCTTCCAGGGCCCCCTGCCCAGCGGCCTGACCTCGACGCTGCCGCTGACCGTCGCGAAGAACAAGGCGCTCGAGTCGACGAAGAACGAGGCGTTCTGGTTTCACCAGCTGTACCGCGACGACAAGGGCACGCTGACCTACGTCTACGATCGCGACGACAAGTCCCTGCTCGAGATCCGGCTCCAGCTCCACGAGCTCCCCGAGGACCACAAGGATCTCGCGCGCGCCGAGGCGGCCTACGCGGCGAAGCTGCCCGCACGTCCGCCGCGCGTGATCCCGGCGCGCACCGGCACGCCGGAGCCCGAGCCCCTGCCGGCGGCGCTGACGGCGCTCGCGACGCTGGTCGAGGCCGAGGGCGGGATCCTCGGCGAGAACATCGACCTCGAGCTGTGCGAGCAGCTCGAGCCGGGGACCCTGACCGCGTGGACCGGGAACGCGGATGCCGAGCGCGAGTTCCGGGTGTTCGCGCAGGACGGCAGCGGAGGCGTCGTCGCGTTCTGGCTCGTCCACGACGGCAAGCCGTACGAGGAGCAACCGATCGTGTTCCTCGGCTCCGAGGGCGAGATCGGGCCGATCGCGTGCGACCTCGCCGACTTCCTGTACCTGCTCGCGGGCGGGGTCGGACCGTACGAGGCCGTCGAGTACGGCAGCACGTCCGGCAAGCCGACGTTCCCGAAGATCGGCAAGCTCGCCGCGACGCTCGCGAACCGCCACGGCCGGACGCCCCTCGACGTCCTCGCCGCCGCGGCGGATCAGTACCTCGACATTCACGAGCGCATGGCCGCGCTCGTCAAGGACAGCTGACCATGCCGAAGATGACGATCCCCGAGATCGAAGCCCTCCTCGACCAGGCGTTCCCGGACTGGCGCAACTTCTCCGTGATCACGGCGCTCGGCGACAAGGACATGTCCCTGCGCATGCCGTTCCGCAAGCAGCTGCTGCGCGCCGGCGGCACGATCTCCGGACCCGCGATGATGGCGTTCGCGGACACGGCCGCGTACTTCTTGACGCTCGCCCATGCCGGCCCGGTCGCGAGCGCGGCGACCGCGAACCTCGACATCCACTTCCTGTCGCGCCCCGATCCGATCGACGTCACCGCCGTGGCGACGATGCTGCGCCTCGGCCGCCGGCTGTCGGTCGCTGCCGTCGATCTGTTCTCGGGCGACACGCTCGTCGCGCACGCCACGGTCACCTACGCGCTGCCGCCGACGAAGTGATCAGGTCTTGTCGACCGGGTGCGGCCAGCGCTCCGCGAGCGCGGCGAGCGGCTCTCCCGTCAGCCGGTTGACCGTCCACTCGGTCATGGAGGCGGCGCCGAGCGCCTGGTACAGCCGGATCGCCGGCTCGTTCCAGTCGAGCACCGACCACTCGAACCGACCGTAGTCGCGCTGGAGCGCGATCCGCGCGAGCGCCGACAGCAGGGCGCTGCCCACGCCGCCACCCCGCGCCGCCGGCCGCACGAACAGATCCTCGAGGTAGAGGCCGGGCCGGGCGAGGAACGTCGAGTAGCTCTGGAAGAACAGGGCGAACCCGACGGGCGCGCCCCCGACCTCGGCGATCAGCACCTCGGCCGCGGGCCTGGCGCCGAACAGCGTCGCGCGCAGCTGCGCCTCGTCGGCGACGACCTCGTGCGACAGCTTCTCGTAGGCGGCGAGGTCGCGGATGAAGCCGAGGATCGCCGCGGTGTCGGCGGCGATCGCGAACCGGATCACGAGATCCTCGGGGAACATCATCGGAGGCGCTCCACGACCGCCAGGAAGTCCGGCGGCAGCTCGGACGACAGCGCGACGCGCTCGCCGGTGATCGGGTGCTCGAAGCCGAGTGTCGCGGCGTGGAGCATCAGCCGCCCCGACGTCAGCAGCTTGCCTCCGGCGTTCTCGAAGTCGCGCATGTAGACCTGCTCGCCGACGAGCGGGTGCCCGGCCTCGGACAGGTGGATCCGGATCTGGTGGGTCTTGCCGGTCTCGAGGCGGACCGCGCACAACGTCGACGCGCGCAGCACCTGCTGCGCCTCGACATGGGTCACCGCGCGCTTGCCCTGCTCGAGCCGCGTGGTCGAGCCGCGCAGGCCATCGCCGCGATCCGCGACGAGGTACGACTCGATCCGCCGGGAGGTGACGACCCCGTGCGCGACGCAGCGGTACGTCCGCTCCATCACGTGCGCGCGGAGCTGCGCGGCGAGCCCTTGCTCCGCCTTCTTGGACTTCGCGAACATCAGCAGGCCCGACGTCGCCCGATCGATGCGGTGCACGATGTGCAGCGCGACCGTGGTCGCGGACTTGCCCTGCCGTCGCCACGCGCCACGGATCAGATCCATCGCGGTGCCGGTCTCGCGATCCTCGTACGGCACGCTGTTGACGCCGCTCGGCTTGTCGATCACGACGACGTGCGCGTCGTCGTAGACCAGCACGCCCTCTTTCTCGGGATCGTGCGGCTTGGGCGCGTGGACGCGGACCTCGACGACCTGGCCGCGCGCGAGCCGGTGGTCGACCGTGGTGATGCACGCCCCGTCGACGAACACCTTGCCGCTGGTGATCTGGCGCTTTGCGAGCGAGTTGGGGACGTCCGTCCTCGCCTTGACGAACGCGGCGAGCGTCACTCCGGGTTCATCGACGGTCCATGACACGGCGCGGGACGCTAGCATGCTAAGACCGGTCCCATGGACCGCACCCTGTTCAACGACGAGCACAAAGCGTTTCGCACCGCGTTCAAGCAGTTCCTCGTGCGCGAGGTCGTGCCGCACCAGGCGCGCTGGCGCGACGAGGGGCAGGTCGATCGCGAGATCTGGCGCAAGGCCGGCGCGCAGGGCTTCCTGTGCCCGTGGCTCGACGAGAAGTACGGGGGCGCGGGCGCCGACTTCCTGTACTCCGTGATCATCATGGAGGAGCTCGCGCGCGCCTACGAGAGTGGCTTCGCGATGATCCTCCACTCCGACATCATCGTCCCGTACCTGTACTCGTTCGGGAACGAGGAGCAGAAGCAGAGGTGGCTCCCCGGCTGCGCCTCGGGCGAGATCGTGACGGCGCTCGCGATGACCGAGCCCGGCACCGGCTCCGATCTCGCGGCGCTCGCGACCACCGCGGTCAAGCAGGGCGACGAGTACGTGATCAACGGCGCCAAGACGTTCATCTCGAACGGCCAGCTGTGCGATCTCATCGTCGTCGCGGCGAAGACGGATCCGGATCCGAAGAACGCGCACAAGGGGATCTCGCTGTTCGTCGTCGAGGCGGATCGGAAGGGCTTCACCAAGGGCAAGCGCCTCCACAAGATGGGCATGGACTCGCAGGACACCTCGGAGCTGTTCTTCGAGGACTGCCGGATCCCCGCGGGCAACCTGCTCGGCGCCGAGGGCGGCGGGTTCATGATGCTGATGCAGAAGCTCCAGCAGGAGCGGCTGTGCGTCGCGATCGGCGCGGTCACCGCGGCGGAGCAGGTGCTCGAGGACACGATCAAGTACACGAAGGAGCGCACCGCCTTCGGCAAGCCGATCAGCAAGTTCCAGAACACGCAGTTCAAGCTCGTCGAGTGCCTCGCCAAGTGCGAGGTCGGACGGGCGTTCATCGACAAGGTCGTCAGCGAGCACGTCGCCGGCAAGTACCTGGTCAAGGAGTGCTCGATCGCGAAGTTCTGGACCACGGACATGGCGCAGGAGGTGATCGACACCTGCCTGCAGTTCTTCGGCGGCTACGGCTACATGCTCGAGTACCCGGTCACCCGCGCGTTCATGGATGCGCGCGTCCAGCGGATCTACGCCGGCACCAACGAGATCATGAAGGTGATCGTCGCCAAGCAGATCGGCCTGTGAGCTAGTTCCCGGCGCGCGTCACCTGGCGCCGCGGCACGCCTGCGTGCGCAGGCCGTCGAGTTGCCGCTCGAGCTCGAGGTGAGCGTCGGCGCGCTTCGACGGGGCCGCATCCACCGAGGAGACCTGGCCCGCGTCGCCGCGGAGCCTGGCCATCGAGGGCAGCTTCGCCGGCGCGCAGCCACGGACGAGCCCGGCCTCCATCACGCGCACGAGCTGGTCGATGTAGGTCTCGACCGGGTCCTGCGCGCTTGGCCACGTGAACTCGCCAGTCCGTCGCAGCGTGCCGTCGTCGAACACGAACCCGATCCGCGTCTGGTTGCTCGACGACCAGAACTCACCGCCGAAGAACATCCCCCCTTCCGGATCGTCGGAGAGCTTGCGCGGGAGCTCGTTCGGAACCACGGCGGTCACGATGTCCGTGCGGACGGTCACGATGGCCCGCCGCGCGAGGAGCACGAAGGCCAGCTCGCGGAGCTGATCGGGCGCGACCCGGCCCACGTACGAATCGAGTCCCTGCTTGGTCGAGGGAGCGGGAGGAACGACGATCGCGCCGACGTCGCGCGCGACATACGCCGCGCCGGTCGCGAGATCGTAGGCGCGCACCTCCTCGGCGAACTGGTAGTGGCCGCGCCGGCCGCGCAGCACGAGCCAGCCCCGCTCGGGCGCCCGCAGCTGCGTCTCCGCGAAGCGTCGGGTGCGCGGCGCGTGCGCGGCCACACATCCGACCCACTCGTCGAAGGTGACCGGCCTGTGGTCGCCGCTCCAGCACACGCTCGCGGGCAACTCCACGACCTGGTAGGTGTCTCCACGGCCGGGCGCCTGCGGGTAGCGGGCGCTGGCGTCGAGCCGAGCGTCGTCATCGAACGCGGCCTCGGCCCGATAGATGTAGCTCCGCGAGCGTGCACAGCTCGCATCGGCCGGCGAACACCGCAGCGGCGCGAGCTCGCGCACCGCCTGGTCGTCGAGCGGAGGCACGACCTCGGGCGGAAGCTCGAGCAAGGTCTTGCCGTCTTCGACCTTCAGTCCCTCGACCGCGGTCTCGAGGACCCACCGCAGCCCGTCGTCCCAGCCCTGGCGCAGCGATGCGAGCGTCGCCCCGGTGGGCAGCAGCACGGCCGGCTCGACGTGGCGCAGACACGGCCGCGCGACCGCCGCGCGCATCTCGGCGAGCACGGCCCTGGCATCCGCGGTCGCAGGCTCGAGGTGCTCGGTGATGAGCGCGAGCTCGTGCAGCCGCGCCGCGCGCTCCGCGGGCACGCAGCCGGGCGCCTCGGTCGAGAGCGCCGCGGCGTCGGGCGCTGCGGGCACCGGGGCCACGGCGACGACCGGTGTCGGTGCGGGCGGTGGCGCCGGGAGGCTCGGTCGCGATGCCGGCTGCCGGCATGCCATCAGCATCAGGAGCGTGGCCAGTCGCCTCATGGATCGAAGGTACGCTGTGACGGCCACGCCGGGCTACAGTGCGGCGATGGCCACGGCGGTGATCGACATCGGCACGAACACGCTGCTGCTGTTGATCGTCGACGACACCATGCATCCGCTCGTCGATCTGTGCCGGTTCGGTCGCCTCGGCAAGGGGCTCGATGCCAGCGGCCGGCTCGCCGCGGAGTCGATCGCCGCGAGCCTCGACATCTGTCGCGAGTACCGCCAGGTGATGGATGCTGCGGGCGTGTCGGCGCCGATCATCGTCGGCACGCAGGCGCTCCGCGAGGCAGCGAACAGCCAGGACTTCGTCGCCCCCGCGCAGGAGATCCTCGGGGCTCCGATCGAGGTGATCGCCGGCGAGCGCGAGGCCCAGCTCGCGTTCACCTCGGTCGCGCGGACGTTCCCCGAGCTCGCGCAGGCGCCGTACGTGGTCGTCGATGTGGGCGGCGGCTCGACGGAGATCATCGTCAGCAACGGGACCAAGGTCGTGTCGGCCGTCAGCCTCCCGATCGGCGCGGTGCGGCTCACCG
>Ga0316605_10002734_pt1 | contig 9992 bp, 6 predicted proteins | sample OWC_soil_day20_n_FD_207666 | JGI IMG/M metagenome (GOLD analysis project Ga0316605, IMG submission 207666) | Wetland soil microbial communities from Old Woman Creek delta, Ohio, United States - OWC_soil_day20_noCT | ecosystem: Environmental > Terrestrial > Soil > Wetlands | place: USA: Ohio... | reverse complement strand
CGCTTCATGGGCGACTGGTACGTCATTGCGAACATCCCCACGGCCATCGAGAAGGGCGCGCACAACGCCGTCGAGTCCTACCGGCTCGACGACGATGGCACCATCTCGACGACGTTCACCTTCAACGACGGCGGCTTCGACGGCCCGCGGAAGACCTACCACCCGCGCGGCTTCGTGCGCGACCGCCGGACGAACGCCACCTGGGGCATGCAGTTCATCTGGCCCATCAAGGCCGAATACCTGGTCGTGGACCTGGACGCGGACTACACGCGGGCGGTCATCGGCCGCAGCAAGCGGGACTACGTCTGGATCATGGCGCGTGAACCGCGGATGGCGGACGAGGTCTATCAGGAGATAATCGGCCGGCTGGACGGGTTGGGATACGACGTGTCCCGGATCGAGAAGGTGCCGCAGCGCTGGTGAAGCCGGCGCAGTCGCGGGACCGGCGCAAGAAGGAGCTACTCATGACAGTTGCGAAGGTATCGGAAGTCACGGCAACCTCGACCAAGAGCTTCGAGGACGCCATCGCCAAGGGAATCAAGCGCGCCAACGAGACGCTCAAGAACGTCACGGGCGCGTGGATCGCGGACCAGGAAGTGGTCGTCGAGAAGGGCAAGATCGCCAGCTACAAGGTCAGGATGAGGATTACCTTCGTCCTGATGTGACGCCTCCTGTCAGCCGAGCTGCGCGCGGATGCGCTCCGCCTGCGCAGCGAGTTGCTGCGGGTCGGCCATCCTGCCTGCGTGCAGGCTCAGTTCCCGGCCCGAATGGCGCGGCACGACGTGGAAGTGCAGGTGGAAGACGCTCTGGCCGGCGGCGGCGCCGTTCAGCTGCGCGATCATGACGCCGGGCGGGTCGAACGCCTTCTTCACCGCCTGCGCCACCTTCTGCACCGTGCGGATCGTCGCCGCCAGCGCTTCCGGCGGCAGGTCGAACACGTTCTCCGCGGGCGTCTTGGGGACCACCAGCGTGTGGCCCTCGGACTGCGGCATGACGTCCATGAAGGCGAGCGTCTGGTCGTCCTCGTACACCTTGTGGCAGGGAATCTCGCCGCGCAGGATGCGGGCGAAGATGTTGGTCGGGTCGTAGGCCATCGCGGGCTCCGGTCAGTGGCAGCGGGCGCCTCGGGGCGCGTTCCCTAGGATACCAGCGCGTCCGGCTCACCTCTCCCGCGGCTGCAGGTCGAGGCTCACCGTGCGGATGCAGTGATCGGGCCAGCGCGCGCCGTCACGCGGGTAGGGCCACATGCGATAGGAACCCGGCACGACCTCGCGGCCGAGCGTCGCGCCGAGCAGGATGTGGTCGATCGGCGGCCGGACGGGGTCCTGCCGCCGGCAGGCCTCATCCGCCACCCCTTCCGCCGGATCGAGCAGGTCGGCCCCCGGGGGGTCGCCGTCGTCGATCTCCGGCCACAGCGCGACGATCCTGCCGTGGCGGTCGCGGCCGGGCGCGAATTCGCGGTCGAAACGCCGGTTGAAGTCGCCAAGCACGACGAAGCGCGCGCCCTCCGTGGCGCGGGCGTCGATCCAGGCCTCGAGGACGGGCACCTGCCGCTGCAGCGTGCGGCAGTTGTCCGAGTCCTCGGTCAGCGGGTCGCGGTTGCAGCCCGACTTGAGGTGCACGGCGAGCAGCCTGAGCTCGCGGGGCGTGCCCGGATACAGCGTCAGGTCCGCGCCCCAGCGCACGTCATCCTCGGGCAGCCCGAGTTCGCGGTAGTCTGCGTTGCAGCGGTACGGGATGCCGGGACGGACGACGAAGCCGACGTTCTGCACGTGCCGGCGCGCGGTGAAGCACGACGCCCATCCCGGGAACACGCGCGCGGCAGGCGCCGGTCCGTCGACCTCCTGCAGCGCAAAGACGTCGGCGGGCACCGTGGCCGCAAACCCGCGCAGCCGGTCGAAGTCCGTGCCGGTCCAGCGCCGGTCCGGCACCAGGTCGCAGGGGATGGCACGTTGCCGGCCTCCCGCGCGGCCGCCACGGCCGATGCACACACGCGCCAGCTCGTCGAAGGCCTCCGGCTCGATCAGCCACTCCGCATTCCAGGTCGCGAGGGTGAGGGTGGCCTCCTCGCGCGGGGACTGCGCGCAGGCGGCGAGGGACGCCGCGGCGCCGAGGGCGGCGAGCCACGGCACGATTCCTGGCATGCGGCGCATCGGTCATCTCCTCGTCTGGCGCACCGCGGGCACAGGATGCGCCGGGGCGGGCGCGAAGCTTACCCCGCACGGGCGCGGGCGGACACGCCGGGTTTCCATCCGCCGTGTCGCTGCGGCACACTGGCGCGGCCAACTAGAACAAGGACCGGCCGCCTGCGGCCGTTCGGGGGAGGGCGATGGTCCCGGGCTGGGGTCTGCTGCTCGTTTCGCTTGCCTACGTCGGGGCGCTGTTCGCGATCGCCTGGTTCGGCGACCGCAACACGACGTATCCCTCGCGCGGGTCCCTGCGCCCGGTCGTCTACAGCCTGGCGCTGGCCGTCTATTGCTCGAGCTGGACCTTCTACGGCGCCGTCGGCAGCGCCGCCCGCGACGGCGCGTCCTACCTGCCGATCTACATCGGGCCGATCCTGCTGTTCCTGTTCGGGATGCCGTTCTTCGAGCGGCTGGTGCGCGTCGCCAAGCGCCACAATGTCACCTCGATCGCCGACCTGATCGCCTCGAGGTTCGGCAAGTCGTCGCGGATCGCGGCTGCCGTCACGATGGTCGCGCTGACCGCCGCGGTGCCCTACATCGCGCTGCAGCTCAAGGCCGTTGCCATGAGCATCGACGTGCTGACGGGCGCGGCGCCCGACGCGGCAGCCGGTCCCTGGTTCGCCGACAGCGCGTTCTACGTGGCGGTCATGCTGGCGCTGTTCGCCATCCTCTTCGGCACCCGCGGCATCGACGCCGCGGAGCACCATCCGGGCCTGATGCTGGCCATCGCGGTGGAGTCGCTGGTCAAGCTGGTGGCCTTCATAGCCATCGGCGTGTTCGCGATGATGGCGCTCGGCGGGCCCGGCGAGTTCTCCGCGGCGGCGAAGTCGCTGCCCGTCGCCGACGAGGTCCCGACCGGCTTCATCACGCAGATGCTGCTCGCGTTCACCGCGATCTTCTGCCTGCCGCGCCAGTTCCAGGTCGGCGTGGTCGAATGCTCGGACCCGCGCGACCTCAGCCAGGCGCGCTGGATGTTCCCCACCTACCTCGTCATCATCAGCCTGCTGGTCGTGCCGATCGCGGCGCTTGGCCTCGCGACCGCCGGCCCGGAGGTCGGGCCCGACAGCTTCGTCCTCTGGCTGCCGCTGCAGGCGGGCCACGAGTCGCTGGCGCTCATCGCCTACATCGGCGGCTTCTCGGCGGCGACCGGCATGGTCATCGTGGCCTGCGTCGCGCTCGCGACCATGGTCAGCAACGACCTGCTGCTGCCGCTGGTCTGGCGCTACCGCGCGGAGCCGGCAACCGGCCGGCCGGACACGACGCATCTGGTCCTCTGGCTGCGGCGCGCAGCCATCGTCGGCCTGCTGCTGATGGCCTACCTCTATTACCGCGGCGTGCCGTCCGCGCCGAGCCTCGCGTCCATCGGCCTGTTGTCCTTCGCCGCGGTCGCGCAATTCGCGCCGACCCTGATCGCGGCGCTCTACTGGCAGCGCGCGAGCCGCGCGGGCATCCTGGCCGGCCTCGTCGTCGGCTATGCGCTGTGGATGTACACGTTGCTGCTGCCGAGCCTGCTGGCCATCGAGGGCGTGCGGCCGGCCTGGGTCGAGCGTGGACCTTTCGGATGGTCCTTCCTGGCGCCGGAGGCCCTGTTCGGCTGGACCGCGCCGGACGTGCTGACCCACGGCGTCTTCTGGTCGATCATCGGCAACGTCTGCGCGCTGGTGCTGTTCTCGCTGCGCTACCGGCCGAGCCTCGGCGCCCAGCTGCAGGCCGCGGCCTTCCTGACCCCGGTCGAGGCCGGCCGGGGCTCGCGCGACGCCCCGCTGCCGGGCAACACCACCGTCGGCGACCTGATGACCCTGGCCGAACACGTCGTCGGCCCGCGCGCCGCCGCGCGCCTGCTGGCCGCCTATGCCAGGGCGACCGGCAAGCAGCTCGACGTCGGTCACCGCGCCGACCTCGGCCTGGTCCAGGCGGTCGAGCGCGAGCTCGCCGGTGCGATCGGCTCGGCCTCGGCGCGGCTGATGCTGACCAGCACGCTGAGGGGCGCCGGCCTGAAGCTGGACCAGGTGGTGGCGCTGCTGGACGAGACCACGGAGAAGCTCCGGCTCAACCGCGGGCTGCTCGAGGCCATGATGGACAACATGGCGCAGGGCATCAGCATGGTGGACCGCGACCTGCGGCTGGTCGCCTGGAACCAGCGCTACGAGGCCCTGTTCGGCTATCCGCCTGCCTTCCTGTATGTCGGGATGCCGATCGTCGAGGCCATCCGGCTCAACGCCGAGCGCGGCCTGTGCGGGCCTGGCGACCCGGAGCAGCTGGTACAGCGGCGGGTGGCGCACCTGCGCAGCGGCACGCCGCACGTGTCGGAGCGGCGGCGCCCGGACGGCCGCGTGGTCGAGACGCGCGTGCAGCCGATGGCGGACGGCGGCATGGTCTCCACCTTCACCGACGTGACCGACTACAAGAAGGTGGAGAGCGAGCTGCGCGAGATCGCCGGGACGCTCGAGCTGCGCGTCGAGGAGCGCACCGACCAGCTGCGGCAGGCAAAGCTGGAGGCCGAGCAGGCGAACCACAGCAAGACCAAGTTCGTCGCTGCGGCGAGCCACGACCTGCTGCAGCCGATGAACGCAGCGCGGCTGTTCGTGTCGGCGCTGCGCTCGCGCGACCTGCGCGACCCGGAGGTGCGCAACCTGGCCGAACGCGTGGACACGTCGCTGCGCGCGGCCGAGGAACTGGTGGACGCACTGCTCGACATCTCCAAGCTCGATTCCGGGGCGGTGCAGCCGGAGATCCGCGCCGTGGACGTGATGGAGCTGCTGGAACCGCTGGCGGAACAGTTCGCGCCGCTGGCGGCCGACCGCGGGCTGGAGCTGCACGTCGTCCGCAGCCGGCTGGTCGTGCGCACCGACCCGCGCATGCTGAAGCGCGTGCTGCAGAACTTCATCGCCAACGCGCTGCGCTATACCCGGGCGGGCGGCGTGCTGGTGGGCTGCCGCCGGCGCGGCGAGGACGTCGAGATCCAGGTGCTGGACACCGGGCCCGGCGTGCCGCCCGATGCGCTGGCGCTGATCTTCGAGGAGTTCCGTCGCCTCGAGCAACCCTCGCCCTGGGGCGAGAAGGGGCTGGGCCTCGGCCTGTCGATCTGCGATCGCATCGCGAGGATCCTCGACCACCGGCTGGTGGTCAGCTCGACTCCCGGCCGCGGGAGCCTGTTCGCCATTCGCGTGCCCAGGAGCGCCGAGGCCGCCGCACGCCGCGTCGCGATGGATCCCCGCACGCGTGGCATGCCGGTGCGCGGGATGTCGGTGCTGTGCCTCGACGACGACCCGGACATCCTCGACGGCATGGCCGCGCTGCTCGGCCGCTGGGGGATCGAGGCGATCACGGCGCGCACGATTGCGGACGCCGAGGCGCTGGCGGAGTCGCGCCAGCCCGACGTCATCCTCGCGGACTTCCACCTGCGCGAGGCGGAGACGGGCCTCGACGTCCTGCGCCGGCTCTGCGGCCGGAGCGGCCGGCCTGGCGCGCTGGTCACGGCGAATGCCAGCGAGGAGCTCGCCCAGGCGGTGCGCGCCGGGGGATTCGAGATCCTGCGCAAGCCAGTCAAGCCGGCGGCGCTGCGCGCGCTGCTGGCGGCGTTCGCGCGGCGGCCGGGCGCCGGGGCGGGGGCCGTGGCCGTCGCTCAGGCGTTCGACGCGTCGGCCTGAGGCTCCATGGCCGCCAGGCCCGCCTGGTCGAGCGCGAGGCGCTGCGAGAGGACCACTGCCTGGGTGCGGTTGGTCGCGCCGAGCTTCTGCATGATCGCGGTCATGTGCGCCTTGACCGTCGCCTCGGACACGCCCAGCTCGTAGGCGATCTGCTTGTTGAGCAGCCCCGAAGACAGCATCGTCAGCACCTTGAACTGCTGCGGGGTCAGGCTGGCGAGGCGCGAGGCGACGTCGGCCTCCGGCGGCTCGAGTCCCGTGCCCTCGACCTCCGCCGACTCCGGGATCCAGGTGTCGCCGTCGAGCACCGCCTGCAGTGCCTCGACCATCTGGTCCACGGTCGAGGACTTCGGGACGAAGCCCGCGGCCCCGTGCCCGATCGAGCGGCGGATGACGACCGGGTCCTCGTTGGCGGAGATGATGACGACGGGCAGCGACGGGTAGTGGGCCCGCATCTGCACCAGCGCGCTGAAGCCCTGCGCGCCCGGCATGTTGAGGTCGAGCAGCAGCAGTTCGGCGTCGGGGTGCTGCTCCGCCACGTCGAGCAGCGTTGCCACGGTGTCCGCCTCGATCACCGCCGCGTCGGGCACCGCGCGCCCCAGCGCGTGTCGCAGCGCCTCGCGGAACAGCGGATGGTCGTCCGCGACGAGGATTTCCCGCGTCATGTCGGGGTCACTTGCCGGTGTTCATCCGGTGCTCGACCAGCTCCTTCACCACCGACGGATCCGCCAGCGTGGACGTGTCGCCGAGCTGGTCGGACTCGTCGGCCGCGATCTTGCGCAGGATGCGCCGCATGATCTTGCCGGAGCGGGTCTTCGGCAGCCCGGGCGCCCACTGGATGAAGTCCGGCGAGGCGATGGCGCCGATCTCGTTGCGGACCCAGTCGCGGAGTTCCTTGCGCAGTTCCTCGGTCGGCTCCGTGCCGGCCACCAGGGTGACGTAGGCGTAGATGCCCTGGCCCTTGACCGCGTGCGGGCAGCCGACGACGGCCGCCTCCGACACCTTCGGGTGCGCCACGAGCGCGCTCTCGACCTCGGCCGTGCCCATGCGGTGGCCGGAGACGTTGATGACGTCGTCCACGCGGCCGGTGATCCAGTAGTAGCCGTCCTCGTCGCGGCGGGCACCGTCGCCCGTGAAGTACATCCCCTGGAAGGTCGTGAAGTAGGTCTGGATGAAGCGTTCGTGGTCGCCGTAGACCGTGCGCATCTGGCCGGGCCAGCTGTCGAGCAGCACGAGGTTGCCCTCGGTCGCGCCCTGCAGGATCCTGCCCTCGCCGTCCACGATCGCGGGTTGCACGCCCGGCAGCGGATGCGTTGCCGAGCCCGGCTTGAGCGGCGTGGCGCCGGCGAGCGGCGAGATCAGGATGCCGCCGGTCTCCGTCTGCCACCACGTGTCCACGATCGGGCAGCGCTCGTCGCCGACGACGTGGTAGTACCACTCCCAGGCCTCGGGATTGATGGGCTCGCCGACCGAGCCGAGCAGCCGCAGGCTCCTGCGCGAGCAGTTCTTCACCGGCGCGTCGCCCTCGCGCATCAGCGCGCGGATCGCCGTCGGCGCCGTGTAGAAGATGGTCACCTTGTGCTTGTCCACCGCCTCCCAGAAGCGGCTGAACGTCGGGTAGTTCGGCACGCCCTCGAACATCACGCTGGTGGCGCCGTTCGACAGCGGCCCATAGACGACGTAGCTGTGGCCGGTCACCCAGCCGACGTCGGCGGTGCACCAGAAGACGTCGTCCTCGTGGTAGTCGAAGACCGTGGCAAAGGTGAAGTTGGCGTAGACGAGGTAGCCACCCGTCGTGTGCAGGACGCCCTTCGGCTTGCCGGTAGAGCCGGAGGTGTAGAGGATGAACAGCGGGTCCTCGGCGTTCATCGGCTCGGGCACGCACTCCGCCGGCTCGTCGGCGACGATGTCGTGGTACCAGACGTCGCGGCCCGCGACCCAGTGGATCGCCGCCTTGGTGTAGCGCACGACGACGACCTTCTCCACGCAGGGCAGGTCGTGCTTGGCGAGCGCCGCGTCCACGTTGGCCTTGAGCGGGATCTTCTTGCCGCCGCGCACGCCCTCGTCGGTGGTGATCACGAGCTTGGAATCGCAGTCGTGGATGCGGCCGGCCAGCGATTCCGGCGAGAAGCCGCCGAAGACGATGGAATGGATGGCGCCGATGCGGGCGCAGGCGAGCATCGCAACCGCCGCCTCGGGAATCATCGGCATGTAGATCGTGACCCGGTCACCCTTGCCGACGCCGAGCCTGCGCAGGGCGTTGGCGAACCGGCAGACGCGCTCGTAGAGGTCCCGGTAGGTCACGCCGTAGGAAACCGACGGGTCGTCGCCTTCGAACAACAGCGCGACCTTGTCGCCGCGGGTCGCCAGCTGGCGGTCCAGGCAGTTCACCGAAACGTTGAGCTCGCCGTCCTCGAACCAGCGGATGCGGAAGTGCACCGGGTCGAAGGAAACGTCCTTGATCTTCGTCGGGAACTTGATCCAGTCGATACGCTTCGCGATGCGGGCCCAGAAGCCGTCCGGGTCGCGGACCGACTCTTCGTACATCGCCTTGTAATCCGCTGCCTTGACCACGGCGGCGGCCGCAAAGGACGCCGGCACCGGATAGGTTTTTGCCTGCATGGTCCATTCCCCTGTCGGGGGCGTCCGCCCTGGACGCCCATTGAAAGGCCAAACCCAAGCATTTTACGCACCCGTCCGGGCATGAATTGGACGTTGGTCGTAGGCGTTTGCCACCCGCCCGCCGGCCCGCGGATCACGCTATCGTTGCGTCCGCGCCACGCGAGCTTTAGACCATCCGCCAATGGAGGGTCCGGCCTGCGGCGGCGCATTCTCGGCCAACAGCCCAACGGGGGAGGTCCCACCATGGATTCGAGGATGAAGCGAACCGCGATAGCGCTCGCCGTCGCGACTGCATTGGCCTTGCCGGGCGCCGCGATGGCCCAGACGGCCAAGGAAAAGGAGCTGGAGGCCCGCGTGGCCGAGCTCGAGAAGCTCGTGCAGCAGATGATGGCCGACAAGAAGGCGGCTCCGGCTCCAGCTGCAGCGCCTGCCGCGGCGGCGCCGGCCCCCGCGCCGGCGCCCACCGTCGCCACGGCCAACAAGGGATCCCTGACCGTCAAGGGCATGGTGGTCGCGTCGCTGTACGCGCAGGACGCGAACTTTGCCTTCGGCAACGGGCAGAACGCCGAGTACGTGGCGTCCGAGTACTCGAGCGACAAGTACACGCTCGGCGGCGACGTGCGCAACACGCGCCTGACCCTGGACTGGCAGGGGCCGAACACCGACGACCTCAAGTTCGCCGGCATGCTGGAACTGGACTTCTTCGGCGGCTTAAACGCGGGCGCCTTCACCGACGAACAGCCGGTGCCGAGGCTGCGCCTCGCCTATGCCGACATCGTCAAGGGCAATACGACCTACCGCATCGGCCAGATGTGGTCGCCCATGTTCGGCAACGTGCCGGTGTCCCCGACGCACGTTGCGTTCCCGCTCGGCTACGGCGCGGCGGGTACGGTCGGCTGGCGCTATCCGGGCCTGTTCGTCTACCACAACTTCTCCAAGACCACGAAGCTGACCCTGGCGGCGATGCGCGGTTCCTGGAATGACGCGACCGAGGCCTACGGGCTGGGGGCCGGCGAGTCGGGCATCCCGCAGTTCGAGGCGCGCCTCGACTTTGCCGCGGGTGCGTGGAGCATGTATCTCGTCGGCCACTACGACGAGAAGGACTGCAACTACGCCAACGACACCGCCGCGAACTTCAACGAGTGCGGCACGGGCTATTCCAGCAAGTCGCTGGACGGCAGTGCGATCGAGTTCGGTGCCAAGGCGGCCTTCGGCAACTTCTCGCTGGCGGGCAACGTCTACCAGGGGACGGCGATCGGCCACCAGTTCGCCCACATTACGCAGTTCGGCGACATCTCCGGCTGGGGCGGGTGGCTGCAGGGCAGCTACAAGTTCAACCCGACCTGGTCCGGCAACCTGTTCTTCGGCATGGACGACCCGGACGACGACGACGTGTTCGACTCCGGCAACAGCCGCCTGAAGAGCGAGCAGATCGCCGCGTCGGTGATGTACTCCAAGGGACCGTACGTGTTCGGCATCGAGTGGCTGAACAGCAACGTGACCACCGGGTCACGCGACAGCGAGACGGAGGCCGTCA
>Ga0316605_10002733_pt1 | contig 9993 bp, 8 predicted proteins | sample OWC_soil_day20_n_FD_207666 | JGI IMG/M metagenome (GOLD analysis project Ga0316605, IMG submission 207666) | Wetland soil microbial communities from Old Woman Creek delta, Ohio, United States - OWC_soil_day20_noCT | ecosystem: Environmental > Terrestrial > Soil > Wetlands | place: USA: Ohio... | reverse complement strand
CGCGGTGCGCAAGGCGCGGCGTGCCGCGCTGGCGGTGAAGTCACGACGTACGCGCTCGTACGCGTTCTGCGCGAGGCGCTCGCGGAGCATCGGCTCGCCGAGCAGGCGCAACACCTTGCGTGCGAGATCGATCGGATCGCCGGGCTCGAACAGCAGCGCCTCGCGGTTGTTCTCGACGACCTGCGCGACGGTCTCGCGGCGCGGTGCGACGATCGCGCGCCGGCACGCCATGTACTCGAGGAGCTTCGTCGGGTAGACCACCGTCGGGTTCGGCGTCAGATCCGCGGCGGCAGGCACGACACAGACGGTCGCCGTCGCGTAGAGCGCGGGGAGCTGGTCGTGATCGATCGGCGCGAGGATCTCGACCTTGTCCGAGAGCCCGAGCTCGCGAATGCCATCGCGCAGCGGCTGATCGAATTTCGGCGCCATCGAGCCCGCGATCGTCAGCCGGCAGTCCATCTCGCGCGTGATCGCGGCCATCGCGCGCACGAGCACGCGTACGCCACGCCCCGGATCGATCGAGCCGACGTAGAGGATGCGCGGGCGGAGCTCGCCCTTCGGCGGTTCGTCCCAATCGAACCGATCGATGTCGACGCCGGGCGGCGACAGCACGACGCGTTCGGGCTTGCCCCGCGCGGCGATCACCTTCACCGCGGCGAGCGTCGGTGCGAGCACGAGATCCGCCTCGGCGAGGCAGCGGTCTTCGTCACGCGAATACTGGGCGTCGAGCTCCGGATCGAGCGTGGTCTCGCCGAGCGGCGAGCGCGTGAGGTCGTAGACGACGGTGAAGCCGAGCCGCGCACGCGCCTCGAGCACGGGGATGGCGCTCCAGCTGTCGCGGCAGTGCACGACGTCGTAGTCGGCGCCGTCGAGCTGGCGCTTGAGCGCGCGCTGGAAGGCCTGGATCTGCGAGCGCAGATCGCTGTCGTGGGTGGGCACGCGCAGCACGCGCACGGAGCCCTGCCGCTCGACGTAGGCCTGCTCGCCCTCCCGCACGACGAGCAGGTCGACGCTGTGCATCGGCGTCAACGAACGGATGACGTGCTTGAGCTGGACGCCCGCGCGACGCGGTCCCGGTACCGCGCAGAAGCCCGTCAGCAGCACGCGGGGCATGTAGATATCGTCGGATAACCGGGCGAGCCACGCAAGCGCTACCTCGACGAGCGAGCGTTGGTTGTCCTCTCACAGCGTTGCGAAGGCGTGTCTGGTGCTGTATCTGGTGTGCCGTGAATCGTCTGATCGAGTACCTCCGACAGCATCTGATGATCGACTTCCAGGGTGATCTGACGGTGGCGAAGGTGAGGGAGCTTCTCGCAGGTGACGACTCTCGTGATGCCAAGCAACTGTTGGCCAAGATCGTCGCGGAGAAGAGTGTTGAGGACATGTTCATCGTGCTGGCCGATTGCCTCTTGGAACCCGTGCAAAACGCACTGACCGACGACGTCATGCGCGAGAACATACGGATGTATTCGGAGAGCTAGGTTCTGAGCCTGTGCTAGCGTTAAGCCATGGGGAATCCGGTGGCTGACAGCAAGACGCCTGCGCTGGTCGCGTTTGGCCTGGTCATTCTCGGGCTCGCGATCGCGGCCGTGCAGGGCTTCACGCACGGCTCGATCCTCGGCGGCTTGATCGCCGCGAGCGGCGCCATCCCTGCCTGCTTCGGGATGTGGAAAGGCATCCAGCAGGAGACCCAGGGCACGCTCGCGACCAGCGTCGTCGCGGTGTTGGTCTCGCTCGGTGCGGGTGGTCTGTTGATCCTGATGCGCCTCGTCGACTGGTTCCGATGAAGCTCGCGATCGCTACCGTCGCGATCGCCCTGTCGCTGTTCGCCCGTGTCGCGTTCGCGGCGCCGAACCCCGATCGCAAGTTCATCTACACCGGGCAGGCGATGGGGACGGTGGTCACCGTCTTCATCTGGCACGACGACGAGGTCAAAGCGGCAAAGGCGGCCGACGCCGTGTTCGCCGAGATGAAGCGGATCGACAGCGTGATGACGACCTGGACGCCCGATTCGGAGGTGTCGAAGGTCAACGCGGCGGCGGGCGTGAAGCCCGTCGCGGTCTCGCAGGAGACGTTCGACGTCATCGCGCGCGCCCAAGACGTCGCGAAGCGAACGAAGGGCATCTTCGACATCACCGTCGGTGCGTTCAAAGGGCTCTGGAAGTTCGACCAGGACATGGACGGCACGTTGCCGAACCCGGTCGACGTCAAGAAGCGCCTCGCGCTGATCGGCTACCAGAACGTCGTGCTCGACAAGAAGAAGCTCACCGTCTTCCTCAAGAAGAAGGGCATGTCGATCACGCTCGGCGGCATCGCGAAGGGCTACGCCGTCGACAAGTGCGTGAAGCTCCTCTACGACCAGGGCTTCACGAGCTTCATGGTGCAGGCCGGCGGCGACATGTTCGTCGCGGGTAAGAAAGGTGCTGATCCGTGGGTCGTCGGCATTCGCGATCCGCGCGGCGCGACGAAGGACGCGATGTTCGCGACCGCGCCGGTCGAGGATCACTCGTTCTCGACCTCGGGTGACTACGAGCGCGGCTTCGTCAAGGACGGCAAGCGCTACCACCACATCCTGGATCCGCGGACGGGCCAGCCGGCGATGAAGTCGCGCTCGGTCACCGTCCGTGCGAAGGACGCGTTCACCGCCGACGCGTGGTCGAAGGTGCTGTTCATCCTCGGCCCGGTCGAGGCGCTGAAGGTGATCAAGCGCGAGAAGCTCGAAGACTTCGAGGTCGTGTGGGTCGACGACAAGAATGCGGTGACGATGACGCCCGCGCTGTCGTCGGTCGTCACGCAGCTCAAGCCGCCGACGCCCGGGACCTAGCGCTGCATCGCGGGGATCGTCTCGACCTCGACCATGTGGGCGGGATCGAGCCAGCGTGCGATCGCGGCGTCGATCGATGCGGGCGTGACGGCGCGGTAGCGTGCGAGCTCGCCGGCGAGGCCGTCGGGCTCGTTCGTGTAGAGCACGTAGCGCTGGAGGATGTTCGCGCGGCGCGCGAGGCCGGTGAGCGACCAGATCGCGCCGGCTTCGCGGCGGGTGACCGCACGCTGGATGCCGCGCTCGTCGATGCCCCTCGCGCATTCCTCGTCCAGGATCGCGCGCGCGGCGACCGGGTCGGCGCCGGTGCGGAGATCGAGCGCGACGTGGACCTCGCCGCCGAGCCGGCCGTTGACGGTCCACGCGGCGACGCGCTGCGCGAGCTGCGTCTCGTAGACCAGGCGACGCCAGAGCGCGCCGGTCCCGACGGCGGACCACGCGGTCGTGAGGATATCCAGCTCGGGCTCGTCGGCGGAGAACGCCCCGGGCCCGAGCCACGCGCGGTGGATGCGGCCGAGCGCGGCGAACTTGTCGGTGACCGTGGCCTGCGTGCGCGCGGGCGGCGGCGCGGGGGCGAGCGGGCGCTGCGGGCGCTGCGAGGTGGGAAACGTGCCGAAGTAGCGATCGACCGCCGCGTCGACGCCGTCGTCGACATCGCCCGCGATCACCAGCGTCGCATTCGCCGGCACGTACCACGTTCGATAGAACGCGAGCACGTCTTCCACGGTGGCCGCCTGGATGTCTGCGTGGCGGCCGATCGTCAAGTTCCGCAGCGGATGATCCTCGGGATAGAGCGCGGCCGCGACGGCGAACCGCTCGGCGCCGTACGGCACGTCCTCGTAGCGCTGCCGGCGCTCGCTGCGCACGACGGACTGCTGCGTGACGAGGCGCGCCTCGTCGAAGTCGTGCGCGAAGTAGCCCATGCGATCGGCTTCGATCCACAGCGCGAGGTCGAGCTCGTGGGCCGGCATGACCTCGTGATAGGCGGTGCGATCCGTCGACGTCGACGCGTTGGCTTCGGTCGCGCCCGCGCGGCGGAGCACGTCGTAGTGGTGGTGGCCGCCGAGCCGCTCCGGCGAGCTCTTGAACAGGTGCTCGAACAGGTGCGCGAAGCCGGTGCGATCGTGGCGCTCGTCGGAGCTGCCGACGCGATACCAGACACTGACCGTGACCTGCGGAACCTGGTCGTCGTCGTGGACCACGACCTCGAGCCCGCACGGCAGCGTGCGGCGGTGCGTGTCGAGGTGTGGCAAGTCGCCGTCGAAGCGAATCACGTCTGCTCCCGCTGGAGCGAGAGCGCGAGCTGGTAGAGCTGGCGACGCGGTTTCCCGGTCTTGATCACGAGGCGCTGCGCGGCGTCCTTCGGACCGAGCCCTTCCGCGAGCAGCTTGCGCAGCTCGGCTTCGATATCGATCGCCGGTGCGTGACCCGAGCCGCCCTCGACCACGAGCGTGCACTCGCCGCGCGGCGGCGTGTCCGCGTACTTCGCGGCGAGCTCGGCGAGCGTGCCGCGCACGTGCTCTTCGTGCAGCTTCGTCAGCTCGCGGCCCAACGATGCGCGCCGATGTTCGCCGAGCGCGGCGGCGAGATCCGCGAGCGTCGCGCCGACGCGATCGGGGGCTTCGTAGAAGATCAGCGTCGCGACCTCGTCCCGCAGGGTGCCGAACAGCTCGCGGCGGGCGCCGGCTTCGCGCGGCGGGAAGCCGAAGAACGTGAACCGATCGGTCGGCAGCCCCGATGCGACGAGCGCGGCGAGCACCGCCGACGGGCCGGGGATGACCTCGACCCGAGCGTGCGCTTCGAGGGCGGCGTCGACGACGCGTGCGCCCGGATCGGAGATCCCGGGCATCCCGGCTTCGCTGATCACGGCGACCTTCTGCCCCGCGGCGAGCGCGCGCACGATCTCTTCGCTGCGCTCCGCTTCGTTGCCTTCGAAGTACGAGATCACCCGGCGCTGCGGATTCACGGCGCCGAGGCCGTCGACGTGCCGGAGCAGCGTCGCGGCGCTTCGCGTGTCCTCCGCCGCGACGAGATCGGCCTCGCGCAAGATGCGGGCGGCGCGCAGCGACAGATCCTCGAGGTTCCCGATCGGCGTGCCGACGATGTAGAGCACGCCGGTCACGGCCTAATCACGAGTCAGCGCACCGATGTCGACGGCGGTCCCGAGCTCGGCCTCCAGATACTTCTTCAGGCGATCGAGCATGCGCTTCTCGAGCTGGCGCGCGCGCTCGCGGCTCACCTGATAGCGATCGCCGATCTCCTGCAGGGTGAGCGGCTCTTCGGTGAGCCAGCGCTCGCGGAAGATCGTCTGCTCGCGGCCTTCGAGCGTCTTCGCGAACGCTTCGAGCTTGCCCTTCAAGAGCTCCGAGAACTGGCTCTGCGCGACCTGCCGATCGGGGCGATCGCTCTCGTCGGGCAAGTAGTCCATGCGCGTGCGCACGCCGTCGTCGTCGCCGCTGCCGAGCGGTGCATCGAGCGAGGCCTCGGGCGCGGCGAGCCGGCGCTCCATATCGATGACTTCCTTCTCGGGGACGTCGAGCTTCTCGGCGAGCAGCGCGCTCGTCGGATGGAAGCCGAGCTGCTCGAGCTTCTCGCGCTCCTTGCGCAGGTTGAAGAACAGCTTGCGCTGCGCCTGCGTCGTCCCGATCTTCACGAGCCGCCAGTTATTGAGGATGAACTTCAGGATGTACGCGCGAATCCAGAACGCCGCGTAGCTCGACAGCTTGACGCCGCGATACGGGTCGAACTTCCCGACCGCTTGGATGAGCCCGATGTTTCCTTCCTGGACGAGGTCCAGGAGATTCTTGTGCGCGCGGCGATACTCGTACGCGATCTTCACGACGAGCCGGAGGTTCGCCTCGATCAACCGCCGCGCCGCGGCGCTGTCCCCTTGCTCGACGAGCCGGACCGCGAGGGCCTTCTCCTCCTCGGGAGTGAGCAGCGGATAGCGCCGGGTCTCGCGCATGTACGCGCCCATCGGATCGCGCTTCGCGAGCGAGCCACCCCGCGTGTCTTCCTTGGGTTCGGGGATCTCGACGTCGTCGACCGTCTCCTCACCGACATCGATCGCACCGACCGCCGCCGCGGCCATGTCGAGATCGGCACCCTCGTCGGCCTCCTCGGCCTCTTCCTCAGAATCCTCCTCGGATTCTTTCTCGGCCGGCTTTTCCCCGACGTCGATGACGGCGGGTTTCTTGGTCTTGGCCTTGCCGGTCTTTCGCTGCTCGGCCATCGATGACTCCGACGAAGACCATACTACATGTGGATGTGAACGAGGTCGCACGCGTCGCGGCCAACTAGGTGTGGCGGCTCGAAGCTTCCAACCTATAATCGCTAGATATGCGAAGCCGGTTGAACCTGGCCCTGGTGGTGGGCGCGGGTGTCCTCGCGATGGTGCTCACAGTCGTTCGCCAGTCGCCTTCGGGCGTGGTGTCGCTGGAGCTCGACACGAAGGAAGTCCGGGCAGCGCCCGGCAGACCTCAGGTCGCGAAGCACGACCTCGCCGCCCTCAAGATCTTCAACATCACGCTCGTCCGCATCAAGGATCGCTACGTCGATCCGGGCCGCGTCGATCCGAAGAAGATGCTGTACGCCGCGCTCGACGGCGTGCAGTTCAACATCCCCGAAGTGCTCGTCGAGCCCGACGTCGCGCACAACAAGGTGAAGGTCACGGTCAACGACAAGCCGGAGGTCTTCGAGACCGACGATGTCGACTCGCCGTGGCGCCTCGCCGCGAAGTTGAAGAAGGTGTTCCGCTTCATCGAGGCGAACATGAACGCGGGCGCAGACCTCGCGAAGATCGAGTACGCGGCGGTCAACGGCATGCTGTCGACGCTCGACCCGCACTCGATCCTGATGGACCCCGAGCAAGCACGCGACATGGACGTGTCGACGAGCGGCAAGTTCGGCGGCCTCGGCATCGTCATCCGGATGATCGACAGCAAGCTGACGGTCATCAAGCCGATGAAGAACACGCCGGCGTTCCGCAAGGGCATCAAGGCCGGCGATCACATCGTTCGCATCAACCAGGAGAACACCGAGAACCTGACGTCGAACGAAGCCGTCGATCGCATGCGTGGTGACCCGAAGACGGGCGTCACGCTGTGGGTCTCGCGCAAGGGCACCGAGGGCCTCATGCGGTTCGATCTGATCCGCGACATCATTCGAGTGAGCCAGGTCGAGCACAAGCTGTTGGACAAGCACGTCGGCTACGTGAAGGTGAAGCAGTTCTCGAAGGGCATCTCGAGCGACGTCGCCGATGCGATGCGCCAGCTCTCGGCGCAAGGCGCGACGTCGTGGATCCTCGACCTGCGCAACAACCCGGGCGGCTTGCTCGAGGAAGCGGTGCAGCTGTCCGACCTGTTCGTCGACTCGGGCACCGTCGTCACGACCGTCTCGGGTCGCGATCGCGAAGCGCGTCGCGCGGAGCACGGCTTCGGTGACACGACGTCGCCGCTCGCCGTCCTCGTGAACTCGGGATCGGCTTCGGCGTCCGAGATCGTCGCCGGCGCGCTCAAGAACCTCGACCGCGCCGTCATCATCGGCACGCGCACGTTCGGTAAGGGCACCGTGCAGGAGCTCTACGACAACGAGGACCGGAGCAAGCTCAAGCTGACGATCGCGCAGTACCTCACGCCGGGTGATCGCTCGATCCAGAACCTCGGCATCGTTCCCGACATCGCGCTGCAGCGCATGTACGTGCCCGAGAAGAACGACGCGCCCGAGGACTTCATCCGCCTGTTGCCGCCGACGCGCACGTACGGCGAGAAGGACCTCGACTCGACGCTGGTGTCCTCGTACGCGAAGGACACCGACAAGCCGGCGCACGAGGTGCCGTTTATCGTCGAGCGCAAGAAGCCGGCGGCCGGCACCGAGCCGGCCGTCAAGCCGGAAGACGACGACGAGGACGAGAACGACGCGGACGAGATCGTCGAAGACTTCGAGATGAAGTTCGCGAAGGAAGTCGTGTCGAGCGTCAACGTCGCGGCGCGACCGAAAGTCGTGAATGCGGCGCGCAAGGTCGTCGAGCGCATCCGCGGCGAAGAAGAGAAGAAGCTGGTCGCCGAGCTGCAGAAGATCGGTATCGATTGGTCCGCGCCGGTCGCGGAATCCGGTGCCGCCAACCTCGAGGTCTCGCTGCAGACCGCGCAGAACGTGAAGGCAGGCGATGTCGTCACCGTGACCGCGACCGTGAAGAACACGGGCCTCGGCACCGCCTATCGCGTGCTGCCGCGCGTCCATGCCGATGACTCGGTGTTCGACGACACCGAGCTCCCCGTCGGCAAGGTCGCGCCGGGCGAGACGAAGACGTTCTCCGCGAAGCTGCGCGTCCCCAAGGACGCACTCGATCGCAAGAACCGCCTCGGCATCGAGGTCAAGGAAGCGCGCAACGCGGTCGCGCGGATCACGCCCACCGAGATCCGGGTCGAAGCGGCGCCGCGCCCGGTGTTCGCGTACGCGTATCAATTGATCGACGATGGCAACGGCGACGGTCTCGTCCAGAAGGGCGAGAAGTACCGCCTCCAGGTCCAGCTCAAGAACACGGGCGCGGGTCCGACGGCCAAGGCGACGGTCCTGCTCCGCAACGCGACGGGTGACGGTGTCACGCTCGGCAAGTCGCGCATCGAGCTCAAGGACTCCCCGATCAACCCGGGGCAGGTGAAGGAGCTCGAGTTCCCGCTGCAGACCGACGCGACGCTCAAGGGCGACGAGCTCGTCGTCGAGCTGATGGCGTACGACGCAGATCTCGACGTGCAGTCGACGGAGAAGTTGCGGTTCCAGGTCCAGCCGTCGGTCGCGGGCACGCGCGCGACGAGCGAGGTCACGGTCCGGTCGCCGATGGTGATCCGTGCCGGAGCGTCCGAACAGACGAGCGTCGTCGGCCAAGCGCCGAAGGGCGCGAGCTACGCGGCGCTCGGGACGTTCGGTCCGTTCACGAAGGTGAAGCTCACCACAGGTGGTTCGCGCATCGGGTTCATCCCGACGGCCGCGCTCGCGCAGGGTGGCTCGGGCCATGGCTCGTTCGCCCCGACCTGGAACTCGACGCCGCCGGTGATCAGCGTCAACCACAAGGGCCTCGAGACGACGGCCGACACGTACAAGCTCAACGGTCAGATCACCGACGAGCAGCACGTCGAGGACGTCTACATCTTCGTGTCGAACCAGACGGCGAAGATCGAGAGCCGCAAGGTGTTCTATCGCTCGAACCGCAGCGGCAAGGACCCGAAGACGATGCAGTTCGCCGCCGACCTCCCGATGTGGCCGGGCACGAACATGGTCACCGTCGTGGCCCGGACGAATGCGCAGGTCCGCTCGGTGAAGACGATGTTCATCTACCGGGATCCGCCGCGCACCGCGCAGCAGACGACCCCGGAGAAGCAGCCGGTCGCGACGCCGTAAACCCTCGGGGTCATGGCAGAATAGGTCACTGAATCCAGACGACCCGAACGTCGTCTCAAGGAGTGACCATGCGCAAGCTCCTCGTACCCGTTGTGCTCCTCCTCGCGGCGACGCCTGCGTATGCGGATATCTCCGGCACGTACGACGTGAAGTTCGAGGACGTCTCGACGAACTGCACGACGCAGAAGCTGAGTTACAAGCCGCAGCCGATCAGCGTGAAGGTCAAGGGCAACCAGATCACCGTCGACATCGACCTGACGCCGGTGATGACGGGCGTGCCGCAGAAGAACGGCAAGGTCTCCGCGAAGAGCAAAGCGGGGAACACGATGATCTCGGGGATGAAGGGCGTGTTCTCGGTCGCCGGCCGGATCACGAACGACGGCGCGCTGTCGCTCGTGATGGTCGGCGAGTACTCGACCGAGCAAGGCAAGGCGCTCTGCACGCAGTCGTGGAACGTGAGCGGCCCGCGCATCGAAGCGAAGCCGCGGAAGTAAGGCAATCTCGGACGCCTACGGGCAATTGTGACCTTCGCGCGTCCTCGGCCAGACGGCCTCGGACGCCTCCGGTCAACGGCGGTAGACGGCCGACAGCGTGGTGCCGTCGTGCTCGACGGCGAACACGCGCTTCGCGTCGGGCGGGATCGGGCACGCGAGGCGCGCCGGCGCGTAGACGACGATCCACGTCGCGTCGGCGGGGCTGCTCGGCAGGTTGGTCCACAGGTCCTCGCGAAACCACGCGAGGTGCGAGGGCTCGACGCAGTGACGCGAGACGCG
>Ga0316605_10002730_pt1 | contig 9997 bp, 8 predicted proteins | sample OWC_soil_day20_n_FD_207666 | JGI IMG/M metagenome (GOLD analysis project Ga0316605, IMG submission 207666) | Wetland soil microbial communities from Old Woman Creek delta, Ohio, United States - OWC_soil_day20_noCT | ecosystem: Environmental > Terrestrial > Soil > Wetlands | place: USA: Ohio... | reverse complement strand
GTATGGTAAAACGCCTTTCGTAAATGATCCAATTTTATTTATATTGGCTTCCATGCTTTTGGCCAGGAATAGCACCATGGCCAGTTTGGTAAATTCAGACGGCGAAAATCGAACCGGTCCCAGTACAAACCAGCGAGAAGAGCCTTTTACTTCCATTCCCAGCGGGGTTACAACCAACGCCAGAAATATTAGAGCCAATACCAACATGGGTAAGGCAAAATCACGGAGTCGGTTAAAATTCAGTTTCATTACTACAATCATGGCAACCAGACCAATGAAAGCCCACATGAGCTGTTTTTTAAAATAGTAATAAGCATCGCCATAGTTTACATTGGCTGTTACTGAACTGGAGCTGAAAACCATGATCAACCCAATACCGATCAAGGCCAGTGTAGTAATAAACAACACAAAATCCGGCGGTCCCTTTTTTAACCGCATAAATTCACCTCCCCGGGTCGTGAACCGGCAGTTTCAACCTTGGTATCACTGCCTTAGACCTATGGCTGCTGGTTTATGATCGAATGTACCATTTGACAGAATAAATCCCCGCGATGTTCATAACTGGGAAACATATCCCAACTGGCGCAGGCCGGTGACAGCAGAACCACGTCGCCGGGCCGGGCCAACTGATGGGCTTTATATACTGCTGCAGGAAAATCCTCTACCTCATGTATATTCCTGAAGCCGGTTTCCATTACTTCTGATTTGATCATTTCCCTGGCTTCGCCCAGCAATATCAGTTCCCTGACCCGCTGGCTGATTTCCTGCGCCACCTGTCTGTAACTGCCTCCTTTAGGCCGACCGCCGGCTATCAGTATAATCGGACGGTCAAATGCGCCAAGCGCCTTAATGGTTGAATCAGGATTGGTACCTTTGGAATCATTTATATATAAAATGTCGTTGTGACAGGCAACTTCCTCCAGACGATGTCTTACTCCGCCAAAAGTACGCAATACATTGGCAATGCTTTGAAGATCGACTCCATCAGCCCAAGCCATGGCTGCTGCACACAAAATATTTTCCAGATTGTGCTTGCCGCGCAGACGCACTTCACCGACCGGCATCAAATCAAAACATTCATCCTGCCATTTTATTTGAATCGACTGCCCAGAAACAAAAACGCCTTCCCCCAACTGCTGATCCGTGGAGAAACAAATGATACGGGAAGCAGCCTCTGCCCCCATTTGTCTTACCAGTTTATCCTCATAATTCAGCACCAAAAAGTCATCTTTCGTCTGCTGTGCAAATACTTTGGCTTTGGCCGCCATATATCCTTCCATGGTTTTATGACGGTCGAGGTGATCAGGTGTTATGTTTAATATCCCTGCTACATGTGGTCTGAAGGTGTTGGTGGTTTCCAGCTGAAAACTGGAAGCTTCAACTGAAATGTAGCCATCCTGCATTTCCTCTACCTGGGAACAGAGGGCTACACCTATATTACCCCCTGCGGCAGCATGGCGACCTGCTTCAAGAAGGATCTGCTCCAACAGGGTGGTCGTGGTAGTTTTGCCGTTGGTGCCGGTTACTGCCAGTATTTCCAGCTGTGCAGACTTTATTCTGTAAGCCAGTTCCAACTCGCTGATCACTTCGATTCCCATCCGGCGGGCGGTTTGAATCGGTTCTATTTCCAACGGTACACCCGGACTTACAACCAGTAAATCAAAGTCGGAACTTACCGGTGGATATATACCTGCATAAACGGTCACTCTCATTTCCCGCAGATCCGCAACACAATCCCCCAGTTCCGCTTCCGACTTGGCGTCATAAGCGGTCAAACGGGCACCTCTTTTATGCAATGATGTAAGTGCGGCCAATCCACTTCGGGCCAACCCTATAACCAAAATCTTTTTGTCAGTAAAATTCAACCCAAACACACTTCCTATCCGATATTCTTGTAAGCCAATATCCCCAGTAGGGCAAACCCGAGGGAAAGCAACCAGAACATTAAGACCACTTTACGTTCCGGCCAGCCTTTCAGTTCAAAATGGTGATGCAGCGGAGCCATCCTGAATACCCTGCGCCCGGTTGTTTTAAAAGAAGCAACCTGAATAATATCGCTCAGCGATTCAATAACAAATACCCCGCCGATTATCAACAGCGCAATTTCAGAACGGTTAATAGCCGCCAGTGCAGTTACCGCGCCACCTATGGCCATGGAGCCGGTATCTCCCATAAATACTTTGGCGGGATAATGGTTGAACACCAGAAATCCCAGACAAGCACCAACCAGTGTCGCGCCAAAAATAATCATATTAAAATTTCCCAGCATGATCGAAATTACAATATAAGCCAGTGCAACCGGAATCGTTACTCCGGCCGCCAGCCCGTCCAATCCGTCAGTGAGATTTACACCATTGGATGTAGCAATCAGGACCAGCATAATAAATGGGATATACAAGAGTCCCAGATCTATTGTAGCCTTGGTAAAAGGGATTATCAGGCTGGTTCCACGATCCAGATAAAACAGCAACAGCAACCCCATAATGAGTCCCACCAAAGTCTGCAGCAGCAGTTTGTCACGGGCGCGCAGTCCCAAAGAACGTTTCAGGACAACTTTTATGTAATCGTCCCAAAATCCTATCCCGCCAACAGCCAACATGATAAATACGGCAACCAGCACCTGTTTACTGGCGCCGGCCATGAGGAAGCTGGCTACCATTATCGCGGTGACGATTATCACCCCACCCATGGTAGGTGTGCCAGCCTTGCTAAGATGCGTTTGGGGACCGTCATCACGTATGCTCTGTCCAACCTTCAGCCGATGTAAAAAAGGGATCATAAACGGCCCCATGGCCAGACAAACCAGCAATGCTGCTCCTGCTGCAATCAGTGCATTTATAAAGTAATCATGCATGTAAAATTTCCTCCAAGCAGAATCTAACTGAAAAGTTCCTGCGCCAGTTTATCCAGGTGCATACCCCGCGAAGCCTTGACAAGAATTACATCCGCTGTGCTGACATTGGTCTTAAGCCAGACCAGGGCTTCTTCCCGGCTTTCAAAATGATGGATACAGCTTTCCCGCATGCCTTGCGCAAGGGCACCTTCCCTATAATACTGGGCCAAGGGACCAATTGTGACCAGGATGTCTATCTCAACTTCGGCAGCTTTCCGGCCTGCATTTAAATGACCTTCTTTTTCATAACTGCCCAGTTCCAGCATATCCCCAAGAATGGCTACTTTTCTTCGGCCCCGGCTCATTTTTTGACAAGCTTCCAGGGCAGCCATAACCGAGACCGGGTTGGCATTGTAACTGTCATCGATCAGTACTCCGCCACCTGCCAGGTTGGTCATGTTCAGGCGATTTCCGCCAGGCTGAAAGTCTTTTAAAGAAGCTCTGATTTCATCGTTTCTCACACCCAGAAGAAAAGCCATACCTGCTGCAGCTGCCAGGTTATAAGCCAGTTGACTGACTGGCAGGGGCAGGTAATAATCTTCCTCACACGCAAATATTTTCAGTCTCACTTGAATGCCTTTTCCGTCATTAACAAGCGATTTTATTTGAATATCATTACCGTCCATAAAACCAAAATGATATTTTTTACAGGCAAACCGGCTCGCTGCATTGAGGAGATATTGGTTGTCTCCGTTAAGTAAAGCGAAACCATCTTTTATGAATTCCAACACTTCGCATTTTGCCAGTGCGATATTTTCCAGGGTCCCCATGGTTTCCAAATGGACTGGTTCAACATTGGTGATGATAGCATAATCAGGATGTAAAAGCGAGGCAAGATGCCGGATCTCTCCCGGTGCACGCATACCCATTTCCAACACCGCTGCCTGATGTTCGGGCTGCAAATTGAAAAGCGTCATGGGCAGTCCGATTTCATTATTGAAATTACCCTGTGTCTTAAGCGTATTATAACGGCCCGTCAGACAGTCGGCCAATATATCTTTGGTGGTGGTTTTGCCGACACTGCCGGTTATGGCAACCACCGGCAGGGAAAATAGCTGTCGGTAGCAAGCGGCTAAATTTTGCAGCGCTGCAAGGGTATCATCCACCAAAATAACAGCGGCCTTGCATTCTGAAGGCAGATCGACATCCCTTCTTGAAACAAGCACCGCTGACGCTCCAACTTCAATCGCATTCACAAGAAAATCATGGCCGTCAAAGCGTTCGCCCTTCAAAGCCACAAACAATGTCCCCGGGGTAATCTTACGGGAATCTGTGCTCACCTGTGTGATGCCAGCACAAGTTCCCGATAATAACCGCCCGCTGACTGCCTCGATTATAAAGTCCAACTGCAGGTTCATTATTCCGGTAATCCTTTCAAAATTTCCCGGGCTACCTTGCGGTCATCAAAGTCCAGGACTTTGTCTTTTACCAACTGGTAGGTTTCATGTCCTTTACCGGCGATGATAACCAGATCACCGGGCCGGGCCAGGCGAATAGCATGCTCAATAGCATCACGGCGATCCACGATTTTGGCATAATGTGAGTTTTCTACCGCATCCAGACCTGGAACAATATCATCGATGATCGCTTCGGGCTCTTCACTGCGTGGATTGTCAGAAGTAACAATGCAGAAATCGCTCCATTCAGCAGCAATTTTCCCCATCAGCGGACGTTTGGTACGATCCCGGTCTCCGCCGCAGCCAAAGACAGTAATCAGACGATTTTTAACGATCTGACGTCCGGTACGCAAAATATTTTCCAGCCCGTCAGGGGTGTGGGCATAGTCTACTACCACAGTAAAATCCTGCCCGCAATCCACTTGCTCAAATCGTCCTGCTACTCCGGACACTTTTTCCAGAGCAGACTTTATTGTCGCAGATTCGATTCCCTCATGCAAGGCGAAACAAATTGCGGCCAAAGCATTATATACACTGAACAAACCGATCAGCTTCATATTGATTTTGAATTCTTCAGCAGAAGTAACTACCTTGAAACTACTGCCTTTCAGATTGGAATCCACTTCAATGGCCCGGACATCCGCTTCCTGATTGACTGCATAGGTATAAGCCGGGGAGGCAGCTTTCATAAAATCTGTTCCGTAGGGATCGTCTGTGTTGACTGCTGCAAACCAGCCTGTCCCTTCATGTAATTGATGGAAAAGCTTGAGTTTTGATTGTTTGTAATGTTCCATGTCCTGATGGTAATCAAGATGATCCTGGGTCAAATTAGTAAAAACTGCGGCATCAAAGAGAATCCGATCGACCCGGCCAAGATCAAGTGCATGGGAGGATACTTCCATAACCACATATTTTGCACCCTCCTGTTTGGCTATTGCCATGAATTCTTCAATATCCAGCGATTCTGGTGTAGTGTGACCCAGCACTTTTTCCGTATCGTCTATACGCGCATAAAGCGTGCCGATAATTCCAGTTTTATATCCGGCTTCCTCCAGGATAGCCTTGATCAGATGGGTGGTGGTCGTCTTGCCGTTGGTGCCGGTTACACCGATAACTTTCAGGTCACGTGAGGGTTGGCTGTAAAAGTTTGAACTGATAAGCGGAAGAGCCTGGCGGCAGTCAGCGGTCAAAAGAAGTGTAATGCCTTCCGGCAGCTCTATCTCCTTCTCGGCAAGAATGACTCTGGCTCCATTGGCTATTGCCTGGGGGGCAAATTGATGTCCGTCGGTTTTCAAACCGGGAATGCACACGAAGAGAAAGTCTTCGGATGCTTTTCTGGAATCATAGCATAGACCCTGAACATCAACATCATTTGACCCTTTCACCAGCTTGTAGTCAAGACCCTGTAAAAGTTTATTAAGGTGCACCAGCAATTCCTCCTTCCAATAACCGTTATTTACTATATCACTTTATTCCTATTGTTCAATGCCCATGAGGGGTAATTTAATTTTTCAGGGGCTGGAATTTCACTTTAATCGTTGAACCGGTGGAAATTACTTTACCGGCCTGCGGCGACTGTTCATAACTTATACCATATCCTTCGGGTGACAAATGTAACCCCAGGTCGGCAAGAATTTTAGCCACTTCTTTCATTGACTTCCCCTCAAGATCCGGAACAGTCACTTCAGCTTCAGCATTTTCCCCGGAATAAGGCGAAAGATAAAGAATGATCTGCGAGCCCCGAGGTATTTTTGTCTGGGCTTTAGGGGTCTGTTGCCAGACCAGATTGCCTTCGCCTTCAACTTTGGCATTCAATCCCCGGTTAGTAAGGCTGCTCAAAGCATCAGATAATGGCAGATTTACCAGATCAGGAACCAGAACGGTATCCGCCGAGCTTTCCTCCGTCCCGGTCTGGTTGGCTTCCCCGCGCAACGGGACATTCAGATAACGCAATGAATCTTTTAAAATCTCCCGAACACCAGGAGCTGCAACTGTTCCTCCGTAATATGGATAGCCTTGGGGAGCATCCACCACAATCAGACAGACTAAACGCGGATCATCGGCTGGAGCAAGACCAATAAAAGAAGATACATACTCCCCTTCCATGTAGCCTCCACCGGGTTTTATTTTTTGGGCGGTTCCAGTCTTGCCTCCCACCCGGTAACCTTCGATGTAAGCATTTTTACCGGTACCCTGGGTGACCTCACCTTCCAGAATCAAGCATAACTTTTTGGCCATCTCTTCGGAAATAATCCTTTTCACCATCTGCGGCTCATTTTTCTTGATAACTTTGCCCTCACTGTCAACGGCTTCTTTCAATATATATGGTTTCATTAATTTGCCCCCATTTGCAATCGCTGATACAGCAGTCACAAGCTGAATAGGCGTAACCGCATTAGCCTGCCCCATGGCCATGGTAGCCAGATCCAACTGCGTGGCCCGGCTTTTAGGGACCAGTATGCCTTCGGCTTCACCGGGCAGATCAATGCCAGTCTTGCGTCCGAATCCAAACCCGTATAAATATTGATAGTATTTCTCCAAACCTAATGCCAAACCGACCTGTACAAAGCCTACGTTACAGGAGTTTTCCACAATCTGCGCAAAAGTTTGATCACCGTGGGCTTTATTGTTGGCCTCACCAATGCTATGCTTGCCTACTTTTACATAGCCGGGACAGAAGAATCGACTGCTATCATTTACTACCCCTTCTTCCATAGCCATGGCAGAGGTTGTAATTTTCATGGTAGACCCGGGCTCATAAGCGTCATTTATGGCAAAATTACGGCGATTTTCAACTGGATATTGATTATAGTTATTGGGATTAAATGTAGGCCGTGATGACATTGCCAGTATGGCGCCCGTAGCGGGATCCATTACGATCGCCGCCGCTCGCTTGGCTTTGAATTCTTTAAAGGCTTTGTCAAGTTCACGTTCAGTAATATATTGAATGGTTTCATCCAGCGTCAGGGTCAGATTGGCACCATCAACAGGCGCAATGTATTTGTGCATGGCTTCGGGAATATTGGCTCCGGCTGCATCATGCTCGATGATTATGCGACCTTTTTGACCGCCCACCAGTTTGTTGTAGTAATTATCGATACCTTCCAAACCGGTGTTGTCTGTACCGGAAATACCGAGAATATGACTGGCCAGCGTGCCGCGGGGATAAAAACGCCGGCTTTCCTCCGTTAATCCGATCCCGGAAAGTTCAAGGTCTCTGATTTTTTTAGCAGCAGTTGGATTAATCTGACGTTTGACCCATTCAAATGAACTTGCGCGGGTGATCCGTTTATAAAGATCGGCTTCATCCATATCCAGGATTTGAGCCAGTTGCCGGGCGGTCTGCTCAGCTTCCTTGGACTTGTTTACTTCGGCAGGGATTGCATAGACAGAATCAGTACTTATGGATATTGCCAATTCACGTCCATTGCGGTCAGTTATGGCCCCTCGTTTGGCTTCAACCGGGACGTCACGCATGCGATTCTGAGTGGCTTTGGCAGACAGTTCAGCACCCCTGACAAATTGAACCCAAAATATTCTGGTACCCAGGGCTAAAAACATAACGATAAATAATAAAAAAAGCGCCAAGATACGCTTTCTTACCAGCAAACCAGTAGTTTGCATATTCAGTCCACCTCATTTAAGCATATTCTAGAGACTGTTTTGGGCTAGATGAGATAAGCTGGTATAAATTTTATGTAAAGGTTTTTCACTCAGATTGGTGGTCTCTGTTCGGCTGGCTACCTGAACCGGCTGCGCTTCCAACTTCACTGCAATCGAATTGTTTAAATCCGCTCTCTGCATGCCCAATTCATTAACAGCAACCTTCTCAATTCTGGACAATGAACTGTAACAGGCTATCTGATATTCCAAACGGTGATTGGCTGTCGTTAATTTGTTTATATCTTTGTTCAAATTATCAATATCATACCCTAAACTGGCGCTCTCGGCGCATAAAAATACCAGAAGGACAGCATAAGCAAAAAGAAGCAACCCGCATTTGACCAGAATCTTGCGATGTTGATTGGTCTTGGTTTTTACAACTTTTCTTACCCGAGGTTCAACAACCGATAATTCAACCTTATCCTGCCATGATTCCGAATATTTATAGGCCACCTGTTGCATATTATTAAACCTCCCTAATATTTAGAACTATAATCTGCGTGCTGCTCGAAGTTTGGCACTTCGCGAGCGCGGATTGGACTCGCATTCTTCGCTGCCGGCAATAATAGGCTTGCGGCTTAAAATCTCCAGTTCAGCATGATGGTCACATATACATACGGGTAATCCAGGGGGACAAACACAGTCACGGGCTTTTTCCTGCATAAATTTTTTTACGATCCGGTCCTCGAGAGAATGAAAAGTTATAACACAAAGTCTTCCTCCGGGATAAAGGCGGTCGACCGCCTGGGGCAAGACCTCAAGCAGGGCATCCAGTTCTCCGTTGACTTCGATTCGCAAAGCTTGAAAGGTTTTCCGAGCGGGATGTTTTTCCCGGCGATAACTGGCGGGGACGGAAGTTTGAATAATTCCCACCAATTCCATGGTGTTCTCAATAGGAGACTGCTTGCGACGATTTACGATGGCCCGGCTTATGGAACGGGCATATTTTTCTTCTCCAAAGCGGAACAGTATTTGGGTCAGTTCATCTTCACTATATTCATTAACAACATCGCGTGCGCTTAGACCTTGTTCACGATTCATGCGCATATCCAAAACGGCGTCTTCATGAAAACTGAAGCCTCTCTCGGCTTCATCAAGCTGGAAGGATGATACCCCCAGATCCATCATGATGCCGTGCACTTTATCAATGTCCATGCTGTCCAATATATCATTTATCCTTCTGAAGTCCCCATGTACCAACTTTAAATTAGGGAAAGCCAATGTTTTGCGGGTCTGTTCCAGAACATCCAGATCTTTATCGATGCCTATCAGGCAGGCATCCGGCTCCAGATTTTCAGCCAGGTGGCGCAGATGTCCTCCGCCTCCCAGGGTACAATCAATATAAATGCCATGAGGGTCATTGAGCAGAAGATCAATAGTCTCTGCCAGCAATACCGCCTGGTGCAACAATTATCACCCCTACAATCCTAAATCCACTAAACTTTCCGCATAAGATTCATATGAAGATGCAGCAGTTTGATTATAGGTTGCCCATATCGAACTTGACCAAATCTCAATTCTCGAACCAACCCCGATTATTATCAATTCTTTATCAATTCGTGCATATTCTCTTAAATTTTGTGGAAGAACAACTCTTCCTTGTTTGTCGGGTTCCAGTTCAGCGGCACCGGAAAAGAAGAAGCGGGCGAAGGAGCGTACATCAGTCCTGGTAAAAGGCAGGGAACGAATTTTCCCTTCGATTATTTTCCATTCTTCCAACGGATATACAAAGACACAATTATCCAAGCCCTTGGTCGCCACAAACCGCGTTCCCAGTTCTTCGCGGAATCTGGCCGGGACAATGAACCTTGCTTTTATATCCAATGAATGTTGATATTCGCCTAAGAACATTCGTTCTGCTCCTTGTGGGGTTTTCTATGGGATTTTCATCCACATCTCTCCACATCTCTCCACTTTTTTATAACTTCTAGTATTATTATATTTATCCTCCTTTGTGAATATTTTAACTTAATTATTTTTAAAAAATGAGGACAAATTTCTGTCCTCATCAAATGGCCCAAATAGAATTGGAAAATATCCAGGG
>Ga0316605_10002729_pt1 | contig 10001 bp, 7 predicted proteins | sample OWC_soil_day20_n_FD_207666 | JGI IMG/M metagenome (GOLD analysis project Ga0316605, IMG submission 207666) | Wetland soil microbial communities from Old Woman Creek delta, Ohio, United States - OWC_soil_day20_noCT | ecosystem: Environmental > Terrestrial > Soil > Wetlands | place: USA: Ohio... | reverse complement strand
CTATCTCCCATGGACCGAAGACGGTGAACTCATCGCCCTTCAAGAGATGGATATCGGTTTGATGCCCTTGCCGGATGAAGAATGGAGCCGGGGGAAATGCAGTTTCAAAATGCTTCAGTACATGGCCTGTGGAATCCCGACGGCGGTTTCCCCTGTCGGGATGAACCTTGAGATCCTTGCGATGGGGCAGATCGGGTTGCCATGTTCCCGCAGCGGGGATTGGTACGAGGCTCTTTCCTTCTTCCACAACAACCAGGAAGCCGCCGTCGAATATGGGAAAACCGGACAGTGCATCGTCGAACGACATTTCAGCCGGGAACGGCTCACAGCAAGCATTGCCGGTGTCTTCCAATCGCTGGCATAGCCCCCCCGGGGAGTTAAATACGCTCGTACAACTCGTGATAACTGCGTACGCGAGCCTCGAGCCCATAGGACGACCTGATCGTCTCCATCGCATCCTGTGCCAGACGTGCCCGTAATTCCGCACGTCCAAATACCCTCCGGAGGCTTTCCGAAAAAGCAGTCCGGTCGGCGGGATCCACCAGCAAACCGTTTTTCCCGTCCTCGACTACGTCAACAACCCCGCCGATCCTTGAGGCAACCACAGGGAGCCCCGAAGCCATCGCTTCGAGCAAGGAGTTGGACATACCTTCCTGACGGGACGGCAATACGAATACATCTGCGGCCCTGAGATATTCCGGAACATTATCTACCCTCCCATGGAAATGGACCGTTCCGGAGATATCCAAACGGGTGGCCAATTCCACAAGAATCTCCAATTGGGGGCCGTCCCCCAGGATCAGTAATCTCGCATCGGGAAAATCGGGTGAGACCTCCCTCCAGGCCTCCAGCAGATGCGGTACCCCCTTCCGTGGCACCAGGCGACCCGAGAACAGCAGAAGCATCTTGCCGGAATATCCAAAACGTTCCTTGAGGTGGATTTTCTCCTCAGACGTCGGTGGCCGGAATATTTCAGAATCGATAAAGTTCGTGATGTCATGGATTTTTACCTGCGCGATCCCATCCCGGATCAATCCTTCCCGGATCTCCGCGCTGATCGCTATGAACGCATCCACTCCTTTCATCATCCTCGCGAGGGCGTCGCCCAAGGGCCAGTACCTCCCGTACAATGAACCCGCTTCCGTCCCCAAGTTGGCGGCCGCCACTTTCGCAACGATCTTCTTCCCCATCCATTTCAGGAACGGGAGCGCAATGAAGAGAGGGATGCTCGCACCGTGAAAATGCACCAGGTCGTACGACTTCCGACGCCGGATCAGCACGCCCAGGCACCCGAGCGAGAAGACCACGGAAATCAGGATGTTTTTGAGGCTGATCTCCTCGAGGATGTGGTGCTTCGGAAACAGGGACGGGACACGGACCACTTCCACGGACGGAGAGAACGCCGCCCGGCCGTTCACCTCCATCTTCCTCGCGACTACGAAGAGTTCCACTCCTTCCTTTCGAAGACGTTCCGACAACAGCTGCGCCTGCCGACCCAGACCCCCGAGATCGGGATGGTAGAGCGCCGACACGACGCAAACCCTGGGGATCATCGGTCGATGAACCTCCGGTGCCAAAGTTCCAGCATCAGGAGATTGTAGATGTGGTAATGCCAGTGCCACCGGTTCTGAGCCTGCTCGTCGAGAATTTTCCGAACCGCGTCCTCGCGGAAATACCCTCGCGCGAGAGCTCGCGGGGAAAGGAGCGTGTCCCGGACCATATCCTTGAGTTCCGTGCGGAACCAGTGACCCAGGGGAACCCCGAACCCCATCTTCGGGCGGGACAGCAACTTCTCCGGGAGGAGTTGGCCGAACACCTTCTTCAGGACGTATTTCGTCGTCAGCCGCCGCATCTTCATGCCTGCGGGGAGCCGCGCGGCATACTCCATCAGCTCGTGGTCGAGGAGCGGGGAGCGCGTCTCGAGCGAAGTCGCCATCGAGGTCACGTCCACCTTGGGGAGTAGCGTGTCCGGAAGGTAGGTGTGGATGTCCGCGTATAAGGTGGCGTCGAGGAGGTTGTCCGCGTCCGTTTCCCGGTATCGCGCCAGAACGATCTCGTCCGAGTCGATTCCCGCCATCCGCCCGGCGAATTCCGGGGTGTACAACTCCGCCTTCAGGCCGGCGTCGAAGTGGCTGCAGAACCTCAGGTTACGGCGTTCGGGGGACAGGGACAGAAACTGGAACGCCCGTTTTACGATCCAAAGGGGGCTATGGATGCTCGGCGAGTGGGGAATGGCGTTCAGGGCGTGAAATATCCCCCGCGACAGTGCGTGGGGAATGAAGTCGACCCCGCGCAGGAGAGCGTTCAGCTTGTACCGGTGGTATCCGGCGAAGCTCTCGTCACCACCGTCGCCGCAAAGGGCGACCGTCACGTGCTCGCGGGCAACGCGGGATATGTAGTACGTCGGTATCGCCGCGGAATCCGCGAAAGGCTCCCCGAACCGTTCCACCAACAGCGGCAGCACCGAGAGCATGTCCGGGCGGAGGGTGAACTCCTTGTGGTCCGTCCCGTAGAGAAAGGCCACCTCGCGAGCATATTCCAGCTCGTTGAACTCCTTTTCCCGGAAACCCACGGAGAAGGTCTTCACGGGCGTCCCCGGGTTTTCGCGGGACATCAGCGCGACCACGCCGCTGGAATCCACCCCGCCGGAAAGGAGCGCCCCCAAGGGGACATCGCTCACCAGGCGGACCCGTACGGCCTCCAGGATCGTGTCGAGGAGCTCCTCCTCGAGCTGGGCCCTTCTCACCGCGGTGTCCGCCGGATGCTTCGGTGCAAAGGAGAGCTTCCAGTAGCGCCGGAGTTCCTCCCTCCCCCCCCTTACCGTCATCCAGTGACCCGGCGGGAGCTTCCGGATGCCGGCGTACGCCGAAAACGGGGCGGGCACGCTCTGGAAGGTCAAGTAATGGTGGATCGCGACCGGATCGACGGCCACCGGAATCTCAGGGTCCGACACCAGGGGTACCAGCGCGGAGCAGAAGCAGAAGAAGTCACTCCCCCCGCGGTAGAATAGCGGCTTCTTCCCCACGCGATCCCGGGCAAGGAAGAGTGACTGATCCTTGCTATCCCATATCGCGATCGCGAACATCCCGCGAAGCCGCTCGACGCACGCCGGTCCCTCTTCTTCGAAGAGGTGCAGGATGACCTCCGTGTCGGTGCGGGAACGGAAACGATGCCCCCGCGCCTCCAGCCTGGGTCGCAGTTCCTGGAAATTATAAATTTCCCCGTTGAAGATGATCCAGAGAGTTTCGTCCTCGTTGGGCATAGGCTGGTGGCCTTGCGGGGAAAGGTCGATGATGCTCAATCGCGTATGTCCCAGACATGCATTCCCGATCGTCAGGACGCCCCTGTCGTCCGGCCCGCGATGGCCAAGCCCGTCGCATGCGCGCTCCGCGTCCTCCGCCAGGGCATCCCGACCGTCCCAACGGACCTTTCCATAGATCCCGCACATCAGTGGGCAACGCTCTCGATCAGGGATTCGAACAGCCGTACGATCTCATCGACATTGTATCTCTCCACGGACATTCTCGCCGCGGTTCCCATCCGCTTCCGCAGGACCGGATCGCCGAGGAGACGGTCGATCGCCCCGGCCATCGTTTCCGGGTCTTCCACCGGTACCAGTAGCCCGTTCTCTCCGTCTGCAATCAGTTCCTCGGGTCCTGTCTTGCACCGCGTCGCGACGCAGGGAATCCCAAGGGCCATCGCCTCGGCCAGGCCGTTCGGGAATCCTTCGTACCGGGAGGGAAGAACGAACACCGTCGCGCCGCGAAGCACCGGGTAGGGATTTTTTCTGAACCCTAGAAAATCTACTTTCACCGATGCCCCCAACTTCTCCGCGAGGGACCGGAGTTTCCTCTCATCCTTCCCCTCCCCCAAGAGCAGGAGCTTCGCTGGAGCGCTGACGCGGGCCATTGCCCGGATGAGGATGTCAAATCCTTTCTCCCCGCTGAACCTCCCCATACCCACAACGCTCCCCCCGAGGGTCCCTCCGGAGACCGGATCCCCTCCTTCAGTGGATTGCGCAAGTATCCTGTCGATATCCAGGGGGTTGTGGATGGTACAGACCTTCTCCCGGGGGAATCCGAAATGTTCGGTGAATTGCGAACGAAGGGAATCGGAGTTGACGAAGATCCGTTCTCCGGCCCGATACAAAAAGCGAATTGCAAGACGACGAATTGCTTCCTCCGGGAAACCTTCCCGGGAGCCGAGGACGGTCGACCGTTCCGAGAGGATGAGCCGGGTTTTCGCCCCCGACAGGTACCGGCCCAGAACCGCGAAGGCGTTTGCGTACCATAAAAAACTCATCAGGACGTCCGGTCGTTCCACCTTCAGGAAACCAGCGAACGTCCACACCCATTTCCATCGCCCCGCTCCGACGCCCCTGCCGCAATCGAGGATGGGAACGTCCGGCGGAACATCATCCAGATACACCCCCTTCTTTTCAATGAGGATAAGGACGGGGCGAAATCGGGTCCGGTCCAGGTGACGGAGCACCCTCGTGACGACCCTCTCCGCGCCTCCGCCGGAGAGGGCGTGCACAAAGAAGGCGACCTTGATGCGTTTATTTTTCACCATCTCAACGATACCGCGTATACAAAGGGTTCCCACTGGCGTCGAACATCAAACCCTGGATGGCGGATTGAACGCATTTCTCCGTCGCTTCGGTCATTCCTTCCACGCGGCTTCCCGCGCGGTAAGGGGGTATTCCGCCAGAAGGGATCGGAATTGCCGCGAGGTCATACGACGCAGGGGGCTCCCGGCGCGCCGGGAGCGAAGCAACCGCGGCACGCCGGCTAGTGCGGCGATCTCGGCCCGAAGGGTTGAGAGAAAGAGCCGGCCGACCGAATATTGGCCGGCGAACTTCCCCGCGGCGCCGCGCCCGGAAAAGACCCCCGCCAAGTGGTATGCGTACCGGTACGCCGTGCGAATCGGAGAAAGCAGGATTTCCCTGGCCGGGAAGTTCTTGAAGAGGATCCAGATGCGGTTCCGCTCCACCAGAAATGCTTTCTGCGGGGAGTATGCACCCGTCGTGATGGAATATTTATGGTACACGACGGCCGTCGGGACGTAGAAACAGGGCCACCCGGCCCACCGGGCGCGCAGGCCCAGATCGACATCCTCCCCGTAGGCGAAGAACGACTCATCCAGCAGCCCGATCCGGTCGAGCATCTCTCTTTTGTACACCCCCGCACACCCGCTCGGCCAGAGACACTCCCCCTCCTCGTCAAACCGTCCGTCGTCCTTCTCCAGCCTGCCCCTCCCCCTCGCCAGCCCGTCGGGGTAGATCAGATGTCCCGTGTTGTCGATCTCGTCCCGACGGTAATAGTTCAGAATTTTCGGTGTGAACATCCCGGCGTCCGGGTGTCTACGGACGGCGGCGTCGATAGCGGCGAGCCACCCCGGTGCCACGGCCGTGTCGTTATTCAGGAGGACCACGTACCGTCCCCGCGCGACCCGGATCCCTGCGTTGTTCCCCCCGGCGAATCCGAGATTCGAGGGGAGCGCAACGGTGGAGACCGATTCGGGCCAACGTTCTTTCACCCAGTCGACGGAACCGTCCGTCGAGCCGTTATCGACCACGAACGTCTCGAAATCCAGGAATGTCTGCGTGTGGATGGAATCGAGGCACTCCTCCAGCAGGTGGCGCCCGTTCCAGTTCAGGATGATGACGGAAAACAGGGGAACATTCGTTTGCGGTTTCGAGGCGTTTTGGAGATCGCCGCTCACCGGGTGCCCACGCCTCCCTGAAGCTGCATGAGGCGGGACCGCAGGTAGGGATCGTCCGCGGTTTCCAGAGCCTGGCGGAGAGCCCAGATCGCCTTATCCCGCTGCCCCTGCAGCAGGAACATGTTGCTCATCGTCTGGTAGGCGACCACGGGGGAGACCCCGAGAAACATGTAGTGGTATGCCTCCCTTATTATGTGCTGCGGAAGGATCCCCTTCGGGATCTCATGGGCTTGGATGTATCCTCGCAGTTGCGGCGCGTTGCGGACAAAGACCAAGAACAGGCCGTCCGAGAAGACCAGCGCCCAGTCTGGGGCATTGGCGAGGACCGGGACGATCGGCAGGATCATTCCGGAGGAATCCATCGATTTCAGGACGACATAGGTGATGCCGTACTTTTCCATAACCTTTTCCCACCCCGGCATCGCCCCCGTAACAGACTGGTGCTCCATGAAGACTTCCAGGTTGTAGGTGCGACCGTCGATAAAGGTGAGGGCCTGGGGATATAACTGCCAGTCGAGGAATCCGCCGATGTCGAAGAAATTGAACATTTTCCCGGGGATCGGGTTCTTCCTCAAGAACTCCGCTGCCTGGAAGGAGAACTTGTGCTCCGTGATCCCCACCCCGTACTCCAATTGGGAAAAAGAGAACGCCAGCGTCGTTCCGCCGAAGGCGGCGAAGACGAAAACGACGACGCCGACGATGGTCGCGTATCCAGCGGTTAAACATGGACGGAGATCAGCCAGAACGGAGGCCGGGGCCGGCGCATGTCCCTTCTTCCCCTTTTGTCTCGGTTTCTCTTCCGGTGCCTTCGGCGTGCGAGACACTTTGGTGGAGAACCATTCCGCCGCCGTTGACAGGAACCCGGTCAAGTGAAGCGACACCCCGGGAGAGAGGAAGAGCCCCATCATCGACACGGCGCGTGCAGAGTCCCAGGCGCCCTTGAAGGCGATGGCGAACAGGAACAGGTCCAGCAGGTATATCCTCCGCCCCGCCAACCCGAGGAGCAGGGAGACGACGGCAAACGCCGCGGCCGCTTTATAATAAACGAAGAAACCGGTACCTTTTACGGGAGTCAGTTCGGAGATCGACATCAGGATGGAACTGCCACCTCCCGCTCCCCCTTCGGTCCCCCTGGCAAGCAGATGGAGCGGGGTAAGGATCGCATTGTACCCGTTGGGATTCAGGCCGCAAAGGATCAACCCGGCCAGACCCACAAGTACGGGAGGAAAAATCCACGGCTTCAAAGAGTTCCAACAGAACTCTTTCCGCCAGATCGCGTGTGCCAACCGATCCGCGATGAACGCTCCACACAGAAGGAACGCCATCAGGTACGTGGGGTGAGAATTCGCCCAGACCAGCACGGCGGGCGGAAACAGGTAAATGAGCTTCTTCCTCGTCCCGAAGAAGTATTCGCTGAACAGGAAGATCGTCAGTGTGACGAAAAAGTACGTGAAGAGTTCCGGTCGGGGCTGGATGCGGATCCGGAGGAACCCGGAAAAGGCGAAGATGGCAAGGACCGCGACGAGAGGGTGCGCCCCCCGGAGGACGGCAGCCCTGTGCAAGAGCAAGAAGATCGCGAACACAATCGCCCAGATGAACAGTGAAACGCCGTAGACGCCACCTGCGGAAAACACCACGTACAAGGCCGCCTGGAATCCCCACTCCCCGTTTGGATTGTGCCGCCCGAGGGACGGATAGTTCAGGTACTCCGTGTCCGGAATGGTCAAGGTCTGAACGATCTGGCGGCCCTGGGCAATGTGCGTCCCGAAGTCGCTCGTAAAGTTCTTCGTGAGCATCGGCAACGTCGTGAGGAAGATGAGGGTGAAGGCTACGATATTTTGTTCCCGCTGGGTGAGATCCCACCAGCGGCGCGGCGCACCGCCGGCCGCGAGTACCGGTTCCGCCATCTACCTTGCGCCTCCAAAACGCAGGATCATTTCCGGATGCCTCGCTGGGATTCTCTTCCGGGGGGTTGCTTCCGGGCGCTTCGCCTTCCGACGACGGCTCGCGAACATGAAGATATCATAGGCTCGACGTCAATGGGCGGACATACCGGTGGCGCTGCCGGCGACCGAAGCCGGCATGGCCGTCCGGCCGAACGGGTGCCGGTGAAATGCCGTTGTGAGCTTGAGGCTCGGGCACAGGGTGCAGTCGAGGCAACGCAGACAATCCGGGTCGGTCGGGTTCCGGTCGGGGCGGATGTCGACCGGGCAGATCTCCTGGCACTTCCCGCACCGCGTGCAGGTGTCGGGATCCCAGGCAAGCTGCAGGAAGCTCGATTTGTTGAACAGGGAAAAGATCGCCCCGAGGGGGCAGATCGCCCGGCAGAAAGGGCGCTTGACCATCGTCGACGTCGTGACGAAGAAGAAGAGGATCGCGATCTTGACCCAGAACATCGACCGGGCCATCGAGCGGACGCCCGCGTTCATCGTGACCCACGGGAGGCCACCCATCAGCGTTCCCACGGGGCACAACTTGGAGAACCAGCTCTCTCTGGTCAGAAACGGGATGAGGAACACAAGCCCGGCAAGGACGGCGTAGCGGAGATACCGCGTCCAGTACGGCAAGGACGCCTTCCACCCCCGGAACTTGTACAGGAGGTCCTGGAGGGCGCCGAAAGGACACAGGGTCCCGCACGTCATCCGGCCCACGGATGCCCCGACGACCGAAAGGGTGCCGACCGTGTACCAGGAGACGTTTCCGGCCGCCGCGAAATGCTGCAGGGTGCCGATCGGACAGGACAGAAGGGCGGATGGACAGGCGTAGCAGTTCAGCAACGGCGTGCATACGCTCTTCAGAGGTCCCTGGTAGAGCGACGACGTTAAAAATCCCGGAAGCCAGGCGTTGGGAAGGACGGTCCCCACCCCCTGGAAGATCCGACGCTTCAGATATCTCACGGGATCACCCGACCCCGATGCACGACAGTCAAAGCAACGCGCCGTTGATCAGCACCTCCGCGATCTCCCGCCGGAAGATGCCGCACAACAACACCGAGACGGCTCCCGCGGCCGTGACCAGAAAGGCGATCGGACGTCCCATAACCGCCCCCCCCAAGGCGAGCGTCAACCCCCGCCGTAGGAGTGCAGGCCGGAGAGAACGAGGTTGACGCCCAGATAGCAGAATATCGTCGCCAGGAACCCTACGATGGAGAGGATGGCGGCGCGCTTGCCGTGCCACCCCCGGGTTACCCGCGCGTGGAGGAACGCCGCGTAGATGAGCCAGACGATCAGCGACCAGGTTTCCTTCGGGTCCCACGACCAGTAGGTTCCCCAGGCGTAATTCGCCCACGCCGCGCCGGTGATGATTCCGGCGGTCAGGAACGGGAACCCCCAGATGATCGCCCGGTAAACCAGGTCGTCGAGCATCTTGCACGCCGGAAGGAGGCCAACGACCCCTTTGGAGACCTTCGCCGCTTCCTGGCGGGCCTTCAACAGGTACATGAGGGCCACACCGGCGGAGACGGCGAACGCCGCGTACCCGACGAAGCAGGTGATGACGTGGGCGTGGAGCCAGTACGACTGCAATGCGGGCACCAGCGGCTGGATGCTGCTGTCGTTGTAGACGGCGAAGACCATCGTGAAGAAGGCGATCGGCATCACGAACGCGCCGAAGGTCCGGTTGCGGTACTTCCACTCCACGACGAGATAGAACAGGTTCACCGACCAGGCGAAGAAGACGAGCGACTCGTAGAGGTTCGTCACGGGGATGCGACCGATCCCCATCTGGTACGACTCGTACCAACGCACCCCGAGCGCGGCGGTGGAAACGACGGCCGCAAGGACGCAGACCCAGGTGCCGGCCACCGAGATTTTGTCGTTCTTCGCGTAGAGAGCGCCGAGGTACAGGGCGGACGCCACGCCGAACAGGAACGTGGTGAGGTTGAACAGGATGACGTTGCTCATTTCGAGGGGGCTCCTGCGGCGGTTCGCGACCGGGCGGTCATTGCCCTGCCGCCTTCACGCCGGTCTGTAGTTTCTCGAATCTCTTCTCGAAGCCAAGCCGGTTGCGGCTGGCGGAGCCGGCAAGGACGACCTCGACACGGCCGTCCGTCCCCTGCGCGAGCCGCACCCAGACGCGCTGGTGCGAGAGGAAGAACGCCATGATGAGCCCGATCACCATCAGCGCGCACCCCAGCCAGACGATGTTCACCCCGGGGTCCTTCGCGACCTGCAGCCCGGTGAACATCTTCGAGCTTAAGCCCCCGAAGGAGAAAATCAGTGAATCGGCGCGTTGCCGGTCAAGGTCGGGGCGTCCCTTGACGAGCCAGAACGAGGTGG
>Ga0316605_10002728_pt1 | contig 10002 bp, 9 predicted proteins | sample OWC_soil_day20_n_FD_207666 | JGI IMG/M metagenome (GOLD analysis project Ga0316605, IMG submission 207666) | Wetland soil microbial communities from Old Woman Creek delta, Ohio, United States - OWC_soil_day20_noCT | ecosystem: Environmental > Terrestrial > Soil > Wetlands | place: USA: Ohio... | reverse complement strand
CTGACCGTCGTCTACCTGTCGATGGCGGCCGAATCCCATTAATTTTTTGTTTCACCCACTCACTTAGGAGTCACCATGGATCTCTCATCGTTTTATTCGACTTCCACCATCGCCATCGCTGCTATCGTGGCAGTTTGTGCCGCGGCGACCGCCATCGGCTTTACCATGCTCGGAAGCCGTTTCCTGGAAAGCATTGCCCGCCAGCCTGAACTGACCCCGGTGCTGCAGGTCAAGATGTTTATCGTCGCCGGCCTGCTCGACGCGGTGCCAATGATCGGTATCGGTATTTCCCTGCTGCTGCTCTTCGCCAACCCGTTCGCCACCGAACTGTTGAAGCACGTCAAGTAAGCACCCGCCTGAACATCTGAGCCGAACATTTTTGTTAGGAGGCTGGAGTGAGTATTAATGCTACCTTGATCGGGCAGGTGATCTGGTTTCTGATTTTCATCTGGATCACCATGAAGTTCGTCTGGCCGCCGCTGGAAAAGGCCATGTCGAGTCGTCAGAAAGAAATTGCCGACGGGCTCGATGCGGCAGAACGCGCCAAGAAGGAACTGCATCTGGCGGATCAGCGTGCGGGAGACATCGTGCGCGAAGCCAAGGTGACTTCCGCCGACCATGTTGCGCAGGCCGAAAAACGCTCGCAGCAGATCATCGAAGAAGCCAGGGAAAACGCCCGCATCGAATACGAGAAGATCGTGGCGCGCGCCCAGATTGAATTCGAGCAGGAAGTTGAACGCGCCAGGCAGCACTTGCGCGAACGCCTTTCCGAGCTGGCGGTCGCCGGTGCAGAAAAGATTCTGCAGAAGGAAATCAATCCTGCCGTGCATGCCGACATGCTTAATGCCCTGAAACAGGAACTCTAAAGCAAAATGGCCGAATCCCTGACGATTGCCCGCCCCTATGCTGAAGCGCTCTTCCGGATTGCGCAAGAAGAGGGTGCCTTGCCACTATGGTCGGAGCGGCTTGAATTACTGGCCGGCGTCATGCAGAACCCTGAGCTGCGAGATCTGATTGCGCAGGCAGGCTTTGGCCGCTCCCAACTAGCCGAACTACTTGGCCAGGCTGCTCAAGCCAAGGCCGGGGATACTTTGGCGAATTTTATTGCGTTGCTGGCTGAAAACAACCGTTTCGCCTGCCTGCCTGAAATAGCCCTGCTTTTCGAAAAACTGCGGCAAGGCGTCGAAGGCGTTCGCGAAGCGGAAATTCACTCGCCCTTCCCGCTCAGTGAAGCACAAATGCAGCAACTGATTCCGCAACTGGAAGCGCATTTCGAAACCCGCTTGCGGCCGCATGTCGTTATCGCGCCAGAGCTTATTGGTGGTGTCAAGGCGGTTGTCGGTGATCGGGTGCTCGATCTCTCGATTCGCGCCAAACTTGATGCCATGGCGACAGCACTGAACCACTAGGAGAAATCATGCAGTTGAATCCTTCCGAAATTTCTGAACTGATCAAATCAAAGATTCAGAATCTACAAAGCGCATCGGAAGTGCGAATGCAAGGAACCGTCGTCTCCGTCACTGACGGTATTTGCCGCATTCACGGCATGGCCGACGTCATGCAGGGTGAAATGCTGGAATTTCCCGGCAATACCTTCGGCATGGCCTTGAACCTTGAGCGGGATTCGGTCGGTGCCGTGGTGCTCGGTGCCTATGAGCATATATCCGAAGGTGATGTCGTCAAAACGACCGGTCGCATTCTGGAAGTGCCGGTCGGACCTGAGCTGCTCGGTCGCGTAGTTAACTCGCTAGGGCAGCCGATTGACGGCAAGGGGCCAATTAACGCCAAGCTGACCGACAAGATCGAAAAAGTGGCACCTGGCGTTGTTTGGCGCAAATCGGTTTCACAACCGGTGCAAACCGGTCTGAAATGTATCGACGCCATGGTGCCAATCGGTCGCGGTCAGCGCGAACTCATCATTGGTGACCGCCAGACCGGCAAGACCGCCGTCGCTATCGACACCATCATCAACCAGAAGGGCAAAGATCTCTTCTGCGTTTATGTTGCCATCGGCCAGAAGGCCTCCACCGTTGCCAACGTCGTGCGCAAGCTGGAAGAAAATGGAGCGATGGAATATACCATTGTCGTCGCTTCGACAGCTTCTGAATCGGCGGCGCTGCAATACATTGCGCCCTACGCCGGTTGCACTATGGGCGAGTATTTCCGTGATCGCGGCATGGATTGCCTGATCATTTACGACGATCTGACCAAGCAGGCCTGGGCCTACCGTCAAATTTCCCTGCTGCTGCGCCGTCCGCCAGGTCGCGAAGCCTATCCGGGCGACGTTTTCTATCTGCACTCCCGTTTGCTAGAGCGTGCTGCGCGTGTTTCGGAAGCCTGGGTCGAGCGTTTTACCAATGATGAAGTCAAGGGCAAAACGGGCTCTTTGACGGCGCTGCCGGTAATCGAGACGCAAGCGGGTGACGTTTCCGCTTTTGTGCCAACTAACGTGATTTCGATTACCGACGGCCAGATTTTTCTGGAAACCGACTTGTTCAATGCCGGTATTCGTCCTGCGATCAATGCCGGTATTTCCGTTTCCCGCGTCGGTGGCGCGGCGCAAACCAAGCTGATCAAGAAACTGGGTGGCGGCGTGCGTCTGGCCTTGGCGCAGTTTCGTGAACTGGCCGCATTCTCGCAATTCGCTTCCGATCTTGACGAAGCGACTCGCAAGCAGTTGGAGCGCGGCCGTCGCGTCACCGAGCTGATGAAGCAAGCCCAGTTTGCGCCGATGAGCATTGCTGAAATGGCAGTTACCTTGTTTGCTGTTGATCGCGGTTATTACGATGATATCGACGTCAAACAGGCGCTGGAGACCGAAAAATCGATGATCGCCTACCTTAAATCCAACTATGCCGCACTGATGGAAAAGATGGAGACGAGCAAGGATCTCGACGCCGATTCGGAAAAAGCCCTGGGGGCAGCCATTACGGCCTTCAAGAACCTCGGTTCCTGACGACAGTAACGGGAGAACAGCATGGCTGGCGGCAAGGAAATCCGCAACAAGATCAAGAGCGTTGAAAATACGCGCAAGATCACCAAGGCAATGGAAATGGTGGCGGCATCCAAGATGCGCAAGGCGCAGGATCGCATGCGCCACGCCCGTCCCTATGGCGAAAAAATTCGGCGCGTTGCCGCCAACCTTTCAAACGCCATGACCGAGGAGTACACCCATCCTTTTCTGGTGCAGCGTGACCCGATCAAAAGCGTTGGCTTGATCCTGATCAGTTCGGACAAGGGGCTGTGCGGTGGCCTGAACACCAATATGCTGCGCCTGGTGCTCAGCCACATGAAAACTTGGGATGCCGAAGGCAAGGGCATTCAAATGACCTGCTTTGGCAACAAAGGTATGACCTTCATGCAGCGTGCCGGCGTCAATATTGTCTCGCATCAAGCCGGGCTTGGCGATACGCCGCGCCTCGACCGCCTGATCGGCCCGTCCAAGGTCTTGCTCGACGCCTATTACAAGGGTGAAATCGACGTTCTTTATCTGTGCTACACCCGCTTTATCAACACCATGAAGCAGGAACCTGTGATCGAGCAATTGCTGCCCCTGTCCGGCGAGACGGTCGGTTCGACCAACCGCAAGTGGGACTACATTTATGAGCCAGACCCCACCTCGGTCATTGACGATTTGCTGGTGCGTTATGTTGAAGCCCTGATTTACCAGGCTGTGGCCGAAAACATGGCGTCCGAACAATCGGCGCGCATGGTGGCGATGAAGTCGGCTTCGGACAATGCCAAGGATGTGATTGACGAGTTGAAACTGGTTTACAACAAGGCGCGCCAGGCGGCGATCACCAAGGAACTTTCGGAAATTGTGAGCGGCGCTGCCGCTGTGTAATCCCGGGCGTCCGGTTGTTATCGCCGGAACACCCATTGATTTTTTGATTGAGGAAAACCATGAGTCAAGGAACCATCGTTCAGTGCATCGGCGCCGTTGTGGATATCCATTTCCCACGCGAAGCCATGCCCAAGGTATACGACGCGCTCAAGCTCGACGCCTCCGAAGAAAACGGTATGGCCGAAGCCGGGCTGACCTTCGAGGTGGAACAGCAGTTGGGCGACGGTGTGGTGCGTACCATCGCCATGGGTTCCTCCGATGGTCTGCGGCGCGGCATGAAGGTCAATAACACCGGCGGCCCCATCTGCGTGCCGGTTGGGCATGGCACTCTGGGTCGCATCATGGACGTACTTGGCCGCCCTATCGACGAAGTCGGGCCAATTGTTGGCGATGAACTGCGCGCCATTCACCAGGACGCCCCAAAATTTGACGAACTGGCGGCCTCGGTCGACCTGCTTGAAACCGGCATCAAGGTGATCGACCTGATTTGTCCGTTTGCCAAGGGCGGCAAAGTTGGCCTCTTCGGTGGCGCTGGCGTCGGCAAGACGGTCAATATGCTTGAACTGATCAACAACATCGCCAAGCAGCACTCCGGTCTCTCGGTTTTTGCCGGGGTTGGCGAGCGCACCCGCGAAGGCAATGACTTCTATCATGAAATGATTGAAGCCGGCGTTATCAACCTGGAGAATTTCCCGGAATCCAAGGTAGCGATGGTTTTTGGCCAGATGAACGAGCCGCCCGGCAACCGCCTGCGCGTGGCACTGACTGGCCTGACCATGGCCGAAAAATTCCGTGATGAAGGCCGTGACATCCTGTTCTTCGTCGATAACATTTACCGCTTTACCCTGGCTGGTACCGAAGTTTCCGCCCTGCTCGGCCGTATGCCTTCCGCTGTCGGTTACCAGCCGACGCTGGCCGAAGAAATGGGTCGCTTGCAGGAACGCATCACCTCGACCAAGGTCGGTTCCATTACTTCCATCCAGGCCGTCTATGTGCCGGCCGATGACCTGACCGATCCGTCGCCCGCCACTACCTTTCTGCACCTGGATTCGACTGTCGTGCTATCGCGTGACATCGCTGCGCTCGGCATCTATCCGGCCGTCGATCCGCTCGACTCCACTTCACGCCAGCTCGACCCGCAAGTGGTAGGGCTTGAGCACTACGAAACGGCGCGTGCCGTCCAGCAGACCCTGCAACGCTACAAGGAACTGCGCGACATTATCGCCATTCTCGGCATGGACGAGCTTTCGGCTGAGGACAAGCTGGCAGTGTCGCGTGCCCGCAAAATCCAGCGCTTTCTGTCGCAGCCTTTCCATGTCGCCGAAGTGTTTACCGGCTCACCTGGCAAGTACGTGCCGCTCAAGGAAACCATCAAGGGTTTCAAGGGCATCGTCGCTGGCGAATACGACAATCTGCCCGAGCAGGCCTTCTACATGGTTGGCAGCATCGAAGAGGCCGTGGAAAAGGCGGCCAAGCTCAAGTAATCGATCCGCAACAGGGAAGAAAATATGGGAATCACCGTGCATTGCGATGTTGTCAGCGCCGAAGAAGAAATTTTCTCCGGGCCGGTGGAATTTGCCGTTTTCCCCGCCGAAATGGGTGAAATCGGCGTTCTGCCCCGGCATGCGCCGCTGCTCACCCGCATCAAGCCGGGTACGGTTCGTCTCAAACGCCCCCTGCAGGCCGACTATGAACTGGTCTACGTCTCTGGCGGCATGCTTGAAGTGCAGCCCGGTCTGATCACGGTGCTGGCCGACACGGCTATTCGCGGTGCTGACCTCGACGAGGCCAAGGCACTCGAAGCCAAGAAGCGCGCGCAAGAAACACTGTCCAACCGCAAGTCCAATGTCGACTACGCCACGGTCGAAGCAGATCTGCACCGAGCCATCGCCCAATTGCGCACCATCGGCTTCTTGCACAAGTCGCCGAAGCACTAGGTTTTAACTTTAAAACCTCACCGCAAAGGCGCCAAGGCGCAAAGGATCGCAAAGGAACAATGGGTTGTGAGCAATGGCTCACGCCCAGCTGGTGAGTAGATTTGATCTGGTTTTCCTTTGCGGCCCTTGGCGTTCTCTGCGTCTTTGCGGTGAAACTGTTTTTTACGATGCAAAGCGGGCGATGAACGCCCCTTCCAGCGCCTGCGGCAGCTCTATCCAGACGCGGTGGCCGTTTCCGGGTGCCACCTGAATCGCATGGCCATCGGCGTTTTCCATGCGTTCAAGTACGCAGACACTGTTTCCCTCGGGGTGTATGGCTTGCAGCCGATCACCTACTGCGAAGTGGTTCCTGACCCGGATTTCCATCAACCCGCGCTGTGGGTCGAAAGTCACGGCATCGCCGACATAGCGGCTGCGCTTGGAATCTGAATGGCCTTGTTCATAGTTTTGCTGTTCGTGATGGGCGTGGCGCTGAAAAAAGCCATCCGTGTAACCCCGATTGGCCAGATCCTCCAGTTGCTCCAGCAATCCCGGTGAAAGCGGTCGGCCGGCGCAGGCATCGTCAATCGCCTGCCGGTAGGACTGGCAAGTCCGAGCAACGTAATAAGGGCTTTTGGTGCGCCCCTCGATCTTGAGCGAATCGATACCGATGGCGACCAGCTTTGCGACATGCTCAATGGCACGCAGGTCACGCGAATTGAGGATGTAGGTGCCGTGCTCGTCTTCCTCGATGGGCATCAACTCGCCCGGTCTTTGCCGTTCTTCCAGTACCCGGTACGACCAGCGGCAGGAATTGGCGCAAGCGCCCTGGTTGGCGTCACGCTGGCTGAGATAGGCCGACAGCAGGCAACGGCCGGAATGAGAAATGCACATGGCGCCGTGCACAAAAACTTCCAGTTCGATATCCGGGCAGCGCTGACGGATTTCCTCGATTTCCTCCAGTGACAATTCGCGTGACAAAATAATGCGGCCGATACCAAGCTTTTGCCAGAAACGCACAGCGCGCCAGTTGGCCGTGTTAGCCTGGACGGAAAGGTGAACCACCTGCTCCGGCCAGGTTTCCCGCACCATATCGATGAGGCCAGGATCGGAGAGAATCAGCGCATCTGGTTTAAGTGCCACCACCGGCGCCATGTCCTCGATGTAGGTGGTGAGCTTGGCGTTCCTGGGGTAGACATTGCTGACGATATAGATGCGCTTGCCTTGGTCTTTTGCCTCGCCAATGCCGGTCGCCAGCGCCTCTAGAGCACCGAATTCATTATTGCGTACGCGTAAGGAGTAGCGCGGCTGGCCGGCGTATACCGCATCGGCGCCAAAGGCCAACGCGGTGCGCAGCATGGCAAGTGAACCGGCGGGTGCAAGGAGTTCAGGTTTGAGCATGAGCTTCGGGTAAAATTCAGGATTGTTATTCTACCCTTTCAAGGCAGAACCACTTGTCCGAAGAAATCCTCATCAATTTCACACCGCAGGAAACCCGCGTCGCCGTCATGGCACACGGCATCGTGCAGGAATTGCATATCGAGCGCGCCGCCGGTCGTGGCCTGGTCGGCAATATTTACCTGGGGCGGGTCAGTCGCATTCTGCCTGGGATGCAGTCTGCCTTTATCGATGTTGGTCTGGAGCGCACCGCTTTCCTGCACATCGCCGACATTCGTCAGGCACGCGAAAACGGCGAGGAAAAACCCATCGAACGGGTACTTTCCGAGGGTCAGAGTGTGGTTGTCCAGGTCATCAAGGATCCGATCGGCAGCAAAGGGGCGCGCCTGTCGACTGAAGTTTCCATTGCCGGCCGCATGCTTGTGCATTTACCGCAGGATAAACATATCGGGATTTCGCAGCGCATTGGCGACGAACACGAGCGCGAAGTCTTGCGCGAGCGGCTGCAAAAACTCAGTGGACAGGATGAAGCTGGCGGCTTTATCGTGCGCACCATCGCCGAAAAAGCCAGTGACGCCGAATTTGCCGCCGATATTGCCTATTTGCGCAAAATCTGGCGCGACCTGTGCGAAAAGGCGACCATTTCGGCACCGCCAACCCTGCTTTACCGCGAACTCAGCCTGGCTGAACGCGTACTACGGGATCTGGTCAATCCGGAAACGACGCGCATCGTCATCGACTCGCGTGAAACATTGGCGAAATTGCAAGCCTTTGCCCAGGAATACACTCCCGCCGTGGCGTCTCTGCTCGACCATTACACGGGAGAGCGCACCCTGTTTGATCTGCATGGCGTCGAGGACGAAATCCAGAAGGCACTCTCCCGGCGGGTTGACCTGAAATCAGGTGGCTACCTCATCTTTGACCAGACCGAAGCGCTGACCACAATTGACGTCAACACCGGCGGATTTGTCGGTGTGCGCAATTTTGAAGACACCATTTTCAAGACCAATCTCGAAGCGGCGCTCACGATTGCCCGCCAACTGCGGCTGCGCAACCTGGGCGGCATCATCATTGTCGACTTTATCGACATGCAGAGCGATGAACACCGCAAGGCCGTGCTGGCCGAATTCCAGAAAGCGCTGGAGCGCGATCATACCCGCCTGACCGTCAATGGCTTTACCGCTTTGGGTCTGGTCGAAATGACAAGGAAGCGGACCCGCGAATCGCTCGCCCACATTCTGTGCGAACCCTGCCCGACCTGCGGCGGCCGTGGCGAAGTCAAGACGGCATGCACCATGGTCTACGAAATCCTGCGCGAACTGCTCAGGGAAGCGCGTCAGTTCAATGCGCGGGAATATCGTGTGCTGGCCTGCCCGGCGGTGGTCGACCTTTTTCTGGACGAGGAATCGCAGGCGCTGGCCATGCTTTCAGAATTTATCGAGAAGCCGATATCCGTGCAGGCCGAAGCCAGCTATTCGCCCGAGCAGTTTGATATCGCCCTGCTTTAGAAAGGTTGTTGCACTTTGACTGTAAAGAAACTGTTCATCCGCACCTTTGGCTGTCAGATGAACGAATACGATTCCGACAAGATTGCTGATGTGCTGGCCACCGAAGGCGTCATCAAGACCGATAGCCCCGAAGACGCCGACATCATCCTGTTCAACACCTGCTCGGTGCGCGAAAAGGCGCAGGAAAAGGTGTTCCACGATCTCGGCCGCATCAAGCACCTGAAGAAAAGCAATCCTGACCTCATCATTGGTGTCGGCGGTTGTGTCGCCAGCCAGGAAGGCGACGCCATCGTCAGTCGCGCCCCCTATGTCGACATCGTCTTCGGCCCGCAAACCCTGCACCGCCTGCCGGAATTGCTCGCCGAGCGGCGGCGAACCGGCAAGGCCGCCGTCGATGTTTCCTTTCCCGAAATGGAAAAATTCGATGCCCTGCCACCGGCCGAGGTCAAAGGCGCCGCAGCCTTCGTCTCGATCATGGAAGGCTGCTCGAAGTTTTGCACTTATTGCATCGTGCCCTATACGCGTGGCGGCGAGTTTTCGCGTCCCTTTCACGACATCCTGACCGAAATTGCCGATTTGGCGGCGCATGGCGTCAAGGAGGTCAACCTGCTCGGCCAGAACGTTAACGCCTATCAGGGCGGCATGACAGCTAGTGAAGAAAAAGCCGATCTGGCGCTCTTGCTCGAATACGTGGCCGAGATTCCTGGCATCGAGCGCATCCGCTACACGACCTCGCACCCCTGCGAAATGACGGATCGCCTGATCAACGTTTACGCCAAACTACCCAAGCTGGTGTCTCACCTGCACCTGCCGGTGCAAGCCGGTTCCGACCGTGTGCTGGCGGCAATGAAGCGCGGCTACACGGCGCTCGAATACAAGTCGATCATCCGCAAACTACGCGCCGTGCGACCGGACATTGCGCTCTCTTCCGACTTCATTGTCGGTTTTCCCGGCGAAACGGATGCCGAATTCGAAAAAACCATGCAACTTATCGACGACATCGGCTTCGATACCTCCTTCTCCTTTATTTTCAGCCCGCGCCCCGGCACTCCTGCGGCGGAAATGGCCGACGAAACGCCGGCTGCCGCCAAATCAGCACGCCTCGCTCGCCTGCAAAAACGCCTTGAAGAACAGGCGCAGATCATCAGCCAGAGCATGGTCGGCAGCGTGCAGCGCGTGCTGGTCGAAGGAACTTCCAAAAAGGACGCCTATGAACTGGCCGGGCGCACCGACAACAATCGCGTCGTCAATTTCGCGGGCAACCCACGCTTGATCAACAGCTTTGTCGATGTCACCATCACATCTGCCTTACCGCACAGCCTGCGCGGAGAAATCG
>Ga0316605_10002726_pt1 | contig 10005 bp, 13 predicted proteins | sample OWC_soil_day20_n_FD_207666 | JGI IMG/M metagenome (GOLD analysis project Ga0316605, IMG submission 207666) | Wetland soil microbial communities from Old Woman Creek delta, Ohio, United States - OWC_soil_day20_noCT | ecosystem: Environmental > Terrestrial > Soil > Wetlands | place: USA: Ohio... | reverse complement strand
GACCATCGCGGTCTGGGCAATGGCATTCGCGTGCGCGAGCCCGAGCTCGGGAACGCCGAAGACCGGGAACGTGACGACGTGCAGGAGGTGAAGCGTCGCGTCGAGCTGCTTGGCTAGTTGCACCGCGTAGTCGACCGCTGCGTCGCCGTACTCGCTGAAGTCGGTGGGGACGAGGATGTTCTTCGGTGCCTGCATGCTCTTAGGGCTTGCGCATGACGTGCCACGCAAGCCACGCACGCCTTGCGCGAAATCCTCACGCAACGCCGGGCATCCCCCGTGCAATCGAACCGGGGTGGAGGTGTTCCGTGAACGAAGCGCATCCAGTTCAGGTCGTCGTCGCGTACGACTTCTCGCCCAGCGCTGAAGAAGCGCTCATGCGCGCCGTCGATGTTGCTGCACGCGCTCCACAGCACGTGCTCCACGTCGTCTGCGCACTCGACCCGAGCGCATACGTACGCCATGTCACCGCGGAAGCGGCCGAGAATATCCAGCGCCAAGCGTCGGAGCGCGTAGCCGCAACGTTTGCGGGTCGCGAGACCGCGTCGGAGATCCAGTTCTTCATCCACGCGCGGATCGGTCATCCGGCCGAAGAGATCCTCGAGGTCGCGCGCGAAGTCGGTGCGGATCTGCTCTTCATCGGCTCGCACGGCAAGACCGGCGTCGAACGCTTCCTGCTCGGTTCGGTCTCCGAGCGCGTCGTGCGTGAAGCGCGGTGTCCGGTCATGGTCGTGCGCCCGAAGGGCTACGAGAACGTCGACCTGATGAAGGTCAAACCCTACGAGCACGAGCGCCACGCCTTCCACCCGCCACATCGCTACTCGTACGTCGATCGACGCGTGATCACGCGGCCGCCGGACTTCCCACTGTACTGACATGAAGTTCTACGACGAAGGCCACGGGTACGATCTGTTCGGGCTCGACCCCCGCGTCGTGGAGCTCGCGTTGCGTGCGGGGATGCCGATCTACCGGCGCTATTTCCGCGTGGAGTCGTCGGGCATCGAGCAGCTCCCCGCCCGGGGCTCCGCCATCCTCGCGCCGAATCACGGAGGCACGCTGCCGATCGACGCCGCGATGCTCTGGCTCGACGTCACGTCGCGAACCCACCGCGTGCTGCGAACGATCGGCGATTGGTTCATCCCGCGGCTGCCGTTCGTCAGTACGTTCTTCTCGCGCACGGGCGTCGTAGCTGGTACGCACGCGAACGTACGTGCCCTGCTCGAGCGCGGCGAGCTCCTCGCGATCTTCCCCGAAGGCGTGACCGGACCCGCGAAGCCGTTCACCGAGCGCTACCACCTTCAGGAATGGCGTGTCGGGCACGCGGAGCACGCGATCCGCCATCGCGTGCCGATCGTGCCCGTCGCGATCATCGGCGCCGAGGAAGCGTGGCCGGTGCTCGCACGCTTGCCGTGGCGGTTGTTCGGCGCGCCCTACCTGCCGATTCCGTTCACGCTGCTTCCGTTGCCGATCCAGATCAAGATCCACTACGGCACGCCGATCGAGCTGCGCGGTGATGCCGACGATCCGCACGTCGTCGACGCGGCCGCCACGCAGGTCCGCCGCGCCGTCGAGAGGATGCTTCCATCATGAGCATCTTGGTCACCAACGCGACGACGGCGTATGGCCGCGCGCTCGTCGACGAGCTGGGCCGCACGACGGAGGTCGTCGTCGCCGATCCGGAACAGCTCCGCCACGCGCGCACGCTGCACGATCTCGTGTTCAGCAAGCGCGGCATCGAGATCGTCGTCCACGACTCGATGGATCCCAACGCCACGCGGCAGCTCCTGCTCGCATGCGAACACCATCCAACGATCCGTCGGTTCGTCTTCCGCAGCACCGGCGAGGTCTACGCCCGCTCCTCGATCGAACCGAACCTGCTCGATGAAGATGCGGCGATCGATTACGAACGGGCGGCGGCCGATCTCACGGTGTGCAGTCACATGTGGCGCATGCCGATCGCGGTCTTGCGATGCGCCGAAGTTCTCGCACCCGGCGGACAACTCTGGGACTACCTCCAGTCGCGCGTGTGCCTGCGGCCGCTCGGCTTCGATCCGATGATCAATGTCCTCTCCGTCGAGGATCACGTGCGCGCGCACGTGCTCGCGATTCGCAGCGACAAGTGCGGCATCTTCAATATCCCCGGCGCCGACACGCTGCCGCTGTCACGCATGATCGCGCTCGCGGGCCGCCGCAACATCCCGGTCCCCGGTCCCTTGCTCGCACCGCTCTACGATCTTCGCACGCGCCTCGTCGGCTTCGAGTTTCGCTACGACCTCAACATGCGGCGCTTTCACTTCGGCGGCATCCTCGACGGCACGCGTGCGAGAAACGAGCTCGGCTATGTGGCGTATCACTTGCTGAACCTCGACTCATGCGGACGCTCGTCCTCGGAATCTGCTTGGCCTGCGGTTGCGACGCACTGACAACCGAGCAAGACCAGCGCGACCTGATCGCGAAGATGCAGGAAGTGCGCGAGCACATGCACGTGCGGTTCGCGGCGTCTCGCCGCGTGGAGCTCGCGATCGCGTTCGGCGACCTCGAGCGTGCCCAGCAGGAGGCGCGCACCATCGCGAACCTCGAGGAGCCGGAGGCGCGCGCGGAGTGGCAGCCGTTCATCGACAACGTGCGCGCGGCGGCGCACCAGATCGTCGTCGCGCCCGACACCACGGTCGCGGCTCGCATGTCAGCGCTGCTCGGGCAGCGCTGCGCCCAGTGCCACGTCGCTTCGCATGCGAAGATCGCGTTCGCCGACGAGCCGGGACCGGCGAGCAGCCAGCGCCTCGCGACGCAGATGGCGCAGCACCAGTGGGGCGCCGCCCGGATGTGGGAAGGCCTCGTAGGGCCGTCGCTGGAGCGCTGGACGAAGGGCGCGCGCAGCCTGGCGGACGCGCGCATCGCGATCGTCGCGGAAGGCGATCTGCCACCGGAGCTCGCCGTCAGCGACGACGTGCAGCGCATGCACCTCTATGCGAAGCGTGCTCTCAAGGCAAGCACCCTCGACGATCGCGCGACGACCTACGGAGAGCTGCTAGCGACGTGCGCGGGTTGTCACCGTACGATTCGTGATTAGCGCGCGGGCAGTCGCAGGTCGAACGCCATCACGTCACCGACGTGCAGCTCGACCAGCTCGTCACCGCCACGCTCGCGCCGGTCGAGGCGCGCCGCACATGTTCGCGGGCAACTCATGACGCAGCCCGGCTGAAACCGGGTGCAGGCGTCGATCAACATGCCGAGTGGGCTGTCCTCGTAGACGATCATTTCGAGGTGAGCGGACTCGGGACACGTGACGAGCTTGCAGGCCATGACGCTCCTTTTCTCGCGGGGGGCTGCAGTCATCGCGCCAGCGAAGATCACGCCGAGCGCACGCAAGCCTTGCGGCGCACGAACGGTAAGTGCAGGCCGTGCGCGAAAGCGACGCGAATCGGTCGATCACGTGGAAGGCGGGTGGGGGCACGCTCGGTGCAGCGGGTCCCAGCATGCTGATGCCAGCAATCGACCGCTACATGACGCGCGAGCCGTACTCCGTCGCATCGACGGACATGCTGTCGCGCGTGCGTCACCTCATGCTCGCCCATACGATCCGGCACTTACCCGTCATCGACGGTGGCCGCCTCGTCGGTGTCGTCTCCGATCGCGATATCGCGGCGATCGAAGGCATCCCGGGCATCGACCTCGCGCACGTCGAGGTCTCCCGCGTCATGGCGAAGCCGATCCAGGTCTGGGGCGAGACGCCACTCGACGAGGTCTCCGAGCTCATGACGAAGCGCAAGGCCGACTGCGTGGTCGTGCAGGGCGGTCACGGCGTCGCGGGCATCTTCACGGCGAGCGACGCGATTTCAGCGCTGACCGACCTCCTGCGACGGGCAACGGCCTAGGCCATGCACAGTCAGTAGGTATGTCCTCTTCTCTGCAGATCACGTTTCTTGGAATGCCACGCAGTCCCGCCGTCGAAGCGCAAGTGCAGCGCTGGGTCGATCGGCTCGAGAAGTCGTTCGGTCGCCTGCTTCGCTGCGAGACGTGGATCGAGCAACCGCATCAGCACAACCGCAAAGGCAAGACCTTCCGCGTGCGCGTCGAGCTCGCCGTCCCGGGCGACACGCTCGTCGTCAGCCGTGACGCCGGTGAAGATCACGCGCACGAGAACGTCTACGTCGCGATCTCCGACGCATTCCGCGCCGCCCGTCGCCAACTCCAAACCCACGTGAGCATGCAACGCGGAGAAGTGAAGCTACACGCCTGACCGCGCAGCGTTTGCTGCGGTTTCTCCTCTAGACGCGGTGCTTGCGCGATCACCCACCGTTACCCCAAGACATATCGTGGCGCGTTCGTTGCTCCACGTGGATTTGGAGGTCCGCGATGGTGAATCGATCGATGCGACGGTGCAGCGTGTACGACGGTCAAGGGGAGTGCTGCGGGCAGTCTCTCGATCTCGAGACGCGCACCGAACGTCGACCTCGCGGTGAGCCCACGAACGCGGACCACGTGCCGTTGCGCCAGATCATGACGCCGGACGTCGTCTGCGCGCGACCCGACCTGACCATCGCGGCCGTCGTCACCCTGATGATCAAGCACCACATCGGGTGCATCCCCGTCGTCGATGATCAGCGGCGGCCCGTCGGCATGATCACGAAGTTCGACATCGTCGAGCAGCTCGACGCGTTCATCCACTCGATCTCCAATGGCAGCCCGCTCCCCGCCGATCTCGCAGCACGCACCGCGGACGAGCTGATGATGCCGCTCGCGATGACGCTCGACGAGAATGCGACGGTCGCGCATGCCGCCTCGATGATGGCCTCCGAGGACCTGCACCACGTCCTCGTGATCAACGCGCGCGGCCGGCTCGTCGGAATTGTTTCGACGAAGGACATCACGAACTGGATCGTCGAGAACGACCGGCTCACTCCCATGGTGACCGACTTGCACGAGGAGCCCACATGAACAAGGTCCTCGTCATCTACGCGTCGCACTACGGTCAAACCCGCGCGATCGCGATGAGGATCGCGGAACGCCTTCGCGAGAGAGGCGCGCAAACGGACGTGCTCGATGCGCGCTACGCGCAGCAGTTGCCCGGCCCCGACGGCTACGACGCCGTCGTGATCGGATCGCGCGTCGAGGTCGGTCGTCACGCGAGCTCGGTCGTCGAATACATCCGCGAGCACCGCGAAGACCTCGAGCACGTGCCGACGGGATTCTTCTCGGTGAGCATGGCGGCGGCATCGTCGACGGCGGGGTCGGATCCGAGCGGCTACCTCGCGGGCCTGTTCGAGAAGCTCGACTGGAAGCCAGCGTGCGCGGCCGCGTTCGCGGGTGGCTTGCCGTACCGCAAGTACAAATGGTTCACGCGGTTCGTGATGAAGCGCATCAGCAAAGCGGCCGGTCATACGACCGATACGTCGAGGAATCACGATCTCACCGACTGGGACGCAGTTCGGGAATTCGCCGACGAGGTCGCGGGGCTCTTGCCCGAGCGCGTCGTGGCACGACAGATGCTGTAGATCTCTATATGAAGCGCTTCGCCGTGCTCGTAGCAGTTGCCGGTTGTCAGGGCGGCGTGCCGGCGATGCCGTGGCTGCACGGGCTCGACGATGCCGTGTCGTCGACGGGAATCTCCGAGCCACGCGCACCGGCGGACGACGTCGTGTTCGATTGTGGCGTCGCAGCCTCGCGCACGATCGAGCTCGTTGCCGACGTCGCTCCGAGCGCCGGTCGCGAGACGATCGTCGCGTCGTACAGCGGCGGCGTCTCGGTGTTCGATCGCGAGGACCATCTCATCGCGGAGACGCCGGGCTATCCGTGCGAAGGCTCGGCCGACGAGCTCGACGTCGTCGCGTTCGGCCGCGCGTATGGCGAGCCGATGCTCGCGCTCGCGGCGACGAGCGGCGGCTACCGCGAGACCGCGACGTGGGTCGCGCTGTTCCGCACCGGCAAGTCGCTCGAGCCCGTCTTCACCGGCGTCGTCGAGACACGCGCCGATGCGGTCATCTCTCGCGGCGCGATCTATCTGTTCCCGGGCGGGCTGATCCACCAGCGTCCCGGAGGACGCGCCTCGCTATGGCGCCTCGATCCCGGCGCGAAGATCTACGTGCCCGTGTTGCCGGAGGAGCCGCACGACGAGCCGCTGGTGTCGCTGCGCTAGACCGGTTCGTCTTCGGCCTTCTTGATCATGCCGAGGACCCCCAAGAACACCCCGGCCGCCAGGACCGCGAAGGTCGTCGCGGCGAACGCCGCGCCGAACGACATCTGACCCTGGATCGCTTTGATCATGAAGCCGATCGCTGCGAGCGCGGGGAGGAACACGAGACAGAACACTGCCGCCATGGCGACGCCTGGATTGCGCGAGGCGTGCCGCATGCGCGATCGCAGACTTATGCGGGGATTTCGCGCAGCCACTGCGTACCCGGTCGAGGCGACGGCAAGCCGTGCGGAGATTTCCCTCGCACACCGTGCGGGAGACCGACGGCATTCGTGATGCACCCCGAATGTACATGACCAAGCTCGGACAGCTCCTTCAAGGCGGTGACTGGGCGGTCGCTCATGGCGACGCGGGCGGTCTCGCGTTCGTCGCGCAGGAGCTGGTCGCCCAAACGCACGGCGAGCTCGCGCGTGATATGCGCGAGCTCTGCAAGCTGTGCGTCGTGTCGTATCCCGACGCGGCGGCGCGTTGGGCAGCGCTGCGTGCTAGCGCGCTACAACGAGCGAGTCGAACTCGGTCCCCTCGGCATCGATAGCGTGCAGTACGAGCTGGTCGACGCCGACCTCGAGGTACGAGTAGTGAATCACCGACTCGGAGAATGCGGTGAAGCTCGACTGGCCGACCGTATAGGTGCCGCGGCCGCCGCCACCCGTGACGACGTAGGCGACGCCGTTCTGCGGGATCATGCGCTCGTAGGTGTGGTCGTGACCGGTCAACACGAGCTGCACGTGGTGGCGCTCGACGACCGGGGCGAGCTTGTTCCGCAGTGAGGTGTCGGAGCCGTGGTTACCCGACGAATACGGCGGGCGGTGCATGTAGACGATCTTCCACGGTAGCTTCGTCGCGGCGAGATCCGCATCGAGCCACGCCATCTGCGTGTCGTAGTCGGCCTCGGTGTCGAGCGCGGCGAAGTGGATGCGACCCCAATCGTACGAGTACCACTTCTCGGCGTTGCCGTTCTCGGGGAGCTTGAACACCGCGCGGAACGGTGCGCCGCCGAGCGTCTTGTAGTCGTGGTTGCCCGACGCCGGGAAGAACGGGATGTGTCGGAACAGATCGTCGTAGACGTCGAACACCGTCGATTCGAGCTGGTCGAGCGATCCCGACTCGTACGCGAGGTCGCCGGTGTGGATGATCAGCTCGTACGGAACATCGTCCATCTGGCTGCGCAGCTGGAGCTGATCGGTCGTGCCGCCGCCGGAGTCGCCGAACGCGAGGATGCCGATCGTGCGCGTCGAGTCGGCGGAGGGCGCCGTGCGAAAGCCGATGCGCTCGGATGCGGGCTGCCCGTCGAGCATCACGCGGTAGCAGTAGATCGTGTCGGGTTGAAGGCCCTCGACGTTCGTCCACATCTGCTGCTCGCCTGCGGCTCGCGTGTCGCCGGTCTCGGGCGCGGCGAGCGAGGACGTCACCACGCGCCCGTCGGGGCCGGTGATCTCGAGCGTCTGTCCCGTCGGCGCGTTCGTCACCCAACCGACGACTGCAGAGGACGTCGTCACCTCTTGCAGATACGGTCGGCGTTGGATCGCCGTCGTCGCGCCGAGCAGGGCGCCGGGCGCGCCGCAGGCCTGTTGGACCTCTTCGAGCGGCGAGCGTCGTGCCGCTGGATGAGACGTGTCGCCGAGCTTCGTCGAACCGACGTTGCCCGATTGGTTCGAATCACAGCCGCAGATCGCGAGAACAGCAGCAACGAGAGCCTTCGTTGTCATGTACCACCTCGCGGCAAACCATAGTGGCGAGTTTTCGTCTGTCACGCGCTGTGTTTTCGTGCACGCGCGCACGAACCGCAGGCTCTGCGTTGCGATTAGCTCGCAAACGGCTGCGGTTCGTCGTCGAGGGGAAGCGGCGGCATGCAAGGCAACTCGATCTGCGCGCCGTCGGTCGTACGAATCTGGGTCTCGATCACGACGGGGACGCGCAGCGAGTTGAGCACGAGGCAATACTGCTTCGCGTCTTCGAGCGTCGTGGCGACGCGATCGATGCGACCGCCGATCTCCATCTCGATGCCTAGCACGATCGAAGTGAACATGAGGCCGTCCGGCGTGCGCTCGACGGTGCCGTTGACGGTTGCGTTCCACTGCACGAGAGCGATCCCATCACGCGCGGCGAACGCTGCGAACGTCGTCATCATGCCGTTTCCCAACGACGACAACACGAGGTGCTCGGGCGATGACGTGTCGACGTCGCCGACGAGCTCGGACGGAGCTCCGTCCGTCGGTGCCTCGACCCGATCACGCGCCGCGAACGTATGGCTGATCGTGGCGCGATACTGGTGCGGTAACGAGGCGGGCATTTGTCGTCAGGTAGAGCACGAACCGATCCACGACCGAACGCCCAGATTTCGCGCAGCTGGTACCCGTCATGCGCGCGCCGTGGCGCATGGTCTGCACGCGATGCTGGACCGATCGCGTCTACGAAGAGCTCTTGCTCGCCTGGCTAGTCTTTCGGGGCCGGGCCCCAGTCGACGCCTGTCGCAGACCCGCTCCAGACCTTCACTGCTTTCCCCGTACCATCGGCGTTCGCGATGAACACGCCCTGACCCGCCCGCGCGAACGCGATCGCGCGGCCGTTCGGCGAGAACGCGGGCTCTTCGTTGTTGCCCTCGTTCTGCGTGACGCGAATCATCTGCTTCGTCGAGAGATCGAGCGTGACGATGTCGTAGCGACCGCCGTCGCGCGTCGTGTACGCGATGATCGACTTGCCCGGGCGCGGCGACCACGTCGGCGTCGTGTTGTAGGTGCCGTTGAACGAGACCTGCTTCGCAGAGCCGCCGCCCGACGAGACGACGAAGATCTGCGGGCCGCCGTTGCGGTCCGACACGAACGCGAGTTGGCTGCCGTCGGGCGACCACGCGGGCGAGGTGTCGATCGCCTTGTCGTTGGTGATCTGCTTGATGATCGAGCCGTCGCTCGCGCTGATGATGTAGATGTCGGGGCTGCCGCTCTTCGAGAGCGTCAGCGCGATCTTGCTGCCATCGGGCGACCAGGCCGCGCCGGTGTTCATGCCGTTGTGGCTCGAGATCTTCTTCGGACGACCACCACCGGCCGGGCCGACGTAGAGGTCCGGGTTGTTGCGCATGAAGCTCGTGTACGCGATCTGCCCGCCCGACGGAGAGAACGCGGGGAGCATGTTCGTCGACGAGTTATTGGAGATGCGGAACGCGTTCGCTCCGTCGAAGTCCATGCCGTAGATCTGATCCCTGCCACCCTTCACCTTCACGGTGAACGCGATCTTCGAGCCGAAGAAGCCGGGCTCGCCCGTGTAGTACTTCACGACCTCGTTGCACCAGCGGTGCACGGCTTGGCGCGTGCCGAGCGAGCGCGGATACGTCTTCGTCAACGACGCGTTCGTGCCCTTCGACACCTCGTACAAGCGAAACTCGATATCGGTCGCGCTGACGCGGTACTTGACGACGCCGAACGCGCCGACGTCTTTCCACTTCTGCGGATCGATCTGGAGGCCTTCGGCTTTTAGATCCGCGAGGAACGACTGCGGGTCGAGCACCTTGAAGATGCCGGCGACGCCGAGATCGAACGACGCGACCGTCGAGACTTCACGCGAGGCCGAGGTATCGCCATCCGGCGCCATCGGGACCGCGATCGGGTAGAGCGTGCGCTTGCCCGCGTTGACGTCGATGACGACGCCGCTCTTCGGATCGGGTTGCGCGACGGCGGAACCGCCGGCCACGAGCCCGATGACGACCGCGGCAATTGTGAGCTTCGCCGTCGCTCGGCCAGACGGCCTCGCGACTCTTCGGGCAATTGTGAGCTTCGCCGTCGCTCGGCCAGACGGCCTCGCGACTCTTCGCGCAATTG
>Ga0316605_10002725_pt1 | contig 10007 bp, 5 predicted proteins | sample OWC_soil_day20_n_FD_207666 | JGI IMG/M metagenome (GOLD analysis project Ga0316605, IMG submission 207666) | Wetland soil microbial communities from Old Woman Creek delta, Ohio, United States - OWC_soil_day20_noCT | ecosystem: Environmental > Terrestrial > Soil > Wetlands | place: USA: Ohio... | reverse complement strand
GTGGTCGGCACGGACCAGCCGAGCGACCTCGCGGTGCTGAAGATCCCGGCGTCGGGCCTGGCCACGGTGCCGTTCGGTGATTCCGACAAGGCGCGCGTCGGCGACGTCGTGCTCGCGATCGGCAACCCCCTGGGCGTCGGGCAGACCGTCACGATGGGCATCATCAGCGGCAAGGGCCGCGCGACGGCCGGCGACAACGATTCGTTCGAGGACTTCATCCAGACCGACGCGCCGATCAACCAGGGCAACTCGGGCGGCGCGCTCGTCAACACGAGCGGCCAGCTGGTCGGCATCAACTCGCAGATCCTCTCGCCCTCGGGCTACAACATCGGCATCGGCTTCGCGATCCCGGTCAGCATGGCGCAGAACGTCATGCAGCAGCTCATCGCGTCGGGCCACGTCCGCCGCGGCATGCTGGGCGTCACGGTCCAGGGTGTCAGCGCCGATCTCGCGAAGAGCCTGGGCCTCAGCGGGACGCACGGGGCGATCGTCAACGACGTCACGGCCGGCGGCCCGGCGTCGAAGGCGGGACTGCAGGCCGGAGACGTCATCCTCGCGCTCAACGGGCGGCCGGTCGATTCGAGCAACGACCTGCGCAACCACATCGCTCCGCTCGGGCCGGGGGCGAAGGTGAGCCTGCGGGTGGTCCGCGACGGCAAGGAGCGTGAAGTCTCAGCCGTGCTGGCTGAGCGCCAGGTGGAGAAGGCGGCCGCCACCCCAGGCGCGCCGGAGAGCGAGCACGGGCGTTACGGGATGACCCTGCAGCCGCTGACGCGTGACCTGGCCGACGAGCTCGGCGTCAAGGTGTCGCGAGGCGTGGTCGTCACCGACGTGGACCCCGCGGGCGCGGCTGCCGAAGCGGGAGTTCAGAGCGGCGATGTCATCGAGCAGGTCAATGGCCAGGCCGTGGCAGACGCCGCGGGTGTCCGGGGCCAGCTGACCGCGCGGCGTGACGGCCGGCCGTCCCTGCTGCTGGTGAACCGGCACGGGCAGCACCTCTATCTCACCCTCGGCGAAGACCGCGGCTGACGCGCGTCCGGCGCCGGTCTGGCAGCCTGCCCCCGGCTGCCGGACCGGCGCAATCGCCGCAATTGCCGCGATGACGGCGCGCGCGCATCGCGGCACCGCCGCGGCAGCACCTTCGCAGTGGGACGCAGAGTACAGCACCCAGCCTGCGGTAGAATCCCCTCCGGCATCCCGCATATTGCTCTTGCCTGGAGGTGACACGTGAAGGGCATCAACGTCGCGCGGGTCGTAATCGGTGGCATCGTCGCGGGTCTGGTGATCAACGCCAGCGAGTTCATCCTCAACACGGCTGTCCTGGGCAGCGAGATGAACGCCATGATGGCCCGGTTGAACCTGCCGCCGGTGGGCGGGCCGGGCATGGCCGTCTTCACGGTGCTCGGTCTCGCGATCGGCCTCGTGATGATCTGGCTGTACGCCGCCATCCGCCCGCGCTACGGCGCGGGCCCTCGGACCGCGTTGTGCGCGGGAGCGGCCGTGTGGTTCCTGGCCTACGTCTATGGGGGGATTGGCTTCGTGGTGATGGGGCTGGTTCCCCTCCGATTGACGGCGATCGGCCTGGCGTGGGGATTGGCTGAGTTGCTGGTGGCTGCGGTCGCCGGCGCGTACTTCTACAAGGAATGACCGGCGGACGGCGGCGCGGGTGATGACCGGTCACCCGGGGGACGGTCACCTCCGCGGCTTCCTGGCCTGCTGCAGGAACCAGTCGTAGAGATCCCCCTGCGTGTACACCGTCCAGTGCACCCAGTGCCCGGTGTCCGCTTCGGCCGAGAACTTCAGGTTCCTGTTTCTCCCCTCGAGTCTCCTGATCACGCGCTCCGTTTCTTCGAAAGGCACGACCTCGTCCAGCTTCCCGTGGAACGCCCAGATGGGCATGTCGATCAGCCTGTCGATGTGCGCGTCGATGAAGCTGAGGTGGCTGGTGAAGCCGCTCATCGGGGCAATAGCCGCGAATCTCTCCGGATACCGGGCGGCGAGATACCAGGTACCCGCACCACCCAGGCTCGGCCCGGTCAGGTAGACCCTGTCGAAGTCGACCCGGAACCTGGTCGTGACGTCCTTGAAGAACGTCTCGAACCAGTCATCGGTCGACCATCTGAGCTGCTCCGGGCATTGCGGGGCGACGATGACGAACGGGAACTGCCGTCCCCTGTAGATCTGATCGGGGATACCGGAAGAATAGACCTTCTTCAGATCGGTCCCTCTATCCGACCCGCCGTGCAGGTAGATGATCAGGGGCCATGTCCTGGCGGCATCCGCATCGTAGTCCCTCGGAAGGTACGACAGGTACCGGTAGCTGACCTTCCTGGGATGCTGATTCATGCCGTGTTCGAACGTCGAGTCGAACTGCAGCTCTCCCCCTTCGGACCAGTATCTGACCCGGCCGTGGAGCTGTCCCTTCAGCCAGTTCTGCTCCGCTTCCTTCTGCCCGGTCTGGTACCAGGCGGTGCTCGGGCCGTTCAGCAGGCCCCTGCTGAACCGGCCCTCGAACCTCCTCCGGCCGTTCCGATACCACTCGATGTACGGGCCTTCCTTGGTGTTCGAGCGGTAGTTGCACTGATACTCCTCCTTCACTTGCCTGTCGAAGGAGGCGTAGTAGGCGTCCATCTGAATCTGCCCGTCTTCGTAGTAATCGCGGACATGGAACAGATGCGTCCTGGCGTCCAGCTCGATGACGCGCGTGTAGACGATCGTGTCGCGGTTCGAGACGGCGCGGCGCAGGACGTAGGTCTCCCTGTTCAGGGCCTGCAGTCCCACCAGGCACACGAGCGCCGAGAGGACGCTGGCGGCGCCCTTCATGGTGTTCGTCCGCGGTTGGCCCGGGCCGCTCATGGTTTGACGACAGGCGATGCTACCGTACGGTCGGGGCGCTGGTTCGGACGATTCTCCGCGGCGGCCCGGCCGCGGACACGGCGGACCGCGAGAAGTCGGCAGGTTATGATGGCCACGTGGTTCGGTTGCGGGTACAGACAGGGCGGGCCGGGAGCCCGGCTTGCCAGGGAGCGTCAGCCATGAGACTCATCCGCGCATTGTTCGCCGCCTTGTTGCTCGTTGCCGTCGTCGTCCCCGGAGCATGGGCGCAGGCCCCGGGCGGCAAAGCCCCCGCGGTGAAGCTGTCTTCGGTGCCGCAATCACCCGAATGGAAGCTGCTCACGTCGCTCGTCGGCAACTGGGAGGGCGTCATGGAGGAAGGCGGCCAGAAGATGGCCGCGACGGTCGAGGTGCGCATGACCGGCGACGCTTCGGCCATCATGCACGTCATCGACAAGGGCGGCCCGCACGAGATGGTCACGATGATCCATCCCGACGGCAAGAGGCTGCTCGCCACGCACTACTGCGCGGCGCACAACCAGCCCCGCATGGCGCTCGTTCCCTCCGCGAAGCCGAACCAGGTTGCGTTCAACTTCATCGACGGCACGAACATTGCGCCGGGCGACGAGCATATGAGGAGCGTGGTGTTCACGTTCACGGACGCCGACCACCACGACGAGGCGTGGACCAGTTCCAGCAGCCCGACGCCGGCGGTGTTCAAGTACGCGCGCAAGAAGTAGATCGCCCACGGCGCCGGACGGCGACTGGCCGCGTCTCACTCGATCCGGCTCGGCGACAGCTGCCGGCAGATCCCTCCGGGAGCGCAGGCGGAGAGCCGGATGGGGACGTCGTTCCATGGTTCGAGGACGAGGTGCAGCACCGCGACTCCGTCCTTCACCTGCGCCCGGCCGAGCGGGCGCATCTCGGTCGTGCGCATGTCGGCATCCGGGAACGACCGGGTCTGCAGGGCCGTGATCGTCGCGCCTTCGACGCTGTACTCGACGTGAAGCGCGCCATCATGCCACGCGGGAGCGTGTTCGAAGGGCAGCGTAGCTGGCCGCGAGGTCCACATCTCCAGCGTCGGATCACCGATGACGTGCCAGAGGTACAGCTCGCTGAGCACATCCGTGAGCGGGTCCGCGTCGAAGCTCGCGCCAGGAGCGGCCATCTCGGTGAAGGTATAGAGCTTGGCGTAGTTCAGCATGTCCCCGAGCCGCCGCGTCGAGGCCTGCGTGCCGAAGCCGGGAACGGTGCCGGGCCACACGGCGTCGAACAGCCCCCTCGTAAGGGCGTTGTTCGCCCAGCTGGGGCTGTCTCGCGTCGCGGCGATAACGCCGACGGCGCCGCCGTCCGCCCGCCGGAGCAGCCGCTCGGCGAAGTACGTGTCCTCCTGCACGCCTGGCCCATACGGATAGTAGAACGGCAGCGAGTTCAACCCCCGCGCCCCGGATGGGTTGCTCTCGTTGTCGAACAGCCCTGTCGAGCAGTTCATGCTGAAGACGACCGGGAGGAGGTCGCCGTTGTGCAGGAACTGAGAGTCGGCCACGTCGTCTTTCGTCAACCCGGGGTTCGTCCAGCCATTCCATGAACCGTGATCACGGTGCATGAAGAGGAAGCGGCCCTGGTTGAGAGCCTGTGCGATCTGATCCTTGGTGCCGTTCCAGGCGAACCCGCTGCCCTTCCCGAGGTCGGCGGGCAGGAGCGTCCCGCTGTAGTACCGGCTCGGAACCTGGTCCTTGCCGGTCTTCCAGTAATCGTCCTCCACCGTCTTCGTGTAGATCCGCTCGACGGCGTAGCCTTGCCCGAGAAGTGCGTCTCGGATGCCTTCGGAAGTCTCGATGAATGCCCGCATGTCCTGACCCGGGTAGGTGGGCTCGCCGAGCGACTGGTCCGAGCGGCAGCACTGGAACTGCGAAGCGACGCTCACGTTCTCGTAGAACGCCACGTCCATCGGGGGTTCAGATTCGTAGTGCACGATCTTGTTCACGACGTCCCACCCCTGGCCGGGCGTGTCCACCGGGATGCGACCGACGGCGAAGTGGGGAAGGATGTCGAACAGGAACTCCGGCGCAGCGCCGTAACGATAGTCGGACCCCGTCTGCGGCGCGAACTCGGACGCGACGTAGAAGGTGGGCACCAGCTCGGCGTCACCCATCAGGAGCACGTAAGACGGCCGTACGGTGCAATGGTCGTAACGGTGATCGATGTAGTTGTCTATCGCGCTCGCCGTCGTGGAACTGCCCACGGTCACGACGCTCGTCGCGATCCCCTTCGCGCGCTTCCAGCTCGCGAGCCCCTCGGCAGGCTCCTTCAGGTTCTCGTGCGCGATGATCAGCAGCTCCTCCCCCGTGCAGTCCCCGGAGAGCCAGATGGGATCGACGTGCTTCTGGACATCCTTCTCGTTGAGCAACCGGCGCAGGAGCTGGTCGATGGGCAGCTCGAACGGCATCAGGGCGGCGTGCGTGACGAAGTACCCGCTCCCGCCGTCGAACCGCACGTCGAAATCGACGGACCGGAACAGCGTGAGCGTATCGGTGAGGGGGTCGTACCGCCCCGCGGCGCAGGACAGCTGCGCGATCGGAAGGTCGCGCAACTGCCCGAGCGGGCGAACGGTGCAGGTGGCGGGCGGGAACGGGCCTGGCGAGGCGTAGGCCTCGGCGTCCTTGACGAATGGCCGATCACCGAAGGGGTCGAACGGTTGCACGTCCTGGTCCGCCGGCTCGGGCTGGAACGGGTACAGGTTGATGCGAACCGCCTCGGCAACCACGGGTGCGGATGCGGACACCAGCACCTGGGCGCCTCGCGGGACGGCCACGAGCCGGTTCACCACCGGCACTCCGGGCAGCCCCGGCTCGCCGACGGGCGCGGAGCCGGCAACCGTCACCCGCGTGAACGTCTCGCCGGCGGCGGCGACGCTTGCCATCCCGGGCTCGCCAAACGTGATTCGCCCGCGGACGTGCGTGTTGTCGGACTCGAGCACCTGGACCGAGAGGCCGGCCTCGATCGCCTCGTCGGGCGCACACCTCATGTCCGACGGCAGCCGCGCGGCGAGATTGAGCCGGAGGAGCCGCGCGCCGGCGTAGAGTTCCTCGGCAGCGGCAACGAGACTTCCTCGGCGGAGCGCCTGCGTCTCATTCATGAACGCGCGGAGCACATTGAGCGCCGTGCACGGCCGGCCGGCCCGGTAGTCGGCCTCTGCGTTCCGCAGCTTGGCGCTGAGGCTGACGCGCTGACCCGGGTTCAAGGGGGGCGCCAGCATCAGCACGTGAGCCTGGAGTTCAGCGAAGACTGCGAGCACCTGGGCGTCGGGGACCGGCACAGTCCCCGTGCTGCCGGCCGAGACGGCCGGCAGCAGGAGGATGAGTACAACGGCCAGGGGGAGCATGCCCCGGCGAATCGCCGTCGCCGCCTCGCCTGACTGGAGCCCTCGTGGCAATGAACGGAACTGCATGACACCCTCCGCTGATGCGCACTCGCCTCAGACGCCTCTATTCCACGGTCTGCCACCTTGGCGAAAGCCCGCGCAGGAGCGACGAGGCCGAGTACGACATGCCGCATTGGCTCGGCGCCGCCGGGCCCCGAGGCCTGCCCGCGGACGGAACGTCCGATGTCAGACGTCAGGGCCGCGGTTCCAGAGAGTTGGCTGGTATCGACCCCTTGGATGCGCGGCTGATTGTCGCACCGCTCGTGAGAAGATCGACAGAGAAATCGCGCGATTCCCCGGCGCGCCCGCACCTCTCGGCGATGGTGCAGGAAACTGCAGTGGCTTCCAGCGCTGCCTCGCGCGGGGGAAGAACACCGACGCGCACATTCCCGTTCTTGTCGCGGCCAAGGCCGCATTCGGAAATGTCCCGCAAATTCGCTATATTCCCCCACGGCGGCGCCCCGGGGCGCCAGCCCGACGTGAAAGGGACAGGCCCATGCGCGCCTCACGATTTGTGCTCGCCCTCCTCTTCGGCCTCTGCCTCACCTTTCCCGACTCGCCGGCGACGGCAGCCGCGGGAGCGCAACAGGCTCGCCTGCCAACGCCGGAGCAGTTCTTCGGCTTCCGCATCGGCGCCGACACGAAGCTGGTGCGATGGGACCGGATGCTCGAGTACTACCGGCTCGTGGAGAAGGCTTCCGACCGCGTGCGCCTGCGCGAACTGGGCAAGTCCACCGAAGGCAACCCGTTCGTGGTGCTCGAAATCGCGTCCCCGGACACGCTGAAGCAGGTCGACTATTACCGCGGTCTGCAGCGCCGCCTCTACTTCCAGGACGGCGTCCCGACGGAGTCCGAGCGCGACGAGATCTTCCAGTCGGGCAAGGCGGTGGTCGTCGTCACGTGCAGCATCCACGCGACCGAGGTCGGCGCGTCGCAAATGGCGCTGGAGCTGGTCCACCACCTGGCCACCGACTCGTCTCCGCGCGTGCAGCACGTCCTGGACGACGTGATCGTGCTGCTCGTCCCGAGCCTCAATCCGGACGGCCAGATGATGGTGGTCGACTGGTACAACAGGAACCTGGGCACCGAGTTCGAGGCGTCGCCGATGCCGTGGCTCTACCAGAAATACGTCGGCCACGACAACAACCGCGACATGTACATGCTCACGCAGGTGGAGAGTCGGCTCACGGCGAAGCTGCTGTGGCACGACTGGTTCCCGGCGGTCTGGCTGGACGAGCACCAGATGGGGTCGAGCGGCGCGCGCATCTTCGTCATGCCGGCGACCGACCCGATCAACCCGAACGTGCACCCCCTCGTCTACCGCTGGAACGGCCTGTTCGGCCAGGCGCAGGGAGCCGCCCTCGAGGCGGCAGGCAAGGACGGCATCATCTACAACTCGACGTACACGAACTTCTGGCAAGGGGCGATGGCGTGGAGCGGCTGGTGGCACAACCAGGTGGGTCTGCTCACAGAGGTCGCGTCGGTGCGCACCGCGTCGCCGACCGAGCAACAGCGCGGTCAGTTGGGCCGGCCGCCCGCGCCTGTGGCCGAAGGCGGGCGCGGCGGCGGGCGCGGCGGCGACGCCGGGCGCGGCCCCCTGCCGGCTCCGACCGACGTCATGCCACGCACCGAGTACCCGCGCCCCTGGCTCGGCGGCCGCTGGACACTGCGCGACATCATCGACTACGAACTCGTCGCGACGATGGCCACGCTCGAGTACGCGGCGGACCGGCGGGAAACGCTGCTCAGGCAGATCTACGAGGTCAACCGCGCCACGATCGAGGCTGGCCGGAAGGGCGACCCGTCGGCCTTCGTCGTTGCGCCGGACGCGCAGGCCGACCCGCTGGCGGCTTACCGCCTGGTGGACCGCCTCCAGATCGCCGGCGTGAGGGTGTACCGGGCTGACGCCGCGTTCACCGCTGACGACAAGCCGTACCGCGCCGGCGCGTTCGTCGTGCCAATGGCGCAGGTCTTCGCGCGCTACGCGAAGGACATCGTCGAGAAGCAGTCCTACCCCGAGGTGCGGCGCACGCCGGCCGCGCCGCCTGAGGCGCCGTACGACGTCACGGCGTGGTCGCTGGGGATGCTGCTCGGCGTCGAGGTCGCGTTCGTGAAGAACCCGCTGCCTGAGAGCTTGGCCCTCACGCCCGTGCCCGAGTCGCCGAAGCTCGCCGGCACGGTAATGGGGTCAGGCACTGTTTTCTCGTTCGACTACACGGGACCCGAGGGAGCGGTCGCCATCAACCGGCTCCTCAAGGCCGGCGCGTCTGTCGGGGTGTCGCGTGGGCAAGGGGGCGCGGCCAGCGGAGCGGCGGTGGTAGAAGTGACCGGCGTGCCGCTCACGAGCGTGCGTGACGTCGCGGCCGCGCTGGGCCTGCAGGTGCGCGCGACGACGAAGCGGGCCGCCGGATCAGCGCGACCGCTCAAGGCGCCACGCATCGGCCTCTATCAGCCATGGACCGCGAGCATGGACGAGGGCTGGACGCGGTGGGTGCTCGAGCAGCACGAGTTCCCGTACACGACGCTGCACAACGCGGAGGTGAAGGCCGGCAAGCTTCGCGATCGGTTCGACGCCATCCTGTTCGCCGACCAGCAGGCGAACAGCATCGTCTCCGGGAACGAGGCGACAGGCATGCGCCCGGAGTACCGCGGCGGCATCGGCGAGGACGGCGTCGCGGCGCTGCAGGCGTTCGTGGCGGCAGGCGGCACGCTCGTGATGCTGGGCAGCGCGTGCGATCTGGCGGTCGAGCGCTTCCCGCTGCCGGTGAAGAACCTGAAGCGGGGCCTGACGCGAGACCAGCATTTCGCACCCGGCACCATCATGAGGATTGAGGTCGATACCGCGCACCCGCTGGGCGCCGGCGTCGCGGCCCGGACCTACGGGTTCTACAACAACAGCCCCTTCTTCGCGCTGACCGAAGGGTTCTCGTCGCAGCAGGTGTCGGTCGTGGCCCGGTATCCGAACGCCGACATCGTCGCGTCGGGCTGGCTGCGTGGCGAGGAGCACATGGCCGGCCGGGCGGCGGTCGTGTCGATTGATCTGAGGCCCGGCCGCATCGTGCTGTTCGGCTTGCGCCCCCAGCACCGGGCCCAGACGCAGGCAACGTTCCCAATGCTCTTCGACAGCTTCTACCTGGCCGCGACCCAGTAGCCGGCAGAGGCAAGAAGCCCGCTGGCGCGTCGCCGCCGGGTTCTCCACGACGGCGCCGTTCCGGCGCGCGGCGGGCCGGCCGAGGCGCCGCCGCCGTGAACGTGTTCGGGCTTCCGGCATCCAGCCACGAGTCGAGATCTCTCACGGGGTTCAGGTATCATCCGCCGGAGTCAGCCGATTGGGAGCCTGTATGAGACTCGCCGCGTCACTGCCCGCCGCGTTCGTGCTGCTCACCGTCGTCGGGGGCGGGGCGAGCGGCCCGCCCGGGCCTCAGACGCCGTCCGTCCCGTCGGCCGCGGCCCGCGCAGCCAGGGTGGAGCGGGGCCTGCTGCCGGGGGTCGTCATCGCCGGCCGGCCGCTGCCAGTGAAGGCGCTGGCGGCGCGCATGGCGGACCTCAAGGTGCCCGGCGTGAGCGTCGCCGTCATCAACGGCGGCGCGATCGAGTGGGCCAAGGGGTACGGCGTGGCCGAGACGGGCACGGCGACGCCGGTGACACCGCGTACGCTCTTCCAGGCGGCGTCGATCAGCAAGCCGGTCGCTGCGCTCGGCGCCCTGCGCCTGGTCGAGCGAGGACAGCTCTCGCTGGACGAGGACGT
>Ga0316605_10002723_pt1 | contig 10007 bp, 6 predicted proteins | sample OWC_soil_day20_n_FD_207666 | JGI IMG/M metagenome (GOLD analysis project Ga0316605, IMG submission 207666) | Wetland soil microbial communities from Old Woman Creek delta, Ohio, United States - OWC_soil_day20_noCT | ecosystem: Environmental > Terrestrial > Soil > Wetlands | place: USA: Ohio... | reverse complement strand
TGCGCGTTTCATGGTGTCCCTCCGTGTCCGAATCCCCGGGTCATTCCGGGTGGCCGAGCGCCCGCTGGCGGCGCGGCTCACCACTGCTAAGGGCAAACAGCGAGCCAGACGGGCTATCAGGGGGAATTAGATAGCAAAGAATTGAAAATGAAGGACTTAGCGACTTCTTACAGGTAAGGGGTGGGCTGGGTGACAGGCTGGATATCGACCGGACGGTCGCAGGCTTCGACCACATGGTCGATCGGCCTGGTCGAGACCGTCCATCCCCGCGTTGCGGCGGCGACCTACTTCTTCGGAAAGCCTGGTTCGGCCTTGACCTCGCGGATCTGCAGGATGTGGCGCTGCGCGTGGGAGGAGATCAGCAGCAGCCACTGGTACGCGTCGCAGCCCTGCCGCTCCACCAGATGACCGCGCAGGTCGTCGTCGGTGGACTTCGCGTATCGGAGGAGTACCGCGCGCTGCCTGCGGAACGTGTCGAGTGCGGCGCCGAGATCGCGCACCTGCCCCTTTGGCAGCTCCGCGGGGACGGCCTTCTCGCGGTTGGTCCGGTCGATGCCGTACCAGAGGATGTCGGCGTCGGTGCCGAGCCGGGGCTGGCTGCGCGGCGTCGCCTTCATGGCAGCCTGGAGGTTCTCCCAGTAGATAGCCTCGGAGACCACCAGGTGGTCCAGCACTTCCATGATCGTCCAGACCCCCGGGGCGGTCCGGAACTTGAGCTGGCCGGGGGACAGGCCGGACACCTCGTCCACCAGCCAGCTCTCGCTCATCTCCAGATGCGCGACGAGCCGCTGCCGTTCCATCGGCGTGATCGACGGAGGAGCCGCGGAAGCGGCGCCCGCGGCCAGCAACACGCCAGCCGCTGCAACTGTTCTTTTCATGACCGTGAGTGTACAGCGAAGGCGCTGTTTGGCAACCGTGGATGCTCCGATGAATCCCCGGACCGGCCCCCGGGCGGCAGCGCGGGCTTGACGCGGGCCGGCCGTACGTGAGACTGATGCGTCATCCCGAGTGATTCTGGCCCTGCGACATCGAGAAGCTCAGAGGCGCCATCGCATGACTCACAGTCTGCCGTCACGACATGTCGATCGGCCGAGGTCAGCTTCGGCCCGTGGCGCCACCATCTGGTCGCCGATGGTCATCGCCGCCTGGGTAGGCCTGGCTGCCGGCACCGTCGGCCTGGCGGTTGAGGAGGCGATCGTACGAATCGTCCGGGGCAACCGCCGCGAGCTGGAGTGGCTGAGCGATGCGGTGATCTCGCTCGCCGTTGCAGGGATTGCCTACCTGTGGCTCCACCTGCGAGCGTCGCGGATGCGCCTGCTGGCCCTGGAGCGGGAGCAGATCGTGATCGGTGAACAACTCCGCCTGGCCGCGGAGATTCAGCGGAACCTCCTGCCAGATGTCCCGGTGAGCACGCCCGGCTACTCCTGGGCGGCACGCATGATGCCCGCCGGCCTGATCGGCGGCGACTTCTACGACTTCATTCAAACGGCCGATGGCGCCGTCGTCGCAGTGCTGGCCGACGTTTCGGGCAAGGGCATCCCGGCGGCGCTGATCCTGTCGTCGCTGAAGACGCTCTTTCGCAGCACAGTACGTGAGACGACCGATCCGGCTGCCATCGCCGGGCGGATCTCCGCGGCGCTCTTCGAGGAGCACTCGGGCTCCCCGTACGCGACAGGGATCATCGCGCGGTTCGAGACCGCGCCCGTCCGCCTCACCTATGTCAACGCCGGTCATCCGCCGGGCTGCCTGTTCCATGACGGAACGGTCATGTCGGAGCTCGCCTCCGGGGGGCCTCCGCTGGGGCTGTTCCCGGAGGCGGGATACGCGGCAGCCGATGTCACGTTGAATGCCAACGACATCGGAGTGCTGGTGACGGACGGAATCACGGAAGCGGTCGACGCCTGGCCGACCGTGCTTGGCCGCCTGTTGAGCGGATCACCGGAGAGGTCCGGGGCGGCGACTCTTCCGGCCGAGGTCTGCGGCTCCCTCCTCAGGGCGGCGGCCGACGGCCCCGGTCCTGCGGGCGTCCCGGACTGGCAGGACGACCGCTCAGTGCTGGTCTTCCGCATCGAGGCGGACGTCTGAGGCTCTTCGCCCGGGCCTGATCCTGGCGGCGTCGGCGGCCGTCAACGCCGCGGGCCGGGTGTATCATTGGGATCCCCGCCCCCTGATTCCGATGGAGCTGCTCGCGTCGCTGCACGCTGCCTGCCCGGCGCCGGACATCATGACGGGTCCAGACCGTCAGGCACGCGCGACCGGCTTGAAGGGCCAATCACGGTCGAGGTGCCGGATGCAGAGCGTGTCAAGTCCACAACCCGGCGAGCGGCGAGGCAGGGCGAACAGGGCCGCGATCGTCGCCCTTGCCGCGCTGCTGTGCCCGGTGACGGTTTCCTTGTCGGCGGCACAGCAGACAGCGAGCGTCGCGCTGCGCGGTCACCCGCAGACGCTGCGCCTCATCGGGCCGCAAGGCGGCGAGCCTGTCATCGTGGCCTCAGGCGATGGAGGCTGGATGCACCTCGCTCCGCACGTGGCTGAGGTGCTGGCCTCCCGGGGATTCTTCATCGTCGGCTTCGACGCGCGGGCCTACCTGTCCAGCTTCACGTCGGCCCGGACGACGTTGCGCGTCGAGGATGAGCCGGGCGACTTTCAGACGCTGGCTCTGTTTGCCGCCGGTTCAAGCGGAAGGAAGCCGATCCTCATCGGGGTGTCCGAGGGCGCCGGGCTGTCGGTGCTGGCGGCGACCGATCCGGCGACCCAGCGGCTGATCGCGGGTGTGGTCGGGCTGGGTCTGCCCGACCTCAACGAGCTTGGCTTTCGCTGGCGGGACGCCGTGATCTACCTCACGCACGGCACCCCCAACGAGCCTGCCTTCAGCACCGCGTCGATCATCGAGCGGGTCGCGCCGGTACCGCTGGCGGCGATCCACTCGACGCACGATGAGTACGTCCCGCTGGCTCAGTTCCAGCAAGTCTTCGCGCGGGCCAAGGACCCGAAACGGGCGTGGGTCATCGAGGCCGCAGACCACCGCTTCAGCGACAACCTCACCGAGTTCGACCGGCGGCTCCTGGAGGCCATCTCGTGGATCAGGGCCAGCGCGCCCCACTGAGCGCGGCCATGCGCGAACGGCTGAAGAAAGCCCTGCCGGCCCTCATCGGGCTCGCCCTGTTCGCGGCAGCGCTGGCCGTGCTGCGGCGGGAGCTCGCCGCAGTGAGCTGGCACGAGCTGTCGCAGGACGTGATGGCCATCCCCCTTGCGGCCCTGGTCTGCGCCGCGGGAATGACGGCGATCAACTACCTCGTGCTCACGGGCTACGACCTGCTGGCGTTCGAGTACGTCGGCAAGCGCCTGCCGCTCCGGCGAATCGTCGCCGCCTCGCTCGTCGCCTACGCGATTGCGAACAACGTCGGGTTCGCGGCGCTCTCCGGCGCGTCCGTGCGCTACCGCTTCTACACCCGCTGGGGCGTCACGAACGCGGAGCTTACACGCATCGTCTTCGCGTACTCGGTGACGTTCTGGCTCGGTCTCTTTGCCCTCGGCGGTGTGGCGTTGGCGCTCGGCCCGCTGCCCAGCGCACATGACCTCCCCGGCTCCGCGCTCGTCGCGTCGGCCGGGTGGCTGCTGATCCTCGCCTGCGCCGCGTACCTGGTGGCTGCCGCCGCACGGCGGACGCCGCTCCGCTTCGTCGGCTTCGAGCTCCCGTTGCCGTCCTTCCGGATGGCGCTGGCGCAGCTGGGCGTCTCCGCCCTGGACTGGCTGCTCGCCGCCGGGGTGCTGTTCGTGCTGCTGCCGCAAGGCCGCGTGCCGTTCCTCGCCGTGCTCGGGGCGTTCCTGTCGGCTCAGCTGCTCGGGCTGGTGAGCCACGTTCCCGGCGGCCTCGGCGTCTTCGAGGGCCTGATGGTCGTCCTGCTGCGGCCGTTCATCAGCGCGGGTGAGCTGCTGCCGACGCTCGTGGTGTACCGGGCGGTCTATTACATGTTCCCGCTGGCCTGCGCGCTCCTCGGGCTCATCGCCGACGAACTGGTGCAGCGCCGTGGCGGGCCTTCGCGCGCCGGCGCGTTCTTCGGCCGGCTCACCGAGCAGCTCACCCCGCGGATGCTCGCGATCTCGACGTTCTTCGCCGGCGTGCTGCTGCTCGCCTCCGGGGCGACGCCCGCGGCAGCGGGGCGGCTGGCCGCGCTCGGCGAGTTCCTGCCGCTCAGTGTCATCGAGGCGTCGCATTTCATCGGCAGCCTCGCGGGCGGGATCCTGCTGATCCTCTCTCAGGGGCTGGCGCGCCGTCTGGACGCTGCCTACGTGTTCTCCGCCGCCGCGATCGCCGTGGGAATCGCTGCCTCGCTGCTCAAGGGGGGGGATGTCGAGGAGGCGCTGATACTGGCCGCCCTGCTGGCCGTTCTCTGGCGGGCGCGGAGGGTCTTCGATCGGAAGGCGGCCCTGTTCGAGACGCGCTTCTCGCCGGCCTGGATCGCCACGGTGGCGGCGGCGCTCGGTGCGACGGTCTGGCTGGGGTTCTTCTCGTACAAACACGTCGAGTACTCGCGGTACCTGTGGTGGCAGTTCGAGCTCGACGCCGAGGCGCCGCGGTTCCTTCGCGGCTCGGTGGGCGCTGCCGCTGTCGTGCTGCTGTTTGCGATCGGCCGCCTCATCCGGCACGCTCCGCACGAAGCTCCGCCTCCGAGCGACGCGGATCTCGAGGAGGCCGGCCGCCTGATCGCGGCCCAGCCGTCAACAGTGCCCCTGCTCGTGTACCTGCGCGACAAGGCACTGCTGTTCGACGAAGAGCGCGGCGCCTTCGTGATGTACGCGGTGCAGGGGCGGACGTGGGTCGCGATGGGCGATCCGGTGGGCCCGGCAGACCGCCTCGCCAACGTGCTCCGCCTGTTCCTGGAGCGCTGCGACGACTTCGGCGGCGTGCCTGTCTTCTATGAAGTCCGGAAGGAGCATCTGCATCGATACGCCGACTTCGGCCTGACCTTCCTCAAGCTCGGGGAGGAGGCGCGAGTCGATCTGAGCACCTTCCGATTGGAGGGCGGGAGCGGATACCGGGCCCGGCAGGCGTACCGTCGTCTCGAGAAGGAGGGCGCCTCGCTCCGGATCGTCGACGCCGGGGGAGCGGCGGGGCTGATGAGCCAGCTGCGCGAGGTGTCGGACAGCTGGCTTCAGGCAAAAGCCGGGGCCGAGAAGGGATTCTCGCTCGGCTTCTTCGACGCCGGCTACCTGGCGCGGTTCCCTGTTGCCCTCGTTGAGCGGGCCGGCCGAATCGTGGCGTTCGCGAACCTGTGGCCGGGTGCGGGCCGCGAGGAACTCTCGGTCGACCTGATGCGCTACCACCGCGACGCGCCGAAGGGGGTCATGGAGTCGCTGCTCGTGCACCTGATGCTGTGGGGCAAGGCCCAGGGCTACCGGTGGTTTGTCCTGGGAATGGCGCCGCTGTCCGGGTTCGAGCATTCGCCCGTCGCGCCGCTGTGGAACAGGCTTGGTGCGTTTCTGTACGAACACGGAGAGGCGGTGTATAACTTCCAGGGCCTGCGGGCCTACAAGGAGAAGTTCAACCCCGTCTGGGAGCCGTGCTATCTGGCGTATCCGGGCGGATTGAGGCTCGCGCGCGTGCTGGCTGATGTCGCAGCGCTCGTGGCGGGCGGGTATCGGAGGATCTTCCTCAAATGACAGGTGCGTGGAACGGCGCGAGCGCCGGCCGGAGCATCCGGCGGCGGGGACGAGCCTTGCGTACCGGCGTCTGGTTGGCGGCTGCACTCATGCAGACCGCACCGGCAGCGGCTCAGACACAGACCTTCTCCATGCCATCGTTTGGCACGGTTGCCGTCTATGCGCCGACCCGGCCGCCCGAGCAAGTCGTGCTGTTTGTCTCGGGCGATGGCGGCTGGAACCTCGGCGTGGTGTCGATGGCTGAGAGACTGAGGCAGGCCGGTGCGCTGGTCGCCGGCATCGACATCCGGCGGTTCTTGAAGAGCCTGGAGTCCAGCGGCGATTGTGCCTACCCGGCCGGGCCGCTCGAGGAGCTCGCGCGTGCGGTCGAGAGCCGCTGGAAAGTGGCTGAATACCGGCGGCCGATCCTTGTGGGCTATTCGTCCGGAGCGACGCTCGTCTACGCGGCGCTGGCGGCAGCTCCGGCGAACACGTTCGCCGGGGCGATCAGCCTGGGCTTCTGTCCGGATCTGGAGATGCACAAGGCACCGTGTCAGCTTCGAGGCCTGAAGGCGACGAAGAAGACAAAAGGGGTCGGCTACTTCCTTGCTCCCGATCGAGCGCTGTCAATTCCGTGGATGATCCTGCAGGGAGAGATCGACCAGGTCTGCGCGCCGGCCGAGACCCGGCGGTTTGCGGCCGCCACCGGAGCGGCACGGGTGTTTTCGCTGCCGGGGGTGGGACATGGCTTCTCCGTGCCCAAGAACTGGGAGCCGCAGATGCTCGAGGCCTACCGGGCGATCGCGACCGAGCGACGCACCGATGCTCCGCCGGCGGTGGCGGTCCCCGGGGTGGGGGACCTGCCGCTGATCGAGGTGCCGGCGGGCGGCCCGCCGGGCCCCGACGTCATGGCGGTGCTGCTGTCCGGTGACGGGGGCTGGGCCGATCTCGACCGCGAGGTCGCCGCCGGGTTGTCGGAGAGCGGCGTCCCGGTGATCGGCTGGGACAGCCTGAGGTACTTCTGGAAGACGAGGACGCCCGAGTCCGCCGCGGCCGATCTGGCGGCCGTGATCGCGCACTACCAGGCCCAGTGGAAGCGGGCTCGCGTGATCCTCATCGGCTACTCGTTCGGCGCGGACGTCATGCCGTTTCTGGCGACGCGTCTGCCCCCGCAGCTGTCGAAGGGCATCGAGCGCATCGTGCTGCTCGGGCTCTCGGATACGGCCGCCTTCGAGTTTCACCTGTCAAGCTGGCTGGGCGGCGGCGGCGATGCGCGCTTTCGGACCGCACCGGAGATCCGGCGGCTTGCCGTGCCGGTGACCTGCGTCCGCGGCGACGACGAGCCGGACTCCGGTTGCGCCGCCGTGGCCGGGCCACGCGTCACGGTTGCGACGGTCGGGCGCGGCCATCACTTCGGCGGCGACTATCGCCGTCTCCTCGATCTGATCCTGAACCGAGGCGGGTGAAGCCCTCCAACTGTCCGCGCCCCCGGCGACGACGCACATGATGCCTGGCTTCGGCGCGATCGCCCGCTGCTATTTTCCGGCGAGCGTGAACGATCCCTTCAGTCGAATGTCGCGGGAAGACGAGCCGGCGTACACCTCGAACACGCCAGGCTCGGCCACCCAGTCCTTCTTCGTGTCGTCGTAGAATGACATCGCGTCGCGGTTGAGCGTGAACGTCACGGACCGTGTCTCGCCGGGCTCGAGCATCACACGGCCGAACGCCTTCAGTTCCTTGACCGGGCGGTCGAGGCTCGATTCCCTGTCGGCGACGTAGATCTGAACGACCTCTGCGCCGGCCACCGAGCCGGCGTTCTTCACGCTGAGGCTGACGGTGACCGGCTGGCTGGCACCGACCTCCGCCGGCGAGACCTTCAGGTCGCTGTACTCGAACGTCGTGTACGACAGGCCGTGCCCGAACGGGAACAGCGGCTCGATGTTGTGCTTGTCGGCGTGGCGGTACCCCACGTAGATCCCTTCGGCGTAGTTGACGGTGAGGTTCTCGCCGGGGTAGTTCGGATAGGCCGCGGAGTCCTTCCACGCCTTGATGAACGTCACCGGCAGCCTGCCGGACGGGTTGGCATCGCCGAAGAGGACCGTGACCGGCGCCGTGCCGGCCTCCTGGCCCGGATACCAGGCCACGAGCACGGCCGGAACCTGCGGCAGCCAGGGATCCATCAGGACCGGCCCGCCGGCATAGAGGACCACGACCGTCCGCCTGTTCGCCCTGGAAACTGCCTGGATCAGATCGTCCTGCCCTGCGGGAAGCGCCAGCGTGCGATCGGTCATCTCCTGCTCGGTGTCCGCCGAGTAGCCGGCGAAGATCACGGCGGCGTCGGACTTGCGGGCCAGCGCCACCGCCTCCTTGATCAGCGCGGCCCGCGCGGCCGGCGTGTCCTTCTCCTTGTCCTCGCCCGCCATCGCGCACCCGAGGGCGTACCCGACCTGCACGCGCGGCCCGACGCGCGCCTTGAGCGCCTCGAGCGGCGGCACCGGCACGATCTTCGGCTCGACGAGGGAACTGCCGCCTCCGCCCGTGCGCGCGACCGCGGCGTTCGGCCCGATGACGGCGATCGAGCGCAGCCGATCGATCGAGAACGGCAGGACGGCGCCGGCGTTCTTCAACAGGACCATGCTCTCGACGGCGGCCTCCCGGGCGACGGCCTGCTGTTCGGGCGTGTCGACGACGTTCGTGGGCTCCTCCCTGCGGTCGAAGATCCCCAGCGTGAACATCACCCACAGGATCCGGCGCACCTTCTCGTCGATCGTCGACTGTGCGACCTGGCCGCTCGTGACCGCGGGCAGCAGTTTCTCTGGCGCCATGAAGCCGCCCATGAAGCCCGCCTTCACGAAGACAGGCTCGTTGAGCAGGCCCTTGAGGCTCTCGGCGCCCGGCATCTCGACATCGAGGCCGGCGTTGGCCGTCTCGACGGTCGTGTGGGTGCTGGCCCAGTCGGAGACCACGAGCCCCTTGAAGCCGAACTGCGTCCGCAGGACGTCGGTCAGCAGGTACGGATTCTCGGCGGCCCACACGCCGTTCACCTTGTTGTACGACGACATCACCGAGCCGACGTTCGCTTCCCGGATCGACGCGCGGAACGCCGGGAAGTAGATCTCGTTCAGCGCGCGCTCGCTGACTCTGACGTCCACCCGGTTCCGCTCGAACTCCTGGTTGTTGGCGGCGAAGTGCTTCACGGTTGCGATGACGCCCTCGCTCTGGACCCCCTTGATGTAGGCGACGGCCATGCGCGCGGCCAGGTAGGGATCCTCGCCGTACCCCTCGAAGTTCCGGCCCCACTGGGGCAGGCGCGCGATGTTGACGGTGGGGCCGAGCAGCATGTTGCGCCCGAGGGCTCGGGCCTGCTCGGCGATCGCCTTGCCCTCGCGCTCCACCAGCTCCTGGTCCCACGTCGCTGCCATCGCCACGCCCGCCGGGAACGCCGTCGTCCCGAAGCCGGCGGGCTTGGTGCGGGAATCCAGCGACCAGTAGCGGACGCCGAGCGGGCCGTCGTTCGTCTTGAGCGCCGGGACGCCGAGGCGCGCCACGGCGCGCGTCTCCATCCAGGTCTCGCCGCTGACCATGCCGATCTTCTCCTCCAGCGTCAGGCGGCCCAGCAGGTCATCGATCCGCTGATCGACCGTGAGCGTCGTGTCGAGGTACCGCGCAGGGCCTGTCTGGCAGGACGACAGGACCGCCAGAGCAACCAGGACGACGGCATAAGCCTGTGGACGACGAGTCTTCATGAGCGTGTCTCCCATCAGTCAGGTTTCTCTGCCGTTCGTCCTGAGCCTGTCGAAAGACGAACGACTCCGGCCCGAGCGCTCGTGCTTCGACAGGCCTGCCGCGGGCACGTCACCCGGCTCGCCCTTCGAGAACCTCAGGGCGAACGGAATCGAGCCCGCCGATGGGCCCGGCACGAACGGTACGACCGGAAGCTGCGACAGTGACCAAGTAGCGCTGTCGAGCCGACAAGGTCGGTTGTACTATCCGCCTACCGGAACAGCATCGTCGCGATATCAGCCAGCGAGTTCCGCCACACCCTCCACACGTGACCGCCGGGATACTGCTTGAACGTGAGGGTGATCCCGCGGCTGCGCATCTCCGCGACCACCTTGGTCTGGAACTCGATGCGCGGATCCTCTGCGCCGCAGGAGAAGTACAGCAACTTCAGTTGCTTGTTCGTCGCCGCCGCGTTCTTGTAGAAGCCGGGGGACAGCTTCTCCACGTCGAAGGGCGCATAGCCGCCGACGCCGCCGAACATCCCCGAGCTGAACTGGCCGACGGTGGCAAAGACATCCAGCCGCTTCAACCCGACGTTGATCGAGATGCCGCCGCCCATCGACAGGCCGGCGATCGCCCGG
>Ga0316605_10002721_pt1 | contig 10010 bp, 8 predicted proteins | sample OWC_soil_day20_n_FD_207666 | JGI IMG/M metagenome (GOLD analysis project Ga0316605, IMG submission 207666) | Wetland soil microbial communities from Old Woman Creek delta, Ohio, United States - OWC_soil_day20_noCT | ecosystem: Environmental > Terrestrial > Soil > Wetlands | place: USA: Ohio... | reverse complement strand
CACCAGCAGCAGCCCGTGCCACAGGGAGCTTCGACGGCGGCTCACGACCCTGTCCCCAGGGCCTCGCGCACGGCGGCGACGACCGGCCCGCGGGCCGACGCGAGATCGCCCCGGAGGGTGCAGCCCGCCGCATTGGCGTGACCACCGCCACCGAACCGTTCGGCGACGCGCCGGACGTCGACGGCGCCGACCGAGCGCAGGCTGACCCGGACGGCGCCCCGCTCCCACTGCTTGAGGAACACGACCGCACGGACACCGTCGATGGCGCGCGGGTGGTTGATGATGTCCTCGGTGTCCTCGGGTTTGGCGCCGGCACGGCGAAATGCTCCCTCGTCGAGTTCGATGACGGCGATGGAGCCGTCCCCGTCGAGGCGTAGCGTCGACAGCGCCTCGCCGAGGAGGAGCACGGCGGCCGCCTTGCGGTGGCCGTGGATCCACTGGGCGACCACGGTCGGGTCGGCCCCGGCATCGACCATCTCGGCCGCGGCGCGGAACGCCCGGCCAGTGGCGTTCGAGTACCGAAAGTCGCCGGTGTCGGTGGAGAGAGCCACGTAGGCGTTGGTGGCGGCCGCAGGGGACGGCTCCACACCTGACGCGCGGAACATCCGCCACACCATCTCCCCGGTCGCCGGGGCCTCGGCGTCGACGTAGTTGACCTCGCCGTAGCGCGGGTTTGCGGGGTGGTGGTCGATGTTGAGAATCGGCAAACGGTCGAGGCCGGGGAAGCCGGCACGCTCCAGCTCCGGGCACTCGACCGCGACGACCAGGTCGAAACCGTTCGGGAAGTCGTCCGGAAGGGAGTCGCCGACCGCCACACGATCGTACCCGGGCAACTCCTCGAGCGTGCCGGGCGCCGGGTCGCAGTTGACAACTACCGTCGCCACGCCGAGGGCAGAGGCCAGCTCGGCGAGCGCGAGCTGTGAGCCGAGGGAGTCGCCGTCGGGCCGCTGGTGCCCGGTGATCAGCGCCTTGGTGGAGTTGGCCAGGCGCTGGACGGCCGCCCGGGCATCGTCCCTTCCGGGCGTCATGACTCCTCCACCTCGCTGCCGCCATCGGGGTCGGACGGCGCGGTGTGAATCCGGTCGAGCAGCCGCTCGATGCGGTCGCCGTACTCGTAGGAGGTGTCGCGGTGGAATTCGAGCGCGGGCACGGTGCGCATCCGCATCCGCCGGCCGAGCTCGCGGCGCATGAACGCGGCCGCCGCCGCGAACCCGTCCGCGGCCTGCCGCTCGCGCTCGGCGTCGCCGATCACCGAGTAGAACACCCGGGCCTGGGTGCGGTCGGCGGACAGCTGGATCGCCGACACTGTGACGTCGTCGAGCCGCGGGTCTTTGACCGAGAAGCGGAGCAGTTCGGCGAGCACCGCCCGGATCTCGCCCTCGAGGCGCCGGTTGCGGTTGAAGGTCTGACGGTTCACGCTTCTATCCCCTCATCCCTAATCCCTAACCCCTAACCCCTCACAACTGAATGACCTCGACCTCCCAAGCCAGCACGCTACCGCCCCAGGTCTCGTGCACCGTCTTCTCCACCCGCTGCAGTCTGCTCTCGACGTCCACCGGGTCGGTGGACAGGGCGCTGATGGCGAAGCCGGCGCGCTGGTGCAGGTCCTGATGGTCGGCCTCGATGATGAGGACCTGGTGTCGGTTGCGGATCCTCTCGACGAGAGGACGGGTTGCGCTCCTCTTCTCCTTGAGGCTGCGGGCCTCCTCGATGTGGACCTCGAGGCGTGCGACTCCGACGTAGATGTTTCGGCTCATCCTCGTTATGCCGGCGTAGGCTCGGATCTCGCGACCAGGACCTCGATGCCGCCGAATCAGACCGCTCGACACCCCGGCGAAAGCCCAAGCGTCCGAGATCCGCCCTCCCGTATTGTGCGCCCCTAGCCCCTAGCTCCTAGCCCCTACAGTTCCGGCGCCACCTCGATCATACGGAAGGCCTCGATGACGTCGCCCACCTTGATGTCCTGAAAGCGGTCGAGGCCGATGCCGCAATCGAATCCCTGTCGGACCTCGGACGCATCGTCCTTGAAGCGGCGAAGCGACGACACCTGGCCCTCGTACACGACGACGTGGTCCCGCAGCAGCCGGACCTTGGCGGTGCGGGTGATTATGCCGTCGACGACGTGACTGCCGGCGATGGCTCCGATCTTGGGAACCCGGAACACCTCGCGGACTTCGGCGTGGCCGAGCTCCTCCTCGTTGTAGACCGGCTCGAGAAGGCCGACCATGGCCTTCTTGACGTCGTCGATCAGGTCATAGATCACGGTGTACAGGCGGATGTCCACCTGCTCGGTCTCGGCGAGCTCGCGCGCCGGCCGCTCGGGCCGCACCGAGAAGCCGATGATGATCGCGTTCGACGCTGACGCGAGCATGACGTCGTTGGTGGTGATGGCACCGACCGAGCCATGCAAGTGGTTGATCTTGACACGCTCGGTGGACAGCGCAGCCAGGGCCTCCCGGAGCACCTCGACCGATCCCTGGACGTCGGCCTTGACGACGACGTTGAGCTCCTTGATCTCGCTCTCGGCGATCTGGTCGAACAGGTTTTCGAGCGAGATCTTGCGGCCGGCGACCCGGCCCTCTTCCTTCTCGCGCAGGCTCCGGTAGCTGGACACCTCGACCGCCTTGGCCTCGCTCTCGGTCCCCTGAAGGACGTCGCCTGCTTCGGGGAGATCCGCAAAGCCGATGAGCTCCACCGGGTCCGACGGGCCGGCCGAGTCGACCCGGTCGCCGCGGTCGTTGGTGATGGCCCGCACGCGCCCCCAAGTCGACCCGCAGAAGAAAAAGTCCCCGATGGCCAGAGTGCCTTGCTGGACCACGATCGAGGCCACCATGCCGCGGCCCCTCTCCTTGCGCGCCTCGAGCACGACGCCGCGGGCCGGGCCCTCGACGGTTGCCTTCAGCGCCTTCATCTCGGCGACCAGCAGGATCATGTCGAGAAGGTCCGAAATGCCCTTGCCGGTCTTGGCCGAGACCTGCACCGAGGGAACGTCGCCTCCCCAGTCGTCGACCAGCACCCCGTGGTCGGCCAGCTGCTGCTTGACGCGATCCGGGTTGGCGTTTGACTTGTCGATCTTGTTGATTGCCACCATGATCGGCACGTTGGCGGCGCGCGCGTGGTTGATGGCCTCCTCGGTCTGGGGCATGACGCCGTCATCCGCCGCCACCACCAGCACCACGATGTCGGTGACCTGGGCGCCGCGGGCCCGCATCTGGGTGAACGCCTCGTGGCCCGGAGTGTCGACGAACACCACCACCCGGCCGTCATCGGTTTCGATCCGCGACGCTCCGATGTGCTGTGTGATGCCGCCCGCCTCGTGCTCGGCGACGCGGGTCGACCGGATCGCGTCGAGCAACGAGGTCTTGCCGTGGTCCACGTGACCCATGACCGTCACCACGGGGGGCCTCGGCAGGGCCGGGCCGACCTCGGCCAGGCTCTCCTCGCGCTCGTACTCCAGGACCTCCTCGGCCGACGCCACCATGGCCTCGATTCCCAGGTCCTCGCAGACCTCCTCCGCCAGCTCGTGGGGAAGGGACTGGTTGGTGGTCACCATGACGCCCTTCTGGATGAGCAGCCCGAGGAGGTCCTTGGCAGTGACGTTGAGCTTCTCGGCGAGCTCGCGGGCGGTCACCATCTCGGACAGGATGATCGGCCCTTCCGGCCGGGCGCCGTCCCTGAACTGCACCGTCCGGGTCGGCTGCGGTGGGGCCGGAGTCGCCTCGTCCCGCTGCAGGCGGCGGCGGGCCTTCTTGGTCGGCCGCCGTTCGCCGGGACGCGGGCCGGGGCGGGTGGGCGCCGCACCTTCCTGCTGCCCCTTGAGCTTCTGCTCCTCGAACTTGGTGAGCAGCTCGCGGATCTCCTTGGCGTCGGCAGCTGACTTGGCCTTGCGTCCGCCCCCCGGCTTGGCGACCTTGCGGCGCTGCTCCGCCCGCTTGCGGGCTTCGAGGCTTTCCTTGATCTCGTCCGGTGTGAGCTCGCGGAGGCCTTGCTCGAGGGGGGTTTTGGCCCGAATCGGGCGCACCCGCAGCGGGGCCGCCTCTTCGCCGGCCTTGCGCGACGCCGTCAGCTCCTCCTCGGTGATCTCGAACTCCGGCTTCTCCTCGACCTCGGGCTCGGCCTCGGCGGTGCCGTCCAAGGGCCCCTCGGCGGCGGCCACGACCTCACCGACTTCGCCGACCGCCTCGATCTCCGGAGCTCCGCCGACCTCGGTCATCGCCGCGACCTCGGCGATCTCGGCCTCGGCCGTGAGCAGGGCCTCGGCGGCAGCCTCCATCGGCTCGCCCGGCACCTCCTCGGCGTGCTCGGCCTCGGCTCCTTCGACGGCCGGTGCTGCTGCGAACTCGCGGATCTCCTTCTCGGTCTGCACCACCTGGCGGCGTCTGCGCCGCGCCATCCGGTCCCGGGCGGTGCTTGTCTGAGACTCTTCCTCGCGCGCCTCGGGGCGGACGATCACCTCGCGGGGCCGCTTCTGCAGGGTCTCGCCAGTGATGATCGATCGGACGGTGGAAAGGTCGAGGGCATCCTCCTCGCCGCTGACGCTGACGCCAATCGAGCGGAGCTTGAAGATCAGCTCCTTCGGGCTGATGCCCATGGTTCGCGCCAGATCCACCACTCGAAGCTGCTGCATTCTCGTCTACTCCTCACCGGCCTGCGCATCCGCCGCGTCGGCGAGCGCGACCTGGAGGGCCCGCCGGGACATGTCGAGCAACTTCTGTGCGGTGACGGGTCCGATGCCCGGAATGGTGGACAGCTCCGCGGCGTCCCGGGCGAGGACGTCCTGGACAGTGTGGATGCCGTGACCCTGGAGGCGCTCGCGGAGCCTCTCCGTGAGCATCTCGAGATCCTCAAGCGGTATCAGCTCGCTGTAGTCGATGCTCTCTGCGGCCGCGCCGACCTCCGGGAGCTCCTCCTCCTCAGCCACCCCCTCCATCTCGCGCAGCATCGACGCCAGGGCGGAGGCGAGCTCGTCCTTAATCGCCTCCTCGCTCTTGATCTCGATTCGGCACCCGAGCATCTTCGAGGCCAGCCGCACGTTCTGGCCGCGCTTGCCGATGGCCAGCGACAGCTGCTCGGAGCCGACGATCACGTCGAGAACCGTGTCCCGCCCCTCGCGTGTCACCGGCTCGCCGGCCTCGTCGAGGATGTCGTTGCCCTGCTCGTCGACCATGGTAACCAGAATCGGCTCCTCGCGGACGGCCACCCGATTGATCTTGGCCGGCGCTAGCGCGTTCTGAGCGAAGGTCACGAGGTCGCTGTTCCAGGGGATGATGTCGACCTTCTCGCCCTTGAGCTCGCGAGTGATGGCCTGGACGCGGGAGCCCTTGAGGCCAACGCACGCGCCCACCGGGTCGACGTCGCGATCCTTGGAGAAGACCGCCACCTTGGCCCGCTCACCAGGCTCGCGGACGCACTTCTTGATGACCACGGTCCCGTCGTAGATCTCGGGAACCTCCATCTCGAGCAGCTTCTCGAGCAGCGCGGGGTCGGTGCGCGAGAGGACGACCTGCGGGCGGCTGGCATCCATCGTGACGTCGACCACCACCGACCGGATGCGGTCGCCCTGGCTGTAACGCTCGTGGCGCACCTGGTGGTTGCGGGGCATGATGCCCTCGGTGTCGCCCAGCTCGACGATGATCGAGCCTCGGTCGACCCGCTTGACGATGCCGTTGATCATCTCGTGGACGCGCCCGGAGTAGTTGCGGTAGACGACTGCCCGTTCGGCCTCGCGGACCCGCTGGAAGAGCACCTGCCGCGCCGACTGCGCCGCGATCCTCCCCAGCTGCGAGGTGTCCAACGAGTCGAGCTTGACCGGCGTGCCGATCTCCGCTGCGGAATCGATCTGACGCGCCTGCTCGAGCGTCATCTCGGTTTCCGGGTCCTCGACCTCCTCGACGACGTCGCGTACGATCCAGCACTGGACCTCGCCGCTCTCCGGCTCGATCTCGGTCAACACGTTGCGCTCTTTGAAGTGCTTGCGGGCGGCCGACGAGATAGCCTCGGCGATCGCGTCGACCAGCTTCTCTGGTTCGATGTCGCGCTCGGCGGCGACCTGGCGCACCAGGGTGTTGATTTCCAGCTTCATGGCCGGCTCTTCCCTTCCTTCAGGACGGCGTTCCAGTCGACCTCGAGCCTCGCCTCGGAGACGCGGTCGAGCGGCAGGCTCACGTCGTCCCCTGCCGGAGTGCGGAGCCGGACCTCGTCGCCCTCGAGGCCGATCAGCTCGCCGACGACCACCCGGTGCGTCCGGTATCCCGGATCCATCTTGACCTTCACCTTCCGGCCGGCGAACTGGGTGTATTCCTGCCGGCGATACAGCTTGCGGTCGAGGCCAGGAGAGGTCACCTCGAGCGTGTAGGCGTGCCGGATCGGGTCGGAGACGTCGAGGATCGCCGAGGCCTGCCGCGAGATGTCGGCGCACTGGTCCAGCGTCACCCCGCTTGGACCGTCGATGACGAGCCGCAGCACGCTGCGCGGACCGCTGCCGACGAGCTCGGCGGCGAGGAGCTCGAGGCCCTCGCCAGCTGCCAGCTCGGCCAGCTCGTTTTCCAGGCTTGCGTCCAGCTTCATCCCGCTCCCTCGCGCCATCAAAAAAAGTGGGCCGGGGGCCCACTTTCTTTCGAAAGCAGCGCACGCTGTATAGCACAGAACCGGGCATGCATCAAGCGCGATTCCAGGCCAATGCCCGGGAAGCGGCCTGCCAGATCGGGGGCCGCCGACCTACAATCGCCGCATGTCCTGGATCGCGCGGGAGATTGCGGCGCGCGGTGGCGAGGTCAGCTTCCGCGATTACATGGAGCTGGCACTCTATCACCCCCGGCACGGCTACTACAGCGCGGAGACGCCGCGCTACGGACGCGGCGGGGACTTCCTGACGGCGCCGACGGCCTCGCCGTGGTACGCGATCGTGCTGGCGGGGTTCCTCGAGCGCCTTGCCGCTCGCGTCGGCCCCGTCGGCTTTTGCGACGTCGCCTCGGGCGACGGCACGCTCCTCGCCGACCTCCTGGCCGCCATGGCGCGCAGCCGGGCCGGCGCGATCCGGGAGATCGCGTCGGTGGAGCGCTCGCCGGCCATGCGAGCCCGGCAGATCGCGAGGCTCGGTGACGCGGCCCTGGTGCCGATCGGCGTGGTGGCGTCGCTCGAGGAGGTGGAGCGCGCGGCAGGCCCGGTCGTGGTGCACGCCTGCGAGCTCTTCGACGCGCTGCCGGTTCATCGGGTGGTCATGCGGGAGGGCGGGCTCAACGAGCTGCGGGTCGCGGCTGACGGCGACGCGTGCTGCTGGCGCGAGTCGCCTGCCGCGAGCGAGCTCGTGCGCTACTTTGCCGGCCACGGCGTGGCTCTCGAAACCGGACAGGTCGCGGAGGCACGCCTCGACGCCGAGCGCTTGCACCGCAGCCTGCTCGACCTCGCCGGAAACGAGGGGCTGGCGGTGATCGTCGACTACGGCTACGAGGCACGACGCCTGTACGACTCCCGCGGGCGCCGCGGTGGCTCCCTGGCCGTCCAGCGCGCCCATCGGTTGACGCGCGACCCGTTCGTGGAGCCCGGCGAGCGCGATCTCAGCGCCCACGTCAACTGGGACGATCTCCGGCGGGTCGCGGACGCTGCGGGCTGGCGGGAGATCGTCCTCACGAACCTGGCGCCGTTCCTCATCCATGCCGGTCTCGCCGGGCAGATGGAGCGGCTGGGAGTGGGCGCCGCGGCCGAGCTCGATGCCCGGACGGTGGCGGAGCGGCAGGAGATCAAGCGCCTCCTCGACCCCGACGGCATGGGCTCCGACCTCAAGGTGCTGGTGCAGGGCCGCGGCCGCTTAGCTGACGCCGCGGCCGAGGATCTAGGGGCTGGGATCTAGCATCTAGCATCTAGCATCTAGTGGAGAACTCCCGCCCGTCTCCGTCTCCGTGCCCGTGTCTGTGCGCGTGCCCGAAGCGTCGCTCACCGCGAGCACGCCCCGTCGGGAACGGGAGCGGGAACGGGCACGGGAACGGGCTGGAACGCGCTCCGCGCCGAAACGGCCTACTCCCCGAGGTGGATCCTGAGCTGCTCGAGCAGCGACCTGATCTCGGCGACGGTGGCGGCGATGTTGACCATCCGCTTGACTCCGTCGCGGCGCAGCGAGATCTCGACCTTGCCATCGGCGAGGCCGCGCGACCCCGCCACGACCCGCACCGGGAAGCCGATCAGGTCGGCGTCGTTGAACTTGACGCCGGGCCGCTCGGTCCGATCGTCGTACAGGACGTCGATGCCGGCGTCGGTGAGCTCCTGGTACAGCCGGTCGGCCGCTTCCACGACGTCGGGCTGGTCGGAGTTGAGGAGCACCAGCAGCACCTCGAAAGGAGCCAGGGGGAGCGGCCAGATGATGCCGCGCTCGTCGTGGTTCTGCTCGATCGCCGCGGCCGCCGTGCGGCCGACCCCGAGGCCATAGCAGCCCATGATCATCGGGTGTTCGCGCCCCTCGTGGTCGAGGAAGCAGCACCTCATCGCCGAGGAGTACTTGGTGCCGAGCTTGAACACGTGCCCGACCTCGATACCTCGCCGCTCCACCAGCTCTCCGCCGCAGCGTGGGCAGGGGTTGCCCGACCGGGCGCGCCGGAGGTCGGCCACCTGAGCGGGGGAGAAGTCGCGACCGGGCACGACCCCGACGAGGTGGGTGTCGGCGACGTTGGCCCCGGTCGCTGCGGTCGGCAGCTCCATTACCGTTTGATCGGCGACGATCCGGACGCCGGCGAGGCCGACCGGGCCGGCGAACCCTTGCGGCGCGCCGGTGACCTGCTCGACCTTCTGCTCCGAAGCCAGCTGCAGGTGGACGGCTCCGAGCAGGTTCTTGAGCTTGACCTCGTTGACCTCGAGATCACCGCGGATCAGGGCCGCCACGAACTCGGCGTCAGTCTCGAAGATCATGGTCTTGATGAGGTGGGAGGGAGCAATCCCGAGGAAGGAGGCCACCTCGTCGACGCTGCGCTGCTCCGGGGTGTCGACCGCCCTCGGTGCCGCAGGGGTGTCGAGCGGCCACGGCGGCGCCGCCGCGATGGCGCCAGTGGTCGCCTTCTCGGAGTTGGCGCCGTAGCCGCACTGCGGGCACGACAGCACGGCGTCCTCGCCGGTGTCGGCGAGCACCATGAACTCATGCGACTCCGAGCCCCCGATGTTGCCGGTGTCGGCCTCCACCTGGATGAACGACAGGCCACACCGCGCGAACACCCGGCGGTAGGCCTCCTCCATCGCACGGTAGGTGTGGTCGAGGTTCTCGGCATCGGCATGGAAGGAGTAGGCGTCCTTCATCAGGAACTCGCGTCCCCGCATCAGGCCGAAACGCGGCCTGATCTCGTCCCGGAACTTGACCTGGATTTGGTAGAGGCTCACCGGCAGCTGCCGGTAGGAGGTGACGGATCGGCGGACGACGTCGGTGATGACCTCCTCGTGAGTCGGGCCGAAGCAGAACTCGCGCTGGTGGCGGTCCTTGATGCGCAGCAGCTCGGGGCCGTACTCGAACCAGCGGGCGGACTCCTGCCACAGCTCGGCCGGCTGCACCGCCGGCAGCACGAGCTCGGACGAGCCGGCGCGGTTCATCTCATCGCGGATGATGGCTTGCAGCTTCTGCAGCACCCGCCACCCCAGCGGCAGGTAGTTGTAGATCCCGGCGGCGACCTTGGAGATGAGGCCGGCCCGGACCATCAACCGGTGGGAGACGACCTCAGCGTCCGATGGGTCCTGGCGCAGAGTGTAGAGAAAGGTTCGACTCCATCGCATCTTCGAGCTCCTCCTGGAGCGTGTGGCGCGCAAACTCGCGCCGGCCGCGAGGCACGGTGCGGTCTTTCCGGGGCTCCGGAGCCGCCCTTCGTGGACATCGCGAGGGAGGCGGAGGCCGCTACAGTAGTTCGTCCAGACGGGCCCTGAGGCTCTTCTTGTCGACGACGCCGACGATCCGGTCGGCGATCTGCCCGCCCTTGACGATCAGGAGCGTGGGGATGGCCTGGATGCCGAGCTTGGTCGCGATCTCTTTGTTCTGATCG
>Ga0316605_10002720_pt1 | contig 10010 bp, 4 predicted proteins | sample OWC_soil_day20_n_FD_207666 | JGI IMG/M metagenome (GOLD analysis project Ga0316605, IMG submission 207666) | Wetland soil microbial communities from Old Woman Creek delta, Ohio, United States - OWC_soil_day20_noCT | ecosystem: Environmental > Terrestrial > Soil > Wetlands | place: USA: Ohio... | reverse complement strand
CCGCGACCAGGCGACGTCCATGGAGATCTACAAGGCCCTGCGGGAATTCTGCGACATTCCCATGGGGGAAGTCTATATCTCGCCCGAAGAGGCGATCGGCATCCGGGTGGCCCTGATCAGCCGCTTTATCTCCAGCCAGCTTCCGTTCATCACCCTGGCCAAAAACCACATCACGATCCGCGACATGGACCTCATCCTGCAGAAGAGCCTGTGGAGCCGCAAGCGCCCGGGGAGGCTGGGGGGCAAGGCGGCCGGGATGATCCTGGCCCTGAAAATCCTCCTCCCCCTTCTCGAGAAGCACGAAAGCGAGCTGGAAGAGTACCTCCGCGTTCCGGAGACATGGTATTTGAATTCGGGCGTCTTTTCGGAGTTTCTGGACCGCAACAACCTCTACCTGTTTCACACCTATAAATACAAAGAACGCGAGGAAATCGAGAAAGAGTTTCAACACATCGAAGAGAAATTCCGGCACGCCACCTTCTCCCCCGAGGTGGTCGAGGATTTCCGGAAGATATTGCAGGAGATCGGCGAGCACCCCATCATCATCCGCTCCTCCAGCCTTCTCGAGGACAGCTTCGGCCTGGCGTTTTCCGGAAAATATCTCTCGGTTTTCCTCACCAACCAGGGAGATATCGAAAGCCGGCTGGCCGAATTCATCCAGGGACTGAAACGGGTCTTCACCAGCACCTTCGGCCCCGACCCGATTCTCTACCGGCTGGACCACGGCCTCCTGGATTATGACGAGCGCATGGCCATGGTGGTTCAGAAAGTCGTGGGCCGGCGGTTCGGGGACTATTTTTTCCCGTTTGTCTCCGGGGTTCTGTTTTCCCACAACGTCTATGCCTGGAATCCGAAGATCAAAAAGGAAGAAGGGCTGGGACGCCTGGTTTTCGGTTTAGGAACGCGGGCCGTGGATCGCGTGGGCTCCGACTACCCGCGCATGGTCCCCCTGAGCCATCCCCTCCTGCGGCCGGAGGTGACCGCCTCGCAGATCAAGAAGTATTCCCAGAGGATGGTGGATGTGCTGAATTTGAAAAAAGGGTGCTTCGAGACCGTCGATTTCCGCACCCTGATGGCCGCGATCCGGCATCCCGATCTCTTCTATGCCATATCCATCGACAAAGACGGGCATCTGGCCCCCCCCCATTTCCGGATCCAGGATCTTGGCCAAGGCGAACCCTGCGTGACCTTCGAAAATCTGCTGACGCGGACCCCTTTCGTCAGCCTGGCCAAGAAAATCCTCTCGAAAGTGGAGGCCGCCTACGGGCGGCCGGTGGACATGGAATTTGTGTGGGACGGGGAAAAATTTTTCATCCTGCAATGCCGGTCCCTTTCCACGCGCAAGGAAATGGAGCAAGTGAACGTTCCGGAGGACATCTCCCCGGACCGGATTCTCTTCGCCACCCATGCCGGACTGACGAACAGCATCGTGGAGAATCTCGAGTACGTCGTTTATGTCGACCCCAGAGCCTATGATAACCTGCCCACCTTTGAAGCCAAAATGGCAGTGGCCCAAGCGGTCAACGTCCTGAACAAGCAGTTGGCGGGCAAGAATTTCGCCCTCATGGGGCCCGGGCGCTGGGGAAGCAGCGATATCAATCTCGGCGTCCGGGTGACCTATGCGAACATCAACAAAGCCAAACTCCTGATGGAGATTGCCTTTGCCAAGGAGGGGTACACGCCGGAGGTTTCCTACGGGACGCATTTCTTCCAGGATCTGGTGGAGGCGGACATCGCGATTGTTCCCCTCTTCCCGGACGACCCCCAGGCGGTTCTCAACGAACCGTTCTTGCTCCACAGCCCGAACCTCCTGGCCGAAATCGCGCCGGAGGCCCGGGCGTGCCGGGATGTGGTCCGGGTGATCCATGTCCCCGCGGTCTGCGACGGTCAATACCTGCATGTATACCTGGACATGAACACCCCGAAGGGACTGGGGTTTTTTGGGCCCCTGAAGTAAAAAACGGAAGGCGCAAGGCGCGAGGGTGCAAGGGGAAAAGAAATCGAGCAGGGAATTATGATGACTTCGTAAAAAGTCCATCTGCGGCGTTGCGCTTCAACTTTTTTATGCGGTCCCTGAGGGGCGAGGCCCTCAGGGACCTCACTCCTCAGTTTTTGCGCGCCTTGCATCTGGAGCTTTTTACGAAGTCATCCTTTCGCCGACTTTTTACGAGATCATCAATTATTGCAAATTGAAAATTTCAAACTGCAAAGCGCAAAATGGAAAGACAGAGGGGCATAGCGCAGAGCGTTAAGCGCAACGGTTAGGGGCGAGCGCCGCTCGCTTGCGCCGTTCACGATTTTGCGCCGTGCGGCTGGCGATTTCCCGGGCGCTCTCCCGGCTTGCGTTTTTGCATATTTGCATTTTGCCCTCTGCAATTTTCATTTTGCAGTGATGGCTCTTTGGTCCCCGCTCCCTGCTCCCGGCGCTTTTTTGGTGCTGACCTAAATCATTCCCCACCTTCTCCGTCCGGATAAAATAGAACAGTAGGATTTTCGTTGTTCCCGCGCTGTGCGCCGGGCGCTTTGCGTTCTGTCGTTTCCCCTTGCGCTGTCGCGACTTGCGACTTACGTTTTTTTATTTCTTTCGCTATGCGCTTAGCGCCATGCGCTCTGGGGGTTTTTATTTAGCTTTTCCCTCTGTTCCTTGTTCTCTGCTTGTTGTTAGGAGGATCATCCGTGCGTATTTCCAGAAGAGATTTCGTGAAAGGGACGATCGTTGCCGGGGCGGCGATCACGGCTGTGCCCACCATTCTGATCCGCAAATCGCCTGCCGAGTGGGCCAAAAGGACCGAGGTCCACCCGAACATCAGCAACCTCCGCGTCGTCGGCCTCACCGACCCGCGGATGACGAAAACCAAAGAGGTGGAAACCTCCTGGAAGCGGCAGCAGGAGCTGGTCGTGTCCGAGCCGGTCTGGGAGAACATCGACAAGCTGGCCTGCGCGCTCACGGAGACGAAGGACCCCAAAGACGCCTGGAAAGGAATTTTCGTCAAGCCCCCGGAGAAGTCCTGGGCCGACACTGTGGTGGCCATAAAAACCAACAACATCTCCCGGCAGCACACGCGCAGCGCGGTAATGGCCAAGGTTTGCCATTCCCTGGTGGAAGTGCTGGGGGTAAAGGGGGAAAACATTTTTATCTACGACGGGGTTCACGGCAGCAAGATGGGCCGGGACACGCCGTTCGGCGGGCTCCCCAAAGCAGTCCGCATCGTGGACCAATGGGGCGGGATCTCGACTCCGGTGGCGGTGCCGGGTCCCTGGGACGACCCCAGCGGGAAGTCCGAGATCGTGAAACCCCTGGCGGACGGCACCGTAGACATCCTCGTGAATATCGCCCTCTGCAAAGGGCATTGGACGAACTACGGCGGGTTCACCATGGCCATGAAAAACCACATGGGCACTTTTGCGCCCGGGCCGGTCCACCGCGACGGGGCCCAGGATTACCTGTTGGCCGTCAACAAGACCCCGGAGATCCTGGGGCCGATGGATAAAAAGACCGGCAAGGTTCTCTATCCCCGCCAGCAGCTCTGCCTGCTCGATGCCCTCTGGGCGAGCAAGGGGGGGCCGGACGGGCTGCCGACCGCCCAGCCGAACTTTCTGGCCATGGGGGTCTTCGCCCCCGTCTTCGACTACCTCCTGGCGACCCGGTTCCGCGGCGAAAAGATGGGCTGGAAGCCGAACCCGTCCGCCACGAAGCGCTTCCTGAGCGAATTCGGCTATGAGGAAAAAGACCTGCCGGGAGGCGGAAAGATCGTGGAAATTTAAAAGGGCCGCAAGGCGCAAGTCACGGGACCGCGAAGGGAAACGGCGCGGCGCAATGGCGGGCGGGTATCGCCCTTTTTGATTCCCGCGAATCATGATTCGGTTCCCCCCTCTCCCATGACCCCTCCCGGCCTTTCTTCCCAAAGGTAGACCGCGGGCTTATCTCAGAGACTTCGGTCCGGGAATAGAGTTCTTTCCCGTCAGCTTCAACCTCCTCTTTGACATTCAATCCCTCAGGCCTCTATAATCAAAATTCCATCGAAAATAGCGGCGAAGAAGGTTCATTTTAAGCCGGTTTGCAGTCAGGAATTTCCATGAATTTGCAAAATAGCCTTTTTCCGGAAGCGGCGCGCTTTCTAAGAAAGCAGCAACGGGATTGGAAGATCACGGTTGCCAGAACTTCCCTGGACAGGTTTGCCTACCAGATTGTCTTCCCGTACCTGTCCATCTACATCATGGCCCTGGGGGCGACCGCCATCCAATTGGGTTTTGTGAACAGCCTGGGAATGGTCGCCGCCGGGATCATCAGCCCGCTAACCGGCTGGTTCATCGACAGGTCCGGGCCCAAGAAAATTTATCTCCTCGGCATCGGCTTCCTGGCCCTTTCCTACCTGACGTATGGCTTTGCGCAGAGCTGGCTCTTCACCGCCCTGGCGATGGTGGCGTACTGGCTCGGGTTCTCCGTGAGCATCCACAGTTGCGCCACGGTTTGCGGGAATTGCCTGGCAAACGAAGACCGGGCAACGGGGATGATGATTTGTGAGACGGTGGCTGCCGGTCTCTTAGGCATGGCCGGCCCCATGCTGGGGGCATGGCTGGTGACTCTTTTCGGAGGGGCGAACGCCGGGGGGATAAGGCCCCTGTTCTTCCTGAGCGCCTTCCTAACCGCCGTCACATTCGGGGTCATCTGGACGCAACTGTCGGGCAAGCAGACCGGGACGAGGATCCGGACCCGGCCCCGCATATTTCAGGATCTGCATCAAGTCCTCAAAGAAGGGCGGCACCTGAATCGGTGGCTGGTCATTTCGGCGGTCAATTCCGTTCCCCTGGCCATGGTCTTTCCTTTCTCCCAGGTTTTCGCCCACGAAATCAAGGGTGCCGATCCCTTTATCCTGGGGGCTATGGTTACGGGTTCCGCCTTGACTTCCATCGTTTTTGCGATTCCCTTGGGCCGGCTCGCGGACCGGGTGGGGAGAAAGAGAATCCTGTATTTAACGATGCCGCTTTTTTGGCTGTCCAACATGCTGCTGGTGTGGGCGACGACGCCCGCCGTCTTGCTGATTGCAGGAATTCTGCAGGGGTTCTTTTACCTCGGCTCGCCGATTGCGGCGGCGATGGAAAGGGAGTTGGTCCCTCCGGAACAGATGGGGAGATGGCTGGGAATCGTGCGCTTTTCCCGGATGATTTTCAACGCCTTGGTCGCCGTCATCGCCGGTTTTATCTGGGACCGAATCGGTCCGCAATTCGTTTTCCTGGGGTTCATCGCCCTGGATCTCGCCCTGCGAGCCCCGCTCCTGATCCGCATGCCCGAAACCCTCGGCCTGAGAGTCGGCAAACAATCCAAAAGTGAAGAAAATTAACAACGTCCCCAAACCGCGAAATCGTCAGGTCTGATCCAGGTCATTCCTTTCTTCCCGGGAAAAGCGGGTAAAATAGTTCTTCGCTGACCCGCTCCCTCCCTTTTCCTTTGGGAATGTGTGGTATAATTTTAACACCTGAACCTGAGCGGAGCAGGATCGTCCCTGCAGAAACAGACGGCCTTGCGGATCGATTTGGCGGGCTGAAGCCCTGGATCTTGCATCTTCCCTTTGCACTTTCACAGGTTCTTGATTTTGGAGGCGGGGAGTGGCGCTCCCTCAAAAGATGTCCGGTGACTATGAACGCCTTGCAGGTTTCCTGAGGGGGTTGTCCCTTCGTTTCCAATTCCTTGCCACCCTGGAGTCGGCCCTTCACCTGGTTTCCGGGATCATCCTGGTCGTCCTGGGAAGCTATTTTGCCCTCGAGCTTCAAGAGCGGGTCCCTTACCTCGCCTTTGTTTACACCCTTGCCGCCCTGGTCTTTGTCGGTTATTTGGTTTGCGGCGGACTCAGGCGGGTCTTTTCCCGGCCGGGCCTGCGAAAAATCGCCCGGGGGTTGGAAAAGAGTTACCCTCACCTGCGGGATGACGTCACGAACTCCCTTTCCCTTTTCGCGGAGATGAAAGAGGGCGGGAAAGGACAGATTTCCGAAGGGTTGGTGGGGGCGCAGATCCGGAAAACGGCCGAGGAGGTCTGCGCCTTCGAGCCTTCACGCGTGGTAAACCTTCGGAAAGCCTTCCGCCCCCTGAAAATTCTCCTGCCTCTTCTCGCCGCTTCGTTCATCGTCCTGGGCCTCGACCCTCATTTTCTCAACCGCTCCTTAGCCATCCTCACCAACCCTTTTTCGACTCTTCCCCAGAGGAAGACCACCCTGACGGTTGAGCCGGGGGAAGCGACGGTCCTGCGCGGCAGCCCCTTTCTGATCCGGGCGAAGGCCGAGGGGCACGTCCCGGAAAAGCTTCTGCTCGAGATCCGCCCCGAGGGGCGGGAGGCGGTGAAAGCGGAGATGAAGGCGGAAGGCGACGGGAAGTTTTCCCACCGCATCCCCTCGTCCCAATTTTCCTTCCGTTACCGGGTTTACAACGGCCTGGCCGCCTCCCCGGCATACCAGGTGCGGGTGGTCGATCCCCCCGAGTTGGAAAAGATCAAGCTGACTCTGATCCCGCCGGATTACACCGGGCTGGCCAAAGAGGAAAAGGAAGGCGGGCACATCGAAGCCTTGAAGGGGACCCTGGTAAACCTGGAGGTCCGCGTTTCCAAGGCCGTTCGCGAAGGGAAAATCGTGGTGGACCCAAAGAACCAAATCCCCCTCGAAACCCATGAAAACCGGCTGAAAGGGAACATGCTGATTTTCAACCCCGGGACCTATTTCCTCGAAGTCCGGGACGAACTCGGTTTTGAGAACCCCAACCCGGCGCGCTACCCCATCCGCCTGATTCCGGACAAATACCCGGAGGCGGAGATCCTGAACCCCGACGAAGACCTGGAAGTCGCGGGAAACGAGACGATCCCGGTCGTCTATTCGGCCAGGGACGATTTCGGGGTCTCCACCGTGAAACTGAACTTTCAGACGAGCGGGCGGGAAAAGTCCCTGACCCTGAAAAGCTCGGCTAACCGGCGGTCCATCGGCCCCGAGACCTTCAAGTGGGACCTCGCCGGGCTGGCTCTGGCGCCGGGCGAGAGGGTTTCCTACCGGATTGAGGCGGGGGACAACGATTCGGTCTCCGGCCCGAAGTTCAGCTCCTCGCGCACCCTGCATCTGCACGTCCGGGACGACCGCAGCCGCGCGGCCAAAGAAGGGGAAGAGGCGCAGCAGATCGCCGACGCCCTCCTGGACCTCCTGGCCGACCACCTCGAGGAGCTGCAAGACCCGGATTTTTTCAGGCAGAAGATGGAAGAGATTCTCGAACGCCTGGAGCAGAAGCTCGCCCGGCGGGAGAACCGGCCGGACCGCTTCGACCTGGAAGCGTTGAAGAAAAACCTGACCTCCCTTAAGGAGCGCCTCCCGGAAGAGCCCAAGGAGAATGTGACCCGGGAGATGGAGAGACTGGCCCTCCTGGCGGAGGACATCGCCAAGAAGGCCCGCATGAACGAGCTGGAAGCCATGGCCAGGGAGCTCCGGAACCGCCAGAGGAGGCTCCTGGATTCGCTGAACGATCTCAAGGACCGCTTCGACCGGAAGGAGTTGGAAGCGGCCCTGAAGGAGCTGAAGCAGTTGGAAGACCTGCTGCGCCAGGTTATGGAAGCCATGACCAAAATGGCGAACCGGCTCCCGGAGGAGTTCGTCAACAGCCCCGATCTCCAGGGAATGGATTTCCAGGACCTGTTCCAGGACCTGGAGGAGATTCGCAAGAAGCTCATGGCCGGGGACCTGGCCGGCGCCCTGGAGGCGGCCCAGCGGCTCATGCAGGCCCTGTCGCAGATGATGGCCTCGCTGGGGAGGGCGGGCTCGCAGGCGAACATGGGAGGCATGGACCGGATGCAGGGAGAGATGAACCGCCAGGCGGGGGAACTCGGCAAGATTCTCGAGGAACAGCAGGAGATTCTCAAGGAGACCGAGGCGATCGAGCGCGAGGTGCGGCGCCGGGTGGAGGAGGAGATCCGCAAACGGCTCGAAGAGGAGCTCCCGCACTTGCGTCAAAAGCTCGAGGAGTTGGCGCGATCCCTTCCGCCCGAGCAGGGGGAGATGACCCAGGAGCTTTCCCGCCTTTTGAAGGACGAAAAGATCAGGATGTTTTCGGAGCGGGCGGGGGAGATGGAAAAAGAATTGGGCGGGAGGCCGACGGAGCAGAAAGGCCTGCGCGAACTGCGGGAAATGGCGGATCGGCTCTTCCCCGACCTGGAAAAAATTCTTTCGGCCAAGGAAAGGAAGGATTTCCCCGACCTCGCCTCCCGCGAAAAAATGCTCCGGGAGCGGACGCAGAGCCTGCGGGAGAAATTGGAAATGCTGTCCCAGCTCTTCCCGGGGATGGATTCGGGAATCCTGAAGGACCTGGAGGATGCGGGCAAGGCCATGGGCGAGGCCTCGGGGAGGCTCGCCGGGGAGGACGCGCCGGGGGCGATCCCGCCGGAGCAGGCGGCGATCCGGGGGCTGGCGAAATCCCAGCAGGCCATGCAGCAGATGGCCCAGCAGATGGCCATGCAGATGCAGGCCACGCGCTACGGGTACCCCGGGTATGATCCGCGGCCTGGATGGTACTATGGCCCCTGGATCCCTATGCCGACCCTTCCCCAGCCGCAGATCAACCGGCCCATCGAAAGAGGGTACACGGGCCTCGACCGCGAGGAGTTCGAGACGCCCTCGAAGGACGCCTACCAGGTGCCCAAGATCTTCCGCGAGAAGGTTATGGAGAGCCTGAAAGAGGAGGTCCCTGCGCCCTACAAACGCAAAGTGGAGAAATATTTTCGAGGGTTGACGGAATGAAAGGGCTTTGGAGAAACGCAAAGCAAAAACCAGAAAAACCCAGAGTCGCTTCTTTGGGAAGTTTTTTCAAAGGGCTTCCCATCCGTCATTCCGGCGGAAGCCGGAATCCAGAATTCATTTTTGATCCTGGATTCCGGGCCGCGCTTCGCTTGCCCGGAATGACGAATCGTTCGCGTCTTCAAAGGCTTTGCCGAAGCTTCCGCCGGGTTCTTATCTTTTCCCTTTTTCCCCTATTCCTTTTCCCCCTGTTTTTATTCGCCCAGGCGGTCTCTCCGGAGAATCTTCGAGATCTGGCGGCGAAGCTGGAAAAGTGGGAAGTCGAAGAGGCCTGGACGGAGGCGAAAACCTGCCTCTCCCGCGAGCCGAAAAACCCCCAGCTCCTGGAGCTCGCCGCGCAGATCGCCTTCCACCGCGGGGATTACCCGGAGGCCTTGAGGCTCATGCGGGGGGCCATCGAGACGGGGGAGGAAGACGAGCGCAAGCGGGCCTTTGCCCTTTTCGTCGAGGAAACGATCGGCGTCGTGGGTTCCTACGCCAGATTCGAGAGCGCTCATTTCTCCATCCTCCTCGATGAGAAGCAGGACGGGGTCCTCAAGGACTACCTTGTCGATGCCCTGGAGAAGACCTACGAGGCCATGGCCCGGCAGTATTCCTTTGCGCCCAGCGAGAAGGTGCGGGTGGAGGTCTTTCCCGACACCAAGGCGTTCTATTACGCCTCCACGCTTTCGGCGCGGGACATCGAGGTGACGGGGGCCGTGGGGCTCACCCAGTTCAACAAGCTTATGCTGCTTTCGCCCCGGAGCCTGGTCTACGGCTACCGCTGGCTCGACGCCATCAGCCATGAGTACCTGCACTACCTGATCGTCAGGCAGACGGCGAACAAGGCGCCCATCTGGTTCCACGAGGGCCTTTCCAAGTACGAGGAGACGCGCTGGCGGGAAGGGCCTTCTTATCTTTCGGCGACCTACCAAAACCTTCTGGCCAAAGCGCAGACGGCGAACCGGCTCATCCCTTTCGAGAAGATGGAGCCTTCCCTCGTAAAACTCGAAAACCCCGAGGATGTGCATTTGGCCTATGCCCAGGCCGCCTCGGCCATCGAGTTCATCATCGGCAAAGCGGGCTACGAGGGGCTGCGGGAGGTTATGAGCCGCATGTCCGCCTCCCTGACCCGGGGCGCCGGAGAAGCCCTGCGGGAAGTTTTGAAAGTGGGGTTTACGAGGTTCGAACAGGAGTGGAAGGAGTTTCTC
>Ga0316605_10002719_pt1 | contig 10011 bp, 14 predicted proteins | sample OWC_soil_day20_n_FD_207666 | JGI IMG/M metagenome (GOLD analysis project Ga0316605, IMG submission 207666) | Wetland soil microbial communities from Old Woman Creek delta, Ohio, United States - OWC_soil_day20_noCT | ecosystem: Environmental > Terrestrial > Soil > Wetlands | place: USA: Ohio... | reverse complement strand
TAAACGAGGCTGACGTTTCCCTCGCGGAACACAGGTTGAAAATTGAAAACATCTCAGACAACATACGGAGGAACTATGACATCGAGATTTCCTCCTTTGAGACCGAACCCATACTTCCGGAAGATGAGGAACGCCTTTCTGAGCTACGGACAAAGATCCAGGAGCTTGGAACTGTGAATCTCGGCACGCTTGAGGAATATGAAGAACTCAAGACACGCTATGAATTCCTCACCAAGCAGCAGGAAGACCTCAATAAATCTATTGCAGAGCTGGAAGAGGCCATCACAAAAATAAACAGCACAACCCGGAGAAAACTCAGGGAGGCATTTGAACAGCTCAACACCAAATTCTCCGAAGTGTTCACCATGCTGTTTGGCGGAGGAAAGGCAGGCCTTGTGATGACAGATGAGCACAATATCCTCGAGTCAGGCATAGAGATTATTGCGCAGCCACCCGGAAAGAAACTCCAGAACATACACCTCCTTTCCGGAGGTGAGAAAGCGCTCACTGCACTCTCACTCCTCTTTGCGAGTTTTCTCATAAAACCCTCGCCTCTCTGCGTTCTCGACGAGGTGGATGCTGCCCTGGATGAATCCAATATCGAGCGATTCGCGAAGATGCTCAGGGAACTTTCTTCAGGCATACAATTCATTGTGGTGACCCACAACAGGGTGACCATGGAGGCGGCGGACTACATTTACGGAATAACCATGGAAGAGCCTGGTGCTTCAAAAGTGATCTCCATGCAGCTTGTAGACTCATAAATGAGAGTGGGTAGCATGTAGGGGCCACTCTGCAAGAACACCACGATGTGTACGCTCCAGCCATTCATTGCCCCACACCCTCGAATCTTTTTGGAATGAACGCGAGATGAATAAACTAAGAGACGCATTACCTCACGTACACGCATCCACAGACCCCGAAGACCTCATATGCTATGGGTTTGACGCCTGCGGACTGGAGGAACTTCCTTCTGCGGTCCTGTGGCCGGAGAATACAGAGGACGTCATCGCAATCATGAAATACGCCCATGATGAGGGAATTCCCGTAGTCCCACGTGGCGCGGGCACAGGCATGACCGGAGGTGCGGTTCCTCTCAGGGACTCTATGGTCCTGAGTATGGAAAGAATGAACCGTCTCCTTGAATTAGATAAGGACAATCTCACCGTGCTCGTGGAGCCCGGGATCATTAACGGGAGATTGCAGAGGGAGGTGGAAGACCGCGGTTTCTTTTACCCGCCTGACCCTGCAAGCATGAATTTCTGCACCATTGGAGGTAATGTGGCGGAAAACGCGGGAGGGCCAAGAGCCCTAAAATACGGCGTCACAAGGGATTATGTGATGGAGATCGAGGCAGTGCTTCCCAGCGGGGACCTCATCACTGCAGGTGTCAAGACCCAAAAAGGAGTAGTGGGATATGATCTTGTGAGATTGCTCGTAGGCTCGGAAGGGACCCTGGCAGTAGCGACCAAGATAAGGCTGAAGCTCCTTCCCCTGCCTGAGGATGTGGTCACCCTTCTCTGCCTGTTTAACGATCTCGAGGCTTCGGGAAAGGCAGTATCAACAATCATTGCGTCGAGGATCATTCCCAGGACTCTGGAGTTTATGGACAGGGAAGCCATACGTGCCGTCGAGAGATTCCAACCGCTCGGGCTTCCTGACACTATTGCCGCACTCCTTCTCATCGAGATCGACGGGTACCCTGATGCGATCAGGAGGGAGGCGGAGAAGGTGGCCGGTATCTGCATGAAATGGGGCGCGGATGTGAGCATGGCAAAAGATTATGAGGCAAGAAACAGGTTATGGGAATGCAGACGGAGGGCTTCCCAGGCCCTCTACCATATCAGCCCAAGGAAAATGAGTGAGGACATCGTGGTCCCCAGAAGCAGGATTCCCGAGATGCTCACCAGCTTGAGGAGACTCTCTGAAGAGACCGGTATCCCTATAGTGAATTTTGGCCATGCAGGGGACGGTAACATCCATGTGAACCTTATGGTTGACAGGTCCAATGAGGAGGAATACCGGCGGGCCGAATCCCTTGCGAGGGAGATCTTCCGTGTAACCCTCGATCTTGGCGGAACCATCTCCGGAGAACACGGGGTGGGCATCACAAAGTCTCCCTATATCGGGATGGAGATAAAGAAGAGGGAACTGGAGCTGATGAGGGGGATTAAGAATCTTTTTGATCCCAAAAACATCCTGAACCCGGGGAAGATTTTCCCGTCATAAGACCGTTTTTTCCATTTTATAGTCATCCATGACAAAACCACCGCCGATTTCCTGGATAACGGAACCAAGATTCTTAAAGCCGAGCCTTTCATAAGCGTTGATCGCGACTCTATTGTTTTTGTTCACGGTGAGTACAATTTTTCTCAGTCCTTTTTCTTTCGCAAGGTTTTCAATATATTGAATGGCTTTCTTCCCGTGATCTTTGTCGCGTTCCGAAGATTTTATGTATATTTTGCTCAGGAATAATTCATCGCCTTTCGGCTGGACGCCTATATACCCGATAAAGTGATTGTCTTCCCTGATGAGGAAATAGAGAAAACCGCTCCTGAGCTGATCTGAAATGGACTCTTTTGACTGGAATCTGTCGAGCATGTACTCCACCTGCTCTTTACCGATAATGGGGACGTAATGTTCGGTCCAGATCTCTTCGGCCAGGGACTCGACAATTTCTATTTGTTCTTCAGTCAAAACTTCAATGAACATGGCTTCGATGCAGGTTTTGCCCTTCTTGTGCCGAAAAAAGCTCCGATCCGCGCTGCGATGAAAAGCGGAATCGCGAGCACTCCAAAGAACAAGACTCCTATTGGCGCGAGATTCCCAAACCCCTGTGTAATGAACATCCATACTGCCTGTGCCGCCAAAGGGACCACTGCCCATTTCCAGGGATGGTCCGGTTCAATCAAAGCAAGAACTCCGGCCACCACACAAAGCAAGGGGATGCCAACAACAAAATACAATGGCGAGTCCCACGCTTCAGACTTTGATGCGACAGTGGAGACCACAACCCAAATCAGGATTCCGATTGCTGCTGCCATGACGACCAGCCAATGTTCTCGTTTCATGTGCTAGTTTAGATTTGCGTCAACGACTAAGCTATGCGGCGGCTATCGCCACCCACACGACTGAGATGTTATACCCCAATTATCTCGTTCAGTCCTTCAACAACCCGTTCTATTTCTTCAGGTGCAACCCTTCCGATCATTTTTCCAATTCGCTCAACAGAAAGCGTCCGAATCTGACTTATTTTTGCCCACGACTTCTTGGGCAAATGTGCAGTGGTTATTTCCAGGGTAAGAGGGAATCCCGCTTTCTGGGGCTGACTGGTGAGAGCTACGGCTATAACCGTTCCTGATCGTTCATTAAAAATATCCTGACTTAAAATCAAAACAGGCCGTAACCCGGCCTGTTCACTGCCCCGCACCGGATTTAGATCAGCCCATCTAATGTCGCCCCTTAGTATTCGGGCCATCGGCTCAAATCCTCAGTCAATCCTTCATCCGCCATTGCCTTTTCAAAACTCGGGTCAAGCTTCGAGCATTCTGTTGCTAAACGGGTGCGTTTCATCCGTGCCAGTTTTTCCTTTACGGCCTGCTGAATAGCCTGGCTACGATTCTGAAAAATATGTTTACTCACAAAAGTATCCAACTGATCAATGTATTGTTCATCCAGCGTAATCGCAATTTTTGTTTTGCCCATATGAACACACCTCCGGTATTACTTTATATCATACCTTTAATTTTGTCAATTTTTTTGCTTCATAACGAAATGGCTTTTAGCCGCCGGGGCACTTACGCAAGGAATGAAAACCAAACCAGGTTTATTGCCGGTCGGCTGGAAAGAGTTGTTAGCAGATGTTTTTCTTTGAAGTATTTTTGTCATTTTAGATATTTAATCCTTCAATGAAATAACTTCCGAAGGAATAACAGCGGTACGGATCTATTCTATCTTTAATGTAATAGGGCTTGAGAGCAGTTAATACGTTTGAACAGAGAAGTTCATAGAATCCTAAAGGATAGACTAATTCCCAGGTAGTAATGTCGTTGTCGATGTCGTGGTGCTGATGATAATAAGGCTCTTTGTCATGTTTCATTTCAAAGCCGTAACCCGGTTCACGTAGCTCATGAATCAAAGAACTTCTGTAGTTGTAGAATAAATGGCAGTGTTTCAGCGATTCTATTTGAATATCCTCAAGTGGCTTTGGTATGTTCGCCGGCCATCTCTTCTTAACATCAGCGAAGTCAAGATCGTCTTTTAACGTTGGGAAGTTTGATGCCTGCCAGCCATCAAACTGTTCAAAAGCGTATTTGCGAATTGAGGAAAATTCTGGCGTGTGGACTTTTTGAAGGAGTCTGATCAGATGGGGTAAGCTAATTTTTTCACAATATTGCCAGCCTCCAAAATTCTTTATAAAGGAAACAAATCTATCTCTATTCCCTTGCTTTGGATATGATGTTGTTTTGGACAAGGCATCTAGTAAGCCGACATAAAGGAGCTTCTTAAATAGATGCCCACTTTCGGGAAATTTGGTAGTTTGAATGGTTTGAAATTTATCCTTAAAGAACCCCAAGAATTTATCGATTTGCGCTTCTTGTTCGCTTATTTTCTTTTTCATTTTCTATCCTGCTAACGACTCAAATAACCAGCTGGCGTACAACCTCAAAAAAATCAAAAACCAGCCTATCACCAGTCGGGTTGATTTTGTTGTTATGAGGGCCTTTATTGTCCATGACTTATTCCTATAATTCGACCATCATCTTTAGCGATCTCAGCCTCTGCAACTCCGCCCACGATTGTTTCGCCTTTTTTTGCTTCTGGCAACGACCCCGATACATACCATATTCCGTTTTTTAGATTTGCTTTGTATGGTTTTTCGTTTTGAATCTGTTCTTTGCCATAAATCGGACTCCAAACAGCGACGGCAATGTTGATCGCGGTCTCTTCGTCCGGGACATATCCAACTGCTGGCTTGTAATTATGTTTTTGAGCTTCACCGAAGCATACAACATTTGTCCCTACCAGTAAGAGAAGTAGCAGACTGAATGTGATAATTATTCTTTTATTGTCTTTCATTGTTTCCCTCATAACGCGGCGGATGAGCAGCCCCCGAAGGGGATATCTGCTCGATACGCTTGTTGGCGCAAGGATGTATGATTATGCCGTTCATAAGCAGTCGAGCGCTCATTCGCCCCTCGTTGGCGCAGACACAGTTGTTTTTATTAACCATTTATTTTGAAGGAGGTTGTTTATGTCGAAGACCGCTCGTCTTTTTGTTTCTGCAATTCTCCGAGATTTGAAAGAACATGCTCCTTTAAAGAAGAATATATCTTCTGGAAGCCCTTCTCCGCATCCGGTACGGAAAGTGAACGAAGTTCATCCATCAGCAGTTGAAGATCAACATCTAATTGCTGAGCGAGAACACAAAAGGCATGAATAAAAAATACGGACGTAGCAGAAATTGTGGTTGCTATGGTTTTGTATGGCTCCACTGCGTCTTCATTATTCATTGTTTCTTCTCCTTTATGCCTTTTATTTATTCTGCGCTCTGGTGGAGCGAAGCGACACCAATGCGCATTGTCTGCGCCAACAATTATTATATCAGCCAAGTCTTTCCTGCCTTCTGAAAACGATATTAGCACATTCTAAGACACTTGAGAACCAGGAAGGGAGCCATACTCTTGATATTTTGCGGTGACATAAATGAGACTATAAATATGCCTGATAATACCACAGCTGCCATGCAGGCAAGGAAGGTGTCAGATCAGGCGGCCTTTGTCTTCCCCAAATTTTCGAGCACCCACATCCTCACCAGTTCCAGATAGCCGATGCCTTTCTTCTGTGCGAGTTTCTTCAGTTCCTTGATGGTCTTTTCATCAAGTCTGAGCGAGACCAGTTTCTTTTTTGGCCGTACAAACTTAATCTTAACCTCTTTGGTTTCACCAAGGAAGTCTGTACTGTCATGAGATGCCCAAAAGTCAGCCTCTTCCTTTTCTGATTTGAATTTGGGTATTTTTCTCATTTTCTTCTCCTTCTGTGAAGAGATTTTTCCCTCCCGGTCATCTCTCTTCCCGTTATTGCCCTGAAAATACCACGTTTCTTCTTGATGCCCACAATGAAAAGATATCTTCCGGAATCGGTCGTACCATATACGAGATAGCGGTCTTCAAGAGTCTTTCTGACGTATGGTTTGTTGATACAGGCTTCCTCAACTTCAAATGGAGCCACATTGTGCCGCAGTATGTGCTCAATGTTTGCCTTATCCCAGTCAAAATCCCTAAAGATCAAAAAGAAGCCTCGCTATCTATCAGATGTCTATAAGATAGCTCTTCTCCCAGCCTGTGTCAAGAGATTGCCTTTCTTGGGTATAATACTTCATGCTTGACGACACCATAGCAGCCATCTCCACTCCCCTTGGGGAGGGAGGCATCGGCATCGTGAGACTGAGCGGCAGCGATGCCATCCCCATAGCGGAGAAACTCTTTTCATCCCCAAAGAATAAAAAACTCTCAGGGTCTGAATCACACACCCTCACCTATGGTTTCATACATGACCCCTTAACCAATACCACCGTCGATGAAGTCCTTGTTTCAATAATGAAGGCACCGAACACCTATACAAAGGAAGATGTGGTAGAGATTAACTGCCACGGCGGTCTTCTTCCGCTCAGAAAAACCCTTGAACTGGTATTAAGAAACGGCGCCCGGCTGGCAGAACCGGGAGAATTCACCAAGCGTGCATTTCTCAATGGCAGGATAGACCTGTCACAGGCAGAGGCGGTCATAGACCTTATACGTGCAAAGACCGATGAGTCAAGGGAAGCAGCCCTGGAACAGCTCTCAGGAGGTCTTTCCGAGAAGATTGTCGGATTAAGGGAAAGGATCGCATCCCTCTGCGCCCATATCGAGGCATACATAGATTTCCCTGATGAGGAGATTGAGCCAGCGTCAATGGAGAGCATCCGGAACGAGCTTCACAGTATTATCGATGCCCTCATGCTCCTCTCAAAGAGTTTTGAAGAAGGCCGTTTCTTCAGGGAGGGGCTCAAGGTCGTCATAGTGGGAAGGCCCAATGTGGGAAAGTCTTCACTCCTGAATGCCCTTCTCAACCGTGACAGGGCAATCGTAACCGAAATCCCCGGCACCACGAGAGATGTCCTTGAGGAGTATCTCAATATTTCTGGTCTTCCTGTAAGGATAATGGACACTGCAGGGATCAGGGAGACCCATGAAATGGCAGAAAAGGAGGGAGTTATAAGAAGCCTCAGGGCAATTGGTGATGCAGATTTGGTAATAGGCATCATCGACGGAACAAATGCCTTGCATGAAGAAGACTTCGTGGTTCTCGGTAAGATCAAAGAGAAAAAAAGCATTGTCGCACTCAACAAGTCTGACCTGCCCGCTGCTGAAGATGGTCTTGAAAAGAGCCTTGCTCCATACTCCGAGACCATATTGAGGATTTCTGCAAAGACGGGTGCAGGACTTGACCTCCTCAAGGAAGCGATCATCGATGTGGGCATTGGACATCCTATCAAGGCAAGCGGGGAGCGAAACCCTATTGGTCAATTGGAGGGAAGCGATGGGGTCATCGTCACCAACCTCAGGCACAAGGTTGCCATTGACAATGCCTTCAATGCGCTTAATAATGCCTCTGCTGCCATTCAATCATCTCTGCCTCTGGAAATCGTTGCCATGGAGATGCGTGATGGTCTTGACAGGGTGGGAGAGGTCGTCGGTGCGGTCACCACAGAAGATATCCTGAACAGGATATTCAGCGAATTCTGTATCGGGAAATAAGTATTCCCTGGTCAGGGCCCGTGGACGAGTTCAATGACTGCAACCTCAGGCGGTGACAAAAAGCGGATGGGAGGTCCCCACGTGCCCGCACCCCTGCTCACATACAAAAACGCGCTATCCGTGAGATTCAGCTTTCCGGAATTGACCGGATAATAGAGCCATGTGATGATGCTGAAGGGGAATATCTGCCCCTTATGAATGTGCCCTGAGAGCTGAAGATCAAAAAGCCCTTTTGCATCTTTGTCCACAATGGGTCTGTGTTTCAAGAAGAGCGTGAACTTCTCCTGAGGGAGCCCTGAGAGCAAAATCTTCTCTGAAATATCTTTTGCGAGTCCGTATCTCTTTCCTGAGGGATCATCAACTCCCGCAATATTAAGGATTCCCTGAACCGTAATCCCTTCTCCTCTCAGAAGAGTGAAGCCTGCATTTTCTGTAAAGCACTTTGCATTTTCAAAGCCAGCAAAGAACTCATGGTTCCCGGTTACCGCAAATTTCCCGTACCTCGGCTTGAACTCCTTGAGCAGGTCCTCGAGTCCATTGAGTCTGCATACTTGCCCGTCCACAAGGTCGCCGGTAGAAACCAGGATATCAGGATTTTCTGCCTTCACCTGCCGGAGTATCCTCTTCAACCTCTCTTCTCTCACGATCAGACCGAGATGCACATCAGAGATCTGGACAATTTTCAGCCTCCCTGTCTCCTGAGGAATCTTGGGGCTTTTGAGCATCCATCTCTCGGTGCGAATGTCCCTCGCTTCAAAATAACCGTAGAGCGAAGTGAGTAGGGAGAGAACAAGGGGGAGAAAGAATGCGTATCTCGGGGAAAGGCTTAGGCCGGACAGGTCCCTGCTGAAAACCATCCTGCCTAAGTATACGAAAAGGCGATAGACATCAGCAGCAAGGGAATAGGAGAAAAAGAGAAAAAGCATCCCCATCCATGTATAGCCGATGTGTGCCGCGCCCCGTGCCGGGAATTCGAGCCCGGCCCTCTCCAATGCACGTACAATGAGGGGGGCCAATCCCATCACAAGCATGAAAAGGGCAAGGAAGATACCGGTTGCAGCACGAAACTCCAGGGCAGCCTTTGCCTTCATGAACGCGTAGAGATGCACGCCTCCATAAATGAGGAGAAAGGTGATCAGAAAGAGGGTCATGAAAAACTCCCTTTGATTATCCCAATCATGTTCTGTGGTTTTTCCCTAAAAGAATATTGCGCATGAGAAATTATACCAGATAGGGGAGCATGAGATGTGCTTTGCCCCTAAGAAATTGAGGATATCGCGACACCACTCCTCCATATGTTCTGATTAGAATCCATTCACCCCAAGAGGTCTTTAAAGTAACAGCTTCAATTTGAAATACGCAGGGCGAGCTCCTTCCTCCTACCGACAAATCAATGAGGCTTGTTAAGAGTTCCTTTATGCGAGCCTTACTGGCAAATGGCTCCACCTGAAATGACACTTAAAACAAAGCTCTGCTGGCCTTGCTCTCAGCAGCACGGGATATCCGCCTGCGTCATGAGGATCATGGCATGTGGCGCAGGTAATCTTACCCCCCTTGCTCAAAGGAAGTTCCACAACTTTCATGGAAGGCACAATATCGACCTTATGTTCGTTCGGGCTCCTTCTGTCAGGATGACACTCGGCACATAATTCAGATAAGGGTGCTTTGAGTTGCTGCTGAACTGTCTTATCAGAAGTGATATGGCAATAACTGCATTCATGCTTCTGTGCGGAAAAGACATTTGTTGTCCCTAAAATAGCCGTCATGAGAACAGGAAGCGCCCTTTTCAATCCGCACCTCATCCTGTGATCTCTGACGCTCATCCCTCTACTTCCTGAATATGGCATGGCATCTGACACACGCATCGAGGAGTTTATGTGTCTGCTTCTGGACAACCCTCATCTTTTTTTTATTCGCCGCCTTCAAAAGGACCTCGAGTTCATGATGGAATTTATTATCCAACCGGACAAACTCTTTGAAGCGCTTCTGGTTCCTGGGGAGTGTGATCCTGACCCTGTGCTCAACCGCGTGTTCGACCTGCTCCCTTATCTTGTTCACTTCATCAAAGGCCGGCCCGATCCTTCCCGGTTCGTTCAGGACTATGGCATCGATTGTAGTCTTGAAAGCACTGTCGAGGGCGATCATCTCCCTTTGAACGAGATTCCCTGATTCCTGATTTTCCTCAGCAGTCCCGATGCTCACAAAAGAGACA
>Ga0316605_10002718_pt1 | contig 10015 bp, 5 predicted proteins | sample OWC_soil_day20_n_FD_207666 | JGI IMG/M metagenome (GOLD analysis project Ga0316605, IMG submission 207666) | Wetland soil microbial communities from Old Woman Creek delta, Ohio, United States - OWC_soil_day20_noCT | ecosystem: Environmental > Terrestrial > Soil > Wetlands | place: USA: Ohio... | reverse complement strand
GCGCTTGAAATGCACGGCCAGATTGGTGTTGAGCACAGTCGTCCGCACGTACATGGGTTTGGGCGATGCAAGCAGCCCGGCGCCGAGCATACGGCTTTCGATTTCGACGACGTGGAACCCCGGCTTTTCGAGCGGAATGCCGATTACCTCGAATTCGGCGCTGCCGCCGGGTTTGGGGATAGAACGGCGGGAGATGCCCGACTTGTTCTTCAAATATGAAAGTTCGCGGGCGTAGTAGGGGTCTTCATAATCCTCGACACCGGTTTCCTTCTTGAGTTTGACCTTTTTGGTTTGCTGCTCGAATTTGGCCAGTTCGCGCATGGTGGCGATGACTTTGGCGTCGTCGGTCAGGCGCTGGCTATTGACTTGCTGGCTGGCGACAGCCACTGGCGCTTCGATCTGGCGTAAGGTAACGGGCAGAACGCCGCCTTCCTTTTGTTCGACAATACCGAAACTGCCGGGAAATTTGGCCAGCGGCGGCAAATTGCCGGTGCGCATTTTGAGCGGGAAATTGCTGGCATTTTGTAGCGCCCGGCCGGTTTCATCCTTGATGCCGGCGGGTAGTTCGATGCGCAGTTCGGCATTCTGCGGCAGCGGTTTCTTGAAACGGATTTCGGAGAGGGTGCTTTCCTTTTCCTCCTCGCGGCCGCGCGGGCTGGGGGAGCGCGCACCTTCCGGCGTGATCAGCTTGATACTCATTCCCAGTTTGGCGTCGATGGCGGTGGAAAATTCCAGGCGCAGGTCGGAAAGCGGCGAGCAGGGCGCATTGGCGCGTTCGCGTTCACAACTGACGGTGGCGCGGAAAGGGGCGCGCACCTTGTACTGGAAAAGGGAGTCGCGGCTCGATTTAATGCCGTTGCTGGTGGCGACGTCCTTGCCCCAGACGAGCCGCATTTTGGCGCCGGACGGCAGGCTTTCGTTGCAGGTCAGTGCCAGGATGGTCGGGTCGTCCTTGCGACTCTGCGAGGCCAGCATTTCCTTGCGCGTGCTGTCCGGCAGCAGGCGGATGGGGATGCGATTGCCGACGCCATCGGCTTCGCACCAGACATTTTTTTCGATGCTGGCGCGATTGAGCGGACTGTTGGTCGTGATGAGAAAACCCTGATCTTCCTCAATCGTGCTGCCAGCGCTGGGGCTGATCGAACGTGGCCAGGGGCCGGCGGCGAAAAACTGATAAAGGGCTTGGGTGACAGCTTCGCCATTGGCGGCTTTCAGATTCGGCTTGATCTGGAATTCGCAGCGCTCTCCCGGTTGCAGGGCGCGATCAAGCTGGTAGCTCCAGGTGCGGGCATCACCCCAGCGTCCCTTGCCTCCGACCTTGCCGCAAACGACGTTGAAAGGTGCTGCCGCATCGGGCTTGCCGAGCGGGACCATGTCGGTATTGAACACTGCCGTAGCACGGGTTTGCTGATCGATCTGGCCTTGCGGGGTGAATTGGCGAACGTTGGCGGCCAGGGTCAGGGCGGGGAGAAGAAGTGCAGCGAATGGCAGTAAACGGCGAAGCGGTGACATGGTTTTTTCCCCTGAAAAGTGCTTTGCTGAAAGCATAGCAGGGCAAGGGGGCAGGGGGAAGGGTGAGTCCGTATTAACGGCGATAAAGCAGTTTTACCGCAAAGACGCAAAGGTCGCAAAGAAACAACGGGTTGCAAGATTATATTGGCGCATCAAGTCGATGATCCGATCCAATCAGGCATTTCCTTTGCGGCTCTTGGTGTCCTCTGCGCCTTTGCGGTGAGTTTAGTCTTGCTCTTCCGGTTTGAGGTCGGGCGCTTCACGCGGGATGTCGATAACGATGAGCAGGCCTTCGCCAAGTTTGCTTTCGGCCTTGATGTGGCCGCCCAGCAAATCTTCGACGATATTGCGCACAATGTGCAGACCAAGGCCGGAGCCGCCTTTGCCGAGCTTGGTGGTAAAGAAGGGGTCGAAAATGCGGCGCAGATCGTTGGCGGGGACGCCGCAGCCATCGTCGCGCACGATCAGGCGCAGTTGATCCTTGCCCAGTGCTTCGGCGCGGATCAGCACGGTGCCTTGTTCGCGGTTCTCAAAGCCGTGCAGGAGCGCGTTGTTCACCAGATTGATGATGATCTGTTCAAGTGGTCCGGGGAAACTGTTCAGGGTCAGGCTGGGGTCGATTTCCGTCTGCAGGGCAAAGGGTCTCTTTTTCAGGGCGGGCTGCATGGTCGTCAAAATTTCGTCGACGATCTGCTTGAGGCTGAATTGACGGCGCTGCGTGCTGGTCTGGTCGACGGCGACGCTCTTGAAATTGTGGATCAGTTCGGTGGCGCGTTCCAGGTTGCGCTCCAGAATCGCCAGACCGGAGACGGAATCCTTCAGGTAATTTTCCAGCGCCGAGCGTTTCAGGCCGGTTTCGAACATTTTGTGCATGGCGGCGGTCTGTTCGGTCAGGGTGGTGGATACGACCAGGCTGTTTCCGATTGGCGTGCTCAGTTCGTGGGCGACACCGGCGACCAGGGCGCCGAGAGCGGCCAGTTTTTCGGAATGCATCAGGCTGGCCTGCGCCTGTTGCAGTTCGCGGGTGCGTTCCTCGATGCGGAGTTCCAGGGTAACGTTGAAGTCGTGCAGCGCCGCCTCGAATTCGCGCTGCTGGGTGATGTCGGCGTAGGCGACAAGAAGCAGGCGGTGTTTGCCGACCGAAACGGTGCGACCCGATATGGAACAGAGTACTTCCTTGCCGTCATAGCGTTTCATCCAGGCCTCGAAGCCACGGACTTCCTCCTGCTGCTCGACCAGGGCGTTGAAGCGGGTGCGGTCGGCTTCGTCCTGCCAGAGGCCAAAATCCTCGGTGCTTTTACCGATAACGTCGTTTTCCGGGAAGAGGAAGGTGGAAAACCACACCTGATTGAGTTGCAGGACACTAAAGCCGTGTTTGCCGCAGTGGAATACGGCCAGCGCTGCCGGCGAGGACTGGAAGAGGGCAAAGAAGCGCTGCTCGCTTTCGCGCAGGGCTTCTTCCGTGCGGCGCAAACCCTCCTCGACCATTTTCAGGCGGCTGATGTCAGTATTGATGGACAGGATGACCTTTTCGCCATTGAGCTCGATAATCCGACTCGAATAGACGAAGTAAATTTTTTGTCCTCGTTTGTCGCGGGCTTCGGCTTCTTCGTTATCGATTTTGCCAGTGGCGAGCAGGCGTTTGGTGTGCTTGCGCACTTTACCGTCATCGAGGTAGACGTAGCCCGCATTTTTGACGCTCTTGCCTTCTATTTCCTCGCTCTTGGCGCCGAACATCTCTTCATGCGCATGGTTGACCGAAATGTAGGTGAAATCGGCCAGGCGGATGAGGGCGATGGGTATGGGTGCGGCTTCGAAAATGGTCTTCAGGCGCGCTTCCGAGGCGGCAAGCTCGCGTTGAATGTTTTTCTCGGCACTGATGTCACGGGTAATGGCAATGTAGTAGGAAACATCGTCGATGATGAACGTGCCGGTCGATGCCGTGACGTCAAGCAAATGGCCGCCCTTGGTATGCAGAACGAATGGGAAATTCTGCACCACGCCTTCGGCGATCATGCGTTCGACCAACGGTTTGCGCGCTTCCGGGTCAGCCCAGATATTGAGCTCATACATGGTCTTGCCAATGGCTTCTTCGCGTTTGTAGCCGGATATGGTTTCAAAGCCGTGGTTGGCTTCGATGATTGTGCCATCATTGAGGCGAACAATAACCATGGAATCCGGGCTGGCCTCGAACACCCGTTTGAAGCGCTCCTCCATGGCATGCGCCGTCACTTCGGTTTTCAGTATCTGGGTGATGTCGCGGACGATGGCCTGCACATAATACTTGCCGTCCATCTCGAAACGGGAAAGATGTACTTCGCAGTCGAATACGTTGCCGTCGAAAGTGCTGTGCCGCCAGACAATGTGTTGCGGCTCGCCTTTCAGGGAGCGGTCAATGTATTCCTGGCCAGCAGCTTTTGAGGGACGGCCGTCGGGCTGGAATTCAGGGGACAACTCGAGTGGTCCGGTGGCCAGTAGTTGCTGACGTGAGCCATGGAACAGCTTTTCGGTATAGGGATTGACGTCAATGTAACGGTTGCCATCGAGCATGCAGATGGCGTCTTCGGAGCCTTCAAACAGGCTGCGGACGATGCGCTCGGCAGACTCCTCGGCCTTGAGCGCATTGCCGAGTCGTTCGGCCATATGGTCAAAGGAACGTGAAAGCTGGCCGAGTTCATCCTTTCTTTTCGAATTGATGCGGGCGCTGAGGTCGCCCTGCTCGAGTTTCTTCTGGCCTTCGGCAAGTTTTGCGATCGGGAGCAGCAGGGTGCGGTTGAAGATGGCCAGCGCCGAGAGCGAGGCCAATCCCAGGAAAATGAGTATCCAGAAGCCGGTACGCCTGATTTTATGGACGCTGGCGTAGGTTTCGCTTTCCGGGTAAGCGAGTATGAGATGCCAGCCGGTCAGCTCAACACCAGCGTGAAAAATTTGCCAAGTGTCGTCATCCGAGTGCACATGAACTGCGAATTGTGTTTGCTTACCGGGTTTGATGATTTTGGCGAGTTTTGCTGTGATGGGGGCGTTTTTTTCGTCGGGTGTCTGGTTGGGTGAGATGCTTTCACCCGCCGCACCAACCACGACCTTGCGTTGGTCGTCGGCCAGGATGGCATAGGCGCCTCCCGCTTTGCGCATGGTGGCAAAAGATTGCTGAATACGAAGAGTGTTGATGGAGGCGGCCAAGGCGCCAATGACCTTGCCTTCTGCGCTGATGACAGGTTGCAGCAAAAGGACGGCCGGACGGTTGGTGAACCGGCAAATCAGGGGTGAACTGACGGCAGATTTGCCCTGGCTCAGTTTCTCGCGATGCGGGCTGATGTCGAGGTCGAAGACAGTGCCGTCTGCGGCCAGCGCATGGCCATCAAGATCGGCGAAAAAAATCATGTCCACATCGGGCAGGTGACGTTGCCACTCGGACAAGTCGTGCCGCATACCCGCTGGTTTGCCAGCGACGACAGTTTTTTCCTTGCTCATGGCTACGAGCGATTGCCGATAGGTTGAGAACAGGGTGTTGATGCTTTCAACCTGCGATTCTGTTGTGGCGTAGGCTCTCTTTGCCAGGTCTTCGCGTAATTCCTTTTCCAGACTGCTGCCGATGAACAGCAGCAACAGGGTTGCGCCGACCAGGATGGGCAGATTGATAAAGAGGAACAGTCGGGTGAAAAGACGCATGATCGTTTGGGGTTTTTAAGTGCGCTCAGGATAATCCTTGCGACGGCGCTTGACTACCCGTTATTGCAGGCTTTTCCTATCCAAACAGGGAAGCGACACGGCGCACGATGTGTGCATGCAGGGCAGGGTCGAGGCAGTCATAAGTCTCGGGCTGCAGCGTATTGGTGAGCCAGGTGATCTGGCGCTTGGCCAGTTGCCGCGTGGCGAAGATGCCACGGTCGCACAGCTCGGCGCGCGCAAATAATCCGGTGTCGGCTTCCCAGGCTTGCCGGTAGCCGACCGAACGCATCGAGGGCAAGTCAGCGTGCAGGCGATATTTTTCTTTGAGCTGGCGCAACTCGTCTTCGAGACCGGCGGTGAGCATGGCTTCGAAACGTTGGGCGATGCGTTGGTGCAGCACGCTGCGTTCAGAGGGGAGCAGGCCGATTTTGAGGAATTTGTATGGCGGCGGGTTGGCGCGCTGTTCGGCCAGCAGTTCGGTCATGGTGCGTCCGGTCGAGCGGCAGATTTCGAGCGCGCGTTGCAGGCGCTGGCTATCGTTGGGCTTCAAGCGGGCGGCGCTGGCCGGGTCAAGTTTGGCCAGCTCGGCGTGCATGGCCGGCCAGCCACGCTCGTTGGCCTCAAGATCGATGGCGGTGCGCACTTCACGGTCGGCTTGCGGCAAGTCGGCCAGACCTTCCAATAAGGCCTTGAAATAGAGCATGGTGCCGCCGACCAGTAGTGGAATTCGCCCGGCGGCACTGATTTCGGCCATGGCGGCGAGCGCATCGGTGCAGAAACGAGCGGCGGAGTAGCTTTCTTCCGGACTGATCAGGTCGATCAGGCGGTGCGGAAAATGCTCCAACGTGGCGCGATCCGGTTTGGCCGTGCCGATGTTCATGTCGCGAAATACCTGCGCCGAATCGACGCTGATGATGTCCACCGGAAAGCGTTCAGCCAGTTCCAGCGCCACAGCAGTTTTGCCGCTGGCAGTCGGACCCATGAGCAGGATGGCGGGGGGCAAAGAAATACGGTCCCCTATTTCTTGCTGCGTTGAAAGGTTTTCTTCCACTCATTTTCCACGCATAAAAAGTTTGTCGAGGTCAGCCAGGCTGATGGCCGTCCAGGTCGGTCGGCCGTGGTTACATTGGCCGGCACGTTCGGTGGCTTCCATCTGGCGCAACAGGGCGTTCATTTCCGGCTGGCTCAGGCTGCGATTGGCGCGCACGGCACCGTGACAGGCCATGCTGGCGAGCAGAGCATTGCGTTCTTCCGTTAACAACTGGCTTAGACCATGTTCACGCAATTCGGCAATGAGTGTTTTAGCCAGTGCCACCGGGTCGCCACCCGCCAACAGGGCAGGAACGGTACGCACGGCAAGCTGACCGGGACCGACGGCGGCGAGTTCGAAACCGAAATCGGTAAGTTTTCCGGCATGTTCTTCGATAGTGGCCATATCGAGCGCTTCGGCCGAAAATACGGCCGGGATGAGCAGCGCCTGCGTTGCAATCTGGTGGGCGTCGAAAGCGTTTTTGAGCTTTTCGTAAACGATGCGCTCATGGGCGGCGTGCATGTCGACCAGCACCAGACCTTCGGTATTCTGCGCCAGGATGTAGATGCCGTGCAGTTGCGCCAGCGCATAGCCGAGCGGGTGTTCGGTCTCTTCTGCAGGTGATGGCGTTTGGGCGGTGGCCGCGAAGGTGAAATAAGACTGGGTAGCGGGTTCGGCAATGCCAGAAATAAGGGACAGACCACGGTTTTGAGATTCGTAAAACCGTGGTCTGTCCCTTATTTCTCCTGTTTCCTTGGCGGCAGGGGAGAGTGTGGTCAGTGTCCTCTGCACGGCGTGAAAAACAAATTGATGCACAGCGTTGGAATCTCGAAAGCGCACCTCCGTCTTGGCCGGGTGAACATTGACGTCAACGCGCGTCGGGTCGATGTCGAGAAAAAGGCAGACACTGGCCTGCCGGCTCCCGTGCAGGACATCCTGATAGGCTTGGCGCAGGGCGTGCGACAGCACTTTGTCACGCACGAAGCGATTGTTTACGAAGAGATATTGGCCTTCGTGATGATCACCGGCGTGCGTCGGGTCGATGATGAAACCGGAAAGCTGCAATTCCCCGGCGCTGGCGTCGAGGACGCGGGCGTGGGAGATAAACTCTTCGCCCAGAATGTTGGTAATGCGGTGGCGCTGGTCGGCTACGGCCAGTTGCAGCAGGTTGCGGCCATTGTGAGTGAGGCTGAAAGCGACGTCCGGGCGGGTGAGCGCCAGGCGTTTGCAGGCGTCGGCGCAGTGGGCAAATTCGGTGCTTTCCGATTTCAGAAATTTGCGCCGCGCTGGCGTGTTGAAGTAGAGATCGCGCATCTCAATCACCGTGCCGGCCATCAGCGCCGCCGGTTCGGGCTGGGCGCTATTTTCGCCCTTCAGCTTCCAGGCATGGCTGGCGCCACGGGCGCGGCTGGTTAGCGTTAGACGGGCGACCGAGGCCACAGAAGCCAGCGCTTCGCCGCGAAAACCCAAGGTGCTGACGCCTTCGAGATCGTCGAGCGAAGAGATTTTGGAAGTGGCATGGCGGGTGAGTGCCAGCGCCAGTTCATCGCGCTCGATGCCACAGCCGTCGTCGGCGACGCGGATCAGTTTGACGCCGCCTTCCTCCAGATGCACCGAAATAGCTGTGCTGCCGGCATCCAGGCTGTTTTCAAGCAGTTCCTTCAACACCGAAGCGGGGCGCTCGACGACCTCGCCGGCGGCAATCTGGCTGATCAGGAGGTCGGGCAGGCGTTGAATTGTGGGCATGAGGCGATTATACCTTGCGGTAGAATGCTGCCTTTCATCGCCGGAATTTCTCATGGAATTGCTGACCCAGTTTTTCGACATCATTCTTCATCTTGATGTGCATTTAACCTTGTTGGTGCAGCAGTATGGTTTGTGGATTTATGCCATTCTTTTTGCGATCGTTTTTGCCGAGACCGGCTTTGTGGTGACGCCTTTTCTGCCCGGCGATTCGATGCTTTTTGTGGCCGGGGCGTTGGCGGCGCTCGGGCAGGGCGGCATGGATATTTTCACCCTGATTCTTGTGCTGTTTATTGCGGCGACGACCGGCAATATGCTCAATTACCAGATCGGCCGCTTTATTGGCCCCAAAGTCTTTCACTGGGAGAGTTCGCGCTTTTTCAATAAGGCCGCGCTGGAAAAAACGCACGCATTTTATGAAAAACACGGTGGCAAGACCCTGGTGATTTCACGCTTCATGCCCATTTTCCGCACTTTTGCGCCTTTTGTCGCCGGCGTCGGCGCCATGACCTACACGCGCTTTTCCTTTTTCAACTTTGTCGGCGCTATTTCCTGGGTGGCCTCGCTTTGTCTGGCGGGCTATTTTTTCGGCAACCTGCCCTGGGTCAAGCAGAATCTGAGTCTGGTGATTCTTGCCATCATCATCGTTTCGATGATTCCGCTGGTGCTTGGTTATTTCCGTAATAAGAAGTGAAAAAACTGCTTATCCTGATTTCGGGGCAAGGCAGCAATCTGGAAGCCCTGATGGCGGCGCGTCAGGCTGGCGATTTGCCGGTCGACATCGTTGCCGTGATCAGCAACCGGCCGCAAGCGGCCGGGCTGGAGAAAGCAGCGGCGGCAGGGATTGAAACCCGCGTCGTCAAGCACACGGATTATCCCGAGCGCGAACAATTCGATGCAGCCCTGGCTGCGGCTATCGACGCTTATGCTCCGGATGTGATTGCGCTGGCTGGCTTCATGCGCATTCTGACCGATGGCTTTGTCCGCCGTTACGAAGGCCGGATGATCAATATTCACCCTTCCTTGCTACCCTCTTTTCCGGGTCTCAATACCCATCAGAGAGCGCTGGATGAGGGGGTGCGCATCCACGGTTGTACGGTGCATTTTGTCACTCCACAACTCGATCATGGCCCGATCATCGTGCAGGCCGCCGTGCAGGTGCGTGATGATGACGATGCGCAAACGCTGGCAGTACGCGTTCTGCAGGCCGAGCACCGTATTTACCCGCTGGCGGTGCGCTGGCTGGCCGAAGGTCGCCTGCATCGGGAAGGTCAACGGGTAAAGATCAATGTGCCGATCCGCGAAGCGGCGCCATTGATTGTGCCGGTGTCAGGTTAGGACTATGTCCCGCGCTCTCGCCGTTGCCTTTGCTGGTTCTGTATTCATCCATGCGGCAGCATTGCTTTTCCTCGGCGCTGATCAGGCGCAGCCACCCGCCCGCCCGCCCCTGCTGGCCAAGCTGGTGCTGCCGCCAAAGGTGGAAGCAGCGCCACCTGCGCCGGCAGCCTCGGAGCTGGTTGCGCCTCCGGTACCGGCCTTGTCGCCTGCTGCGCAGACGCCTTCGACCCGGCTGCCGCCAGTTGCGAAGGCATCAATGCCAGCACCGTCGCCGCTACCAGTGCCAGTTGAACCCCCGGTGCCGGCACCACAAGTCGAAAAACCGGCCAAACCGCAAACGGGCAAGGCGGTGTTGCCGATTGCGGCGCGCGGCGCTATTCGTTATCTGGTGATCCGGGGTACGCAGGGCATGATCGTTGGTCGCGCCGAGCACGAATGGGAGTTTGGCGAAGGTAATTATATTTTGCGGGCAGTGACCGAAACCATAGGCTTGGCGGCGCTGGTCAAGCCTGTCCGGATGGAAATCGAGAGTCGTGGCCGTCTGACGCCGGAAGGTTTGCGCCCGCAACGTTTTTTGACCCGGCGCAACGGGGTACCGACGGATGACACGGCTGAATTCGACTGGGAAAAACGCGAGGTCGCACTTTCGCGCGGCAGCACCCGGCAGGGCGTCGAAGCAGGGGCGCAGGATCTACTTTCATTCCATTATCAACTGGCCTATCT
>Ga0316605_10002717_pt1 | contig 10016 bp, 10 predicted proteins | sample OWC_soil_day20_n_FD_207666 | JGI IMG/M metagenome (GOLD analysis project Ga0316605, IMG submission 207666) | Wetland soil microbial communities from Old Woman Creek delta, Ohio, United States - OWC_soil_day20_noCT | ecosystem: Environmental > Terrestrial > Soil > Wetlands | place: USA: Ohio... | reverse complement strand
CGACCCAGTGATTGGTCATTGCGCCGCGTCCGAACGACTCTGCCAGAGCCGGTACAGTTGGGCTGTGTCAGATACGGGCCTGATGTTCGATGTAAACCAGACCCAACCCCCTTAAGAATTTTTGGTACGTGAAGCATTCTTCCAGGTCCATCGCGGCGGAACCTACGGAGGCAATGCCATCCGTACGGTTGACGACTTCGCCCTTTGCGTTTGTTTTTTTGAAGCTGGCATCGCGGCTCTTCTTCACATTTTCCGCAATCTTCTCAAACGCCCATTCCCACTCGACTTCCTTCCACTCCGTAGCGAAAGGCGCGCGGTAAAGCGGTTTGCCCAGACGATTTTCATTGACGGCCATCTGATAGATCGAGCCGCCCTTGCTGCACAGAGAACCCTTATTAATGGGGCTATCCGGATCACCCTCCGTGTTGATGACTATTCCGTCGCGAGCGGATACAATAATGCTGCATCCTACGGAACAATAGGGACAAATCGTCGTGGTTTCTTTTGCGTACTTGATTTTCAGGTCTTTGGCGTGGGCCGATGCCGGCTTCAGGCTGATGCCTAATCCGCTCACAGCCGCGACAGCGCCAGAAATCTTCAAGAAACCTCTTCTGCTGACGTTCATGAATTCCTTCTCCTTTCTCAGAATTTCAAAATATTCTTTTCATGCTCCGCAACTAAAACCTGCATTTGTTTCCATTTAGCCATCATTTTCAGGGAAAAGCTCTCTGGAAAAAACCAAGACAAAGGAGCATGACATTTTCTAGAAAATAACGCTTAATGACCTCTTAATGCGCGTTGCTTTATATATTCAATGCCAGTTGTTGTCAATGTAAAATTATGAGTATTTTCGGAGTGTTATGTCATTTATGACATAACACTCCGAAGCTGATTCTTATGCTGTTTATTTATGATTAATATCGGGTAAATTTAGATTATCATCCTGCCATGATTCAATGCCTGCGTGAGTGGTTTCTGAGACAGTGACTGACCTTCCAGAAAGTCAGATACAGACAACACTCGTATGTGCCTCCTTCTTGATCACATCCTTTTACGACATACCACCCATTGTGTTATAATTAATAAAAAACACTATATGTTGATTTATTCCTTGATTATTCTTTTACTATATGCTAGTCAAGAAACACGAACCGGTTGTCTGACGAACCACCAAAAGGTGGTTGCTAATAATCACTAAGGATCATCAGCAACGGAACGGGACCGTCACCGATGGCAAAACTTTTCCGGCGTGATCTGAAGGAAAACGAATAATACTGATCGCATCTCGAAGGCCATTTGTAACGGTTGCAGGGGTCAACTAAAATTAAAACCTTTCAGAAGGGCGGATCGTAAATGATCCGCCTTTTTTTCGCGCAATGTGTTGTACCCTTTCATCTTTATGTATCCGGCTTTTTACGATTATGGATTGAATATCAAATTAACAAAACGAAGATAGGGCCGCAGAGCGGGTGTACCGCCGCCTTCTGAAACAATTTGCATAACCCGCGCCGTATCTTTAACAACGGCTCCGCCCAGATGCGTAATGCGCGTATCGTGAAAAATCTCCGGCATAAGCGGAGTGGATGGCCCCATCATAGCGACCAGGCGTGGCGAACCAAGCAGGTTTATCATTTCCTCAAATGTATTATTCAAAAGCGTGGTGGCGGTAATGATCGCTACATCACATTCTTCGAGTGCCTTTTGCCTGTCGCCAGGTGAAAGGATTTCCAGACGTTCAGGGTTTTTCTCAATCACAGTCAAAATCGCGCCCGTAGCACGGATGCGTTCAACCAGCGGCGAAAAAAGGCCTACCATTGCAACTTTTTCACCCTGCTGAAGATTAAAATACGTGGTGGCTTCCCGGTCCTCGCCCTGATCAAAGGACGCTTCAATCAATGCATTGGCCACAGCCAGGCCAATGGCGCGCTGAAGACTGTTTGGGCCGTCAACGAGACAGCCCAGGATATCCTCCGCGTTCGCCCCTGCATAAGTCCCGGATTGTTTCAAAACAGTGCAGCCCTGGGACTTCCTGTCTGGCACCAAAGCGGCGATCCCCGCGGCGTTGTTATCCAGTTTGACGGCCACATAACTTAATCCCACACGCAAATCAGCAATCCGCCGGTCTTTCGCGGCCTGCGCAAGCTTTTCATAAAGTCGATTTAAGATTGTACCCGACTTGAACATGATTTTTTTACGATTTCCCCGTCATCAGTTAATCACGTGGATCTTTGTGAAGGGGCTATCCCCCTGACAGCTCAGGCACTTATCGCCGTCTCTGGCCGGATAGGCCTCACCGCAGACAGGGCAGACACTTACCGGCCCCATTTTCTTACGGCGAACTTTTTCGGGCTCTACCTGTACGTGCTGGATACCGAACAGGTCATGTCCCGCTTCCCTGATTTGAGCAAAAAGCAATTCCGGATCCTGTTCGCTCTTTTTCTTCTTTTTGAGATACCAGTCACGGATTGCCGGCCAGGCATCAAGCTTTTTTGTGTCCAGATAAACGCGCACACCGGCCCCGGCGTATTTTTCATACAATGTTACGGCAAATTTGCCGAAAGGAACAACACTCAGCCATCCGTTTCCGATGGTGCAGGGCGTCAAAATCTGGACAGCGTCGGGGAGACAAACCGGCGTCTCGCAGACAGCGTCAAAAAATTCCCCATCGGGCAGATGCTTCATCGCCAGATCAACCATGAAGCCACCTATGAGCAGTCCCGGTGCCAGCGCACCATGAAACGATTTAACCAGATGGAGATACTCTTCATAGGAATAGGTACAGATGTTCATAAATTTTAACCCCATATTTTATCTCGATGCGTTTTCGTAAATGTTATCATTAATACACCAATGACAGACGCGGCTCCCGTGCTCCCCTGGATACTGCCTGCGACCCCGGTTCACGCGTAATCGTACGCTGCAGCCAGCCATCATCGTTTTTCCCGTCGACAACCGGCAGAATCTCATCGGCCAGAAACAGGGCCTCATTAATATCATGCGTCACATAAATCACCGGACACAACAGTTTCCCTTTCAAATTTTTGAGTTCTTCCCGCAGACCCCGGCGCGTGATCACATCCAGCGCGGAAAACGGTTCATCAAGCAGCAGCAGTCGCGGATGGCGGGCCAGCGCCTGGCAAATGGCGCAACGCTGACGCTCGCCGCCGGAAACCATGTGCGGCCTGCGTTTCTTCAAATGACCAATCTTGAACAATTCAAAGAGCGCGTCGACCTCTTTTTTATCAACCGCCGCAAACGCGGCATTGTCGTAAAGATTGAGGTTCGGGAAAAGCGTGTAATCTTGAAACACATACCCCAGGCGGCGCTTCTGCGGCGGGACATGTATGTATTGTCCGGCGTCAAACCAGACCTCATCACCAAAAATTATTCTGCCGTCATCAGGTTTCTCAAGCCCCGCCAGCATCCGGATGACCGTTGTTTTTCCGCCACCGGAAGGACCGATCATCACCATCATGCGTCCCGTCGGGCAGGTAAACGACAGTTCCAAATCAAAATACTTCAATCTCTTCTTGAGCGTAGCGGAAAGGGTCATATGCTGGAATCCTCGTTCAATCTGTTCACCAGCAGCAAAAAAGCATAACTGATTGGGATAAAACTCAGAGCAAGAAAACCCGCGGCGGAATAGTCCATCATTTCCACCGCCTCATAAATGGCAATCGACGCCACTTTGGTCTGGCCCGGAATGCTCCCGCCAACCATCAGCAATACGCCGAACGCGCCGATCGAGTGCAGAAAAACCAGGACGGCGGATGCGGCGATGCCGCTCACTGAGTTGGGAATAATCACCCGCAGAAAAGCCGCCCGCTTTGACAAGCCGAGAATATACGCCGCATCCAGAAGACGCCGGTCGATTTTGACAAAGGCGGATTTCATCGGCTGGACGGCAAAAGGTATCGAGTAAATAACGGACGCAATCGTAATGCCCAAAAACGTAAACAACAGCGATTCGCCTGTCAAAGACTCCCAGATGCCACCGACCCAGCCCCTTGGCCCCATGAGCAAGATCAGATAAAAACCGATAACCGTCGGCGGCAGTGCCATCGGCAGATAGATCAAAGCTTCCACAAACGATTTCCCCGGAAAATGTTTGTATGCCAGAAGATAAGCAATCGGCGCGGCAATTACCATCAGAACAACCGTAGTAACCAGAGCCAATTTTATTGTGACATAGAGCGCAAGATAATCCATTTAACGATAACCATGTTTCTTTTTAACTAGCGCAGTCGGATCAGACATCATGTAGTGCATAAAAAGTTCAGCGCCAATCTTATTTTTCGTTCTTTTCAAAATACAACCTGCCTGCACAATCGCTGGAGCTTCGGGAATATAATAGAAACATCCGACCTTTCCATGAGGGCTGGACGTGGCCGAAAGCGCACAGAAACCGGCGTCCACCGCCCGTGTGCTCGCGTATTGAAAAGCCTGGGCAATGTCCTGGCCGTTAATCAGTTTGCTTTGCAATTCCTCCCACAACCCGGCATTTTGCAGTGCCGCTTTAGCCGAAGCACCGTAAGGCGCAGTTAGAGGATTGGCGATGGCGATCTTTTTGATCTTGTCGTTTTTTAAAGCGTCCTTCCAGGTTGAAGCTTTGCAGAAATCTTCATTGGCCGACCAGAGAATTGTCTGCCCTCGCGCATAAATGAAGGTCCCCTCCGTGAACCCCTCTTTTTGTAGCAGCTCCGGCCGTTGTTCATCGGCGGATAAAAACACATCATACGGAGCGCCGTTTTTAATCTGACTGTAGAGATTGCCGGTCGATGAAAATGTTCCTTCTACTTTTACACCCGTTTTCTTTTCGAAGTCCGCCGCAATTTCCTTGAATGCTGAAATAAAGTTTGCCGCCACGGCAACGGAAATTCTCTCCTGTGCAGCGGCGGAAAAGGGATTCATCAATGTTATCAAAATGAAAGCAAGGACAAGTCGCTTATTTTTCATTGTAATTTCCTTGAAGATGTTTTCTGTGTTATAAATAACATATAATCTTACAAAAAACATCCCGCTATTGCAGCGGGATGTTTTACCCCTATGTAAGCCTGTCAATCCGTACAGCGCATGCTTTATACTCTGCTGTCTGCGTCACCGGATCATAGACCGGATTGGTCAGCCAGTTGGCGCAGGCTTCGCGGAAGTGAAAAGCCATCCAGACCAGGCCCTGTGGAACCTGACGCGTCACACGGGCCTTGACTTTTACCTCACCGCGGCGCGACTTTACAGCAATTACTTCTCCGTCGGAAATTCCGTACGCCTGCGCATCGGCGGGTGAAATGTCTGCCGTTTCTTCGCCGAGCAGGTCATTGATCCCTTGCGAACGCCCCGTTTGCGTTCTTGTATGGTAATGGTATAAACGTCTTCCTGTAGAAAGCACCATCGGATATTCTTTGTCGGGAACTTCAGCAGGAGGCGTCCAGTCAATGGCTTTGAGCACACCCAAACCGCAGGTGAATTTTCCGTCCTTATGCAGAGTCGGGGTACCCGGATGGTCTTTACTGGGAGCCGGCCACTGGATGCCGTCATTTTCCAGCCGGGCATATTGGATGCCGGCCAGGGACGGCGCCAGAACGGAAACTTCATTGTCCCATATTTCCTGAGCACTGTTTGATGCCCACTCGTGCCCCATCCTTTTAGCAATCTCCTTGAAGATCCACCAGTTGGGTTTAGCATCACCCGGCGGCACACTGGCCGTGCGTACACGGTTAACGCGCCGTTCAGAACTGCTGAATGTGCCGTCATTTTCACTCCAGGCCGCGGCAGGCAGGATCACATGGGCAAAGCGAGTCGTTTCCGTCGGGAAGATATCCTGACAGACCAGGAACTCCGCCGATTGCAGTTCATGTTCAACATGATGAATGTCCGGCTCGGTGTTGGCCAGATTCTCACCAAAGACATAAAAGGCTTTGACCTTTCCGGTGGTCAGATTTTTCATCATCGTGGGCATCATCATGCCGGGTTTTTCCGGAAGACTTTTCACATTCCAGGCTTTCATGAATTTCTCCCGCGCCTGCGCGTTATCCACACGCTGGTAGCCGGGGAAAACATTGGGTAGCGCACCCATGTCGCAGGCGCCCTGAACGTTGTTCTGGCCTCTGAGCGGATTAACGCCGCCGCATTCAAACCCGACATTGCCCAGGAGCATCTGGAGATTGGCGCAGCTCATCACGTTATTCACACCGCATGTATGCTCCGTTATCCCCAGGGTGTACATCAGCATCGCCGGCTTCACGGAAGCCAGACGGCGCGCAACATCCCGGATTGTTTCCGCGGAGACACCGCTGATTTCGGCTGCCCGTTCAGGCGGATACTCCATGACTTTCTTCTTAAGATCTTCAAAACCGACCGTACAGGACTCCACATATTTTTGATCATAAAGATTTTCAGTGATGAGCACATTCATAACGCCGTTGATAAAGGCAACATCTGAACCAACCTTGATCGGAACATGAAGCTGCGCGAAATCCACCATATCCGTCCGGCGAGGATCGACAACAATGAGTTGTGCGCCACCCAGCACAGCATCTTTTACAAATGTTGAGGCCACCGGATGCGCCTCACTCATATTCGTACCAACCATCAAAATCATCTTGGCCTTTATAAAATCACCAAAAGAATTTGTCATTGCACCTGAACCAAATGAAGTCGCGAGACCCGCGACCGTTGGAGCGTGTCAGGTACGCGCGCAGTGATCGATGTTGTTGGTCCCGATCGCTGCGCGGAAAAGCTTCTGCATTTGATACGAATCTTCGTTGATGCTGCGGGCGCAGCTGACGCCGGCAATGGCGTCCGGTCCGTCTTTCTTGATAATCTCCTTGAATTTTGAGGCAACCAGATCAAGCGCCTCATCCCAGGACGCCTCGCGAAACTCGCCATCCTTCTTGCGAATCAACGGCGTTTTGAGCCTGTCTTCGGAGTAAATGAAGTCATAGGCAAAACGACCCTTCACACACAGCCGGCCTTTGTTCGGTTCGGCATCTTCAACAGCCGTTACCTTGACAATTTTGCCGTCTTTGACATGCAACCACTGTTGGCATCCGACACCGCAATAGGGACACGTTGTGCGGATTTTCTTGACCTCCCAGGGACGTCCAAGGCCTTTGGCCTTCTTTTCCGTTAAAGCGCCAACCGGACAGACTTCCACGCATTGGCCGCAGAAAACGCACTCACTTTCATGATAGGGCAGGTCGCCACCGGTGACGATCTTGCTTTCCGCACCGCGATAGCCTTGCGAAATGGCCCGGTTTACAACCAGTTCATTACAGGCCTGAACGCAGCGACCGCAAAGAATACAGCGTCCAAAATCACGAACAATGAAAGGGTTTTCATCTTCCGTCGGATAAATATCACTGATTTCTTTTTCCGGAAATTGCAGTTTGGTAATTTTATAAAAATAGGCCAGATCCTGCAGACGACAGTTGCCGTTTGCTTCGCACATCAAACAGTTGTGCCGACCGGAAGCCAGCATAAATTCAACGATCATTTTCCGGGAACGATGAACCAATTCCGTTTCGGTAAAGACCTCCATCCCTGCTGTCACCGGCGTCGAACAGGAAGCCATGAGTGATCGGGCCCCTTTGACTTCAACACAGCATACGCGGCACGCGCCGGTGGGCGCCGCACCTTTCAGATAACATAATGTGGGAATCTCAATACCGCCGTTTCGCGCCGCATCCAGAATCATTTGACCTGGTTTAAAGGGCGTCTCTTTTCCGTTTAAAAAAAATGTGTCGCTCATGCTTGCTTCTCCTGTAAATCTTCAATGACATTAATGACATATGTCAAATATGACATATTTAACAAATGCTTTCATACAAAACTATTTCCATCCTGTCAACGCGCAAAACAGCCTGAACAAAATATCAGCTATAAGATATTTAAAATACTCATTTTTCCCAATCATCATTTCAAAACATTCCACGCGCAGGTAACCATCGGTTCATAGCCTTTTTCCTGCATAATCATGTCCAGATGAACCAGGCTGATCGCGGATATATCCATGTCCCGTGCATGAAGGCGGCCCGCACGGTAAAGTGTCACGAGATATTTGTTACACTGGCCGCAAACAAAAGCGGACTCCTGTGTTTTGTTTTCGTTGTAAAAATAATCCATCTCCTGCTGGGCTTCTTTTTCACAGTAAGGACAGACCACGCGTGTGAAGCGCCAATCCCGGCCGCACGAACTGCAATGCAGAAACCTTTTGCCGCCTTCTTCCTCAATCAGGGCGATCGACGGGAACTCTCCGCAGACCGGGCAATATCCTTTTTCCCAGGTAAATCCCCCAAGCGCTTTTGTGGCTTCTCTGGCCCTATGCTCCAGGAGTACACGCGCTGTAAGGCTCAATAAAAAAGATGCATTGGAAGGAGATACTTTCAGATCATCCCCCCAATGCTCCGCTGTTTTATTTTCCCCGCCCGATTTCTCTTCAAAGTATTCTGCAAGACGCAGTTTGCCTTTTTGAATCAATTCGGACAAACGATCCATCTCTACAGAAAGTTTCGGCATGCCTTCTTTCACCGCCGATGTCATGGATAATGCAATTTCATTTAATGGATCATCCGGCGAAAACAAGCTCATCTGCTGAATCAGGGAAACACCCGCACGAAGTTTTTCCTTATCGATGGATGAATAATCCATCTTTGGGATCAAGATGGAAGCAGACAGTAGTCTCTGCCTCGTGAGAATCGGCCCGAAAGCTTTCAGAAGATTGCTGCTGTGAGGATTTTGTTCAATAGCACGGTCGATAATTTGATCCATGAGGGATGTTTCCGGATTATTTGACATTATTTTATAATTTCCTCAATCATTGTATTCAGCAGAAAGCGGCGCACACCGTCTGGATGCACGCCGCTTTTGCCAACATTAATGTTTCTGTAACCAAAACATTCAATTACGCGTGATGTCCGTGGGAGTCGGATTTCTTTTCTTCACCCCAGGTCACCAGTTTGCCTTCATGCTCCATCTCCCTGAGCCAGCCCGGATGCTGCTTCTTCAATACAGCCTTGTCCATCCAGCCCGTAATCATCGCGTCGACCGTACCGGGGTTTCCAATCGTCCCCAGGTACAGATGAATGAAGAAAAACGCGAAGATCGCCACAAAGCCCAACGCATGCAACGGGTACATCCAACGAACCAGGTCCACCGGCAAATGCGTTGGAAACCACATGACCAAACCCGTGATGATCATCATGATGCCCGCGGCCACAACCGTCAGAAAGAACAGTTTCTGTCCCGGATTGTATTTCCCAGTCTCCGGAACCTTATCCACATGCCACAGGTACCCACCAGCTACCTTGATCCACTCCAGATCCTCAGGAAACACAAATACCCCCGCTTCCCTCCACCACATCCGGATCACTAAAACCAGGGATGCGGCAAACACCAGACCCGTAAAGTTGTGAACCAGTTTCAGGTTCTTCAATCCGCCAAACAAATATCCAATAAAGTTAAACGTCTGGAACATCATCCCCAGACCTGTAAGACACAATAAAAGACAGGAAATGGCCAGCATCCAGTGCAATATACGCTCATAGCTGTCTGTCACTTGTACGTATCCTTTTTTCATGGCTATTTCCCTCCTTCCGTATTCGCGGTATCCTGCCCGCCATTCTGATCATCCGGCACCTTCGGCCCGTGAATCATGTAATGGAAAAACGCTCCACCAAGAACACCACCCGCACCCAGAAGGCTCAGGGGCTTCAACAAGCCCTTCCAGAGGGTAACGGACCATGGCACACTCGGATCTTTGTGGAGTTCCGAATAAACTTCCGGTTTTTCCTTCAGCACGTACATGAAGTGCGTGCCGCCGACATATTTATCACCGTATGTGGCAGCGTCTCCGCCGAGTTTTTCCACGCGCTTGGCTGCAGTCTTGAGCATCTTATCCTTCAGTCCCCAGGACAGGGCGCCTGTGGGACATGCTTTCACGCAGGCCGGATCCATACCATTGGTGATTCGGCTTTCGCACATGTCGCATTTATAGACCTTGTCCGTCTTTGCATCCCAGC
>Ga0316605_10002716_pt1 | contig 10018 bp, 9 predicted proteins | sample OWC_soil_day20_n_FD_207666 | JGI IMG/M metagenome (GOLD analysis project Ga0316605, IMG submission 207666) | Wetland soil microbial communities from Old Woman Creek delta, Ohio, United States - OWC_soil_day20_noCT | ecosystem: Environmental > Terrestrial > Soil > Wetlands | place: USA: Ohio... | reverse complement strand
GTCCTGATGTTTGGCTCGTTATCCGGCGCAATAAACGCTCAGACAGCCCAGGAAGATGCAGGTTTATCAAAGATCCTGAACTACAAGCTTCCTGTTACACGAAACGGCATCACCATCACAAAAGTGGCAGCGCCATTCTGGCAAAGCGAATATCCCGGACCCGTAATTGATGTCAGTTCAAAGAAATCCGGCAGGACGATCGTACAGGCTTATCAATCCCTCAGAAAACTGGATGCACCCGTTGCCTGTACCGTTAAAAATGGGATATATCACCCCTGGTCAAAGACACAAAATTCAGTCATTAATTATTACACCATTACTTCAGTTGAGGATTACAGGGCGCGGAAGACTGTTAAACTCGAACAATATTCAATTAGCGAAGGCGACAGCATCACAAACGTGGTCTATGCTTCAGAGGGCTTGTGTATTGGCAATCTGAAGGACAGGCAGATCGAGTTCAGGTGTGGTGATGTTGATGAGAATCCGCAGGAATTTCAACGACTTGGTGAAGCAGACAAAGCTTCACGCCTTGAGCAATGGCTGTATTTAAAATGCGAAGAAGGACATGATGCTTTTATTCAGGACCTCGAATTATTAAAGACAAAAGGAGTCAAACAAGGCGTTATCGTCAAATACGGGGAAGTAGGCCCTCATAGAACAAAGAGGGCAGGGGGGAATTGAGCAGTATAGTTGCCGCAGATTTTTGACACGGGCCTCACGATGGAGTTGAAGAAACCTTCGGGCCTCAAGACGCTTCAGAAATAACAAATAATCATCTTTATCTATAGAGATTTTCCGGCGGTCAATACCCCTGCATATCACATGATGCAGGGCTCCGGTTGTATCGCTGAGGTATTGCCTTGGCATGTATATCTCTAAACATTCTATTTAAAACATATCAATTGATATGTTGAAGTACGTCCCCAATAGCTCCATACTTATAATATTTCAAGCATAAAAAAAAATTGCCAAACACTTAACTTTTAGTATAATAAAAAAGATTAGGTTAACACATTCTTACTATTCCGGAGGCTCAATTATTCACAATGACAATCAATCAGAAAGGGGTTAAGTTATGAAAAAAACAAATGTGTTACTGGCAATGATTTTGTTAATGGTTATTATGGGGTGTAGCCAGAAAGATAATGCACCCTTCTGGATGCCATCACCATCCATCACAAGCGCTAACAATACGACATTTACCGAAGGGACAGCCGGAAGCTTTACCTTCACAGCAACCGGCGGCTGGCCGAGTATCACATGGACTCTTACTGGAACGTTACCATCAGGTGTGACCTTCAATGCTGCGACCGGAGTCCTGAGCGGCACACCGGAACTCGGGAGTAGCGGTACCTATCCGCTGACCGTTACTGCACGTAATGGATTTTCCTCTGTGACGCAGAATTTTACCCTCACTGTAGCTCCGGGACAAACCTTTGGCGTAGTCGCTTTGAGCAATGTTAACTCGATCGGCATTCTGGATGGAAAAACCCAATCACTGACTTCCGTTAAGCTCACTGATGCATTGGGAAGCGTCGGCGGAGGCTTATTTGATGTTGTCATCTCGCCTGACGGTAAAACCACTGTGATATCCAACTTCGGTGACAGCAAGGTGTACTTCATCGACACAAGCGATCCTACCGCGCCCGCGGTAAAAGGATACCTCACGCTCGGCTTCTTTGCGGAGGACATGGCCATGACACCCGATGGAAAATACCTTCTGGTGACCGACGGCGGATTTTCCTCCAAAATCGCTGTCGTCGATGTTGCGAGCCGTACCTTGGTTGAGGAATTTGAAGCTGTGGAAAACACCACCGATCCTCTTAATCCCTGGACACCTCAATTCCAGTCCGTGGCAGTGGCTTCGGATGGAAAGACCGTCCTCACGGCGGATTATTGGAATATAAAGATAAACGTCCTTACCATAAGCGATACGGGGCATTTGACCTATGTGAATTCCATTGACGTCTCTAATCCAGTATGGGATGCAGTCTCCGCTACATACGTCAAAACACTCCGCCCTATAAACGTTGACATCTCGCCTGATGGAAAGACTGCCATTGTAGCGTCCATTGCCGGTGGCTGGAAAGACGCTGCTGAAACAATAAAGGCTGATCTGATCTTCCCGGTGCTGAACATCACGGGGCCCGGTCAGGTTACACTTACCAACATGGTGAATGTGGGCTCGGCTTATGATGGTTCCCAGACCGTCGTCTTCAATCACGATGGCACCAAGGCTTATCTGATGGTTACCCAACAGTTGCCCGATCCTTATCCGGTCGATCCTGATTACCCTGGTCCCAAAAACGTGATCATCGTACTGAATGTTACTGCTGCTGGCATGGCCAGCAATGCCGGCACACCCATAGAGGTCGAAATCTATGGCAGAAGCCAGCTGTTTGGTGTGGATACGCTGGCCGTGGACAACTCGAGTAAATATCTCTATGTCTCCAATCCGACATTATCGGGTGCATCGTATTTCATTCAGGTAATTGACTTGACGACGAACACCGTGCTCAAGAAGATCGACTTTGGCTCTATCACTTACAACACTGCCTATAAGGGTGATCCTGATGCGGATCCTCCCGTTGGTCCGGATCCTCCTGTTTATGAAACAACAACCGAGATTATTCCTACTGGCATAAGCTTCTGGCACCCATAAGCTTATAATGATACTCAACCAGCGCTGTCCGCCCTTGACACCAAAAGTGTTCAAGAGCGGGCAGCGCCCTATTTGACTGTCGCTCCGGTAATTTGTTTTTCTTTGGCCTGCCCTGTTTGTGTTTCGTCAATTCATATTTTGAAGTACGTTCAGAACTTTACGCTGTCAGGGAACGGATTAGCGCAATGCCGTTGTCATAAAAAACTTTATCGTAAAAATCCTGTGAGAGGTCCATTTTCAGAAGATTTTCAATCTCCGCCTCCCGTGGCGTTATCAGATTGGGATAATCCGATCCGTATAAAATTCTTGATTTATATTTTTCAAGGTAATCCGGGCCAAGTTTATATCCCTCGTAGGGCGGCGGCAGGAAACAAAAGGCGGTGTCCAGGTACAATCCCGGATACCGGTCTAAAAGTCCCATGAAACCGGCATATTCATGCGCCCCCATATGGGCAACGGTGGCGGGAAGCCCAGGAAATTTATCGAGTAGTGTCATGAAAGGTTCAAGGCCGACATATTTATTCCCCACGGGTCCTGTTCCTGTGTGAAACAAAATGTGTTTATTTTTTTTGATGACCATTTCGTATAAGGGGAAGAGCCGCGCGTCGAACGGATAAAAGTTCTGCACAAGGAGCTGGAGTTTAAACCCGAGTATCTTTGGATTATTGAGAAGCCGTTCAGCCATTTCAAGTGCATTAGCATCGTCCGGGTGATACGCTGCAAAACAGTAAAGACCGTCGTATTCCTGAAGGATATTTATGTTCCACTGGTTCAGTGCCTCGGCGATACCGGCACGGTGGGCGTAGTTGGAATAAACAATTATGTCTACGCCTCCCTGCTTTAGACTTGCGATACACTCCTTATAATAATATCGATGAATTATGTTCCAGTTATAATTTTTAACAAAGGAATCCCAGATGGCGTCAAAAAGCTTATCCGGGAATAAATGTACATGGAAATCGATTATTTTTCTGGGAATCGTTACCATAATCAGCACTGCCTTGCGCATCTATTTAGTATGGATTTAATTTTTATATTACCATGCGTGTTCTGTCAATTAATTCAAATGGGCAGTACTCGGTATTGGTGGTGTGCTTCACTAAAAAATATGTAACCTATTTGGGCTAGCGCTCCGATAATTTGTTTTTCTTTGGTCTAACCCGCCCAACTTCCTCATTACAGAAAAGTATCAGCCCCGGAAACGGTGAACTAGTGCTCATTAGTTCCGGTCAAATCGTCTTTCTTATTCCCAGCATCACATAGAGCGGGCAGTGTCCTGATATCACGCTTGAAAGAAGCATGCCGGCAAGGACGGCGAGGACAAGACCCACAATGCCCGTAATCCAGCCCATAACATTGGCGGCGATAAAAAGAATGGCCACCACAAGCCTAACGATCCTGTCAATGGTACCCACATTTCGTTCCATTAATGGCATCCCCCTCGGTTCCCTATAATTATTACCTTGGCGAAAATACTTGTCATTCCCGCTTGTGCCCTTCAGGGTACGCAGGCGGGAATCCAGGAATATACTGGATGCCGGATAACCTGATAACCTGAAGGTCACGCGAGGTCACACGTCAAGTCCGACATGACGTTCTTTGACATATTTAGTTGCCGGAGTAATAATAAAATCAGTTTAATATTTCCTCAACATTTTCTGTAAATTGCCTGCCAAAAAAAAGAGGCGGTTCATTTATCGTTAATTTTGCCTATTTTGACTTTGATAGTCTGTTCCTTGCCATTCCGGAAAATTACAACATCGACCGTCTTTCCGATTGGTGTTGCAGCTACGAGAGGGGGGAGTGCACTCGCTTCATTGATATTTTTCCCGTCAATGGCAAGTATGATATCGCCAGGTTTAATGCCAGCCTGTTCTGCGGGCGAATTTTTCTGTGCTATTATAACAAATGCTCCCCTGACTTTATCCAAGTTGGAGGCTTCCGCCAAATCTTTAGTCATTGGCTGAAATTTAACACCGAGATATCCACCGGTCGTGCTGGTGGAAGCAGGGGCATTCCCAGGATTTGTCACAGGACTCTGCAACCCATCACAGTTTATAGTTTTAAACGGGTGGTCACTTTGAGTATAATACCCGGTGGAAACATAATTAACAAGTATCCCGTTTTTATCAAAACGTAATCTCACTTCATAAGGATACTCTTTATTTTCTGATTCTGATTCGGAATCGAAAAGTCCTCCGTAATGACGGTAAGTCGTGCTGGTTGTCGTTTTCTTATATTTATAAACCCATATTTCTCCATTATCAACAGTCACCCTATCTGTAGGCGTAGAAGCGATCATTATTAATTGATCTTTCGTTAATTTTCCAATACAGGAATCTAAACCACTTTTTATATTAGATAATATAATCTGATCATTATGGGCTGCACATCCTGAAAGGAACAAACCAGATAACAATACTACTGCGTACGTTAAAATTCTTTTTCTCATACTGCTGAACCTCCGATAACTTTTCATTTCATTCCACTGCTTTCATCTTGGATTATTAATTACCACTGATTGAATATACAAGGAAGATGTTTCTGCTGTCAACACAACAAAGACTGTCCTGAAATTCCTGTTCAGCCTCAAGAGCACCGGGCGAATCAGCCCGGGCGGTCCATGATTGATATCAGCGGCAGGTTAGCGCAAGGCCCCGGAGCTGTGCCTCTGTTTTAAGCAGTCCAACCATAATAATGTGGACTCTTCCACAGCTAAATCGTCACCCAGTCTTGTGACCTTCAGGTTACGGAGGCCGGAGTCCAGTTAAATAATTTTTGATTAATCCTAATTGACTGTAATAAACAAATCGTCGACCTCGACAAAATACCAGACTTCAATCGGCAATAAACATAATTTTTTCCTGACAACAAATATCCGGCTGAACCGTCCATCCCTCTATAAGCATCCCTCAACATATTGAGGTTCCACCAAATACTGAGGCAGAACGGATCACATTATGCCTTTCTAGCATCCTTCCATTTCAAGTTAACCTACTGTTATTCAAGAATTAATCAAACCTGCTGATTTCCCTTCGTCTGTTGGCAAGCAATTTGCGATTAGTGTCTTATGATCCTGTTCATCTCATTGCAAAGCGAGATCTGATAATGAGGTGCATGATCACAGCAGGTTTAATAACCGGTAGTGGGAATCGTCAATCAGAAAGGAGAATCATATGTTGTGGACAATCGCTGTTGTGCTGGTAGTTTTGTGGCTGTTGGGGCTGGTGAGCGGCTACACGCTGGGTAATTTCATTCACGTTCTGCTGGTCATCGCCGTCATTGTTGTGGTGATCCAATTTATTCAGGGACGAAGGGGATAGCAGCGGTTTTGATTCTTGCTGGAAACCATATGCCAACGTAGTTAAATATTTGAAGGAGGATTAAATGTCTATTTCAAGAACAACAGAAGTTAAATCATCTTCCAGCGTCAGTTTTGATGATGCGATGAAAAAGGGGCTTGCGCGAGCTCAAAAGACGCTTAAAAATGTCAGGGGCGCTTGGATCGAGGGCCATGAAGTCCTACTCGATCAAAAGGGGAAAATATCAGAATACCAGGTTCGGATGAAGATAACATTTATTCTTCAAGAGTAATTTGTCCTGAGCAAACCCACGGTTTTTGGCGGGAGTTACTCCAGGGCTTGACAGTTCCGCATCTCGTCCTATGACGAAACGGCATTGGGGATGTACCGGGCATGTACTTCAAAATACCAATTGGTATGTAACCCTTTTGGCATTTTGAAGTACATTATATATTTATATTTTTGTGCATACGCCGCGCATGAATTTATAATGTATACAGCTCGCGTATATCTGTTTGGGGATAAGAAAGCTTGCCGCCTTTATCGATTACCTGGTTGCGGTATTTTTTTACGGAAATGACTTCCAGGGTTTCAATATGCTGGATGCTTTTCAACGTTTTGGTTTTGCCGAGCAGTTTTTTATAGCTGTCATAGGATTCCGTGATGACTTCCACGATAAAGGAATTCGCCCCCTGAGTGTGCAGGACAGAATGCACGATGCGCATTTTTCGCAACAATTCGATCAGCTTGTCATCATGGTGGGGATTATCGATGAGCATAAAAAAATGAAAATGGTCCGACAGGTCCCTGTAATCCTTTAAATCGAAATCCGCTTTCTGTTTGAAAACTTCAATGACTTTTTGCGTCTGAATAGATGTAACGGCTGGAATCCCTGCGGAAAGCTTGAGCGCCTTGATCTGATTGATCCAATCGCTCAACTGTGTTTTATCGTCAAAATTGGAATCAACGATATAACTGTGGCGCCCCATGACGTGAAAAATGGAAATAACATGAGCATTCCCCTTCAGAAAATTTACCAGCACATTTTCGTCACCCCAGTTTTGCATGAAAACCAGCGCGTGCAGTACATTGTTCTTTGACATGACCCCTCCTGCTGTTTTGATCCGTTGTTAATCCCGCTCACGCGGGACGAGCGTTAATTCTCCGTAACTTGCTGCGATATTATAACATTCATTTCATACCTCGACAGCTTGCTGTGAGGTGGTTGATTGAATTGAAAAACAGAACAGATGCCACTTTCGGTAAGCAGTATATGAAATGTAGTTCTGAAGTGTCAAGAGGCATTTCACGGACTGTTTGAGCACCATGCAAAAAGAAACAACGAAGCTTAACGGGTCCGAGGCTATAGGGCGTTGGAAAACAACGTCAAAACACGTCCTGCTTTGGTTGTTGGTTGCATTTTCTTGGGCATTATTATCAATCTGCAATGATCGTTTGTACAATTTATAATCATCTTCGGAATACTTTACAAGCTTGAAATTATCATAACCAATCGTAATAATTATTATAACTGAAAGCAGGGCATCCTTTTACCACTTTTAAGTGTCAGAATATTTTACAATTTACGCGCAGCAAGCAGGCAAAAGGAAACGCCAGAACAGCAGTCTAAAAATATTTTAAAATTTGTAAATCCTTGCTTATCAAGGCATAGAACAGATCATGCTATTGTATCCATTATTTGAATTGGGTTAAGGAATGGTTTATGCTTGTAAAAATGACCACGCAAATTATTTATCATCGCACATAATAATATGGGGAGGAGAGGAAATGAAAAAATTCGTTCTATATTTTTTCATATTTTTGTTTTTCATCCTTACCGGTAATGTCCGGGCGGCACAAATTCCTGTGGAAGTTTTAAGCAGCAGTTATCATGCCGGGGGTGAGTATAACAGCATATCGCACTGGGTGTATGATGAAATAGAAGACTATGAATATCCAGTGTTTGAGAACAACAGTTATCATCTAACCGGAACAGCACCTCAAAGCGGCGGCGTTGCTCAAGGTGGAGGCATTCCTGTTTTAGACGATCATGAAAAAGCAAGGGCTCTAAGCAGCGCAAATCTGTTCAATGTATCGGCAGGTGCAGGGTCAGAGAGTCCTGATGCTTCTTCCGCCGCATTTGCTCAGATTGATGTAACATTTAAGCCATTAAACAATTTCAATACACTCAATTTAACTTATGAGCTTTGGGCGGATCGATGGTATTCGTTCAAGGGGTATCTTTATGACGAGACTGATCAGGTTTTAATATGGTACCAGCATTATTATGGACCGTATAATGGAGCCTCGACGTCAGACCCATTTTATAACGGCAAAGAAGCGTTATTATTTTTTGGAAATCTTGATTATGATAACGGCGTAGATACCATTAATTATGCGTTCAAGTCTGATCACCTGTACAGCGCTCATCTTTTTGCAAGTGTAAGTTCCAATGAAGATGACACATTCGTATCGTTTGGTTTACCGGATTTGATAACCGTTCCCGAAGCAGCTACCATGCTTTTTCTTGGGCTCGGTTTAATCGGATTGGCAGGGCTCAGAAGAAAGTATAATAAGTAAAAAAATATCAACATAAAAACGCAATAGATATGTTGCAGGCAAAAAGCAAAGTGTAAATACGAAGGGGGCGGCATCCTTCCGAATGCCGCCCCCTTCACCTACAGACTGACAGCCTACAGTCTAAAACCTGCGAAGCTTTTACTTTCTCAACTCCGCTGGTTTTTTGTAGCGTGTCGGATCAACCCATTTGGCCACTGCTTTTTCATTTTCCGGGCAGGACTCGTGCAAAAAGGCAACCTTGCCATCCTGCTGGAACTGGACAATCAGCTGATAATAGTAGCCGGGATACGTTTTATAGGGATTGTTCGGATCGACTCTCATCCGGGAATGATAGAAAGGCTTCACTTTCTTGGTTTCGTATTTCATCTTTCCTAACGAATAGACGGTTTCCACATCTTCCATCGCTTTGATCAATTTTTTAATGTCACCGATACCCTTAGCTCTTTCAATGGCTGCCTTGAAATGGTAAATGTCGGCATAGGCAATGTGCACATGAATCTGCATGGGGATCTTGCGCTCATGAGCTTTTTTCACCAGCGGAATCGTTTTACTCGTAAGCGGAATATCATCAAGATCCGTGAAGGAGCTAACGACACCGAGCGCTTTTCCGCCTGTCATCCTCCAGTAATCCGTGGTCTGGGCGACACCGCCGTAAAGGTTGACCTGAATGTCACGGGCTGCGGAATCCGACCACTGCTTGGCAAACGATTCCGTATCGGTAAACCAGGAGCTGATATAAAATATCAGGTCGGCATCGGCTTTCTTGATGTCCTGGAGAATCGGCAGATACATGGTGCCACGAGGCTTGACGGCCTTGCTGTAGACGATCTCCAGGCCGCAATCTTTAGCCATTTTTTCCCAGGTCGGCAAATTGATATAGCTGATTCCTTTGCGCCATTCAGTCGTCCAGGCCAGATCTTCCCAGAGAAAAGCGATCTTTTTGGCTTTCTGGTACTCAGGAATGGTCTTGCAGAAGAAGTACTTCTGCTGGGCGTAATGTGCCGGTTCCGGATCCCAGTCGCGGAAATTATGATCATACTTCGGCGCCTGATCAATGATACGGGCCGTCAGTTCTGCACCCATCGGTCCATTGAAAACCAGAATGTGCGGATACTGCTTCGCCATCTGTCCCGAAGCTTCCTGAACAGCGAGGCAGATCTCTGTCCGGCCTTCGACGGAAATGAATTTGGCCTTATCCTCCATAACCAGCTTGCGAAACGCCTCTACAGATAGTGACGTATCACCCTTGTTATCCATGACGACATACTTGACGGGCCTTCCCATAATGCCACCCGCGGCATTGATTTCTTCCACCGCCATTTTCTGGATGTCCATACACGGTTTGGTGCCGGGCGATGCCACCATACCAATGTAGCCGATGACAAACGGTTCGCCTTTCGGCTCGGCACTTGAGATGGTCGGTGCACTGATTGCAATAGCAAAAAGTAGCATCAACGCTGTAAAAATGACAATG
>Ga0316605_10002713_pt1 | contig 10023 bp, 5 predicted proteins | sample OWC_soil_day20_n_FD_207666 | JGI IMG/M metagenome (GOLD analysis project Ga0316605, IMG submission 207666) | Wetland soil microbial communities from Old Woman Creek delta, Ohio, United States - OWC_soil_day20_noCT | ecosystem: Environmental > Terrestrial > Soil > Wetlands | place: USA: Ohio... | reverse complement strand
CGATTACATGATGCCCGAGATGGATGGCATGCAGTTCATCCGAAAATTCCGCTTCATGCCCGGCCAGGAAAGGATTCCCGTTCTCATGGTCACCGCCAATGACCAGAAAGACATCCGCTACGAGGCGCTGGAGAACGGTGCCAGCGATTTTCTCAACAAGCCCATTGACCGTATCGAATTCTCGGCTCGCGTCCGCAACATGCTGCAACTGCGTTCCGCTCAAAAACAATTGGCCGACCGCGCCATGCACCTGATGGTCATGGTGGAAGAGCAAACCCAGGAAATACGGGGTCGCGAGCAGGAATTGATCTATCGTCTGTCGCGCGCCGCCGAATTCCGCGACCCCGACACCGGCGCCCACATCAAACGCATGGCACGTTACTCGCAATTAATTGCCGAGCGCCTCAACCTCGACAAAGGCTTCCAGAAACTGGTGTTGGAAGCCGCGCCCTTGCACGATGTTGGCAAAATCGGCATTCAGGACTACATCCTCCTCAAACCGGGCAAACTCACCGACGAAGAATTCGAAATCATGAAAAGCCACAGCAGCCTGGGCTATGAGCTCCTGAAAGACAGCGCTTCGGAAGTGCTGATGGCAGGCGCCGAAATCGCCCTGCACCACCACGAAAAATTCGATGGTTCAGGCTATCCGGGTCATCTCTCCGGCGAAAGCATCCCCATTCTTGGCCGCATCGTTGCTGTTGCCGATGTCTTCGACGCCCTCACCTCGGTGCGCCCCTATAAAAGTGCCTGGAGCATGGAGGATGCCCGCCAGAATCTTGAGGACGGCAGTGGCAAACATTTCGACCCACTATGCGTTGACGCCTTCCTGTCGGGCTGGGATGAAGTTTTCAATATCCGCCGCCAGTTTGAGGATTAGGAGAGAAAAATCATGTCAAATTCGTTGATTCTCGACAAGGCTGCGGTTCTGGAAAGCCTGGGTGACGACCAGGAACTTTTTGTCGAAATGGCTCGCATGTTTATCGAAGAATCAGCCGTCTACAGTCATAACCTGATGGCTGCCCTGGCCAGCGGCAAACCGGAAGCCGTTCGCGGCGAGGCCCACACCCTCAAGAGTTTGCTGGCAGCCTTTGCCGACAATGAGGGTCACAGCCTGGCCGCAACAATCGAGATTCAGGCCAAAAACGGCCAGATCGATACTGAAAAAATCGGCCTGCTTGAAGCACGGATAAAACTCATGGCAGAGGTTTTGCGCCAAGAACTGGAATAAGGCCAGCCTCGTAGCCCAATCTCAGCAAGACGCGCTATCCCAGCCTCAAGACTGATTTTCCTGATCCTTCTCGGCGCCGGAATCCTGTTTCATCTGACGCAACAACTGTGTAGCCATGAACATCATGAAAATCACGACCGTAACGATCACTCCCCACAGGATGTACTTCTTCCAATCCGTAGCCTTTGACGGAGAGGCCGCCACCACCGGGCCAGCCGAAACCTGTTGAATCGACGCGACGGCTGTTGGTTCGACAGGCTTCAGGCTGGCATTGGCAATTTGCAAACCGGAACTACCGAAACCCGGAATCAGGGTTGAGGCTGATAAAGCACTATCGTTGGCTCTGTCATTGCCGACACAAAGCGTATAGGGGGAATTGCCGCTGGCCAGGAAAAGGACTTGCGCCGGTTCCAGTGCATAGGAAAGCGACAAACGATCCGGTTGTGTCGTCCGCGAATCGATACGGACAACAAAATCCTGAATGCGACCGCCACCGAGCGTAATTTCGTTCAGGCTCCATTCCCGCCCCTTGTCGAGAATGCGATAAACCACACCACTGCCGATCTGGTGCAGCATCGGCCGAGGCTGGCGGCCACCGCTAGTGGTGGGCTGGATGACGGCAAGCGGCATCAAGATATTGCCTGCCGGCAATTCAATGCGCAGACGCGCCACCGGCAAGGGTTGCGGCAAATGGAAACGATATTCGCCAGTCCCTGCCACATCCATCCGCATCGCCACAAACTGCGGTGACCAGATAATGGGCGCACTCTCAAAGCTGGTCGTTCTCTGCTCGATTTCAGCCAGAGTCAGTAGCGGTGCCTTATCGGGCTCCCGCCACATCAAGCGCATATAGCGATCCTGAAAGCCGTTCAACTCGATACGGCGATTCTCAATCTGCTCGCCGCCATACTGCAGCCGCGCCAATTGCACGCTGCTACGCAGGGGTCGCCAGTTTCTCAGATCATTGCTGGTTTCGATATCGATCAACTGGAAATTGCTGCCCGCGCTCCAATCCAGTTCAAGCAAATAAACATGGCTGCGATCAACCACCTGGCTAACATCCAGAATATAGCCACGCACGGCTGGTGGAGGAACAGGGGAAGGATTCGCTGCAGGCGAATTCCGCACTTCGCGTTTGTGCACTTCAACCAGGGTGCCATCGCTGTTCTGACGAACGCTGACATTGAGCGAAGAATCGTTCACCGTCACCACCGCCGCATTGTCCGTTGTCGTACTTTCCTTTTCCGCCATCAACGGGAACCAGCGCAATTTCACCCGGCGCGTGCTTTCTTGCGAACTGGCGCTCGCCACCAGACGGGCATAGGGAACGATCTGGCCCGCGCTGTTGAAAATGCGCAAATCCTCCAGTTCGCCGCGTGCCGATTGCTGATACACCTCAACCGGCACTGTCAGCCGATAATAGGGTGCTGTCGTATCGGTCACCACCTGCATGCGATAAGAGAACTCTTCCGGTTTTTGCTGCGCAAAGGCAGCCGGTATCGCCAGCAAGGCACTCAGAACAAAGGCGGAAACAAGGCGCATGACAAACTCCGGTTCAGGACTGATCGTCATCTTGCCGCTTCGGCGGCAAAGGTGCGAAATATCCGACAATCAATAGCAGCAGTCCGACTCCGATGAAGGAAATGATGCGCTCCAGGCTATCGCGGTTGGACAAATCGATGAAGAACAGCTTGGCCACAACAATTCCCACCAACACAACACCGATAATCCAGACTGAGCGCCTTCCCTTGCGATTGCCGACAATCATCAGGATCAGCGCATAAAGCCCCCAGGCGATGGACAAGGCGGATTGTGCCACCGGCATCGTAAAGCCTTGCGAATCGAACGGACAATGACCGAAATGATGCACGCCACGCAGCACGGTAAAGGTGTAGATCAGGAACAGGCCAGCGAACAGGAGCCATTTCAAGGGGGCATGCAGCCATTGCCAGGAAATGGCCGCCTCATCCTCGCCGGCCAGCCGCTTGCGCCAGAACCAGGTGGAGAACAATACCAATCCCAGCGCCAGTTCGAGCGGATTGATCAGCGGCAGATAACCCAATGGCGCAGGATTGCCGCTGGATTTGAAATTCGCCAGAAACATCCAGCCCAACAGAATGACGACCACCGGCAAGGTTGCCGTAAAGCGATACAACAGCGGGAAAAGCCCGAACGGCCACAGTGTGGGTAGATTACGGCGCGCACTCCACAACAGCCACGCCGCCAGCGGCATCACCCAGCCCAGCCAGCGCCAGACACTGCCGACATCCCCCAGTTCGAGGAAGAGATGGCGCATTTCAAAGGCCGCCACCGCCAGCCAGATCCAGCAACTGACCAGATGCAAGCCTTTCTCGGCCGCTTCCGAAATCCGCCCGCGCAATATCCGCAACAGTCCCAAATGTGCCGCCAAAGACAGTCCAAAGGCGAACCAGCCGCTGGCGCTGAAAGGATGTCGGTCATGCAGGTAGTCGTAAATGACCGCCTGCACAGTGATCGGCAATACCACCAGACTCAGAATGGCCGGACGACGCCAGTCGTAACGGCAAACCAGCGGCAGCAAGAGCAGCGCCGTGGCCGACATGGCCGCCAGGAAGTAGTGATAGAGGTCCTGCGGCGTCGGACTGATGCGCGACAATTCGGCATACCAGCCAAAGCCCCACCAGAGTGCAAACCACAACAACGCCGGCAGCGACAGAACATCGCCATCGATACCCAGATCCTCGGCTTCTTCCGGCGTGGCTGTACGGGCGTAATTGTGCAGACGCCAGGCCACCGCCAAAGCCGCCAGAGCAAGCACGGCCGGTGTCCAGAAGCCGCTGTGGCCGAAGGCGCTGGCATCTCCGGCAAAAGCAATCGCCGATGTGACCAGATCCGGTATCGTCGTCCGGAAGAAGGCAAAACCGGCCACCACTTCGAGGGCAATGGCAAACCACAGAACCGGCTTCAGGCGCAATGTCATCGCGGCCCACATCAGCAGCAGGCCGCATATCGCCCAGACCGCCGTGGCTGTTGCCCACGGCAGCACGAAAAGCACTCCCAGCACAACAAAGGACAGACCGATCAGCATTACCCAGGAGAATCCGCGCGCCAATTCGGGGTTGCTGGAGGCGCGGGCTTCGCGCACGACAGCGAGGACACTGGCCATCATCGCCACGCCGATCAGCATCGCCATCACCAGACCCCTGATACCGGAACCGCCAAAAGCCAGCACGCCGCCCGTTCCCTCGGCTCCCTTCATATGGGCAAGGAAGAGCAGACCGGCCAGCAACTGAACCAGCAGAGCATTACCCATCCAGCCGCGCAGGCGGAAGCGCAAGCCGACAAAAGCCGTCACGGCGCCGGCTATCGCCCAGGCTGCCGTCATGTTGTCCATTTGCAGCGTGATCGGCGCAATCAGATAGAGTAGCCACAAACCCGGCGTCGACAGGGACATCTGCATACCAACCTGCTCACCCGCCTCCTTGCGGTAATGCAGCATCAACAGCATTTGCACCAGCAGCACCACACCCAGCAGCAGCGAGATTCCGGCATTGCCGGTAAAGACTGCTTCCTGACCCAATTTCAAGGTCGACACGAACATCACGATCGCCAAAAATTGGGCCAGCAGGATATTGGTGCGCCAGTAGGCAAAACGCCATTTCAATGCGACAAACAGCGCCAGGAAACCACCAACCGCCCAGGCCACTGTCGTGCCCTCACGCAGACAGAAGAGCGGCGCAATCAGCAACAACGACCACAAACCCAATGTCGCCAGGAAGGGCTGCAAGCCGCTGTATCTTTGTTGGTCTTCTTCGATGCCTCGTTGGAAATAGCGCAACATGAAGGTATCGGTCAGCAACACCAGACCCAGCAGCAAGGCATTGGGGGCTTCACCTGTCATCAGGGTTTCGTTGCCGCCAAATCTCAGCGTGGTCAGGAACAATGCCGCAGCAAAGAACTGTACCAGCAGACCATTGCTCACCCAGTAGGAAAGACGCCAGCGCAACGCAATGCCCACGGCCACCAGGCCGCATACTGCCCAGCCCGACACGGTGTAGGTTTTATCGAACAGCAATGGCGAGACAAGAAACAAGGACCACAATCCCAATGTGGCCAGCATGGGCTGCAGAGCACTGTATCTCTGCTCGTTCTCCTCGACATCGCGCTGGAATAAGCGCAGCAGGAAGGAATCGGCCAGAATTCCAAATCCCAGCAACAAGGCAAGTCTGTAATCTCCCGCCAGCAGCGTTCCTTGACCTGTTGCCAGGGTCGTCAGGAACAGCGCCAACGCGCCCAACTGAACCAACAGTGCATTGCTGACCCAGTAATTGAAACAGCAGCGCATGGCGATAATGACCGCCACCAGACCGGCGATGACCCAACTGGTCACCGTTCCGGGCGTATGGAACAGCAAAGGGGCAATCAGGAACAGCGACCACAGACCCAACGAAGTCAGCAGCGGCGGAAAGCCGCTGTATCTCATCCGGGCTTCCTCATCGTCACGCTGGAAGAAATGCATCATAAAGGTATCGGTCAGCAGCACCAGCCCCACCAACAAGGCGACTTTGTAATCGCCAGCCAGCAGCGTTTCCTTGCCGAAACCCAAGGTCGTGATCATCATGACCAGCGCCGCCAGTTGAACCAGCAATGCATGACCAATCCACCAGGAAAACCGCCAGCGCATGGCGACAATCAAAGCGATCAGGCCAGCCACCGTCCAGCCAGCCACCGTGCCTGATTGCAGGAACAGCATGGGTGGAATCAGAAACAATGACCACAAACCGACAAAAGCCAGTGCCGGAACAGAAGCGTCATCCCATAAATCATCTTCCGTCCGATAATACTTGAGCACGACCAGATCACAGAGCAGCGCCAAGCCCAACATCAGCGCTCCCATGACCGATCCGGAAAGCAGGGTTTCATGCCCGGCCGAAAGTTGGGTCAGGAAGGCATAGGTCGCGCCCGCTTGCAGCAGCAGAGCAAAGATGCGCGCCAAGGGTCGTTGCTGGCGATGGCCAATCCAGTAAATGCCGGCGCCCTCCACTGCCCAGGCAGCGGAGGTCCAATGCGCGTCAAGGCCGAGCGGAATTGCCAGCGTCGCGAAAATCATGCCGAGCGCCAAGAAGACTTCGACCAACAGGCGGCAACGCATGGGATTGCGGCCATACAAAAGGCGCGCCAACAGCAGATAGAAAGCCCCCAGCGCCAGAGAGCTGAACGCCGTTCCGTACTCGATATGCTTGACCAGCGCATGCTGCAGACCGAAACCGACCAAGGGCGTACCAAACAGCAAGGTGCCATCGACATAGCGTTGCGCCGTGTGCCCCTGTTGCTGCAGCCATTGTCGCCAGGCTGCGATATCGCGAGTCTCAGGCGTATTTTCGTCTTCCATCAGCTTGCGCCGCGCAAACAACAGGCCGATGACAACGAACATCAGGAAGAAGAGGATCAGGAAGGGCTGCATGCTGGCATAGTGCTGGGTGGCATTATAGGAGGACAGACCCCAGGCCAGACCAATTGAGAAAGTCCCGAAAAAGCCGATCAGGTTGAGTGGCCGCCAGGTTTTGAACCAGGCCGTCGCCATAATGCCGGCATTGAGCAGGGCAAAATAGGAAAACAAGGCCACATGATTGCCGCCACCTGTGGAGACCAGCACCGGCGCGGCAAAACCGCCGAGCGAGCCTGCCACTGCCATCGAGAGCGCATTCTGCGAAATCGCCAGGAAAGTCGCCAAAGCGGCCACCGCCACCAGTAAAGCGAAGGCAGGATACATCGGGATTAAGGGCTGGCCGTGCAATTTCAAGGCAGCGTAAACGGTCAGATACATGACCGCCACGGCGCCGCCTTGCATCAACAAACCAAAATCCGGTCGTTTGAGACGTAGCCGCCAGCCAAGAACCAGGGCGAGCAGCGCTGTCAGCGCCACGCCCAGATAGCGCACCCAGAGCGGGATAACGATGTAGGGTGAGGCGTAACGCAGCAAAAAGGTCAGGCCAAGGAAAACCAGCACCATGCCGATCCGCACCAGCGTATTGCCGCCGAAGAACCAGTTTTTGGCGGCAATAACAGCATTTTCGATCAGGCCCGGCTCTTGTGGCGCCATCGGACGCACCGGTGCTCTTGGCGGTTGCGACGGTAGCGGAGGTGTCTGTACGGTTGCTGACCGCATAGGTGGCGACTGGTGAGCAACACGCAGCGCCGGAGGCGGAATCACTGGCGGTGGAAGCGGAACTTCCGGGGTCTGCATTGCTGGCGCTGGTTCGGCTGCTTTTGGGGCAGACTCCGGAACCCGTACCGGCTCGGCAAAGTTCTGGTCGATGGCTGAACTGAATGGACGGCTGACTGGCTTACCGGCAGGCAAAACTTCGGGCTCGCTCAATGTTTTGCTTGGCAAAACTTGTTCAACAGGCGTTTCGACCGGCGGGGGCTTGGCAATTTCGGCAGATGCAGGCGCCACCACAATATCTTCCGGCGCAAACGTGATTTCGATCTTATCCGACTTGGGCAAGTGATCGGCCGCCAAGGCGGCCGCCGGCACTGTCGGCGCGAAATCATCGTCAATTGCAAACGTAAAGGGCTTAAACTTGGCTGGCGGCACCTTAGCCGCCTCCGCAGCAGGCTCCTGCACTGGCAGCGGCGACTCGACCACTAGTTCAACCGCCTTTTCAGCCATTTGCGACTCGGCAACTTCCTGCTGCAACCCGGAGGCTTGCGTCAAGACGGAATCCGGCGCGGATTCTTCGGCCAGTGCGGCCAATGCCTCGCGAACCTGAGCACTTTCTTCCTCCAAGGCTGCAGGAATCTGCAGACCTGCTGCAATAGCCTCATTCAGCTTCTTTTCCAGTGCCTCGATCTTCTTTGTCAGGTCAGCAAGATCCTGCGCCTTTTCCAGAGATGTGATGCGCCTGGACAAAGCCTCCAGATTATTGCGCACATTTTCCCTGCTCTCGGCGGTGAACCCCAAACCTGAAAGAATATTGCGAATCATCCCCGGCACGGCCTGGCGCAAGGACGCAATTTCCCGCGCGTAACCGGAACTGTTCGACAAAGCGATCAGCACCAGCACAAACAGGACGATCATGAAGATGATGGCAATAAAGGTCAGAAAGGCTTGCATAGAAACTTTCCTGTGCCGGGAAAAATGCTCCCGTCTGTCATCGAAAAAGCTGGAATATTCCCGGATCCAAAATCATTTTCACATCTGCGATTGATCACCACCGCCCCGCATCGCCATATCGACCACTTTACGCTGCAAGAGCGGGGCGAAAAGGGCAATGAAATCATATTCGTAGCTATGCAGATAGGCGCCACGACGCAAAGCCAGGCGGGTGGTATTGGATTCAAAAAGGTGGCTGGCATCGAGCGCTACCAGACCGGCATCGCGCTCCTTGTCGTAAGCCAGCGCCGAAATGATGCCCAGCCCCAAGCCCAAACCAACGTAGGTCTTGATCACGTCCGAATCCAAAGCAGTCAGGACAACATTCGGTTTAAGTTCCAATCGCTCAAAAGCGCGATTGATGCGCGAACGCCCAACAAACGAGGTGTCGTAGGTAATCAGCGGCCAGCGCGCCAGTTCGACAAGGCTGAGCGGCTGACAAGTCGTAACGGGATGGTGTTCAGGGGCGACAACACAATGATTCCACTGCCGCACCGGCAGCGTCACCAGTTGCTCGAACTGGTCGAGCGCCTCGGTGGCGATACCGATGTCCGCCTCACCCGCCACCACCCATTCGGCAATCTGGGTCGGGTTGCCTTGGCGAATTTCCAATTGCACCTTCTGGTGGTGAGCCAGAAAATCACGCACCACCAGCGGCAAGACATAACGCGCCTGAGTATGGGTAACCGCCAGAATAAGGCTGCCGGTATCGCCGGCAGCGTATTCCTGGCCGACCCGGCGCAAGTTTTCAGCCTCGCGCAACATGCGTTCGGCAATGTTCAACACAATGCGCCCCGGTTCGGTGATACCGGTAAAGCGCTTGCCACTGCGCTCGAAAATGACGATGCCAAGTTCATCCTCCAGCATCCGCACCTGCTTCGAAATGCCGGGCTGTGAAGTAAACAGGCTTTCCGCCGCCTCCGAAACATTGAGGCCGCGCCGCTCAATCTCGACGATGTAGCGCAGTTGCTGAAGCTTCACCGTTTATTGCCCGGTACTGCCGAAGCCACCCTCGCCGCGATGGCTGGTCTCAAAATCATCGACCACGTTGAAGCCCACCTGCAGCACCGGCACCACCACCAGTTGGGCAATGCGGTCAAGCGGATTGATGGTGAAGCTTTCCTTGCTGCGGTTCCACAGCGACACCATGATTTCGCCCTGATAATCGGAGTCGATCAGCCCGACCAGATTGCCCAGCACGATGCCGTATTTGTGGCCCAGACCGGAACGCGGCAGGATCATGGCCGCCAGGCCGGGATCGGAAAGATGAATGGCCATGCCGGTCGGAATCAGCATGGTGCCGCCCGGCGGCAGGTGTTCCGGTGCTTGCAGGCAGGCGCGCAGGTCGAGACCGGCCGAACCGGGCGTCGCATAATGCGGCGGCGTATCCTTCAAGCGGGTATCGAGAATTTTGACGTCAATGACATGCATGTCAGCAGCTCCTGGCAATGTGTTCGATCAACTGGCGCGCCAATGCGGACTTGGAGGCCGGCGCCAAGGGATGGACACCGTGGTCATCGAACAGAACAACACGATTGTCCTCGCCGCCGAAGCCTTCCTGGATCAGGTTGCCGACGATGAGGGGAATTTTTTTCTTCAGCCGATTCTTCTGGGCATATTCCTCGAGATTGCGACTCTCGGCAGCAATACCGACGCA
>Ga0316605_10002712_pt1 | contig 10024 bp, 11 predicted proteins | sample OWC_soil_day20_n_FD_207666 | JGI IMG/M metagenome (GOLD analysis project Ga0316605, IMG submission 207666) | Wetland soil microbial communities from Old Woman Creek delta, Ohio, United States - OWC_soil_day20_noCT | ecosystem: Environmental > Terrestrial > Soil > Wetlands | place: USA: Ohio... | reverse complement strand
GGCAAGGTCGTCGCCCTGCTCGCCCAGCCCGGCCAGAAGGTGGACAAGGGCACGCCGCTGCTCATCCTCGAAGCAATGAAGATGGAACACACCATCACCGCCCCCGCCGCCGGCACGGTCAAGGCCTTCTGCTACACCGCCGGCGAGCAGGTGGCCGATGGGGCAGCGCTGGTCGAATTCGAGGGAGACGCCTGATGCTGCCGACCAAGGTAAAAATCGTCGAAGTCGGCCCGCGCGACGGGCTGCAGAACGAAAAGCAGGTGGTCCCGACCGAGATCAAGATCGAACTGATCGAGCGCCTGGCCGAGGCCGGGCTGTCGGTGATCGAGGCAACCTCCTTCGTTTCGCCGAAATGGGTGCCGCAGATGGGTGACAACGCCGCCGTGCTGGCCGGCATCAAGCGTCGGCCGGGCGTCACCTACAGCGCCCTGACGCCCAACCTGCAGGGTTTCGACGGTGCGGTTCAAGCCAATGCCGACGAGGTGGCGATCTTCGCCGCCGCATCCGAAGCCTTTTCGCGCAAGAACATCAACTGTTCCATCGCCGAGAGCCTGAAGCGCTTCGAACCGGTGGTCGCCGCCGCTTCGGCGCTGGAAATCCCGGTACGCGGCTATGTTTCCTGCGTTGTCGGCTGCCCTTACGAAGGCGCGGTGGCACCGGAGAAGACCGCCGAAGTGGCGAAAATCCTCTTCGACATGGGCTGCTACGAGGTGTCGCTGGGCGACACCATCGGCGTCGGCAACCCGGCCTCGGTCGCCCGCATGATCGAGGCCTGCGCCCGTGTCGTGCCCATCGAAAAGCTGGCCGGCCACTACCACGACACCTACGGCATGGCCATCGCCAACATCCACGCTTCGTTGCAACTGGGCATGGCCGTCTTCGACGCCTCCATCGCCGGCCTGGGCGGCTGTCCGTACGCGAAAGGCGCCTCCGGCAACGTGGCGACCGAGGATGTGGTGTACCTGTTACACGGTCTGGGCATTGAAACCGGCATCGATCTGGCTAAACTGGCGGCTATCGGCGACTGGATTTCCGGCGCCATCAACCGCCCGAATGGCGCCAAGGCCGGCCGGGCCCTTTGTGCCCGAACCGAGTGAGCCTTCTCTCCGCCGTTGCCGATTTCCTCAAGCCCGCCCCGCCGCCTGACCCGACGCTGGTGCAGGCCTTGGCGCGAGTCGACCACCTGGTCAATCCGCTGCTCAAGACCATGCCCGGTTTCGAGCACAAACTGGCACCTGCCCTGCACTACGCCCTGGGCTATTGCGACGGTCTGGTTGCCGCGCTGCCCGGCCCGATCGACATAACCCGCCAGGCCTTTGCCAATGATCCGCTGGTACACGCGCTGTTCGCCACGGCCGGCGACATAGACCAGATGCTCGGCCGTAGCCAGGCCGTGCGCGACTACCTGGCCGATCCTGCCAGCAACGGCAGCGAATATTTCTACGCCATGCTGGCGGCCCGCCGTCAGCAGAAGAAGCAGCTCGGCATGGCGATCCAGGGCAACGTCGTGCACAACGATGTGCCGCAACTGGTGCTCTATTTTTCCAACCATACCCTGGTCGAACCCGCCGCCTCGCTGGAGAGCACCCGACAAAGATTGTGCGGCATGGCCTTCGACAGCCTGCTGACCACCTTCCGCGATCACGTCGAAGCCCTGCGCGGCGAGCGGGAAGGCCTGCGGGCCGATGCTTCGGTGGCCCGCGCCCACCTGACGATCCTGCGCGGCAAAACGCCGGGCCGCGAATACGAAGTGTGCACCCGCCATCTGGCCGAGCTCGACGCCCGCCTGCACGAAACGGCGGCTTCGCTGATGCCCGACCATCTGCTCGATGCCCTTGGCGAATTCCTGCGCGCCCCGGAGGCCGCGCTGAAACTGACGCCGGTCAGCGTTACCGTCGACCGGCTGGGGATCGTCAGCGAGGCGGAAAACGTCGATTGCAACGTCCATACGCTGAATTTCCCGGAACTAAGCGCCCGCGACCAGCGTCTCCATCTCGTCATGCTGGTCCGGATCAGCCGCGACGAGGCCATCGAAGCGGTCGAGACGGTACGCGATCAACAACACCGCTTCATGCTCATCTGACGCCAAGCCACCCACCAATTCGATGATTCCCTCACCCTGTACCAACGTCTGCCGCATGGATGCACAAAGCGGCCTGTGCCTCGGCTGTTTCCGCAGCCTGACCGAAATCGCCGACTGGCCGCGTCTCGACGACGCGGCCCGCACAATTGTCCTGGCTGCCGTGGCGCGACGACGAAGCACGGAAGAGGACACAAGCGCACCGCAGGAGGCCGGACGTGGCTGAGGACGAAGAACTCTATCCCTGCGTCGGCATCTGCACGCCCGACCCCGATTCCGGCTATTGCCTGGGCTGCGGCCGGCCGCCGCTGGCTTCACCGAAGATCGTCGCCATCGAAATCCCGCGGTCAACGGCACAAACCGGGCAAAAATCCGACCCGGCCGAATGAGCGGCTTGCCCGACTCGATCCGCGTCCTCGAACGCGGCTGGCTGTCGGCCAACAACATCCTTTTTCTCGAAGGCGAGCAGGCAACGCTGATCGACAGCGGTTACGTCACCCACGCCGAGCAGACCGTGGCCCTCGTCCGGCACGCGCTGGACGGCCGCCGGCTGACGCGCCTGTTCAACACCCACGCCCATTCCGACCACATCGGCGGCAACGCCGCACTGCGTGACGCCTTCGCCTGCGACATCGCCGTACCGGCCGGCCTGCACGCGCAGATCGCCGAATGGGACGAGGCCGCGCTGCTGCTGTCGCCGCTCGGCCAGCAGGCGGCACGTTTCCAGCACGACCGGGTAATCGCCGCCGGCGAGCAGGTCGAACTCGGCGGACTGGTCTGGGACCTGCTGCCGGTACCCGGCCACGACATGGAAGCGCTCGCCTTCTACAACCCGGAGAAGCGCCTGCTCATCTCCGGCGACGCCCTCTGGGAAAACGGCTTCGGCCTGGTCTTCCCGGAACTGCTCGGCGAAGCGGATGGCCTCGCCGCCACCCGCAGCACCCTGGAAATGCTCGGCCGCCTGCCGGTCGACCTGGTCATCCCCGGCCACGGTGCGCCCTTTGCCGCCGTCGATGTCGCCCTCGCCAGGGCTTTCCGCCGCCTCGACGCCTTCTCTGCCGACATCGAGCGCATGGCCTGGCACGCGATCAAGGTGGTGGTGTCCTTTGCCCTGATGGAGCGCCGGCAGATCGCCGCTGCCGACTTCCCGGCCTTCGTCCTCGGCCTGTCCTTTGCCACCGATCTCAATGCCCGCTATCTGGCGGTGGCGCCGGACGAGCTGGCCAGCCGCGTCGAGCGCGAGCTGGAACACGCCGGCGCCCTGCACCGCAGCGGCGAATTCCTCATCGCAGCCTGATTTATTGCCGGTCAGCAGCAGACGGCTTCTGGCGTACAATCAAAGAAGAAATTAATAATATTCAGGGACAACGATGAATTTCCGCACTCGTCTGGTTTTCGGTATGGCCCTGATTATGGCCGCCTTCGCCGCCGCCATCATCGTCGCCTATGGCGGCCTGCGCAGCGCCTCCGGCGAATTTGGCGCCTTCCTCGACGGCACCGGCGCCCTCCAGCGCGCCTATCAGGACATGTATGCGCAAGGCCTGCAGATGGGCCAGGCACTGCGCAACATCACCCTCGACCCGGCCAATCCCAAGGCTTACGAAAATCTGGAAAAGGCGCGCAAGGACTTCCGCACCGCCCAGGAAGCCGCGGCCCGCGCGGCCAGCCGTGTCGATGGTTTCGGCAGCGGCGGCGAGCGCCTGCAAACCCTGGCCACGACCCAGGCGGAAGCCCAGACGGCAGTACTCGAAGCGATCCGCGACAATCGCCACGAAGACGCGCGCAAGCTAATCAACAGCCGCGAGACACCAGCCTGGCGGGCACTGAAAAAAGCCCTGCTCGACGACCTGGAGGTCCTCAACAAGCAGACCGAGGTACAACGCGCCGCGGTCACCGCCAAGGCCGAAAGCACCCAGAACGTCATCCTGGTTCTCGCACTGCTGGCCATGATTGTCGGCATCGCCAGCGTGTTCACCACGCTCGCCTATGTACGACGCGAACTGGGCGGCGAACCGGGTTACGCGCGCGAGGTGGCCGCGGCCGTGGCCACCGGCGATCTCAGCCGGAACATCGCGGTGCCCGCCGACGCCGGCCATAGCCTGCTCGCCTCGCTGGCCAGCATGCAGCAGCAACTGCACGCCCTGGCCGGCGAACTGACGCATCACGCCAGCGCTGTCCAGCGCGATGCCACGGCACTGGCTGCCGCCTCGACCCTTGCCGTCGAGCGCAGTGCGCGCCAGCTTGAGGGTTCCCGCCGCACCGAAGAAGACATCCGCCGCGTTTCCGGCAGTCTTGGCGCCGTCGCCAGCGCCGTCAACGACGCCCGCAACCTGGTCGACAGCGCCACCGGCATTGCCGCCCGCGGCGCCCAACTCGCTGAACGCGCCGCCAGCCAGAACGGCATCACCGCCGAGGCCATGCGCAGCACTTCCGAGCGCATTCGCGAACTCGACGACCTGTCCGCGCAGATCGACTCCATCCTCGGCGTCATCGCCGACATCGCCGGCCAGACCAACCTCCTTGCCCTCAACGCTGCCATCGAAGCCGCCCGCGCCGGCGAGCAGGGCCGCGGTTTCGCCGTTGTCGCCGACGAGGTGCGGAAACTCGCCGAACGCACCAGCTTGTCCACGGCAGAAATTTCCGCAATGGTCGAGAACATCCGCAACAGCACTCGCCGTGCCGTGGACGGCATGGAAGCCGGTCTGGTGCAGGTCGGCGACAGCGTCGACCTCTCCCGCCAGGCACGCGATGCCTTCAGCCAGATGCACGCATCGACGCAGCAGGTCGACAGTGTCGTCGCCGACATCGCCAGTGCCATCACCGCGGAAAACCGGGACGAGGAACAGATTGCCGGACAAGTGCGGGCCGTGCGCGAACTGGTCGAGGAAAACGACCACAGCATGCAGCAGATCGCGGCCGCCGCCGCCCGCCTCGATCAGATGGCCGGCGAACTGAGCCGCTCGGCCGGCCGCTTCAAGGTGTGAGCGCCTGCTTCAGACGCCGGCAGGCAGGGCCCGCTGCACCAGCCTGACCCAGTAGGTGACGCCCCAGGCAAGGATGTCGTCGTTGAAATCGTAATGCGGGTTGTGCAGCGTGCAGCCACCGGAGCCCGGCCCGTTGCCCAGCCAGACGTAGCAGCCCGGCTTCTCGTTCAACATGTAGGCAAAATCCTCCGCCCCCATCGACGGCTGGATGTCGGTCAGCACCTGCTCTTCTCCCAGCACTTCGGCCGCCACGTCGCGGCAGAAATCGGCCTCGGCGATGCTGTTGACCGTCGGCGGATAGCGATGGTCGAAATGCACGGCAATCTGCGCCCCGTTGGCCGCCGCGACGCCGTTGCACAAGCGTTCGATGGCCCGTTCGACGGTTTGCTGCACCTCCGGCTTGAAGCTGCGGATGGTACCGCGCAACACCACCTCTTCCGGAATGATGTTCCAGGCTTCGCCACCGTGGAACTGGGTGACGCTGACCACCGCCGCATCGCACGGATGCAGCGTCCGGCTGACCACGGTCTGTAGCGCCTGCACCAATTGGGCACCGGTGACGATGGAATCGACGCCCTGGTGCGGCATTGCCGCATGGCAACCGTGGCCGCGCACGCTGATCTCGAAGGCGCAGGTGCCAGCCATGACCGGCCCCGGCATGACGGCCATCTGGCCGACCGGGATGCCGGGCCAGTTATGCAGACCGAACACCGCGTCGACGGGAAAACGCTCGAACAGCCCGTCCTCGATCATCACCGCGGCACCGCCTTCCGCTTCCTCGGCCGGCTGAAAGATGAAAACGGCCACCCCGTCGAATTCCGGCTTGGCCGCCAGGTAGCGCGCCGCGCCGAGCAGCATCGCGGTATGACCGTCGTGGCCACAGGCGTGCATCTTGCCCGCATGCCGCGAGTGATGCGGAAACTCGTTCAACTCGGCCAGCGGCAAGGCATCCATGTCGGCGCGCAAACCGATCATGCGTGACGAAGTGCCGGCACGCAGCACGCCGACCACCCCGGTTTTAGCAATTCCGCGATGCACTTCCAGCCCGTAGCGCTCCAGTTCGCGGGCGACCAGCTCGGCCGTGCGGTTCTCGTCGAAGGCCAACTCGGGATGGGCATGAATATCGCGTCGTTGCGCCGTCAGTTCGGCAAGAAAAGGCAGGTCAAGCGGGGAAAGGGTCGGGGGCATGGTCGTCTCCTTGTTTCTCTCTATTATGCCGAAGGTTGCTAGGCTGCGCCGCCTTCATTATGCTGCGCCACATGGAACTCATTCTCATCAGCGGCCTGTCCGGCTCCGGCAAGTCGGTCGCCCTGCACCTGCTCGAAGACGCCGGCTATTACTGCGTAGACAACCTGCCGGTGGTAATGCTCACCGTGCTGGTCCGCATGTTGAAAGAGGAAAATATCCGCAAGATGGCTGTCGCCATCGATGCCCGCTCCGGCGACGGCATCGAGTTGCTGCCGGAAAAACTGAAATTGCTGGCCGATGAAGGGACTCGCCATAATTTCCTGTTCCTGCACGCCAGCGAGGAAATACTGCTCAAGCGCTACTCCGAGTCGCGCCGCCGCCATCCACTGGCCGGCACCGGCCAGACGCTGGAAGAGGCCATCCGCACCGAACGCAACCTGCTTGAACCGATTTCCAACCTCGGCCACCGGATCGATACCAGCGACCTGAAAGCGAATGCCCTGCGCGAATGGGTCCGGCAGTTCATCGAAGCCCAACCGGGCCAGGGCCTGACCCTGATGTTCGAATCCTTTGGCTTCAAACACGGCCTGCCGCTCGACGCCGATCTGGTGTTCGACGTCCGCTGCCTGCCCAACCCGCACTACAACCCGGACTTGCGCCCGCTGACCGGCCGGGACCGGCCGGTCATCGACTTTCTCGAAAACGAAGCGGAAGTCTGCCGCATGCGCGACGACATCCACAATTTCATTGCCAGGTGGCTGCCCAGCTACGTGCGCGACAGTCGCAATTACCTGACGGTGGCCATCGGTTGCACCGGCGGTCAGCACCGCTCGGTTTATATAGCGGAATGGCTGGGTCGGGCATTCGCCGGTCAGGCCCATGTCCTGGTCCGCCACCGGACACTGGCCGGCAGTTGATGCCCTGGCTAACCCTGCTGCGCCCCGGCGACTGGCTGGTCATTGTTGCCGGCATGATCGCGGTCGGGGTCAGCGTGCCACTGTTCTGGCAAGGCGGCATGGCCGAGCGGGCCATCATCCGCCAGGAAGGCCGCGTCTTCGCCGAGGTCGACCTGCGCAGCCGCCGGCAACTCGAAGTTGGCGGGCCGCTCGGCAGCACCCTGATCGCCATCGAACCCGGCCGCGCCCGCGTCGTTGCCGACCCCGGTCCGCGCCAATACTGCGTGCGCCAAGGCTGGCTGGTGCGCCCGGGCGAAATCGCCATCTGTGCCCCCAACCGGGTCAGCGTGCAGATAGCCGGCCGGACCAAGGTATATGACTCGATCAGTTATTGACCCCGGCTCTGGCGTACCAGACTCATGGCAAGCCCCCCTCGGGCCTCGACCTGAGGTGACCCAACTCACCGTCACCGACGAGGACCGCCGTGTCGCCTGGCTGGCCACCGCCGCCGTCGCGCTGTCGCTGGTCGATGCCGCGATCCCGTCGCCGCTGCCCGGCGTCAAGCCGGGCCTGGCCAATATCGTCACGCTGGTCGTGCTGGCCCGTTACGGCTGGGCCACCGCCGTCTGGGTCAGCGGCCTGCGCGTGCTGGCCGGCAGCCTGCTGCTCGGCTATTTCCTCGCCCCCGGCTTTTTCCTGTCGCTGACCGGTACCCTGCTCAGCCTGCTGACCCTGGGCCTCGCCCGCCACCTGCCGGCCCGCTGGTTCGGTCCGGTCAGCCTCTCCATCCTGGCCGCCTTCGCCCACATCGGCGGCCAACTGCTGCTCGCCCGCGCCTGGCTGATCCCGCACGACGGCGTCTTCCTGCTCACGCCGGTCTTCGCCGGCGCCGCCCTCTTCTTCGGCACCCTCAACGGCCTGATCGCGGCTAAACTGCTGGCTGAACAGCCGCCGGAATCCGCCCATGTCTAAGACCATCTGCCTCGCCCTGACCGGCGCCTCGGGCATGCCCTACGGCCTGCGCCTGCTCGACTGCCTGCTGGCCGCCGGCTGTACCGTGCAGCTGCTCTATTCGCAGGCCGCCCAGGTCGTCGCCAGGCAGGAAATGGAAATCGAACTGCCCTCGCGCCCGGCCGAGGCCAAAGCCGCCCTGCTCGCTCGCCTGCCTGCGGTCAACCCGGAAAAACTCCTGGTTTTTGGCCGCGAGGAATGGTTCGCCCCGGTCGCCTCCGGCTCCAACCCGCCGGACGCCATGGTCGTCTGCCCCTGCTCGATGGGCACGCTGGCCGCCATCGCCCAGGGCCTGGCCGACAATCTGATCGAACGGGCAGCCGACGTGGTGTTGAAGGAAGGCCGCAAGCTGGTCCTGGTTCCACGGGAAACGCCTTTCTCGACGATCCACCTGGAAAACATGCTGCGTTTGAGCCGCGCCGGCGCCGTCATCCTGCCGCCCAGCCCCGGCTTTTATCACCACCCGCAAAGCGTGCAGGATGTCGTCGATTTCGTCGTCGCCCGCGTCCTCGACCAGCTCGCCGTGCCGCACACGCTGACCCAGCGCTGGGGTGCCTGATGGGCTGGTTCGACTTTTCCCGCACCCCGGCCGCACCGGTCGTCGAAACCCTCGACATCCCGCTCTTTCCGCTACGCGCCGTGCTGTTTCCCGGCAGCGTGCTACCGCTGAAGATTTTCGAGCAACGCTACCTCGACATGGCCGCCGCCTGCCTCAAGGAAAGCCGGCCGTTCGGCCTCTGCCTGATCGCCAGCGGCGAGGAAACCGGCGCCGCTGCCGAGCCGCACCCGGTCGGCACACTGGCCGACATCGCCAGCTGGGAAATGGAACAGCTCGGTATCCTGCTGATCGGCGCGCGCGGCGGCAAGCGCTTCCGTATTCTTGAAAAACGGGTTGGCGAAAACCAATTACTGCACGCCCGGGTCGAAATCATTGCCGACAATGGCCCGACCCCGCTTCCCCCCGAACGCCAGCGCCTAATCCCCCTGCTCCGCCGGGTAATCGGCGACCTCGCCCCCGAGCGTATCCCGCAACCGCATCGCTACGACGACGCCGAATGGGTCGGCTACCGCATCTGCGACATCCTGCCAGTACAAAGCCTGGCCAAGCAAAAACTGCTCGAACTGGAAGACCCGCTGGCCCGCCTGGAAATCCTGGAAAAATTCCTCGATCAGCGCAAATTGCTCGGCTGAGGTCGCAAACCTGCAGTTCAAGGCGAGCAGCTCGTCCATCAACGCAACGACCAGAGCACGGTGGCAGCGCGGCACCAGCAAGACAAGCGCGACGGCGAAAGCCCTCGCCTGGGCGGCGAGTGAACTCAGCATTGAAGCATCGCCCGGCATGATGCTCAGTGCGTCGATCAGGCCCTAGGCCAGCAGACTGCTGCCGAACAACGCCAAAGGCAGCGACATCGGCAAATACCCTCCCCCTCGGGCAACCGCACGCTGCCGAAATCGTACAGAATCAAAACGTATCGGCCAAAATCAGACCACCAGAAAATCGTCGGCACTCACCGTGGGTAATCCGAGCAGCGTGGCAAACTGAAGCGCAGCGCCAGTTCCATTACCGTCAGGATCGAAAAATAGCGCCCCGGTTTGCGTGTTATAGATCACTCGCTGGCTGCTCGTAGTCGCCGCCGTGCCCACCCAGAACGCGTCGGTGGCCAGCCCCCCGGGACTACCCAGCGAGGTAAACACCAAGTGATCGAGAGCGATGACATCGCCCAGATGCTCGAAATCGGCAATCCGGTCAATATTGGCCACCCCCTGCTTGGCATTCATCAGGAAAGTGTCGTCGCCCTCACCACCGGTCAGATAATCGTTGCCCAAACCACCGGCCAAGGTATCGGCTCCGGCACCAGCACTGA
>Ga0316605_10002711_pt1 | contig 10025 bp, 8 predicted proteins | sample OWC_soil_day20_n_FD_207666 | JGI IMG/M metagenome (GOLD analysis project Ga0316605, IMG submission 207666) | Wetland soil microbial communities from Old Woman Creek delta, Ohio, United States - OWC_soil_day20_noCT | ecosystem: Environmental > Terrestrial > Soil > Wetlands | place: USA: Ohio... | reverse complement strand
TGAATGTAGAGCATGTAAGAGTTGAATATTTCATGACCCAAAAGGTTCACCAAAAAATACATCTAACAATCAAGTTTTGGTAAAAAATAAAAGTTGCGGAAGAGATTGCATTCTTAACTCGATGCACTTTCCTTGTTTCTCTCCAAATGAGTAAGTTTGTTTGATTTACGTTCCCCTTTGTTGAAAGACTCGGAGCTTGGGCTTTTTGGCGGTGTTGGTTTTATTGTAGCGAGCATAAAGGCCACTGCGATGGCGAGAATGGAGAAAGGAATTGCTCCATAACCTAAGACGCGTGGCAGCATTTGTGCTTCATTTGTCTTTGGAGCGTCTGTAGGGGTTCGTGTTGGCAATTGTGAAGCTGAAGGGGTTGTGAGTTCCTGGGTTGGCAGGTGAGACGTTGTTGAAGTTGGGATTGGAGTGATTGTGGGCGTTGGTGTTTGCGAAGGCGTTGAGGAGATCGACGAATTTGGAGTTTGGGCTGATGTTGGGTTTGGGGTAAGTGTTTGGAATGGGGCCAAAGTGGAGGTAGGAGTCTGAGTTGACGTGGAAGGCGTGACGGGTGTGTTCTCTGTTGTGGGGATTTGTGTTGGAGAGGGGATTGGAGTAGGAGTCGGGGTAGGAGTTTGAATTGGTGTAGGCATTAAGGTTGGCGTAGGTGTTGGGTTTGATGTAGGAATTAGAGTCGATGGCACGGGAGTTGGAGTTGGGTTAGGGATTGGTATTGGCGTTGTTGTAGGAGTGGAGATTGGAGTCGGGGTCGGCATAGGTGTTGGAGTTGGGGTTGGAGCTGGTGCTAGAACTGAGACTGAGCTGATGGAGCTGTCTTGATATGAAAGACTTTGATGAGTGTTTCTTGCGCTGCCCGAAAATATCGCTGAGTCAGATCCCGCGGAAACTGCTTTTATTTGCCAAGATACCGTAGAAGCGCCGCCAGCAGACAGACTTTCAACACTAACAGAAGGTGTGCTGATTGAGAAGTGACCGTTTTGCGAACTTAAACTCGCAGAAACGCTGGACAACACACTGTAAGCTGCCTTGTTGAAATTAACAGTGTTTTTTACAATTGCAGTTATCGTGACTGTTTGACCAACAGTGATAGGAGGAATTTCGTTGCTAGTAACTGTTAGTGTTTGACTATAGCTTGTACCGTGGCAAGTGGCGCATGGATTGGAAGAGGTGGCAAACGCCGGGGAAAGAAACAATAGAACAACAACTACGAAAGTGACTGAAAGCAGTAATATCGCTGCTTTGTGCTTTTTTACGATAGATTCTGTTGGCTTGCTTCTATCATTTTTCATTTTAATCTAACTGAAACTGGAAAAAGCGCTATTTATTCGATCCTGAGAAGGACAATGAACCGCTTTGCAAAGTCTCCTTCACAAACAACCGACAGTGACGTATGTCATACCTCAAATTCAATAGCCCCCTTGCCAGACGATATTATAGGAGGCAGTTTTGTTAACATCACCGTTGTTTTAAGTGCTGCCTTCTTTGTTTCCGCCCTCGCAGGCTCACCCATGCAAATTGACTTCGACCTAAATTTCAAGTTTGATAGTCTTTAGTTGTCACTAACTTGTTTTTCGGGCAGTACGACACGGGAATTAGCAGCTAACATTTATGAATAGGAAGTCCCAAAGGTCAGAGTGGTGAACCACATGGATGCTGAAAAGAAATTTTCCCTTGAAGAGCTGAGCAAGTTTGACGGCAGAGAAGGCAGACCCGCTTATGTCGCTTGCGACGGAAAAGTTTACGATGTTACGGATGCATATCTTTGGGTTGAGGGCAACCATATGGGAATGCATGATGCGGGGAAAGACCTAACACAAGATTTGCAGGCATCATCCCATGGCGATAGCGTAATCGAAAACATGAAACAAGTTGGCATACTGATTTAGTTAAAGACATCTGTTTGAAGCGTGCACTCTAAGGCTTCAGACGATGATTTACCGTCAAATTTTGTTGTGTCAATAAACCTTGACAAACAAGCTTTTAGGCAATGCATCCAACAGGGTAACTGATGCCCAATGCAAAAAAAGACCCTTCTAATGATTGCTACTTTCTTAGGGCTAATTCTCGGCACCTTTCCCACTCAATTGTTAAACATGACAATAGCTTCTTCGCTTGATGACGACAACTTAATTGAATGGCCAATGTACCATCATGACCCAGCCCACACAGGCTACTCAAATAATACAGCTCCAACAACTTTGCCAACGCAGCTATGGAACTACACGCTTGAAACTGACCCAGAATCGATGCCTCACTCTCCAGCAGTCGCTGACGGATCCGCTTACGTGATCTCCCAAGGCAGCCTTTCTTGTTTTGACGCAGCCACAGGCACAAAAAGATGGAATTTCCCCGCTCTAAACTACGCGGGAACCCCTGCGGTTGTTGACGGAAGAGTTTACGTAGGTTCCGCGAACGGCGGTGTTTACAGTCTTCAGGCTTCTAGCGGGTTACAGGTTTGGAATTTTTCAACTGGAGACTCATTCGACTCTTCCGTCACTGTCGTTAATGATTTAGTTTACGCTGTATCAAGGTACGGCAAAATCTACAGCCCCGATTCGGCGATCGGTGGCGACATCTACTGCCTTGATGCTGTCAACGGTAATATTATCTGGAACTTCTCAATCGGCTACGCTGCGTCAGGCGCTTCCCCAGCAGTTAGCGGCAACTCCGTCTACGTGGGCAACAACGACGGCAACGTTTTCTGCTTGGATGCTGCAAACGGCTCGGAAATCTGGAAATTCAGCACAAGAGGGGCGGTGCGCTCACCTGCGGTGGCTGATGGCTACGTGTATGTAGGTTCTGGCGACGGTAACGCTTACTGCTTTCGCGCTTCAGACGGCGCCAAAATATGGAATTACACGACCGAGTACAACAGTAATGGTCCGGCCCACAACTACGACTGGGGAAACGCAGTCTCTGACCCCGCCGTTGCTTACGACCGCGTTTACGTGGGATCATCAAACTTTGGCGTCTACTGCCTAGATGCCTTACATGGTTCGCTAATATGGAACTTCACAACGGGTGCCCAAGTAATTGCTGCACCCGCAGTTGCAGATGGATACCTTTTGGCTGGTTCCTATGACGGCAACCTTTACTGTCTAAATGCCACGAGTGGCTCCGAAATATGGAGATTCCCAGCAGGGGTTTTCTCGCCCGTCAATTCAGCCGGAACCGCTGGTTCTCCTGCGGTCGCAGAAGGCGTCATATACGTGGTCGGAAACGGCATTATCTATGCTTTAGCGGCACCGTCGACAGCGCCTCCTTTTCCGCTGATCTATATTGCGCTAGCGGCTGTGGTCGCTGTTGTTGTATTGGTAACTGCTGTCTATGCCACTATCGCCAAAAGAATAAGAAGTTCTTTAGGGCGCAACCAAACCGACGCTGTTCAATCCTGGGGCTTGCTATAGTAAAAATGCAAGAATATTGGAAATTCTTTATTCCGTTACCGTCCCCCGTTTGAAAATCCATAAGCGCCTTAGATCCGCTGCCTTGAGCATAGGTTTCAAGTTTTGACATGACTTGAATAGTCACAGGTTCATCGGGATTCATCCGGGTCGTCTCTTTTGTGTCGTTATGCCACCCGGTAAAATCAATCCTGGCTTCTTCGTCTATGTTGTCAGCTCCACTATTCTCTACAACCTAGAGCGTAATAGAAATCCCTTGCAGAAAACGTGTTCGGATACAGTAAATTAGTCAAAACTTGTTGTCTCATCGATAAGCATCACGCGTAGCTCAACACCGAAACAACATTAACGGTAAAAACAATATGTTTCCTATTAAACACCAACCATCATCTCACAATTAAAAAACGAGAAATGCAAGATTAATATGTTCAAAGTTTGAATAGCTAAGTTATGAAATCCTGTATAGTGTGTTTCTCTAGAACAGGGAACACAAACCTCATGGCTCAAGAAATCTCAAAAATAACTCAAACTCCAGTATTTGAAATTGCCTCCACAGACCCATCAACAATTAAAGACTATGATGTGCTAATTTTAGGAACGCCTGTGGAAGCGTTTAGGCCTGCCAAAGAAACAACGGCGTTCATAGAAAACATACCTCAAACGCAAGCAAAAAAAGCAGTCCTTTTTTGCACCTACGCTCTCTGGAAAGGAGTAACCTTCAGATCACTATCCAAACAACTAAGCGACAAAGGCTACGAATGCATCCTTAAAGTTTCAAAAAAGAAAGTCATACCTGGACAAACTGATTTCTCAGACGTAGCAAATCAAATCAAAGAAACACTTGAAAAACAGCAATAATCCCACTTACAAAAAGCCTGCTTTCACCACCACCTTCACCCCAAATCGTTTTTTCATAGCTGCACGAAAAACATAATTTGTTCACCTCTTCGTATATTGGACGTGGATAACGCTGAATACAACGAGTGGGTTCCAGCAGGGGCTCTAGTTAAGGGCTTATTTGCAATGATAAGTTTACTTATTGTCTTAGTAACTTTTGTAGTTCTCTTATTCAGTGAAGAGCCGTTCGCCGAGGAAATTATTGGATTAGGGTTTTCCTGGGGGATTTTAGCTTTCCTATTGTTCGTATTCTGGAACTTCAGAGGTCTACGCATAAGAATTAACAGTGCAATACTCTCTGTTGACTACGGGCTGTTTAACAAGAAATCGTTCCTACTCAAAGAGATCATCTCCTGCAAAAAAACAAAAGCCTTTGGCAGATACTATGGGATTGGTGTCAGGTACGGAATTGACGGTTCAATAGCATATACAACCTCGTTCGCCAACGCCGTAGAGATTGCCCCAACGCAGGGAAGAGTTTTTGTTTTTTCCTCTAAAAACGCTGACAAAGTATGCGAAACCATAAACCAAAGGAAGCCCACCTAAAAATCGCATGCAATAAGGCTAATTAGTGTTCCGCAATCATTAGAGAGGTATGGCCAAAGCGTTTGTTCCTGAGCTAATTGCGCCGTGTGGAATGAACTGTGGAATCTGCAAAGCCTATCTTGCATATTCGCGGGGAGTGCCCTACAAGAAAGGTGAAGTTTCACATTGCACTGGCTGTTTGGCGCGTAACAAAAACTGCGCGTTCATTAAAAGAGACTGCGAAAAATTAAGAAAAAAGCAAATCCGCTTCTGCTATGAATGCGAAGATATGCCATGCAAAGAGCTATTCAAGTTAGACGAGCTTTACAGCGCACGTTACGGCATGAGCATGGTCGAAAACCAAAAAATGATGCGAGAAGAAGGCATGGATGAATTCCTTAAGAGTCAAGCAAAAAAGTACAAGTGCCCAAGCTGCGGAGACATAATTTCGGTGCACGACGGAAAATGCTACGCATGCGGCTACAAAGCTGAAAAACATAAAGGTTCCAATCCTAAGCAGCGGTGGGTACCCAACCGAAAACAAGTTTAAGAGGCTTTGCGCTTTCAACCAACAATTTGTGGTGTGCGCGCTTTAAAACGATGATTGAAACAAGACTAAGTTGGTTCGGGCTTTCTGCATGGACAGTAAGCGCTATGGTTGGATTGTTTATGTTTGTAAACAGCCTTTCCTTCACCGTCTGCACCAACAACCCAGATGAGATGCCCGCAGTTCTTACACTTCATAGATAGTCTTCTTCCTTGAAGTTTGAAAAAGCTTACGGCGCGCGCAAAGGTGAAATCTGTATCATATTAATTATCCTATTTTTCACGTTTTAAATTCCTATATTGCTCGTTTTCCCCTTGCCTAAAGACTTCCTCAGCGATCAATGGCTGAGCTATTGTCTCAAGCAAATAGTTTGGAATTTTTCCCTCAGTTGCGAGAAGAAAACCCGCTTTCCTAGCTGCCCCCAAAATTTCCTTCGTGGTTTCCTTGTTCTTATCCAAGTAACCTGCGTGAGGACGAAGCAAAGCGCCCGCAAAATTGGTGTTTGTGTCTCTCGCAATCTCCTTTACTGTGCGAAGAACAGTTGAAAAGTTCCCCTTTTCCCACCAACCACATGCGGAAACTAAGACTATCCTTCGGATATTGACGTTCCCGTGAAGTCGGGCACGCGTGCGACCGTTACGTTTGCTCAGGATGGGCTCGATGAGCGGACAGAGTCGGTTGATGAAATTCTGCATCTCACCCGGTAAGGGAATGTAGACGGGTATTGCCAATACAAGTGTGTCGGCTTCCCGCAGTTTAGGGTAGACTAGCTGCATACTGTCAGGTATGTAGCATTGGCCTGGTTTCTTGTACCAGCACTGGAATTCGCCGGTGCAAGGGCTGACGTTAAGTTGTTTGGAATAGAACAATTCAACTTGTGCCTCTGCCTGCTTCATACCCTCCAGAAAAGGTGTCAAAATCATTGCCGTGTACCCGTTTTGCATCCTGGCGCTTCCATTAATCGCCAACACTTTCAATAGAATATCCCTCAAAAATAACTGCGCATAATTCGTATTTAACATTTAACAAATCGAACTTAAAACCCCACCGAAGGAGAGATTGGGGACGTCAAGCGCCTTCGAAGAGGAATTAATCATAAATGGGAATATGCAAAGCTTTCGCGACGTCATGTGCCCGCTTGAAAGAGGGATTATAGTCTCTCCCTTTTCTTCAGAGTATTATCTCTCTTTGTATGCCAACCTTCTTTGCCAGGTCTTCTTGCTTAAGGTTATATTTTGCTCTCAGCTCTTTTATTCTGGTGCGCATCCCTTCAAAGCCCTCTTTTCTTGATGGAACCACCGCAGCACAAGAAAAGAATGCGAAATGTTTTTCAAGGCTAAGCACCATCAGCAGAATATGTTTTGCCGGTGACTAGAGACGCCACTAAAACTCTCAAATTCTGACGTTACTTTCATTCAACAACTTCCAGTCAGCAGAATAGCCACCTCAACTAAGAACGGGAACCCACGAGTAAGACCAATCTGGCATGTCTTTGACGGAACCCACATCTATTTTGCCACCGACCCAGGAACCATCAAACTAAGGCACCTCGAAGAAAACTCAAAAGTGTCGATTGTTTTCGATGACTATGACCGCGCGGACTGGTCAAACCTTCGGGGAATACGTATCCAAGGAAACGCCAAAATCCTCAACGGCGGCAAAAATTACAGACGCGCGCACAGTCTTCTAAAGGAGAAGTATCCAGAGTACAGAACGAAGGAAGGTGGATGGGAAGAGGGTGAAATCCCTATCATCAAGATTACGCCCAAGGATTTTGGAAAATGGGCAGACGGAAAATGGAAGCACCCCAACCGACAGATACCCAACCATGATTCAGTGGATATTCCCCCTACTTGACCTTGAAGATCAATTAATTGTAGCAAAGAGTTGGGTGAATCACTTGCCTCCGCCGATTTTGCCGGTATTACACTGTTAATTGAAAAGGTCGCCACTGGAAACTGGGCCAACATAGTCAGATATTTCCAAAATTAGAATAAAAGTAAGCAAGCTGTGTCCAAGTCCCAATTAGCGACTACTCCAGTAACTCTTTCAAAAAGACGAGGGAAGAAATTATTAGAGAGTAGACTCGTAACGTTTTAACAACCTCGGCAGCCTAAAGGCAAAGTGCAGACTTATGTCTGAAACTAGGAAAAACAATTACTGGAAGCTGCAGAATGATGAACTTCTCAGAGAGTTCAATACATCGGAGACGGGACTTGATAATTTAGAAGCTGCCCGCAGACTTGAGGAATATGGACCAAACGAGGTTTCTTCGATTCATCGCAGAAATTCACTCAACATATTCGCCGCTCAGTTCAAGAACCCTCTGGTTTACGTGCTCGTCTTCGCTTCAGCAATAGCTGGTTTCTTAGGAGAAACAACCGAGACGATTATCATAGTTACCATCGTTCTCGCCAATGCGGTATTGGGTTTCGCCTTAGAGCATAGATCCGAAAGAGCTGTTGATGAACTTAGGAAGTACCTATCATACACCGCGATAGTTGTCAGAAGCGGAAAGAAGTCCTCGATTAACACAGGCAAACTGGTGCCCGGAGATGTGGTCCACCTGGCAATAGGCGACATTGTCCCGGCAGACATCAGGATGTTAGAAGCTGACGAACTCCAGACGGATGAATCAGTGTTGACTGGTGAGTCAACATCAGTCGACAAGAACACTACGCCAGTTGCGCTTGATAAACCGCTCCCACATCAACTATCCAACATCGCACTTATGGGCTCGACAGTGACGAATGGCTCCGGCACAGGATTGGTAGTTGCCACTGGAGGAAAGACATACTTCGGTCACGTAGCCTCCAGTCTCTCTCTGTTGCCCCCAAAGACTGATTTTCAAAAGAATATTGCAAGTTTTGGGAGCTTTCTCGTAAAAGTAATACTGCTGTTAACCGCATTCGTTTTTTTAGTTAACTCAATTCTGAGCCATGGAGTAGTAGAGTCACTCCTGTTTTCATTAGCATTGGCAGTGGGCATCATACCCGAGGCATTGCCTGTAGTGATTACTGTCGGACTATCTGAAGGAGCACTCAGACTAGTCAAAAAGAAAGTTGTAGTCAAAAGACTTGAGTCAATAGAAGATTTGGGAAACGTTGACGTACTCTGCACTGACAAAACTGGAACCTTGACTCAAAACAAGATCAAAGTTCAAGATATCATTGATACTAAAGGTCATTCAGTTCCAGAACTAGTCAAGTATGCACTCCTTTGCAACTCGGCCATTGTTCAAGGAGAGAGAATTCTCGGAAACCCAATTGACGTAGCAATCTGGGAGTACGCCAAAGACAAGAGATTCAACGAAGTGAGCCTTAACGCGTTTGCCTGTGTCCATGAAATTTCATTCGGGTTCAACAGAAGGAGAATGAGCGCCGTAATCGAACGCGATGGGCGCAGACTCTTAGTTTCAAAAGGAGCGCCCGAGTCAATCCTCGACGTGTCTACCTCGGTTGGTGACGAAATCGGAGCTCAACCAACGTTAGAAGTAAGAAAGGAAATCGATTTGTTAATTGGAAAATACAGCCAAACTGGAAACAGACTGATAGCATTATCGTTTAAGGAAATCGAGAAAAAACCAGAATACTCTACGTCGGATGAGTCTAGTCTAATGCTTGCCGGATTTGTTGTTCTCTCCGATCCGTTAAAAGAGGATGCTGCGCCTGCTATCTCCAGATTGAAATCCCTTGGAATAAAGCTGAAAATTCTCAGCGGGGATGATCCTGTCGTAACCGCGGATGTTTGTCGCAGGCTTGGTATCAAATTTGAAGGAAGAGTGCTCACAGGCGCAGATGTTGAAAACATGCAAGTTGGCGAATTGAGAAAAGCCGTGGAGGAGAATGATGTTTTTGGGCGTGTGACTCCAGAACAGAAATATGCTATAGTTGCCGCTTTGAAGAAAAATGGTCATGTAACCGGATTTCTTGGTGATGGAGTCAATGATGCTCCAGCTCTCAAACTGGCGGATGCAGGAATTTCTGTTGATTCTGGAGTTCAAGTTGCTAAGGAAGCTTCTTCAATAATCCTTCTTGAAAAGAGTTTAGGTGCCGTAGCCGATGGGGTAGCTGAGGGAAGGAAAGCTTTTAGCAACATGATTAAGTATATCATGAACACGATAAGCGCGAACCTGGGAAACATGTTCACGTTAGCATTGGGATCTTTGTTTCTTCCGTTTATACCGCTTTTGCCTTCTCAAATACTGTTAACCAATCTCCTCTCTGATGCCCCACTCCTCACGATATCAACTGACAACCTTGACGAGGAAGGTCTGAGAAAGCCAAAAAAATGGAACATTAGATTAATAGCGAAGTTCGCCCTTTTCTTTGGTTTGATCAGCTCCATCTTCGATTTTGCCACAATTTCATCCCTGATATATCTTCTAAATGCTGGCCCTGAACTCTTCCGAACAGGCTGGTTCATCGAGTCTGTTATATCCGAGATATTGGTCACTTTTTCCATAAGAACCCGAAGGAGGTTCTATAAATCAAGACCCAGCAATCTCATGATTACAGCCTCGATCATAATGGCATTAGCTACTCTGGCCATTGTTTATTCCCCTATCGGATTGTTGCTTGAGTTTGTCCAACCCCCTCTGTGGTTCTTGGGGTTAATCCTTGGAATACTTGGGTGCTACTTCT
>Ga0316605_10002710_pt1 | contig 10026 bp, 11 predicted proteins | sample OWC_soil_day20_n_FD_207666 | JGI IMG/M metagenome (GOLD analysis project Ga0316605, IMG submission 207666) | Wetland soil microbial communities from Old Woman Creek delta, Ohio, United States - OWC_soil_day20_noCT | ecosystem: Environmental > Terrestrial > Soil > Wetlands | place: USA: Ohio... | reverse complement strand
AAGGGGGTAATTAACGGGTATCATGGTAGGATGAACCCTCGCTTCTATCCTCTCGCCGTCCCTTTTGCCGATGGCAAGAAGCTTGATCTTGTATCCGAAATCCCGGGCATAATTGATGTCCATAGAGGAAATGGAACTGATTCCTTCGGTATAGATGTCCTTGAAATCCACCCTTGTGCCAAAACAGAGAGTAACCAGAATACAGAGCTTATGCGCGGTATCTATGCCTTCTATATCAAAGGTCGGGTTTGCCTCGGCATAGCCCAGTTCCTGGGCATTTTTCAGAACATCGGCAAAATCGGCGCCTTCCTGGGTCATTTTTGTCAGGATATAATTGCAGGTGCCGTTCAGGATGCCGAGCACCGTTTCGAATCTATTGGCAGCCATGTTGCCCTTGATGGCGGACAATACGGGAATGCCTCCGCCAACCGCGGCTTCATAACGTATTTCGATCCTTTTCCTGGCCGCGGCGGCATATATCTCTTCCCCGTGAACGGCCAGCAGGGCCTTATTGGCGGTGACGATATGCTTGCCGTTTTCAATAGCCTTGAGAATAAATTCCCTCGCAGGCTTATACCCGCCGATCAACTCGATGATTATGGAAATTTCGGGATCTGTCAGCACCTGTTCGGCATTGGCAGTAATGACTCCGGGAGCCAGGGCAACTCCCCGGTCGGTCGTAGTGTCCAGGTCCGCAATACTTTTCAGCGTCAGTTTTGCACCCAGTTTTTCTTCAATAATGGAGAAATTCCGTTGCAGTAGCCTGACTACTCCCGTTCCGATTGTCCCGAAACCCAGCAAACCCACTTTTATTTCTTTCATATATCCCCTCTTGTCTTGATCACAATAAATCACATCGGGATTTCATTTCTTTTCAGATACTCCGGCGGCTATTTCATCGAGGATTCCGTTGATAAACGCAGGGGAATCTTCGGTGCCGAACTTTTTCGCCACTTCGATCGCTTCGTTGATGGTTACTACTTTTGGTATGTCCTCTCGAAAAAGCAATTCATACGTCGCCATTCGCAGAATATTCAGATCAACCCTGGCCATCCTTGAAACAGCCCAGTTTTTTGATTTGTCGTGAATTTTCTGATCGATGATAGAACGGTTCTCCGCTACCCCTTTTGCAAGTTCTTCCGCAAAGTCAACGGCATCGAAATCGAGCCTCGAATCATCGAGCATCTGCCGGGGCGACGGCTGTTCCGAAGGATTCATGTCCATCGCGTAGAGCATCTGCAAAGCCAGTTCCCGCCCTCTTCTCCTGGAACCCACTATTTCATACCCTTGAACAGGTTGACGGTTTCTATGGCTGTCATGGCCGCATCGAACCCCTTGTTGCCGGACTTTGTCCCGGCCCTCTCGATGGCCTGTTCAATGCTGTCCGTTGTGAGGACGCCGAATGCGATGGGCACTCCCGAAGCCAGGGAAACATGGGCAATCCCCTTGGAGACCTCAGCGGCAACATAATCGAAATGGGGGGTGGCTCCACGGATTACCGCTCCCAGACAGATAATAGCATCATATTTACCCGTATCCGCCATTTTTGCGGCTGCGAGTGGTATTTCGAAAGCACCCGGCACCCTGGCCACGTCAATATCCCCGTCACTGGCGCCATGCCTGAGAAGTGCATCGAGGGAGCCCTCCAGAAGACGTTCGCAGATAAAACTGTTGAACCTGCTGACGAGTATGCCGAATGTAAGTCCCTTCGCGTCCAGATTACCTTCGATAATGTTGGGCATATCTTTCTCCAGTTGTATCAGATGTAATAAAATTTGAATGTTTGCTTATAAATTTTCCAGCAGGTGACCGAGTTTTTCCCTTTTGGTCTGCAGGTATTTGAGATTGCAGACGGTCGGCTCTATTTCTACGGGAACGCGCTCGACGATATCTATTCCGTAACCCTCGAGCCCCACCATTTTCTTCGGGTTGTTCGTCATCAGGCGGATTTTCTTTATCCCGAGGTTGACGAGTATCTGTGCGCCGATGCCATAGTCACGCATATCGGCCTTGAATCCGAGTTCCAGGTTCGCCTCGACGGTATCTTTACCCTCGTCCTGAAGGGCGTATGCTCTCAGCTTGTTGGTAAGGCCGATGCCCCTTCCCTCCTGGCGCATATAGAGGATTACACCCCTGCCTTCCGCTTCAATCATCTGCATTGCATGCTGCAGCTGGTCTCCGCAGTCACACCGGCAACTGCCGAAAACATCACCGGTCAGACACTCGGAATGAACTCTTACAAGCACCGGAGAATCCCCCTGAACGTCCCCCTTCACCAGGGCCAAATGTTCGAGATGATCCACATCGTTTTCGAAGGCTACGGCCTTGAAATCGCCATACCTGGTTGGCAACAGTGCTTCCGTTGCAAGTCTGACAAGCGACTCTTTTCTCATCCGGTATGCTATCAGGTCGGCAACTGAACAGATCTTGAGGCCGTGCTGCCGGGCAAATTTCTGCAGTTCCGGCATTCGCGCCATGGTTCCGTCTTCATTCATTATTTCACATATAACCCCGGCGGGCTTCAATCCAGCCAGCCTTGCGAGATCCACGGACCCTTCCGTTTGGCCGGTTCGCACCAGAACACCCCCATTACGGGCCCTGAGCGGAAAAACATGGCCGGGCCGAACCAGGTCCTCGGGACGGGTCTCATCCGCAACGGCAGTTCTTATGGTATGCGCCCTGTCAGCGGCTGAGATTCCGGTAGTAACGCCCTTTTTCGCTTCAATGGAAACGGTGAACGCCGTGCTGAAAGGGGAGGTATTGTTCGAAACCATGGGCTGGAGCCGCAACTGGTCGCATTTTTGCGCCGTCATCGTCAGGCAGATCAGACCCCGGCCATGCTTGGCCATGAAATTGATCGATTCGGGGGTAACAAGTTCAGCAGCCATGGTAAGATCGCCCTCGTTCTCGCGATCCTCGTCATCGACAAGAATAACCATCTTTCCCTGCTTGATGTCCTCAAGTGCTGCTTCAATTTTTGCAATAGGCATTTTTTCTGAAACCTCGTTCCCCAGGGAGGATCTTAATTAATTTCTCGTCCCGCCCCTTCATCAAGTATCCTGATTGTTTCACAGTGATTAATGTACTGCCGGGCAGGTCGCGGAAAGGCAAATACAAAGAAAATTAGCAGTTTTCTTTATAGCAGAATATTTCAGTTTAGAGAATAAAAAAGTAGGTGGGGTTCTTGTTGCACCACCTACTTGGCAATTACACCATCACTGATTCAAACTAATACAGAAACATCGGTTTGCCCAGCACATGACGGACTTTGGGACGGTATTGATCCAAATCATAAAGTTCTGCCACATCAACCCGTTTCAGTCCCTGCATGATCGTACTGATCGGAATGTGGGTATACGTACCTCCCTGCAGCGCAACGAGCCTGCCCGACATCCCCTCCGCAACCAGGTCCATGGCCATATTGGCATAATTGAATGCAACCATCAGATCGAGTGAATCGGGTGCACCCGAACGCATCAGGTATGAAAGCTGCTGATAGATTATGTGTGATCCGGTAAAGCGTTTTATCGATTCGCTCAGAATCATCCCGATACCGCCGAGTTTTTTATGCCCGTAGGCATCTTCCTGCCCGTATTCCAATGTCTGGCCTCCCATCATCGTAGCGCCTTCGGAGATGGTAACCATGGCATAATTGCTGGGGTTGTTTTTTTTGTCTTCCATCAGCAAACGGGCAAGTTTTTCCACATCGAAAGGCGCCTCAGATATCAAGGCGCGTTCAACTCCCGACAGGTAAGCGGATATAAGCGAAGTTTCGCCCGAATTCCGGCCAAACAGCTCGATAACGGCTATCCGCTCATGGGAACCGGCGCTGGTTCTAAGATTATGTATGAAATTCACGCTGCGTGTCACTGCTGTCGAAAACCCTATACAATAATCCGTCCCGTAGACATCGTTGTCCATCGTTTTCGGAATGGCTACGACGGGAACTCCTTCACGATGGAGTCGCTCGGCATAACTCAGGGTGTCGTCCCCGCCGATGGGAATAAGTGCGTCAATGCCAAGATGTTCGAGATTCGCAAGTACGTGCCGCGTACAGTCATACCTGCCTTTTCCGGATAATTCACGGTCGGACGCGTTTAAAAAAGACGGTATTTCTTCTTCCCGAACATTACCCGGGTTGGTGCGGCTTGTGTGAAGAAATGTCCCTCCCGTCCTATCGACCGTTCGCACAGCCTGCCGGTCAAGGACCATAATGTTCTGTTCAGGAGATTTGGGGTCGTTACGATTATACCTCAGCAATCCGTCCCATCCGCGCCGGATGCCCACAACGCGATACCCGTTGTCCTCGGCTCGATTAACAAGGGTTTTCAGGGCCGGGTTGAGTCCTGGGACGTCACCCCCGCCGGTCAGTACGCCTACGGTTTTTCTTCTTTCAGTCATTGTCTACCCCTGTTTTGAATGTTAGTTGGCTGTTTCCAGATACGTCATCAATGCAGGATCTCATCACTGAGCTCATTGTAATCATCGCTTTTCCCGGGGAAAAGACGTGCAAGTTCTTCGCCGATCTTTCGGATTACGGCACAGAGGGCTTCGCACGCACGCGCTTCGGAGAGGCCCGCAGTTATTTCACCTACAAGTGTCTGCCAATATGTGTGCGGTATTTTTCGATCAATCCCCCGATCACCGAGAATCCAGACTTTTCGTTCCAATAACGATATGAAAATCAGCACACCTGTTTCATCACGGGTTTTGTAGAGGGCTTTTTCGTAAAATGCCCGTACTGCCCTTTCTCGAACAGCTTCCTCGATTCGTTTTTTCCCTATCAGAGGCAGTTTCAGTGCAGGAAATTTCCTGAATAAAAGCCGTGAGGGGAAGAACAACAGGAATGCCATTGGAATGTATGCCCAGATCGAGATACCGTAGAGTACCATCTGGAGATTCTCTTGATTTGTCCCGCTCCACACGGCAGATCCGCCAGTTACAACATAATATTCAAGTAAAACTTCAATAATCAAAGCCAGAAAGCCGGCAAGCAGGACTGCCCCGAGGATATCTGCCTCCCTGTATCTGTCACTGCGGTCGACAACCATCGTGGCAATCTCGCCGGCTGTTGACTTTTCCACCGACGCGACAGCCTCCCGGATCTTTTCCTTTTCCGCCTCACTGAAAAATTGTGCGGCCTGTAGTGTTTTCATGATCCCATCCTTGCACCGCGTGCATACTACCAGTCTCCGGAAGCGCCACCCCCGCCGAAAGAGCCACCCCCACCCGAAAACCCGCCATCTCCGCCAAAGGACCCTCCCCCGAATCCCCCGCCGGCAAAAGGTCCCCCTCCAAAATAGCCGCCGCGCCCACCGCCCCCAAAAAGAAAAGTCAGCAGCAGACCGACAACAAAACCGACCAGAGCGATAACCGGCAGAAGCAGGAGGGCGATGCCCGGGATCATCATATAAGCGATAACGGAAAGCCCGGCTGCACCGGCCAGACCGCCGAGGATCTTCGATATGGCACCGAGGAAAACACATGCCACAAGAAAAAAGATGAAAAATGTAAACACAGGGGGCGCGCTGCGTCTTGACGGTTTCTCCTCTTGGGGGGTTGTCGAGTATTCGCCTTTTGCCACGGCAACCATGGATGAAATACCCTGCTCGATACCACCGTCAAAATCAGCGGACTTGAAGCGGGGGACAATTTCGTTCCGGATAATCCTGCCTGAAACCAGATCGGTGAGTTTTCCTTCGAGTCCTCTTCCCACCTCTATTCTGATTTTGCGTTCGTTTTTGACAACCAGGAGTATGGCCCCGTTATCCTTACCTTTCCAGCCGATTTTCCAGGTTTCGGCAACTTTAATGGAAAAATCCTCAAGGCTTTCGCCTTCGAGTGAAGGAATGGTGAGAACAACCATCTGCGTGGAATCGCTCTTTTCGAATTCTGACAGGACCGTCTCGAGTCTTTGCGCCGTCTGCCGTGACAACATGCCGGCATAGTCGTTGACGTAGCCCCTCAAGGGCGGGACCTCGAGAGCATGCGCCAGCAATGGGGAGAGAAGCAGCAGAAAAGTAAAGATGAATTTTTTCATGGTCAGCCAAGGGCAATACGACTAAAACTTCACTTTGGGGGCTGTCTTCGCACCCTCGTCAGCCTTGAAAGGTTCCTTTCGCGACAGGTGAAGCAGGAGCGAATTGGTTAACGAATTGGGGAAAACCCTGATGCTGGTATTGAAGTCCTGGACTGCCCTGTTGTAACGGACCCTTGCCACGGTGATCCTGTTTTCAGTACCTTCCAACTGGTTCTGCAAATCGAGAAAGTTCTGGTTCGCTTTCAGGTCAGGGTATCGCTCCACAACCACCATCAGACGCGAAAGGGCTCCGGACAGTTCGCCTTGCGCCTGCTGGAATTTTGAAAATGCCTGTGGGTCGTCAAGCATTTCCTTCGAAATCTGCATGGTACCGACCTTCGCCCTTGCTTCGGTAACCGCCTTCAATGTATCCGCTTCATGTTTTGCATAACCCTTGACCACTTCCACGAGATTCGGGACGAGATCGGCTCTCCGCTGATACGTCGCCTCTACATCACCCCAGGCGGCAAAAACGGCTTCCTCATTGGCCTGCATCGTATTGTACCCGCAGCCGGAAAACACCGTCAGGATAATGGCAAGCAAGGAAAAACGAAACATTTTTTTCATATCTCCTCCCCGGTACGAACTTTTTCTTCAATAGTATCACCGCTATCTTGTTTGTCATTATCGATGAACATAATTTTCATCAATATCAGCATTGAATTGCAAAAGATGGAAAACGAGTTCGCCAGTATGAGCGGTATGTCTCCGAGGATCAGGCCGTATACGAGCCATAAGCCTGTCCCTATTACCAGCAATACCGGCTGCCAGATCGAAATGTCCCGGACATGCCTGCTCCGGTAGGATTTTACCACCTGCGGGATCACGGCTACACTGGTAACCGCCCCTGCTGCCAGCCCCAGATACGTTGGATTCAAGGTTCATCTCCCTTGGGAGTGTTGCCTGTAGCCCAGTCGATCTGCGACATTATCCCCCTCAGTATTGCTACTTCACGGCTGTCCAGGTCCGAACGCGCAAAAATCCGCCGCAGGCTGCGCATGAGATGCACCGGGTTCTGCTCGTTAAGAAATCCGATTCCGCGCAGAGAAGTTTCCATATGCCGATACAGTGCCTCCATCGCCCATACGGGGGCAACGGTGCGGCACTGGTCGGATTTTTCTCCTGCAAGACCCAGGAACAGCTCATAACAGAATATCAAAACCGCCTGCGAGAGATTGAGCGATGCGTATTCATCCGACGCCGGAATCGTTGCATGCCAGCGACATAAACTCAGTTCGTCGGTGGTAAGGCCATTGTCCTCCCGCCCGAAAACAAGTGCAACTCGATTGCTTCCTATGCCGTCCTGTATTTTTTGCACTATTTCCCTGGGCGAGAAAATTTCTCCGCGATATTTTCCATGCCTGCGTGTGGTGGCAACGGTAATTTCAAAATCAGCCAGCGCCAGTTCCAGGGAATCGTATACCCTCGCGTTATCCAGTACATCGCGGGCCGAAACAGCAAACTTCCGGGCTTCGGAGTGATCGGTACGACAGCCTTTTACAAGGCGCAGTTCTGCAAGTCCCATGTTTTTCATGGCCCTGCAGACCATGCCGACATTGCCGGGGCTCTGCGGTTCGACCAGGACAATAGCAATTTTATCTTTGCAGTTCATCGTCATCGGAAAACGTGCCTTTTCGCGGTATAGTGTGAGGCTCTTCTCTTAATTTACCCGACGGACTTTGCCTGATCCGTTTCAAACATTGCCTGGCGGGCCGTCGAAGCCACCAGATATGAACAAAATGAGCCAGCCACATACATCCGATAAAACAGCTTAAAGCAAGAATGATATAAGGCTCGTAACGATCAAGGTCTTCAATAATGAATGAAGCGGTTTTGCCGAACAGATATCCGAGCATCGAGAAAGCGGCAGCCCAGGTCAAGGCACTGGCAATGTTCAGGTAGAGAAATTTGATTTTTGAAAGATTTGTCATCCCGAGGATAACGGGCAGAAGAATCCGAAAACCGTACGTGTACCGGGAAATGAATGCGACAAGAGCGCCGTATTTTTCAACCAGCTTGAGTCCTCGACGGGATTTCCTTGCGAGCACCGGGAACAGATTGATTAGCCATAAACCACGCCACCGCCCAAGGTGGAAGTAAAACTGATCTCCCAGAAAAGAACCGGCAAAAGCCGTCAATATGACGCCGACTATATTCAATCTAGCCTGAAATGCAAAATAGCCGGCCAGTATCAGAACGGCTTCTCCCTCAAGAAAGGTTCCTAAAAAAAGGAATATATATCCATAGGTTTCCAGGTATTGTCTAAATAATTCCTGCAAGGATCAGTCCCCGGTTCAATATAAAAAAAGTGATGCCGGTTCTCCGGGACGGCAACTTCAGGGTGTGCTGCTTCCCAGACTGTCATATATTTTTTCAAAGATGTGATCTATCTTGAAGAAAGTTTTCAGGACTTCGGGATCGAAGTGCAGCAGTGGGCTGATTCTTTCGTCCCCACGTCGAAAAACCTCTATGGTCTCGAAGTGGCTGAAGGCAGGCTTGTAGCTTCTTTTCGACCGCAAGGCATCATATACGTCTGCAATTTTGACGATCCGGCCGGCAAGGGGAATCCTTTCGCCCTTGAGCCCGTATGGATAACCGCTGCCGTCCCAACTTTCATGATGGGAAATTGCAATTTCCCGTGCTAGCGTCAGGCGCGGCGAATCACCCAGAATCTGCTGGCCGTAGACGGGGTGCATCTTTATCAGTTCCGTTTCGGCAGCGTCAAGGATATCCTCCTTCAGCAGGATGGAATTTGGTATCTTGATCTTGCCCACGTCATGCATCTGGGCTGAATAGGAGATCGCTTCAACGAATGCCGGGGGCAGGCCCATATTTGCCGCTAACGCCCCGGCATAACGGTTTACCCTCACGACATGCTTTCCGGTCTCTTCCTCGGCGGCTTCACACGCACGTGCAAGGGCTTCTATGGTGTATATGAATGCCCTTTCCGTTTCCCGGACTTCATTGGAAAGAGTAACCAGTGAACCGATTACCACTGCAAGGCTGCGCAAAACCTCCGCATCGTAGTGGGTTGCCTCTCCCGGATAATTGAAAGCGATAATAACGCCCGGCCGGTCACCGCTAATCCGGTTGCAGACGAAATTCTTGATCGGACTTGCAACATAAGCCTTGACAGCGGGATGGAAATTATCCTGATATTCCCCGACACTCTCACAGTCATCGCACCAGTTCGAAATAACTATATCAGCGCTCGACATATCGGTTGCATACGCGGAAGCCGGATCGAAGGTAATTTCTTCAGATTCGGCCATACCATCCGCGAGCAGGTGAAAAACCCGGCCACTATACTTGCCGTCGCCATTTTTAAAAACCAGCAGAATGCTGCCCGGACCGCGCCTCCCCTTGCCCCCCAACACCCTGCTCAGGGCTTCCTCGTACAGTTCCTCGCTTGTGAACCTTCTGCAGCAGATGTTTTGCAGGGTGCTGTCAGTCAGTCGGAGAAGTTCCTGGGTCTGCCGGAGAGACATGTCGCAAAGTTCAGAGGGCATATTCTCCTCCCCTATAAGCATTCATACTTACAGAATACTCTTTTTCGGCAAAAACTGAAGCGCACTGCATTCAATTCCGGCATGGTCTGATATGTAACTGCACTGCCCCTACCCCTTTTTTGCCGCGACGGCTTTTTCATAACCCGCCAGAAACGCCTTGCGATTCAAGTCCGTAAAAGCTTCGGGTACACGTGCGAGCACCGCTTTCTCGGCACTTTCTTTTGACACAATCCCTGTCAGAGCCACCATTGCTCCCAAGGCAACGATATTGGCGACAATTGTCCTGCCGACTTCATTCTTCGCCGTATTTATAATGGGAAATTTGACCACACGATATTTGCCCTTGGGAAGCTTTTTCACCAGATCCGAGTCCAGGAGCAGGATGCCGTTCTCTTTCAGGTCGCCACTATACTTGTCGCATGCCTCCTGGGTCAGCGC
>Ga0316605_10002709_pt1 | contig 10027 bp, 9 predicted proteins | sample OWC_soil_day20_n_FD_207666 | JGI IMG/M metagenome (GOLD analysis project Ga0316605, IMG submission 207666) | Wetland soil microbial communities from Old Woman Creek delta, Ohio, United States - OWC_soil_day20_noCT | ecosystem: Environmental > Terrestrial > Soil > Wetlands | place: USA: Ohio... | reverse complement strand
TTTCTATTTTCTGCAGCAACTGCAAAAAACGTCGGGTGTGGCCCGGGTGGCGGGAACAGTCGTCTATCCTTCAGCGAGGGCATCACATCGTGTCCCATTCGGTACCGGCCGGAGTGTCGGCCGAATCCTTTCCGGCGAAGAGGGCGCGGTCCTTTTCTATCAGCACGAATGCTTCCGCCTCCTCGGTGAATGGCTGGCGTGCGTTGCGGACGGCATCGACCGGACGGGGAAGGAGGTCCACGCCCTGAGCAGGGACATATCCGGTCACCTGTATGAATACCTTGACTGCATACGGTTCGTGGACGTCTGGGAAAAACTGCGTTGCACGCACAGGGACAGGTCGAGCCTGCGGAATGCTTTTCATTGCTGGTTTGACGGCTTGAAAACCATGAAGCTTGTTCACCACCTTTCAGCGGCGTGTTATCCCAGGTCCGAACCCGGTGAAGTCGTGCCGCGCCTTTTTGCGTGGGCCGGCCTGCAACGCCTCGAGGGGCCCGAGGACCAGCTTGCCCTGCTGAGAGGGTTGCAGGCAGGTGAAGATATTTGAAACCCCTTGCCGCCGGGCAATTTTTGCATTTTTGCCGCTAATAGGATATAGTGGCCTTCAATAATTTTCCCGGCCCCGTAAAAGTGAAGGAAAAGCGGGGGCTCGTGGCGGACCGGTACTGCTCGTATCAGTGATGTTTAGTCCCTGAAAGCATGCCTGATGGTTTACGGAAAGGAGTCAGAGATGCCGAAGAAGAGACCTTTCGTGCAAGGAATGGCGGTAATCGCCTTGATTGTGCTCGCATGTTCCGCAGTAGCGTTTGCCTGGGAAGGTGATACGAGGATTTTGCTGGCCTCGAAAGAAATCATGGATAACAAACCGCTTGAGGAGCATCCATCGAGAAGCTCCCGGGCCTTCGAGGAAACCGCAAAAATCAGTGCCGCAACCGAGGTTTTGCAAGAGATATTGAAGATACCGGAACAGGACATTCCTCCCGCGCTCCTGCGCAATGCCCATGGAATAGCGATCATACCGGGCATTCTGAAAGCGGCGTTTTTCCTGGGGGGACGATATGGCAGCGGTATTTTGCTCGTCCGCTCCAAAGAGGAGGGATGGAGCAACCCCGTTTTCCTCAGACTCCTGGGGGGAGGCTTCGGGTGGCAGATCGGGGTCCAGTCGACGGATGTCATCCTGGTCTTCAAGAACCGGAAAAGCATAGACGGCATTACAAAAGGGAAGTTTACCCTCGGGGCTGATGCAAGCGTTGCGGCGGGACCGGTGGGGAGAAGTGTAGAGGCCGCAACCGACATGCAGCTCAAGGCGGAGATATACTCCTATTCGAGAAACAGGGGGCTGTTTGCCGGAGTGTCACTGGAAGGTGCCGCCATGCAGATCGACCATGATGCCAATTCCTCTTTCTACGGGAAACAGGGAATACGGCCCGCCGAGATCTTTTCCGACCGGCGGAGCTACTCATCTTCCGTGGAGAAATTGAAAAAAATCCTCACAGACTATGCCACCGGTCATCTCCTGGAGCAATGATGCGGGTTTTGGCGCCGGGGCACGAAAACGAAGGGCCGGGACGTGAACAAATTGACAGGATCGCCGCCCTTGCCGGTCAGGAGTGCGAGAGCCTTCTGGAACTGTACCGCCATCTCCATGCCCACCCGGAGCTGTCCGGGCAGGAAGTGAAGACCTCGCGACGGCTTGCTGAAGAGCTTGAGGGTATCGGTTTCAGTGTAACACAGGGGGTTGGTGGTTACGGCGTTGTCGGAATCCATGGGAACGGGGACGGGCCGGTAATTATGGTCAGGGCGGACCTGGATGCCCTGCCCATTGAGGAGTCCACCGGACTCGCCTATGCCAGCAATGAACGTGTCAAGGACCCGGATGGTTGGGAAACGGGAATCATGCACGCCTGCGGCCATGACATCCATATCGCCGTTCTCGTCGGCACCGCGCGCCTCCTGATGCGCAGCCGGAATGAATGGAAAGGTACCCTTATCCTCGTCGGACAGCCGGCCGAGGAAACCGGTACGGGTGCTGTGGCAATGCTCGAAGACGGCCTTTTCAGCAGGTTTCCTCGGCCGGACTGCATTCTGGGTCTGCATGTGGCGCCGCCCATGGTAGCGGGGAAGGTCGGGTACTGCGAAGAGGCGACCATGGCCGGGTGCGCATCTCTTGATCTGAGGATTCGCGGCGTCGGCGGGCATGGGTCGCGGCCACACGAGGTGAAAGACCCCGTGGTGATGGCCGCTGAAACGGTGCTGCTCCTGCAGACTATCGTGAGCAGGGAGGTCGACCCGAGAGAGACTGCGGTCGTCTCTGTAGGATCAATACATGGGGGTGCCAGAAGCAATATAATCCCCGATGAAGTTTTTCTGAAGATCAACTATCGATACTTTTCTCCCGAAGTGGATCGGCAGATCATGAAAGCGATAGAACGAATCGTCACGGGTGTGGCGGTTGCGTCGGGTGTTCCGGAAGACAGGATGCCTCTCCTGACGACCAGGATGACGGGCCCTCCCATCTACAGTGATCCGGGAATCTCGAGCCGGATGGCAGGATTGTTCACCGCTGTTTTCGGCCGGGAAAATGTGCTGAAGCTCGATCCATGGTCTGCAAGTGACGATTTCGCCCATTTCGGTTTTGTGGAACCGAAAATTCCCCTTTTCTATTTCTGGCTGGGAGTTGCGGACCCCGAAAAGGTTGCCGAAAACGCAGCAGAAAACCGGCCGTACCCCGGCATCCATAATCCCGCTTTTGCGCCTCTGGCTGAACCTGCCATCAAGACCGGTGTTCAGGCAATGGCATGGGCCGTATTGGACCTGTTGCGCGGCCGATAGGAACTTGTAGGCAGGATGCCTTGCTCCTGCCCGGGATCTGCGAACTGCAAACATGTTAAATTCGTTGACACGACAGAGGTTTTTGGCTAGTCTAGCACCGTTCGCGGGGCAGCCCGGGATTGATTCGGGGGTTGTAATGAGCAGCTGCAGATTTGTATTATTCCTTGTCATTATAATTTCCTCTCTCGTTGCCTGCAAAAAAAAGGAAGAACCGCTCTTCTATGAATCCGGACGTGTCCAGGCACCGGTGAAAGAGCCCGCCAGGGAAGTTGTTGCCACTCAGCAGGCTTTTATCGCCGGGGTGCAGAAAGTTACCCCTTCCGTAGTCAATATATCAACCATCGGCAAGAAGAAGATTGTCCGGCCGATGTTCGAATTCTCTCCCTTTTTCGACGACTTCCTCAAGGAAAACCCCCAGTTCCGCAGAGACAGGAGCCTTGGTTCCGGTTTTATCATTAACAGGGAAGGGTACATACTCACCAACGATCACGTAGTCCGGGATGCCGAGACCATCAAGGTCAGACTCTCCAATGAAAAGGTGTATGACGGCAGGGTGGTCGGCAGTGATCCCAAGACCGATATAGCAGTGATCAAGATACATGCCAGTGAAGAACTGCCGGTTGCGGTTCTCGGGGACTCCGACAAGCTGGAAGTCGGCCAGTGGGCTATCGCCATCGGAAACCCGTTCGGCCTTTCCCGTACCGTTACGGTGGGGGTAGTCTCCGCAACCGGTCGCAGCGGCATGGGCATTGAAACCTATGAGGACTTCATCCAGACGGACGCTGCAATCAATCCCGGCAATTCGGGTGGTCCGCTCCTGAATGTCCATGGCGAGGTAATAGGCATCAATACCGCCATCGTTGCCGCAGGCCAGGGGATAGGCTTTGCCATCCCCGTCAATATGGTGAAACAGATAATCCCCCAGCTTATCAGGAAAGGTTCGGTCAGCCGCGGCTGGCTCGGGGTTTCCATACAGCCGGTTACCGAAGAACTTGCCCGTTCGTTCGGCCTGAAATCAGCCAGCGGGGCGCTGGTGAGCGAGGTCATGGCGGGGAGCCCCGCCGCGAAGGCAGGCATACGGCAGGGAGATGTCATCGTCCGCTTTGCAGGCAAGCCCGTAAAAGATGTCCAGCACCTGCAGCGGTTGGTTGCCGAAACACCAATCGGCGGCAAGGCGGAGGCGGAGTTTTTCCGGGCGGGAAAACTGCTGAAGCTTTCTGTAGTGGTGGGCAGTGCGGAGAGCCAGGAAGCACTGCAGGCACGCTCCGGGGATGCAGTTCCCTCCTCGCTGCTGGGGATGACGGTTGAGGATTTGCCGCGCGACATGCGGACGCAGGGAATTGGCGGAGTGCTCGTTACCGGCGTGGAAGATGGGAGCATGGCCGCTGAAGCAGGAATTCAGGGCGGAGACATCATTGTCGCCGTCGACCAGAAGCGGATTGCGAACCTGTCCGAGTACGTCCGGGCGATGAAAGATGCCGAAAAGAAAGGTTCGGTTGCCTTGCTGGTGAAGCGCGGCGGTGCCAGCATCTATTTTGCCCTGAGAATTCGGTAGCCACGCTCCCGAAAATCAAGTAATGTATCTTCCAGAGGGGTTTTTTCATGAGCCTTATTGATAACCTTGATCACGCAAGAAGACTTGCCCGTGCGATCGTATCGGATGTTGCACTGTATAACCGCGAGAAGGTCGAGGAAGGGATAAAAAACGACAATATCTTCGAACTCCTTGCCGATGAGCTTGAAGAAGGGCGACAGCATTTTCTGTCCAGGGTTGACCCCGAACTTGCCCCGTTGAAAATTTTCGACCTGGCAATAGTCGATGTGCTCATCAAGCGGGCCGGGAAAATCGAATCTCCGATCTGGTAGAATCTGTCCGGAAATGCTCTGAATGCGAGGCGCGGTTTTTTCCAATCGCGCCTTCGCTGTTTCAAAGGTTTAAAATTGACCGAGAGAGAATTCACATATCCCTGTGACGGGGAACGGGAGCGGCTCGATATGTTTCTCTCCCGTACACTGGAAAACATGACCCGTTCCGCCGTCCAGCGCCTGATCGATGCGGGTCACGTGACGGTGAACGGGAAAATGGAGAAGTCTTCCCTCAAGCTGAAGGGGGGTGAACTGGTTGTCGTGAAAATCCCTCCCCCCGCGCCTCCCACTCCTGTGGCGGAAGATATCCGGCTTGAAATCCTGTATGAAGACGGCGACGTCATCGTGGTAAACAAGCCGGCGGGAATGGTAGTGCATCCCGGCGCCGGAAATTACAGCGGTACCCTCGTCAATGCCTTGCTCGGCCACTGTAAGGACCTGTCCGGCATCGGGGGAGAAATCAGGCCGGGAATTGTCCACAGGATTGATAAGGATACAACAGGCCTGCTGGTCGCCGCAAAAAATGATGCGGCTCATCAGTCGCTTGCCCGGCAATTCAAGAAGCACAGCATCAAGCGTGTCTATATGGCGCTCGTGTATGGTTCGCCGAAACAGGACAAGGGAACCATTGATTCTGCGATCGGGCGCCATCCATCAGACAGGAAGAAAATGTCGGCCCTAGCCAGGAGCGGGAGACACGCAGTAACCCACTGGCAGGTTGCCGGCCGCTACCAGGGCGTTACGCTCATGAGGATTACCCTTGAAACGGGCCGTACCCATCAGATACGGGTCCACCTGTCAGAGGCCGGTTACCCCCTGCTCGGGGACAGCGTTTACGGCGGCAGCGGACGGCTTGCGAATGTCCGTGATCCGATGCTTCGCGCCCTTGTCAAAGAGATGGGACGGCAGGCCCTCCATGCCAGGACATTAGGGATTGTTCACCCTGTCTCCGGAACGTACCTGGAATTCGATGCGGACATCCCCGGGGATATGGCCCGCATTATCGGATACCTGGAACAGGCCGGACACAAACAGTGACAGGGTCGAGTACCGCACAACAAGGAGTCTACACGTGGAAATAAAGAAAGCAGGAAAGGTTCAGTACCTTGAACCCGCAAAATTTGCCGCCAAAGGGGTGTCCGTTCAGGGATTCACCACACGTCATGAGGGGGTTTCCCGCTCCCCCTACAAATCGCTGAACCTTGGCCTCAACACGCTCGATTCCCCCCATCATGTGGAGGGAAACAGGAGCATTCTCGCCAGGCATTTCAATGCTGATCTTGAAAGGCTGGTAACGGTTATCCAGGTGCATGGGGACGATATTCTGGTAATTGATGAACCCAATCCCGATTACACACACTTTCTGAAAGTGGAATGTGACGGCATTATCACGAACCAGCCCGGCGTGATGATCGGCATATGCGTGGCCGACTGCTTTCCCGTCCTTCTTCTCGACCCGGTTCGCCGTGTTGCGGCGGCTCTTCATGCCGGATGGAAGGGGAGCGCCGCGGGAATAGCGGGAAAAGGAGTAAAGGCCCTCGTGAGGATGTTCGATTCAGACCCGCGAGACATCCTGGCCGCAGTAGGCCCCGGCATCGGACCATGCTGTTATGAAGTCGATACCGTGGTTATGGAAGCTTTCACGAAAAACGGACAGGATTGGAATGCGTTTGCAGAGGATACAGGGGCAGGGAAATACCGTCTTGACCTTTCGGAGGCAAACCGACGGCAGTTGCTTGGAGCGGGCATCCCGGACGGGAATATGGAGATTGAGAAACTCTGCGTGTCCTGCAACAAGGAGAGATTCTTTTCCTATCGCAGGGACGGTGGAGAAACCGGAAGGCAAATGGGTTTCATTATGTTGAAATAGGAGCGACGGTACACTGTTGCTCGTGCATAAAAATATCTTCTTCAGGAGGAAAAAATGAACGGTTTTTTCAAGTGTGCGCTGCTGGTCGTTCTCAGTTTTTTCAGCTTTGGGTGTGCCCAGAACTATTACAACATCCCCCGTGAGAAGTACGCGCAGCGGGTAAAAGTACTGGGGGTGGCCCCTGTCGTTGTCGATGCGGACTCCGACATACGACATCCGGAAAAGGATGTACTGGTGGCGCTGGTAAAGGATTTCAACAGAATACAGGAAAAGAAGCTGGTGGAAATGATCAGGGAAAGCAAATCCCATTTCGATGTGAGGTCTCTCGGCGGCGATGCGGACCCATTGTTCACCAACCTGTTTTTCCGTCGTGAACGACGTGACGATGCCGGCACTGCCTACAACAAATATTTCTTCAAGGCCGAGCCGCTGCGCGACTATATCAAATCGAGCAATGTCGATGCGGTGTTGCTTGTCGTCGTAAGCGGCATAACCAGACGCGACACGGTTCATTCCAGCAACATCGTGAACTATCTCGCGGCCGACTACAACGACCTCATCATGAGCGCCCAGATTGTGGACGCGGACGGGAACATCCTGTGGGAATACCCGAATTTCCGCCAGAAGAATGTTTCACTCCCCCCCTTCATCGCCCTTCAATATCCCGATTTCGATGAAGCGAAAGCGAATGCGACTGATAAAGTTGACGTGAAGTTCAAGACAATTGCGGGTATCCGGAGGACTCTGGAGAAACGGAAGAAGGATGTGCTGCAGCGTGACATGCAGATTTCCGAATCGTACTACGCGATTTTTGATGACATGGTTTCGTTGATGGATTCGAAATAGCCCTTTCGGAAGGTTACATAAATAAAGTCAGACCACAAGGGAGGTAGATTCAGTGCCGGGGAAATATCCAAACAATTTTTTGAAAAACGTAACGCTGCGACTGGATTTCGGGCAGAACCACTATGAGATTTCATCCGAGGTTCCCCATGCTCTGCAGGAAAAAATTCAAGAGAGGTTTCCGTTCAAACAGCGGAAGGCGGCTCTTGCCGAGCAGATGCAGATTGTCTCGGAGACTGAAATCAAACGCAGCCATGTCAGGGAGAATCACTGGTTTTTTCAGGCGAAGGACGGCGGCAGGACCCTGTGCATCGCGCCCAATTTCCTGTGGATCGATTACAAGAAATACGATGATTTTTCGGACTTCGAAGAGACTTTTTCCGTGGTGGCGGCCGGATTGTATGAGGCTTTTCCCGACCTGACGGTAAACCGCTTCGGGCTGAGATATCTCAACGAGATCGAGTTGACCGATTCGCGAGTCACCGATTGGGAGGAGTATCTTGACGGTAATTTACTGACAATTTTTGCCCTTGCCGATGACAAGACGAGGATATCAAGGGCGTTTCACAATCTCGAGATGAATTACGGCGACATAAACCTGACCTTTCTATACGGCATGCACAACCCCGATTATCCGGCGCCGCTCCGGCAGAAAACTTTTGTTCTGGACTTCGATGCGTATGCCCTGAAAAACATCGGCAAAGAAAATCTTGCGGGGAATATGCGGACAATGCATGACAAAATCACATCCCTGTTCGAAAAGAGCATTACCGAAAAAATGCGTGAAATGATGCGGTGAAAAGCGTCTGAAGCAGTCGTTCACCCGCTTTGCGAAAAAAGACCGGTTGGCCTATCATGGCAACCGGTCTTTTGCTTTTGTCTTTCTGCATTTCAACGGCACCTGCGTGCGGTCACTCCCCCGAAGGTTGCCCGGCGGCCGTGAAGTCACCGTCACGGTTTGATCTCAATGGGTGTGCCGTCCGGGACGAGACCCCAGATTTCCTCGATCTCCGAGTTGGTGACTGCTATGCAACCCTTTGTCCAGTCATATTTTCTGTGAGACGGGCCGACATCATCAAAGCCTTTCGGCAGGCCATGGATCATGATGTCTCTTCCCGGTTCAACACCGAGGGCTTTTGCGTTCTGAATATCATCAGCGTTCGGATATGATATGTGCAGTGCGCGATAAAACCTGCTGTTTGCAATCCGCCGGTCGAGAAAGTAACTACCTTCGGGGGTCTTCGTGTCACCCTGCTGAATTTTCTGCCCTACGGGGCTTCTCCCCAAAGCCACTTTGTAGATCTTGAGAACCAGGCCTTCTTTCAGCAGCATGAGCAGCCTGTTTCCTTTGAGTACCACAACCTTGTCGGCTTTCGTCAGCGATGCCGCACAATGACCGGGCGCTGTCAGGCAATACAAAAAAATGCCGAGTGCCAGGGCAGACTTCATCATAAAAGTACAATCCTTTTTCATAACCGTTCCGTAATATTGTGGTGCGTTGATTCGTCTAAAATATCTGAAGCAATTTATGTGCCTGCCGCCTGTCCTGCCGCCGGGACATGACAACGTCGCACTATATATACTTGCCCGAAAAAAAAATGTCAACGGGTGGGTAGTTGTTGTCGCCTGCCACATGCCTGCCTGGCTATGGCATAATCCCCATGAATTTCTGGATTAAAAAACGCAATTTTGTTATGATTCCCGTCATCAAGTCACCTTTATCCATGCAGAAGACACAATGCCCCACTCTATAAAATCCAAGATTCAGCAACTCAACGAAGCGTTATCCCGACCAGACGCCCGAATCAGTATCTCCGGCCTGAAGGGCTCGACTCCGGCGTATGTCATGAGCCGGTTAGCCGGGGAGACGAAAATGTCCTGCCTGGTTGTCCTTCCGGATACCGATGCGGCTGAGGAGTTCTGCCAGGAACTGCGCTTTTATGCAGGGCGGAAAGAATCCATTCTTTATTTTCCTCCCTGGGAAACTGCGCCGTTCGAGCAGATTTCCCCCCACCCGGACAATACGGGGGAGAGATTGCATACCCTGTTCAAGCTCATGGAAGGAAATGTGCCCGTCATTGTCACAACAATCACGGCTGCCTATCAGAAGCTTTTGCCCAGAAGGGTACTCGGAGAGGTTTCACAGTATCTGGTTGCCGGAGAGGAGGTTGACCGGGACGCGCTTCTCGGGAAACTCGTCAGCCTTGGCTATTCCGGTGTTCCGCTGGTCGAGGACAGGGGGACGTTTGCGGTGCGTGGCGGGATTGTGGACATATTCCCTCCCGATGCTCCATTGCCTGCGCGAATCGAGTTCTTTGGCGACTTCGCGGATACTATCCGCACATTCGACCCGCTGACGCAGCGCTCCCTTCAGCCTTTGTCCGAACTGGTCCTTCTGCCTTCACGGGAGATCGTCTTCACCGAAGAAGCAGTCCGGGAGTTTGCCGCCCGCATCAAGAATCGCTGCGATGATTGCGGCATACCGGCAACCCGGAGGCGGGAGCTGCTTGAGCAGGTGCAGAATGCCATGTATCCTCAAGGCATCGAGTATCTGCAGCCTCTTTTTTATTCCGGGATGGAAACCCTCTTCGATTATCTTCCCGCCGATTCAATTAC
>Ga0316605_10002708_pt1 | contig 10027 bp, 8 predicted proteins | sample OWC_soil_day20_n_FD_207666 | JGI IMG/M metagenome (GOLD analysis project Ga0316605, IMG submission 207666) | Wetland soil microbial communities from Old Woman Creek delta, Ohio, United States - OWC_soil_day20_noCT | ecosystem: Environmental > Terrestrial > Soil > Wetlands | place: USA: Ohio... | reverse complement strand
TCTATTAAATATTTATACTATTTTAATGCCATATAGTGGAACCTGGTAACCAACGGGGATCTCCGGTACCTCTGCTAATCTGATCGGGACCCGCCATTGTAAATACTCCATTGCCCTGATATGTTAACTGCGGATTTGTGAGTATATAATCACCGCTGGTGTCAGCGCTTGTACCGGATATTTCACCTTGTGGGACAGCTCCATTGTACCAGAATGTATTACCACCACCTGTAAATGTTGCTGTAGTATTTCCGCGACGGAATCGTTTAACAAATCCATTTCCGCCAGCAGCAGAAGCATACTCGCCCGAATCAATGATAATATTGTTGCGAATAATTATCTTATCGTTTACAGTGCCCATAGCCCCGTTTGAATTGAACGACTGAGCTCCTTTTGGAAATTGCCAGAATGTACAATTGAGGATATTAATACTACCACCTGTCCAGGATTCGCTTACAGGTTTCACGCTGGATACGTTTCCGCTTGAAATCTGACAAATACGATTGCTGCTATTGGGAACAACCTCGTTGTAGAAGGTACTGTTAATAAACGACAGATCCTTAACCATGGCTGATTGGAATCGCAGCGTGGCCTGATTGAAGGTGCTTGAATTTTGTCCAATAATACAATCCTTGATCATAAGGCTACCAATAGCATATTTCTTTCCATTGTCATAGAAAAGGTAATACTTCAATCCGGTAATTTTACACGATTGTATGGCAACAGGCTTGGTGGTTGGCACAACAAGATAGCTGGTTCCGTTGGATGACGCAGCCGCAGCAGTAGCATCAAAATTGGCATCCATAAGGATTATCGCATTTGTAGCAGCACCCACAAAATCGGCATAATCGATATCAATAAACTTCAGTTTGAGACCCGCTCCACCGTTTACAAAAGACCCATCTGTCATTTTTAGTTTAGCGTGTTCCAGTTTACTTCCACGGAAAGTTACCGAGGTCAGACCGATAGACACATTACCACTCATTGTGTAATTGCCTCCGGGTTCGAGCTCGTAACATAATTCGGTAGCACTTACAGGAACAGGATTTGCAGTAAAATACTCTGTAAGATTCGTTCCGGAAGGAATAACAGCTGTAACCGACAACAAGTTATCGTATTCCTTTGCTGTGGCAGTGGCTGCGTCCTTATTGTTATAACGTTCGTTGCCCAATGTTTTAATTACTACCTTATAGCGGGAGTCTTCCTTTGCTTCCCGTTTTACGGAAATTCCGTCTACTATCTGGTTTTCTTCACCTATCAATACAGGACTATCCGGATTGTCAATATTGTAAACAGACACCTGATATCCTCCTGCTCCTTTGACAAGTGGCCATTCAATAGTTTGTTCGGAGTTATCTGCGTTGAACTTCACCTTTATTTCGTCGGCTACAGGTGAATTCATCGTCGCATTTGTAACACTTGGCGACCACGTACTGTCATCTTTAAAGCCGTCAATACACGATGTGACGGATAAAACAACCATTGCACATATTATATATGCAATAATTTTGGGCTTGGCTTTCATTTTGTTCATAAAACGAATAGAATTAAAGTTTAATAAATTTGACCGTTCTCTTTTAATGTCATAATTCAGCAAGCTTTACTTATGCTCATTTGCTTATCGAAAACGTTGAAAAAAAAATTGTGGAATAATAAGCTATTCCATAACACATAATGAATAATGAATGAATAATTATTTAACTACATATTTAACTGACGTCGACCTTAAGATAAAAAAGCATTCTTGTAAAAACACTTACCGGCTAAAAGCAGGTATTTACCCTTCGGTACTCGATGACGTATTTCTTTCTTATTTTTTAATTTACAATCCTTTGAGAATCGGACATCAGCCTTATTTCTAAAGAATTTTTATTTATGATCGTAATGTGGGTATCAACACATTTATGTTTATCTGAAAACCGCCTTAAGATACTCCACATTATCACCAAAATTCTTTTTCACGTTGCGGGCATCGTTGGCATCGCGCGAACGCTCTACCACAAGCCAGCCTTTCCAGCGCATTTTATCCAAAGTTGCTCTTATCTTTTTCATATCCAACCGGGTATTGTTACGTAAGGTAACTCCGTCGGTATCTGTACAGTGAATCATACAAATTCGTTTGGCGCCCAGTATTTGCAATTCTTTATAAATATCCCTGCCAGCTACGAGCGGATTCTGAAAATTGACGTAAATTTTAATTCCCCGGGAGTTTATCTCTTTCAGGAGTTTCACTTCTTCGGTAGCAGTAAGCGATGTTTCAATGCCAATAACTACTTTGGCTTCCAGCGCCATTTGTCCGGCCACTTTGAGTCGCTCAACCAGTAGCGGGCGAATTTCCGGATTTTTGTTCAGGTCGCACTGTACGCCTAATGGCAAAAAAGCAACTTTGGCACCCATTATTTTCATGGTATTGATGCAGTCCTGCAATAGCTCGCGATAATTTGCTCTATCCACAAAAGACTGAGCGTAAAACCCCGACATGGCTACTGAAGGAACCTCTATACCGGTTTCGGCTGCTTTTTCCGTAAACAGCGCTCTGAATTCAGGCATGCGTAATTTATTGTCAAATGAGTCACGCTTACCAAGCCCACCCATATCCATTTCAAGACCATCGGCTCCTATTAGCCGGGCAAGCTCAAATGCTCCGATTTTCTGACGCTTCAGAATCATCCAGTCGCACACTGCCACTTTATATGAATCAACATCCTTTTTCTGGCCTTTAGCATTTAATGGAATTGCGCCTGCAAATAATCCAATAAAAATCAGCACCAGAAAAATTGGCTTTATGAATGATTTTTTATAACTTTTATTCAAACTTTAATATTATAATTCATTTGATAGGACGATTTTGATAAATATATGTAATCAAATTTTAAAAAATATTTTTTCGACTTAATAAAATCTACCTGTATAAAGGGCGGGAACAAGTTTTTTTCTGGAAAGAAAAAATACAACGTATGCAAAAATGAGAAGGTAATTGTAAAAGACAGCACAACAAATTTACAAGTTATGAAACTGACCGGGCAAGTATTTTACGATAAATACAGGTAGCGTTATTGCAAATAACACAACCGTAATCATGATGTTTCAACCCCTTGCCGATACCAATAATTCCACTCACCGATTTTCGGGGAATCATCAGACATGAGTCGGTAAGCGAAATACCCGTGGCATTCTTTCCAATCAGGTCAAAAAGAGTTTTCTGATCGTCGAGAGGCCAGTTGCAATAACCGGGACTATATCGGTTAGATATTTTCAGGCCATTTTTACCGACATGAGTTTTCAATGCACCCTGAATTTTGTCCATGGCTTTTTCTACCGTAAGCGACCCTATAGCATCCATAATATATGCCTCCATAATGTCGCCCTGCTCATTGAGCCGATTGGTCATTTTGGTAAAACCATTGCCCGCCGTACACAGAAAAAAGGCGGCCTGGCTTGCCTCTTTGATATATCCGCAAACCTGCCTGCCTAAGTTTAATGTCACATTATCTACCTGTAAAAGTCCGGTTTTCACATTCAGAAAATCTATATTTTCAAGCACATAGCCGCCTCTGATAGCAGTATCAAAATTCAATTCATTTAAAGTATCCCTTACAAAAACCACTGCCGGATGTTCTTCGTCCAAATCAGCTGATTGGAGAAAATCCAGCACTTCGTCGATTGTGGGAGCCACTTCGCCGAACGAAAAGCTATATGCGCAAAAATCATTCATTCACAGCCTGTAAAAATGCTTTAATATTGGCTTCGGGCACGTATGGGGGCAAGTCGCAACCACTCGAAATTACAAAGTTTGGGTGATTGGTTGCAGTTTGCAATAAATCGCCCACGGCTTTACGCACCGATGCTTCTGTGCCCTGCTTGAAAACGCCAACCGGGTCGAGATTTCCCATCACCAGAACATCCGAAGGACATTCTTCCAAAACGTCTTTCATATCAATGGCATTACCGAAATGCAACGCTCTGGCTCCACTTAGCACCATAGCCTGAGTGCATTGCCCCGTATTTCCGCAATTGTGTAATATTACAGTAAAACTATCATCCTGCACAGCATCCACTATTTCTTTTACAAAAATGGTGGAAAACGCCAGACAGTCGTCGTACGACAGCAAGCCAGCAGCCGGCTCTGCTATGATAACACCTGCAGTGCCGGTTGCTTTCAGCGCTTTACAGTAATTAATCAAAAAATGGGTACATTTTTGCAATAGTTCGGTTATTACTTCCGGCTCAATGTAAATGCCTACCATGATTTCGGACATATCGTACAACCGACCAGCCAACGAAAACGGACCTATACAACCCGAAAACACAGGTTTGTGTTTGATGTTTTCGGCTGCCAGCTTGTTGGCCAGCAGGTACTGCGGAATACGCCCCATATCCAGAGTGGGAACCATTAACGCTTCCACCGACTCAGCACCATCAACCAGACGACCCGTTACAGTTGGTATTTCATTGTCGGGCAAATTCACCGCAGCTCCAAAAGCCTCTGCCTCCACGGTTAAATCCATGATAGACGAACAGGCCACCGTATCATAATTATCGGCCAGATACTGAATGGCTTCGTAATGAACCCGCCCATTGGTAACGGCCTGGTTTACGGTATAGCCCAAGGCTTCAATGCCGGGATGTGTCATCACCGGAAATGCCTGAACTTTAGTGCTTAAAAGAATATTATCTATGAATTTTTTCATCTGTTTTAAAAGCCCCTCCAACCTCCTAACCCCTGTTTATCCCGATAGCTATCGGGAGGAAGGCTTTCCGACTATATGAGGGAATGTCGGATTTATTAATCAGTCACTTATGTGAGTAAACTTACTCCTGAGTGTTTCATGTTTTCATGCCGATATTTTATCCAACCAAACAATTCCTTCCTGTGGATTTTTAGCATAAGCATCGGCTCCAATAGCCAATGCAAAATCGGACGAAAGCGGTGCCCCCCCCACAATGATTTTGGTTCCGGGCGAAAAGGCTTTAACAGCTTCGATAACAGGCTTCATATTAACCATGGTAGTAGTAAGTAAGGCCGAAATACCAACTACCGCACCTGGGTTCTGTTGAACTGTTTCTACAAATTTCTCTGTTTTTACATCTATTCCAAGGTCTATCACTTCCCAGCCTGCACCTTCTACCATCATACCAAACAGGTTTTTGCCAATATCATGCAAATCGCCAAACACAGTTCCGATAATAAAAGTTCCCTTGCGCTGCACTGCTCCACTGGCAAAATAGGGTTTCAAATGATTCATCGAAGCACCCATAGCCTTGGCCGACAACAACATCTGCGGAACAAATATTTTGTTTTCGGTAAACTTCTGCCCTACCTTATTCATTGCGGCAATCAGTGCGTTGTTCAAAATATCGCCCGGCTCCACACCCGCTTCCAGCGCTTGTTTGGTAATTTCGTCGGCACCGGGCAGCCCTTTCATTTGAGGTGGGTAAGGCGATGCCTGATTAATTTTTCCGAACTCCACACATTCGGATAGTTTTTCCAATAATTCTAAGCTCATAATATGTTGAATTTGCCCTATGGGCGTTATTTCGTTGTTTTTTTAATCTCTTTTTTACTTTTATATGAAGCAATAATGATAGCTAAACCGTATTTCAATTAAAAAAAACATATAATCCTATCATAATCAATATCAATACAACCCATGCAATTTTCACCGATTTATCAATTTTAATAGGCCGATAATCGAGGGTGGAAACCGACACATGTTTAGTGTCGAGCAAGGTATAAATACAAGTGAATACCGCTAAAATCAAAAAGATAATAAATGAAACATACAGGAAATGTACCCCACTAAATATCAAGCCATTATAATACAATATTCCTATACCGATACTAAACACCGTTCCGAATGATAAAACCAGATTGACAGCATTTTTCGAGGTTTTTTTCCAAAGCACGGCAAACAAAAATGCTACCGACATGGGAGGTGCTATAAAACCCAGCACCGATTGAAAAATATTGAAAAAGCTCAACCCCTGAATAGATGTGATACCGATAGCCAGAAAGACCGAAACTACAGCCCCACCGAGTACAATCCAACGCCCAATGGCTTTTATTTGTTTATTATCTGCATTGGGTTTGTAATGTTTCACGTAAATATCCATGGTAAAAACCGTGCTCAGAGAATTAAGAGCCGAACCAATTGTACTAATCAACGCGGCCAGCATTACCACTATAACAAGACCGATAAGCCCCGGAGGGAATACGGCTTCGACTAATTTAAGATACGCATCGGTAGAATTGCCAATATTGGGAATAATAATAAATGCAAGAATACCCGGAAGAATAAACAATGGAATATCAATCAGCTTAAGCCATGCAACGAAGTTTGCCCCCATTTGTCCGTTTTTGAGGTTTTTGGTGCCAAGTACCGATTGCACCATAGATTGGTCGGTGCACCAGAACCAAACTCCCATAATAGGATACCCAAGCAAGATAGCCAACCAGGGGAAATCTTTATTGTCGAGTGGCTGAAAAAGTTTCCAGTACGACGCCGGAGTTGCCTCAATAATATGCCCTACTCCTCCTGCTTTATGGATTGCCATTACCACCAGCAACACCGAAACACCTATAAGCAAAAGCATCTGAAAAACATTGGTATAAGCTATGGCTTTAAGCCCACCGGCCATAGTAAATGCAGCTGAAAGAAATACCAGAATAACGATACATAACCACAAAGGCAAAGCCAGAATCTGAGCCATAAACACGCCTCCGGAAAACAAGGTAAGTCCCAGCCACGAGATTAAAATGGTAATGATGGTATACCATGCTATGTACTTTTGCGTAACGTTGCCAAAACGTTTGCCCATGTATTCGGGCAGGGTCATTACCTGTGCACCCAAGTAGCGCGGCGCAAACACAAAGGCCAACAGTAAAATAAACGGAAAAGCATACCACGAGAAATTGCCGGCCACAATACCGCTTTCGTAACCGCTGCTGGCATTGGCTATCAGCATAGACGGGCCTACGTTGGTACCCCACATGGTAAGCCCGATGGCAAACCACCCCAAACTTTTATTGGCAAGAAAAAGATTGTCGCTTTTGTTTTTGGCACTAAAACTGGCCCAATAAGCAATACCAAGCAATACAACTACATAAGTTGCTATAACAACAATATCAATCGTAGATAATTCAATTAATTCTTTCATATGACCACTCCCCTAACCCTCTCCAAAAAAGAGGGAGTACGTATTAAAATCAGATTATTAGTTTTAAAAAGTTTAATTTATTTACATCAAAATATCAGGCAAAGCCTAAATATCGCCGAAGGCTAATAACGCGCACAGCGCAAATATCATCTATATTTTTCTACGATTTTCAGTGCCTTTTCAATGTCTTTTTCCGATTTAAAATCCACATTGACATGCAGTCCCTGATTACCCACATTGTCTAAAAGTGGTTCTAATTCATCCAGAGTAACCCAGTTGGCCATGACAGATTTTCCGTTATCCAGAATTTTCTTGTACAAATCATACCATTTGGGGTCACCTCCCTGAGGTTGCCCGTAACCCGGAGTCCACTGTATAGCATTAAGCTTGTCAAGTTCCAGAATAGCGTCTAAATGACGAATGGCATCCACACCATCCAAATGATAAAGCGTATAATCGATTTTTTCGGTCTGCTCCCGCAGAAATGGCAGACAGAAAGTGCGGTAATCATCTTCAGAGATCATAATCGAAATGTCGACCTGCAACTTAGAAACAGTGCCCGGAGCCCATAACGAGAAATAGCAGAAAGCCATCTCGCCATCAACATTTACAATATCGTAAATGCGGTTAAAAACATCGAAATAAACCTCATTGATTTTCTGCAATTGATCCAGCGTTCCATCCGGATCCATAATCAAATCCATCAGCACATTGTCCGAACCTTTCAGACTGGCCAAGACATCAAGGCCTTCTACCAGATCAGGACAACCTACCATGTATTTGCCCTGAGCATTGGTAACGCAGTTTCGCAGCAAATCTTCGTGCAGTTTCCATCCTTTTTCATCAAAAACAATTTGTCCATCGAAATCCGGCTTTTGATGAATCCAGATAGTGTCTTCGCGCCCTTCGAGCACCGAACCCAATATAGCTGCCAGCGACCCAGGCCCTAATTGAGTATTAGCAACCGGCAAAATATCAGCCAGATAAGAATTGCGGGACATGGTATAATGCAATTGCTGAGCGCGCCAAACCGGATCGAACCACAACTGATTCAAATCTTTGTGAGCAGCTGGCGGCAAAATATCCTCGTACGGAGCGCCTTCTTTAAAGAGATGTTCCCACATTGTCAGCACAATGCCTTTTCCATTCCACCAGTCGGTGTAATGTTTTTTGGTTTCGGAGAAGTTTAATTTCCAGGTTTGCATAAGTATATATTTCAACACGAAGACACAAAGACACCAATGTAAAACATTTCTTTGTGACTCCGGGTCTTTGTGCCTGCCTGCGGCAGACAGGTTTAAAAAAGTATTTTTATTGTCTTGTTTAAATCCATTTCATCTGTACAATTCACATCTTCAAAATACATTGGGATCTCGGCTCCTTGTTTTACAAACACCGGCATTTCATCCAATGGAACATCCACGTTTTTGAACCAACGTTCACCTTCAAAAACCTCTTTTGTAAAGAAGTGTACCCATTGTCCTTCCGGAAGATAAATATCCCGACGGTTTTCGCTGTTCATTACAGGAGCTACCAATATATCGTCACCAAAATAATACTGATCGTCAATCTGGCGGCATGTTTTATCATTAGGGTGATGCAGAATCAGCGCACGCAACACCGGGAATCCTGTTTTGGTCGCTTTCTCGCTTTGTTCCAATATATAGGGAATCAGTTGATAACGCAATTTCAGCCATTTACGAATAATCGGAGCAATATTCGGATAATGCCAGGGTTCACGTTTGTGCGAGCCATGGTACCTCAGGTGCGACGAGAACACGCCAAACTGAGTCCAGCGGACGTAAATATCGTCGGGTAAAACCGAATTCATAAAATTGGGCACTCCATGAAAACCAGGCACATCGTGGCTCCAAAAGGCAAAACCCGAAAGTCCGAGTTGCAAGCCACCTTTGAGTGAACCAGCCAGTCCATCCCAGGAGCAAGCAGAATCGCCACCCCAATGCAGAGGATAGCGCTGACAACCAGCCCAACCGGCACGTGCCCAGATAATCCCATCGCCGGTAACTTCTTTGGTCACTTCGTAAGCAGCTTTCTGGTACAGAAGCGGATAAAGATTGTGCAATTTTTCCGGCGACATATTCCTGTATTCGGCATCCAAATGAATATCTTCGCCAAAATCTGTTTTAATACACGCAACACCCATTTCGAGTAAATTTCGCAACAATCCCTTGTACCATTCCGTCGCTTTATCATAAGTAAAATCAATGGTTCCGGCAAAGTCCTGTACACTAAAATTGGATGAACCGGATATCAGGCGTTCGCTTTTACTGATATATTCGTTTTCGTCAGCTTCTTTGTACTGAATGGCATTGTACGAGATGTATGGCAATTGCCACAAACTCACACGAAAGCCTTTTTGCTTCAGATTTTGAATAAACTGAGGAGGATTGGGGAATCTGTCGTCATTGAATTTCCATTCGCAAAGCCAGTCGGTCTCGAACCAGCCAGTATCGAGATGAATTACATCGCACGGAAAATCCCCGGCGCGCATCCGATCACAAATATCATTCACTTCATCAGCCGAGAAATAAGTCATACGGCTCATCCACGTGCCAAAACTCCAAAGTGGAGGCATGGTAGGAAAACCAGTCAGCTGACGATAGCCAAACAAAATTTCTTCGGGCGAATCACCGCCAATGAGGAAAAAATCTACGAAAGGATCTTCTACCAAAACCTGCGCCGAACGGGTGGAGTGGTCGGCCAGCGAAAATTTAGCAAAAGCAGTAGTGTGTACAAACAATCCGTAGTTTTCGGACGATAAGTAAAACGGTATATTTTTATAAGTACGGCGGTTGTTTACGCCTTGTCCGTCCTGATTGCGAAGCTGAACAGTTTTGCCAGACAAATC
>Ga0316605_10002707_pt1 | contig 10029 bp, 9 predicted proteins | sample OWC_soil_day20_n_FD_207666 | JGI IMG/M metagenome (GOLD analysis project Ga0316605, IMG submission 207666) | Wetland soil microbial communities from Old Woman Creek delta, Ohio, United States - OWC_soil_day20_noCT | ecosystem: Environmental > Terrestrial > Soil > Wetlands | place: USA: Ohio... | reverse complement strand
GGCACCTCCAGCGCGAAGTTCAACGGCGGCTCCCCGGCCAGGCTGTCGCGCAGCAGGCCTTCGCTGGCCAGGTTGAGCACCAGCGAATCCTTGCTGTCGACAGGCCAGGCCTCGGCCAGCGTCTGCAGCAGCGCCGCCGCGTCCGGCGCCAGTTCGGGCCGCACTGGAAAGACCGTCAGCCGCGTCGCCGTGACGCTGCGCTGGCGGTCGATCATCGGGCTGTAGCCCAACACCACCTGTCCCAGGATCGAGTGTTCGTTCATATCGGTTGTCCACTGGCGTCGCCAGCAGCGAAGATGCTGCTGGCGCTCGTAGGCGAGGAACAGTCCGCAGGGACTGTTCCTCGTCCGACTCGCCCCCCTTGAGGGGGAGCGCCGCAGGCGCTGCGGGGGTGGTTCACGTCAAATACTGGAACAGCGACATGCGCTGCACCAGCGAATAGGTGCTCAGCGCGGCCTCGTAGCCGCTCTGCTTGTTCTGGAAGTCCGACAGCGCCTCGACCATGTCCAGGTCCTCGGCCAGCGAGCGCTCGGTGCGAGCGTCGAGCTGGATCTCGGCCAGGCGGCCTTCGACCGAATCGAGACGGTTGAGGCTCTCGCCGGCCATCGCGCGCTGCAACTGCAGGTTGCCGAAGGCGGCATCGATGTCGCGCAGCCCGCTGGCCACGGTCTGCGCCACCTGCGCCGGGCTGCGCCCGCCGGCCTGCAGTTCGCCGGCGACGCGGTCGAGCGCATCGAACAGCGACAGATCCGGCGCCGATGGCGCGAGATCGAACTGGTCACCGTGGGACGGCGTGCCCTGCACGGTAACGGCCATGCCGTCGAACTCGATCGCCTGGCCCGACACGTAGGGCAGGTTGACCAGCGCGGTGGCCGCACCGTTCTTCAGCACCGAGTAGCTGGTCACGCCCGCGGCGACCGTGAAGTCGACGCGGTAGTCGGCACCCGTCAGCGCCGAGGGGTCCACCACCGAGCCGGCATCGACCCACGCGCCGCTGCCGTTGGTGGCGGCCGGGCGGGTGACGAAGACGCCGTTGCCGCTGCGCGCGCCCAGCCAGGTGGCGGCACCGTCGTGGGTCATCGGCAGCAGGTCGCCGCCCTGCACCTCGGTCTGGCCGCCGGCGCCGCGGAACGCCACGCCGCCGCTGCCGTCGACGAAGGGGGGCTGCGCCGAGCCCTGGCCGCCGAACAGGTAACCGCCGGCGCCGTCGCCGCGGTTGGCGATGGAAAACAGCTGCTCGCGCAGGCCGCGGATGCGCGCACCGAGGTTGGCGCGCTCGGCATCGGTGTAGCTGCCGTTGCCGGCCGCGACCAAAAGCTCTCGTGCCTGCTGCATGGCCTCGGTGGCGCTGCCCAGCGCGCCTTCGACCTGCTGCATCGCATTGCGGCTGGCTTCCAGCCCGCGCTGGTCGGCCACGGCACGCGCGCTGGTGGCCAGGGCCCGCTCGACACGCGCCGCGGCGGTCGGGTCGTCGCTGGCGCGGGCCACGCGTTTGCCGCTGGTCAGCCGCTCCTGAGCCAGCTGCAGGCCTTGCTGCCGCTGCTGCAGGTTGTCGACGGCGGCGGCGAAGGAATTGGCGGTGGTGATGCGCATGGGTACTCGTTCAGCCGGCGGCGTCGAGCAGCGCGTCGAAGATGCTCTGCGCAATCTGCAGGATCTTGGCCGCCGCCTGGTAGCTCTGCTGGTACTGGATCAGCCGCGCCGCCTCCTCGTCGAGGTTGACGCCGCTCTTGGCGCTGCGCGAGGCCTCGGCCTGCGCAGCGACTGCGCCAGAGATGTCGGCGGTGGACTGCGCACCCTGCACGCGCACGCCGATGTTGGCCATGGCCGCCGCATAGGCGTCGGTGATGGAGCTGCCGCCGCCGACACCGCCGGCAGACAGCGGCCGGCGTCCCACCAGTTCGGCGTCGCGCAGGCCGGTGAAGGCCAGCGCGTTGCCGTTGTTCGACGCCGGGTACAGCGTCTTGCCGACGCTGAAGACATCGCCACTGCGCGGCACGCCGTTCAGCTCGAGCTCGAAACCGTTCAGCGATATCGGCGTGCCCGCCGTCCAGGTGCCGACGCCGCTGGACTGCAGTGCGTTGGTGACGCGGTCGCGCAGCTCCCAGCTGTAGTCGCCGGTGTCGCTGGTGAAGCTCAGGGTGGCCGTCAGGTCGGGGTCGGCGCTGGGGCTGACCACACGCAAGGCCGCCACGCTGCCGGTACCGGCATTGGTGGCCGGGGTGGATGCGCTCAGCGGCGAGGCGGCGGCCAGGCCGCGCATGTCGTCGAGCACACGCTGCATGCCGTTGGCCGCACGCGTCACCGGCTGCAGCAGGTAGCGGTCGGTGGCGGCAGGCAAGCCCGGGCCGATGTCGATGCGCAGGCCGTCGAACACGTCGCCGCTGGCGATGCTGCGCACCAGACCGTCCTGAAGTCGCGTCAGCTGCCACACCCCGGGCGCGCCGCCGGGGTCGGCGCGCAGGGCGTACTCGCTGGCCTGCAGTTGGGTCGGATCAGTGAGGGTCAGGCTGACCTGGCCGACGAACTGCCCGGCGCCGTTGACCGCGTTGTGGGCATTCGGCACCGCCACGGCCGGACCCACCGCAAAGATGGGTGCGCCGCTGCCCGGCGGATCGCTCATGTCCAGGCCCAGCGCCTGCTGTTCATTGACCTTTCCGGACAGGGCCGCCGCCAGCTGGCCGAGCTGGGTGCGCGCATCGACCAGGTCGTCGTTCTGGAAACGCAGCAGCCCGGTGATCGTGCCGCCGCCCAACTCCTGCTGCTGCAGCAAGCGCACGAAGCCGCTGTCGGACAGGCCGAGCGCCGAGCGCGTGGCGTCGGTCGGGTCCACCTCCACCGTCAGCGGCTGCACCTGCGTGCCCAGCACCAGCCGCTGACCGCCGGCGATGAACACCGTCAAGCTGCCGTCGTCGGCCTGCACCGTGCTGAGCTGCAGCTTCGCGCTCAGGTCGGCCAACGCCTGGTCGCGCTGGTCGAGCAGGTCGTTGGGCGAATGGCCCAGGCCCAGCACCGAGGCAATGCGCTGGTTCAGCTCGGCGATGCTGCTGGCCAGCTGGTTGACCTGGGCGACGTTGGCCTTCAGGCTTTCCTGCACCTCCTGCTGCAGCACGTCGAGCTGCGCGCCGGCAGCGGCGAAGCGGTCGGCGACCTCCTGCGCGCGGGCCAGCACCACCTGGCGCGTGGCCGCGTCGCCAGGCCGCGCCGACAGGTCGACCATGGCATTGAGGAATTCGCCGGCGGCATGGCCCACGCCCTGCTCGCCAGTGGGGAACACCGATTCCAGCTGTCGCAACATCTCCAGCCGGCTGGAATCCATGGCCGCCAGCGAGCTGGCCGTGGCGGCCTCGCGGGTCAGGAAGGCATCGTGCGCACGCGTCACCGTGGTCACGTCCACGCCCTTGCCGTAGAAGCCGGCACCGCTGAACTGGCCCTCGGCGGTGGCCAGCTCCACCTGCTGACGCGAGTAGCCCCTGACGTTGGCGTTGGAGATGTTGTGGCCGGTGGTGGCCAGCGCCGAGTAGCTGGCCGTCATGGCCTTCGTCCCCAGCGAAAAAAGTGCGGATGCGCTCACTTCGATTCACTCAGGTCGACGCACGTTGCAGGCGCAGCGCGGTGTTGATGACGCGGGTCAGCTTTTCGGCATAGGCCGGGTCGGTGGCGTAGCCGGCGCGTTGCAGTCCAGCGGCAAAGCTGCCGGCGTCCTGGCCCTGCGCCAACACGCGCTGGTAACGCGGGCTGTCCTTCATCAGCCGTGCATAGTCGGCGAAGGACTCGGCATGGCTGGCATAAGCCCGAAAGCGCGCCACGGTCTTGACGGCACGGCCGCCTACATATTCGGTGGTGGTGGTCTCGGCCACCGCACCCTTCCAGTCGCCCCCGGCCTTGATGCCGAAGAGGTTGTGCGACGGCGTGCCGTCGGCGTTGCGGATCTCGCGCCGGCCCCAGCCACTTTCGTGCGCGGCCTGGCCGATCATGAAGGCTGCCGGAATGCCGGTGGCGCGTTCGGCGGCCTGCGCGGCCTGGGTGTGCTGCTGCACGAAGCCGGCCGCGCTCTGGTCGGGAATGCGCACTGCGCGCTCGGGTTGCAGTGGCGCGGCCGTCGGTACCGGGATCGGCCCCGGCGCCATGCCCATCTGCCGCTCCAGCTGGCGCGTGATGGCCTCGGACAGGCCGCCTGGCAGGCCGGTCATCTGGGTGGCGAACTGCTGGTCGAGCAGGTCGGTGCCGAGCTTGCTGCCTTCGTTGTCGAGCATGCCGGAGCTCAGCGTCGCCGCGCGCATGCTCTTCATCAGCTCCTGCATGAACAGCGCCTCGAACTGCTTGGCCACCTCGCGCACCGCCGCCTTCGGGTCGGTGGCGGCGCGGCCGCGCAGCGCCGCCAGCGACTGCGCGTTGCCGGCCAGGCCGGTGGAGTTCAAGGGTGGGCTCATGATGCGGCCGAAGCGAATGTCTGCATCGCCACGCACCGGTGCGTCGAGCAACCACGGCGGAACCGGCTTTGCCGGGCCGCTCGTGGTGCCCCCCTGGGGGGGGCGCCGAAGGCGCTACGGGGGGGGGTCATATCACCTCGATCTCGGCATGAAGTGCGCCCGCACTCTTCATCGCCTGCAGGATCACCAGCAGGTCCTGCGGGGTTGCGCCCATCGCGTTCAGCGCCTTGACCACGTCGCTCAGGCGCACGCCGGCCGGCATTTCCAGCATGGCCTTGGAGCCGGCGGTGATGGAGATGTCCGACTGCTCGGTGACGACGGTGCGGCCGTTGGCCAGCGGCCCCGGCTGGCTGACGGTGGGCGTGCTCGAGATCGTCACCGCCAGGTTGCCGTGCGCCACCGCGCAGGCGCCTAGCGTCACCGATTCGTTCAGCACCACCGAGCCGGTGCGCGCATTCAGAATCACCTTGGCCGCGGGTTTGGCCAGCTGCACCGGCAGGTTCTCGATGTCGGCCATGAAGGCGACACGCTGGTCCTGCTCCTCGGGCATGCTGACGCGCACCATGCGCCCATCGACGGCGGTGGCCGTGCCCGGCCCCTTGGCCTGGTTGATGGCCTGGGCCACCGCGCTGGCGGTCTGGTAGTCGGTGGCATGCATCGCCAGCTGCAGCGAATCGCCTTGCAGCGCGGTGTTGGGAACAGCGCGCTCGATGGTGGCGCCGGCTGGTACGCGGCCCGAAGACAGCTGGTTGATCACCACCTTGGAACCGTTGGCTGCCGCACCGGCACCGCCAATCACCAGGTTGCCCTGGGCCAGTGCGTAGATCTGTCCGTCCACGCCCTTCAGCGGCGTGGTCACCAGCGTGCCGCCGCGCAGGCTCTTGGCGTTGCCGATCGAGGACACATTCACGTCCACCACCTGCCCCGGCATGGCATAGGCCGGCAGGCTGGCGGTGACCATCACCGCGGCCACGTTGCGCAGGGCCAGCGGCGTGCCCGGCGGGATGGTCACGCCCAGCTGCTGCAGCATCGAGATCAGGCTCTGCGTGGTGAAGGGCGCGGCGATGGTCTGGTCGCCACTGCCGTCCAGCCCGACCACCAGGCCATAGCCGGTCAGCTGGTTGCTGCGCACGCCGGCCACCGAGGCCACCTCCTTGACCCGCGCGGCCGCGGCATCCACCGGCCACCACAACGCGGCACTGGCCACGATGAAGGCCAGCCAGACGATGCGCCGCAGCAGGCGGTCGGCGCCATCGGGCTGCGCCTGAGTGTGCCAGGCTGTCGGAATCGTCGCGTGCTGCATCAGATGGGAAGAATGTTCAGGAAGAAGCGGCTCAGCCAGCCGATGGTCTGCGCGTCGGCCTGCTGGCCGCGGCCGCGGTGCTCGACACGCACGTTGGCGATCTGCGCACTGGGGATGGTGTTGCCGGCGCGGATCAGCAGCGGGTCCACCTGGCCGGAGAAGCGCAGCACGTCGACGTTGCTGTTGACGCCGATCTGCTTCTCGCCGGCGATCAGCAAGTGGCCGTTGGGCAGCACGTCGACGACGATGACACTGATGCTGCCGAAGAAATCGTTGCTGTTCTCGGTTTCGCCCTTGCCCGAGAAGCTGTTGCTGCTGCTGCCTTCGGCGCTCAGGCGCGACAGCGCCGACGGCTTGATGCCGGCCAGCGCGTTGACCTTGGCGTCGACCTTGCCGCTCTTGTCGACCGAACTGGTGGACTTCTGGCTGGCCACGACCTTCTCGACGATCTCCACCCTCAGCGTGTCGCCACGATGCCGAGCGCGGTAGTCCTCGAACAGCGGCCGGTACTGTGCCTGCTGAAAGATCGCGCCGTTGGCCACCACCGGCGGCGGCGGCGCGTGCGGGATCACGTTCGTCGGCTCGACCATCTCGACGCGCGGGTTCATCGTCAGGCAACCTGTCAGGCTGGCGCTCAGCAACGCCACGGCCAGGATCCTCATCAGAGCTGCCCCAGCCGCGCCAGCATCTGGTCGGTGGTCTGGATCGCCTTGGAGTTGAGCTCGTAGGCTCGCTGCGTGGCGATCATCGACACCAACTCCTCGACCACGTTGACGTTGCTGCCCTCGACATAACCCTGCAGCAGGCCGCCGCGGCCGTCGGTGGCCGGGGCGCCGGTGCTGGGTGCTCCCGAGGCGGCGGTCTCGGCATACAGGTTCTGACCGCGCGGATCCAGTCCGCCCGGGTTGATGAAGGTGGCCAGCTGCAGCTGGCCCACCGACTGCGGCGCAGCCTGCGTCGGCAACGTCACGTTGACGGTGCCATCGGCGGCCACGGTCACGCTCTGCGCGTTGGCCGGGATGGTGATGCCGGGCTGCAGCACATGGCCGTTGGCGGTCACGATCTGGCCGGCGGCGTCGAGCTGGAACGAACCGTCACGGGTGTAGGCGGTACTGCCGTCGGGCAGCTGGATCTGGAAGAAGCCCTGGCCCTTGATGGCCATGTCCAGGTTGTTGCCGGTCTGCTGCAGGTTGCCCTGGCTGAAGTTGCGCGTCGAGGCCGACACGCGCGCGCCCAAGCCGACCTGCAGTCCGGTGGGCAGTTGCGTCTGGTCGCTGCTGGCCGCGCCGACCTGGCGCAGGCTGTCGTACATCAGGTCCTCGAAGACCACACCACCGCGCTTGAAGCCGTTGGTGCCGACGTTGGCCAGGTTGTTGGAGATGGTGTCCAGCTTGAACTGCTGGCCCTCCATGCCACTCTTGGCGATCCACAACGAACGATTCATGCGCCCAGCTCCCGACAGTTGCCGGTCAGTGTCGGCCGAACCCGAGGCCGCCGGCCAAGCGAAAAGCGCCGCGAAGCGGGGCTTTCTTCAAAAGCGCCGCGAAGGCGGGCTTTCTCCATGAGCGCTGGCTTCGCGGCGCTTCTTACACCCGCGCCAGGGCCGGCAGCGCGGCCGAGATCATGGCCACGCCGGCCCCGGTCAGCAGCACCAGCACCACCCGCCGGAAGGCTGCCGGGCTCAGGCCGTGGTAGATGCGCGCGCCGATCAGCGCCGGCAGCAGCAACGCCGGCACCACGACGGCCAGCTTCGGCCACATGTCCGGCGTGGCCATGCCCGACACCACGTAGCTGGCCAGCGTGGCGGCCAGCGCCACCAGGCTGAAGTTCTGCAGGACGCTGCGCTGCAGGTCCTTGTCCCAGCCACGCAGCGTGATCCACAGCGACGGCAGCACTCCGCTGAAGCCGCCGATGCCACCCATCACGCCGCCGCACAGGCCGACCAGGCCGTCGGCCCAGCGGCCGCCGGCGCTGATGCGTGGGATGCGATGCGCCAACAGCATGGTCGGGCAGCAGACCACCAGGAACAGGCCCAGTGTCAGCTTGAAGGCCGCCGGGTCCAGGTGCGGCAGCGCCCAGGCGCCCAGCGGCACGCCCACCAGTCCGCCCGCCAGAAAAGGCAGCAGCGCAGACAGGCGCAGGCCGCGCCGGACCGTGAAGACGGCGATGAGCTGGCCGACCAGCCCGCCACAGACGGCCATCACCGCGGCCAGCCGCGGCTCGATGCCCCAGACCCACACCGACATGGCCACCATCGCGAAGGCAAAGCCGGAGATGCCCTGCACCAGCCCGGCAAGCGCAGCGCCGCCGGCCAGCAGCAGCAGCTCGTCGCTCATCGGCCGCAACGCATCAAGGCCCCAACTGCCGCACCCGCTGCAGCAGCTGCTGCAGGTAGCCGTCGTCCAGGCCCAGGTGCTCCAGCTGCCACACCAGCTGCTCCAGGTAGTGCCGGTTCGTGCCCAGCACGCCCTCGGCACGGGAGATGATGGTTGCGGCCTCGTCCAGCGGCAGCTCACCGACATGGTCGTCATGCGAGGGATTGGCGGCGAAGACCAGCGCGGTCACCTCGCCCTGCGGCGTGCGCACCGGCAGCAGGCGCGGCTGGTAGATGCCGCGGATCATTTCGCGCCGCCACAGCATGCCGGACTCATGTGCGGCCACGGCGGCGTCGATGCGGAAGGCCAGGCCGCTGCAGCAGCCCGCGCCGGGCTCCAGCGTCAGCATCAGGCCCGGGCACTCGGGCGAGCCACGGCCCAGCGAAGTGCGGCAGCTGAAGCGGCGGCGGTGCTGCGGCAGCTCGGCCAGCCGCACCTCGGCAAAGTGGAAGCCCGGGTCCCACATCAGCGAGCCGTAGCCGAAGATCCACAGGTCGTGCTCGCGCTCGGGCGGGCCGAGCAAGGCGATGCGGGTGGCTTCGAGCTGCTCGTCGGACCAGCGCCAGTCGGCGCCGCGGCCCTGGTCGCGGGCCCGCTGGTCCCACTCCTGCAGCAACTGCGGCGTGACACGCAGCGCCGAGGCTTCGGGCGGCGCGATGCGTTCGCGCAGGTGCGGCAGGTGGCAGTAGGCGTCTGGGCTCAGGGCATCACCCCGGGGGCTGGATCAGCCGCCATCTTGGCACAGCGGCGGCGCGCTACACGGTGCTGTTCGACAGCAGCCGCGTCGCAGCCTGTTCCTTCTGTTCGGCGGTCTGCAGCATCTTCATCTGCTGCTCGAACTGGCGTGCGGCGGCAATCATTGCCACCATGGTCTCGACGGCGCTGACGTTGCTGCCTTCCAGCGCGCCTTGCTGCACGCGCGCTGCGGCATCGGCCTCCAGGTCGCCGCCGGGCGAGCGAAACAGTCCGTCGTCGCCGCGGGTCATCGGCGTCTCCGGCGTGACCAGCTTGAGCCGGCCGAGCACCTGCGAGCGCGCATTGCCCACCTTGCCGGTGATGGTGCCGTCGGCGCCGATGTCGATCTGCGCATTGGCCGGCACCGTGATCGGCCCGCCGTCGCCCAGCACCGGCAGGCCGTTGCGCGTGACCAGCTGGCCTTCGGCATCGATGTCCAGCGCACCGCCACGGGTGTAGGACTCGGTGCCGTCCAGCGCCTGCACCGCCAGCCAGGACTTGCCCGACACCGCCACGTCGAGCGCGCGGCCGGTGGTCTGCACCACGCCGGGCGCGTCGCTGTGGCCGGGCGTGGATTCCAGCGCATAGACGCGCGTGCTGGCGCCGTCGCCCAACACCGGCACCGCCCGGAAGGCGGCCAGCTCGGCACGGAAACCGGTGGTCGAGACATTGGCCAGGTTGTGCGCCAGGATGTCCTGGCGCTGCAGCGTGGCCTTCGCGCCGGACATCGACAGGTAGATCATGCGGTCCATGCAAGCCTCCATGCCCAGACTGCAGCGCGATGCAGGCCTGCCGTGACATGCAGAGGGCGCACACGGCACAAGGACTGGACATTTTCGAGCAGCCGCCGCGGAACCGGCTTTGCCGGGCCGCTGGCGGCGCCCCCCTGGGGGGGAGCGCCGAAGGCGCTACGGGGGGGGGTCATCATCTCAGGTTGACGAGCGTCTGCAGCACCTGGTCCTGCGTCTTGATGGTCTGCGCGTTGGCCTGGTAGATGCGCTGCGCGGTGATCATGCTGACCAGCTCGCCGGTCAGGTCGATGTTCGATTCCTCCAGCGCACCGGCCTGCAGCACGCCGAGATTGCCGTCGCCGGGCACGCCGATCACCGGGTCGCCCGAGGCATGGGTGCGCGCCCAGCCGTTGTCGCCCACCGGCTGCAGCCCCTGCGGGTTGCGGAAGTTG
>Ga0316605_10002705_pt1 | contig 10032 bp, 7 predicted proteins | sample OWC_soil_day20_n_FD_207666 | JGI IMG/M metagenome (GOLD analysis project Ga0316605, IMG submission 207666) | Wetland soil microbial communities from Old Woman Creek delta, Ohio, United States - OWC_soil_day20_noCT | ecosystem: Environmental > Terrestrial > Soil > Wetlands | place: USA: Ohio... | reverse complement strand
TGTGGCCGCAGTTCGCGATGGTGACGGCGGTCGGGCTCGGATTCTTCGTCTACAGCCTGGCGCTGTTCCGCAAGTCGATAGCGGTGACGAAGTGATGCGGTGATCGTCGAGACGCGCCGCTTGCCTTACCGTGGCGGACGGCGTCATCTCGCCAAGTCCCGACAGGACTCCAAACCGCTTCGCTGCTGTCAGTTGGGGGGACGTCGCATCGGCAGAAGGCACGTCGCTTGAGCCCTTGATGGCCACGATGACAGAATGCCGATCACGGCTACCCGCCGTGATTCGACATTCGGGAGCGCACTGATGGCCGCCAAGAAGAAGACTCCGATGAAAATGAAGACTCCGATGAAGAATCCGATGACGAAGGCAATGGCGCAGCCGAAGCCGCCGGGAAAGCTCGTTATAGGTGGTAAGCCGCGCGGTCGGCCCAGAAAAAATCCGGCGTGAGGTAGGGCCCGGGCGCCGACTGCAAAGCGCCTCCGGGTGATCGGCCGCTTCTGGCCGATCTCGACAATTCCATCAAGTCCGCTTCCGGCAGTCGATTCAACAACCGCTCAACCTGCGTAGGAAACCACCTCGGCGTGCAACCTGGCCGCCGCCGCCGGATCAACCGCCGCACGACGGATGAGCGCCATGGCGCCGGCCTGTTGCTCCTGGGTGGCTGACGCCTGCCCGTGTACTGCAACCGCGTACTCGCTCAGGTCCTGCACGAAGACGCCGAACATCCGGTCGACATGGCTCTCGTCGAGGCCTGCGCAGGCGGCGGTGGTTCCTTCGCGTGTCCCGCCCGGTGCGCCGTCGATTGCGAGCGCGGCGGCTTCCGCGGCCAGTTGCGCGTAGACGACCTGGGTGAAGATCTGCCCGATGTTGAGCAGGAAATCGAGGTCCTTGGCCTGCTCCCCGCGCGGCGCAGCCGTGGCCATCAGTTGTCCGAAGGCCTGCACCTGGCTGATGAAGGTCGCGACGTTCGGCAGCTGCGCGAATCGCGCAAAGGCACCTCTCCAGTCCGGGAAGCCGATGCGCGACAGGCCGCTCGCCGGTCCCTGTGCGAACAGGAAGGTGTCGTCGGCGGGGTCGAGACGCACCGGCACCGGTGCGTACTTCACGCCCTGTCCGACCCCGGCCGCGGCAAAGGCCGGCAGGAATTTCAGCACCAGCGCGAGATTGACGTGCACGGTGCCCTCCAGTTTCGGCAGCGTGCGAATGTGGCGGGTCGCCTGCTCGAAGTACGTGTCCTTCTCGAATCCTTTCGCTGCAATCACTTCCCAGAGCAGATCGACCACCCGCTCACCCTCGCTGGTGACCTTCATCTTGGCGATCGGGTTGTAGAGCAGGAAGCGGCGGTCGTCGGCTGACGCGCTGCGCTCGTAATCCGAGCACCGCGCGCTGTAGAGCTTCATGGCGACCAGTCGGATGTAGGCGTCGGCCAGCAGTCGCCGTACGTGCGGGAAGTCGGTGACGCGCGTGCCGTAGAGCACCCTGCGGTGGGCGTGCTGGATCGCTTCGACGAATGCGTGTTCGGCGATGCCGATGCTGGCCCAGGCGAGCTGCACCTTGCCGACATTCACGGTGGCGAGCGCCGCATCCCACGCGGCCTTGCCGGTGTGCAGCACGTCCGCCGGGGTCACGGGGTAATGCGAGAGCCGAAATTCCGAAACATACATCTGGCCGTGCACGACGTTCTGCACGAGCGTGTATCCGGGATGCTTCGGGTCGGCCAGGAAGAACAGGTAATCATCCGCCGGATTGGCCGACGGTCCCTCCGGGCGCTGTACGCGACCGAACACCGACACGCGGGCGGCGCAGTTCCCATTGCCGATGTAGTACTTCTCGCCGCTGGCGCGCCAGCCGGTGCCGTCCGGGGTCAGCACCATGTCGGTGGAGTAGATGTCGGCCCCGTGTTCGCGCTCCGAGAGCCCGAAAGCGAACACTCCGCCCTGCGCGAGCAACTGGCCGACCAGGCCCTTGGCTTCGGCATTCCCGCTCGTCCAGACCGGCCCCAGGCCCAGCACGGTGACCTGCCACGCGTACCAGTGCTCGAGCGAATACCAGGCAAGCAGCTGGCTCAGGTCGTTGTTGCGTGCGGTGTCCCAGCGGGCAGTCGTCGCGTCGGTTCCGCCGTTCAACGCTCCGACTGCGGCCGGCGTGCCGAACCGGGCGAATACGCCTTCGCGGGCGATCAGCGCCAGGAAGTCGTCGTACCAGGTCGCGTCGTGGCTCGCCGCCTTCAGGGCTGCGTGGCCCTTGGCCTCGAAGAAGCGGCGCACGGCCAGCAGTGCGTCGCGAGTCGGCTCGTCGTAATGGGCAGCGTCGTAGGCGGAGGGATGGAAGAGCAGCATGATTCATTGACTCCGGGCGACCGCAGGGGCGGTTGCGCCTGTTTTGACTATGCCGAGTCTACGCCGCACATCCGTGGGCGAGTATTCGCGCCATACAACGAGTCGATCGGGCACCCCCAACCAAGAGCGACTCGGCCGGACACTGGCCCTCCCGGATGGTCACGACGAGCGTCGTCGTCACATGCCAACCGCCTCGGGGAACGCCGTCTGCTAGCATCCGCGAGACTTCACACAAACCGCGCGTCGCCGGCGAGAGGCCGACGGCGGGCAGCGATCAGAGGCAGGACACTGGGGGGCGCCATGACGCATCGTTTCCGGGCAACGCTGGGCGCGGCCCTGCTGCTCTGTGCAGCCGGGGCCGGGGCCTTCACGGTCGACGATCTCGTCGCGAAGAACGTCGAGGCGAAGGGCGGCGCCGCGGCGCTCGCGGCCGTGAAGTCGCTGCGACGCAGCGGCAAGCTGGTCGTTGGCGGCGGACAGTACGTGCTCGACATCGTCGAGACCAAGCGGCGGCCGGAGGCCATCCGGGTGGAGGTGAGCCTGCAGGGTCTCACGCAGGTACAGGCCTACGACGGCCGCGAGGGCTGGCAGGTCGACCCGTTCGGAGGCCGCAAGGACCCGGAACGCATGGCGGCCGACGATTTGAAGGGACTGATCGAGGACGCGGACATCGGCGGACCGCTGGTCGACTACAAAGCCAGGGGAAGCATGGTCGAGTACCTCGGGACGGAGGACATCGACGGCACCGCCGCGCATAAGCTCAAAGTGACGCGCAGCAACGGCGACCTGCAGTACGTCTACCTCGATCCCGACTACTTCCTCGAGATCCGCGTGGAGAGCCAGCGCACGGTGCGCGGCGTGAGGCAGGTCACCTTCACCGACCTGGGCAACTACGAGAAGGTCGCGGGCGTCTACTGGCCGCTTTCGCTCGAGAACGGGCGCAGGGGCTCGAGCGACACTTCGAAGATCGAGTTCGAGAAAGCGGAGGTCAACCCGCCGCTCGACCCGCAGCTGTTCTCGTTCCCGGCCGTCGCGGCCAAGGGAGGCCAGCCGTGAAGCACCTTACCACCGTGCTGCTCGTGCTGCTCGTCGCAGCGCCGGCGCTCGCCGCCGATGCGACTGTGCCATTCGACTCGGGCACGATCTCCGGCCTCGGCGTCCGCAACATCGGCTCCGCCGCCATGAGCGGTCGCATCTCCTCGCTCGACGCGGTCAACACGCCCGACGGGAAGCTGACGCTGTACGTCGGGGCGGCAAGCGGCGGCGTGTGGAAATCGATGGACGGCGGCACCACGTTCGACCCGGTGTTCGACGACCAGCCCGTCCAGTCCGTCGGCGGGGTGGAGATCGACCGCCGCGATCCGGAAACGGTCTGGGTCGGCACCGGCGAGGCCTGGACCCGCAACAGCGTGTCGATCGGGGACGGCGTCTACAAGACGACCGACGGCGGCACGACCTGGACGAACGTGGGCCTGCGGGAGTCGGAGCGGATCGTCGACATCCGCATCGATCCGCGCGCGAGCGACACGGTTTACGTCTGCGTAACGGGCCGGCTGTGGAGCGACTCGCCCGACCGCGGGGTCTACAAGAGCGCCGACGGCGGACGGACCTGGCATCACGTGCTCAGGACCCCCAGCCCTTCCACCGGCTGCGCCAGCCTCAGCATGGACGAGAAGAACCCGGACGTGCTTTACGCGGCGCTGTGGGATTTCCGTCGCAAGGGATGGACGTTCCGCTCCGGCGGCGAGTCACCGACGGCACCCTCCGCGAGCGCCCTCATGGTGACCCGCGACGGCGGGCAGACCTGGACCGAGATCACGCCGGAACGAAACCCCGGCTTCGCGAAGAAGCCCTACGGGCGCATCGCAGTGAACGTCGCGCCGAGCGACTCGAGCCGCGTCTACGCGTTCGTCGAATCGACCGACAGCGCGCTGTACGTGAGCTCCGACGGCGGCCAGAGCTGGGAGGCGCGCGACAAGAGCCAGTGGATGGTGTGGCGGCCGTTCTACTTCGCCCGCATGACGGTGGACCCTTCGAATCCCGACCGCGTGTTCAAGGACAACGGCAACCTGATCCTCTCGGAGGACGGCGGGCGGAGCTTCAGCGTCGTCGGAGGCTTCGTCGGCATGCACGGCGACATCCACGACGTGTGGATCAACCCGAAGAACCCTAAGCACGTGATCAGCGGCGACGACGGCGGCCTCTGGCAGAGCTACGACGGCGGCAGCCGCTGGTGGAAGGGCGAGAACCTGCCGATATCGCAGTACTACCACGTGAGCGTCGACGACCAGGACCCGTACCGGGTCTACGGCGGTCTGCAGGACAACTCGAGCTGGGTGGGCGACTCGGCCTACCCCGGCGGCATCACCAACGGCCGCTGGGAGAACATGTATTACGGCGACGGCTTCTGGATGTTCAGCGATCCGGCCGACCCCGACTACCTCTACGCCGAGTACCAGGGCGGCTACCTGGCGCGGATCAACCGTGACACCCACCAGGCGCGGGACATCCAGCCCAAGGCCCGCGCCGGCGAGAAACTGCGCTTCAACTGGAACACGCCGCTGCACCTTTCGCCCAACGAGCGGGGGACGCTGTACATCGGCGCGCAGTTCCTGTTTCGCACGCGCGACCACGGCCAGAGCTGGGAGCGCATCTCCCCGGACCTCACCACCAACGACCCGCAGAAGCAGCGCCAGGAGGAGACGGGCGGGGTCACGGTCGACAACTCCGCGGCCGAGATGCACACGACGATCTACTCGATCAGCGAGTCGCCGCGCGCGCCCGGCACGATCTGGGTGGGAACCGACGACGGCAACCTGCAGCTGACCCGGGACGGTGGCCGCAACTGGGCCAACACCATCGCCAGCGTCGACCGCTCCGGTCGCGTGCTGCCGAAAGCCTCGTGGGTGAGTTGGGTCGAAGCGAGCCGCCACGACGCGGCCACCGCCTACGCCACGTTCGACCGCCACACCTTCGGCGACCACGGTCCGTACCTGTTCGTGACGCGCGACCACGGGAAGAGCTGGGAGGCGCTCGTGACTCCCGGCGACGCCAAGGGCGTGCGGGGCTTTGCACACGTAATCAAGGAGGACCTCGAATCCCCCGGCGTTCTCTTCCTGGGCACCGAGTTCGGGCTGTGGGTCTCGATCGATGGCGGGCGCAACTGGGCCGCTTTCCGTGGCGGCCACTTCCCGGCGGTCGCGGTCCGCGACATCGCCATCCAGCCGCGTGACAACGACCTGGTGCTCGGCACCCACGGCCGCGGCATCTGGATCGTCGACGACATCACCCCGCTGCGGGCGCTGAGCGCGGACCTGCTCTCCCGCGAGGCGGCCTTCGTGCAGGCCCGTCCCGTGCAGCAGCGCATCAGCGGGCCCGGCGGCTGGGCGAACGGCGCCGCGGTGTTCGTGGGCGACAACCCGCCGGACGGCGCCGTGATCACCTACTACCAGCGGACGCGGCACCTGTTCGGCAAGCTGAAGCTCGAGATCGTCGATCCCGAAGGCAACGTGATCGACGAGCTGCCGGCCAGCAAGCGGCGCGGCCTGAACCGGGTGACGTGGTCCATGCGCGTCAAGCCGCCCCGCGTGCCGCCCGCGGTGCAGCTCGCCTACGCCGGCACGCAGGGCCCGCGGGTGCTGCCCGGGACGTACGCGGTGCGCATGACCAAGGGGGACGACGTCCGCGAAGCCAAGTTCGAGATCGGCCTCGACCGGCGTGCCGACTACACGCTGACCGATCGCAAGGCCCAGCACGACGCCGCGATGCGCGTGCATCGCCTGTTCGGGGAGGAGAGCGCGCTCATGGACCGCATCCTCGCGGTGCGCGCCGGCCTGGCCCAGCGTGGCGAAGCGGCGAAGGACGCCGGCACGCGCGCGCGGATTGCCGCCCTCGACGCGCAGGTCGACGCCGTGCGCAAGCGCATCGTCGCCACCAAGGAAGGCGGTGCGATCACGGGCGAGGAACGCCTGCGCGAGCACACCGACCAGCTGTACGGCGCGATCATGAGCTACGAAGGCGCCCCGGCGGCCTACCAGGTGGAACGCATCGGCGTGCTCGAGGCGGAGCTCGCAGACATCGATGCGCAGTTCGGGGGCCTGCTTGCAGGCGAACTGCCATCGCTCAACCAGGCGCTGCAGTCCCAGGGACTGCCACCGATCGATACGCCCCCGAGGACCGCTGCGCGGGCTTCCGAGTCGAGCTCGGCCAACTCGCGGTGGCTGGCTACCCGCAAGCGCAAGGACAAGAAGGCCTGGCACTTCTCGTTGCCCCAGGAGACGGTCATCTATCGCTGACCGACGCGGCGGCACCGCAGGCACCGTGAGCCACTGGGATCTCGTCGACGTCGGCCCCGGATGGCCCCGAAATAGTCCGCGGGTGATACCCGGAGCCCGTTGCAATTCATCGAGTTGGCGGTGGTGGCCAGGGACGGAATCGAACCATCGACACGCGGATTTTCAGCACGACGGAGAGGCCGGTTCGGTGTGAGAAGGGCGAAGAAGCAGCACGAGTTTTCAACGCGCCGATCGAACCGCCTCGCCCGACCGAGCCTGTTCCGAATCCCCCTGGGTCGTTGGGCGGATCCCGGCGGGCTACTCCCGATCCTCGTCAACGAGTTGCGCCGGGTCGGACCGAACTGGGACCGAACGGTCAGCCCCCAACCAACGCCGCATCGACTCCAAGCGCCTGGCCTATCTCGACCAGTCGCTTGTCCAGCGTGTGCAGACTGGCGCCATGATGCGAGGCAATGGCGAGGTGCAGTGCATCGCCGACACGAAGGCCGGTAGCGTACTGGTCGGCGAAGCGTGCCGCGGTCTGGAAGTCCGGGCGCGAAACGGGCAGGACATGAAACGAGGCCTCCGCCAGTCGGGTGAAGAAAGCCAGAACCTCATTGCGTTGCGCCGGCTCCAATTCTCCAGTGCGCAACTTCATCGACAGCGCTGCGGAAAACTCGGTGATCACCCAGTCGCTGATAGACAGTTCGCCGGCGGGCTGGCCGCCGAGCCAGCGCTGCGCCACCGCCGTGCTCTTCTCGTTGAGCAGTGCGGCGACCAGCAGACTGGTATCGACGTACCGCATCAGTAGCGCGCCTGGTCGCGCAACTCGCGCAGTGCCTCGGCCGCACCCTGCTTCTGCCGCGGCAGCCCGGCGGTCAATCTGCGCAGGGCCTTCAAGTCGATACGCTGTGGCGGAGACCGCGGCTTCACCATCTCGAGCACGGGCTTACCACGCTTGGTGATGACAATGCGCTCCCCCGCCGCAGCGCGATCGACCAATTCGCTCAGGCGCGCCTTGGCTTCAGCAAGATTGATTTGCGACATGACTGCATTCACAAAAATGACCATTTAGTTGGTCATTCTAGGAGCGGCCGCCTGAAATGCAACGGTCCGATACAGCCACACCCGCGGACCGATAGTCCGGGGGTCGGTCCCATCGGGGCACGGATAGTCCGCGGGCGATACCCGGAACCCATGTCAAATCATCGAATTGAAAATGTTGGTGTGTACAGGCGTGGAAGGTTGACCAGATTGCGGCCCGAAGCGGCGTGGAAGACTGACCATGGTTCAAGAGACATTTCTCGATGAGAATCGTGAGTTTGTCTCTCTGTTGGCTTGATCAACATTGGACGCTGTGCGCTGCTCAATCCGCGACGCCGGTTTACAGCTGCGCGACCAGCTGTGCACCTGCCGCGTGGCCGCATCAAGCTTCGCGTAGCGTGTACACATGCGCGGCCGCGCCGATGACGAGACAGACCAGCGCGACCACATCTGCGGTGACAACCCGCCCGACCTGCGTGTTGTAGTTCCCGACGGACCAAGCGAGATAGAGAAACGACGCGACACTGGCAAAGCCCGCAACGAGCGCCAGTGATTGAAGCGCCGGCCTGAAAGCTGCGAGCAGCAGGAAAGCGCCGAGCAGGCCGAACAGGACAGCACGATGGCGCATGAGGATCGCGAGATCCGGCTGGTCGAATGACTGGCCGTAAAGTGCGGCGAGGCGCTCGCCGCCAAACACGCCGGACAATGGTGCGAGGTGGATCACCCCGACCACGATCAGCATCGCCGAGACCACGTATCGCATTGGAATCCTCCGGCGAGGGCCTGCTGCACTGGAGCATCGGTCCGCGGGCGGGCCAATTGTCCGGCGGCGCGAGGCCGCGCCCGGACAGACTTCCGCCATTCTTCCTCCGGCTCGCCCCCCATGCGCCGCTCCCCGCAGGCACGTACAGGACCCTCCCCTCCTACGAACGCCGCGACGTCTTCTGGCTCGGCTGCGAGTACGATCCGGCCTCGCAGCAGCTCGATTGAGCGCCGGCCGACACAGGGATTTCGCCGGCCTGGCTATAGGGCCGGGCCGGCAGCGTCGCCCAGCATTCGCCGCCGCAGCAGCGGGATCGGCGGCCCTCCGTACGACAGGAACGTGTCGTGGAACTTGCCCCAGGCTTCACGACCGCCGCGCTCGGCGGTCCAGTCATCGCGCAGCTTGCGGATCATCAGCTTCCCCAGCGTGTAATTGAGGTACGCGGGATCGTAAGTACCGCGCGCCGCCTGCTGGCGGGCGTTGCCCGGATCCTGGAAGGCCTGCTCTTTGAACAACTGCTCGCATTCGGCGACGCTCATGCCCTGGGTGTGCAGCCCGATGGCGCACAGGAGGCGCACATTGCGGTAGAGCGCCTTGTTGATCTGACCGATGCGGTACTCCGCCTGGCCGCCGGGCAGGCCACCGCTGAGTCCCGCCTCCCACATCATTTCCTCAGCGTAATGCGCCCAGCCCTCCGCGTAGGCGTAACCGACGAACAGGCGCCCGATCTGGCTCGGCGCACGGTTCGAATGGAGGAACTGCAGGAAGTGACCCGGCCACACTTCGTGCACCGACGTGGACATGAGATCCGCGACGCCGGGCGTGTAGGCCCGCTGCTCCGCCTCGGGCCAGGACGGATCCGGCGGCGAGATGTAGTAAGTCGACGGCATGCCGACATCGTAGGGACCCGCGGTCATGATGTAGGCGAAGTTCGTCGCCTTGTAGGGAGGCGCCTGTTCCACTTGCACGGGATCGTCGGACGGAATGCTGACGAGCCCGTGCTCGACGAGGAACGGCTTCAGCACTTCGAGCTGCCGGCGTGCGGTCGCCACGGCACCGCCCTCGGGACGATTCGCGTTCATCTTCGCCATGCAGCCCGAGCGGTCCTGCCCGGGCGCGAACTCGCGGCAGGCCTCGTCCAGCGCCAGGAGGTTTCGGTCCAGGTCGGCGCGACCGATCATCGCGATCTTCTCTGCCGGAACGTCCACCCCTTCGGTCCGACGCAGCATTTCTGCAAAGAGCTCGGGCCCGATCGCGTAGTCATCCGTGGCGTTCGCGCGCAGCGACTCGAACCAACTGGCGAGGTCCCCGAGTGCGGCAACCGCCGCTGCGTTCGCGTTGCTGAAAGCCGACTGCAGCTGGGCGTCCTTCACATCCGCGAAGACAGCCGGCGCATCGTCGCGGAGGAACGTCGCCATTCCGCCGAAGGAGGCCAGGCCCTCCTCCACCCAGCTGCGCGGCATCGGGGTGCGCAGGTTGGCCCGAATCTGCTTCGTTGCAGCCGGGATGTTGGTGAGCCATGCCGTGAAATCACGGATGCGCTGGTCGAGCGGTGCGTAGGGCTTCGTCAGGTAGGGGTCGGGTGACAGGAAGTCGAGACCCCAATCGAAGT
>Ga0316605_10002704_pt1 | contig 10032 bp, 8 predicted proteins | sample OWC_soil_day20_n_FD_207666 | JGI IMG/M metagenome (GOLD analysis project Ga0316605, IMG submission 207666) | Wetland soil microbial communities from Old Woman Creek delta, Ohio, United States - OWC_soil_day20_noCT | ecosystem: Environmental > Terrestrial > Soil > Wetlands | place: USA: Ohio... | reverse complement strand
ATCCTCTGGATCGGGGGACACGTGGTCGCTGAGGATGCCTGCGTCACCGCTCGCACGCGGAGCGTGGTAGTCTTGAAGCTTATTCGGAATGGAGAAGAGGGAGACGAGGCGTGAATTCCACCCTCAGGAGCCTATTGTTCTGGCTGGTCCTGGCCATCGTGGCCGTCGTCGTCTGGAATTTCCAGACGGCGTTTGCGCCGCGTGATCGGGCGGTCAGCTTCAGCGAGTTCATGTCGTGGGTCGACTCGGGCCAGGTCGCCGAGGTCACCATCGCCGGGAACGAAGTCACCGGAACCACCAAGGCGAACGAGACCTTCCGGACTTACGCCCCCAATCAGTTCGAAGGACTGGCGAACAAGCTGATCGAGCGCAGCGTCGTCATCAACGCGAAGGACGCCGCGGTCAGCCCGTGGGCGTCGATCCTGTACTCGTGGGCGCCGGCGCTGCTGATGATCGGGTTCTGGATCTTCTTCATGCGCCAGATGCAGAGCGGGGGCAACAAGGCCCTCTCCTTCGGGAAGAGCAAGGCGAAGCTGTCGTCGGGCACCCAGAAGAAGGTCACCTTCAAGGACGTGGCCGGCGTCGACGAAGCGAAGGAAGAACTGCAGGAGATCATCGAGTTCCTGAAGGAGCCCCAGCGGTTCCAGAAGCTCGGCGGCCACATCCCGAAAGGCGTGCTGCTGATGGGCTCGCCGGGCACCGGCAAGACGCTGCTCGCGCGCGCCGTGGCCGGCGAGGCCAACGTCCCGTTCTTCTCGATCAGCGGCTCCGACTTCGTCGAGATGTTCGTCGGCGTGGGCGCCTCGCGCGTGCGCGACCTGTTCGAGCAGGGCAAGAAGAACGCGCCGTGCATCATCTTCATCGACGAGATCGACGCCGTCGGCCGGCACCGCGGCGCGGGCCTGGGCGGCGGCCACGACGAGCGCGAACAGACGCTGAACCAGTTGCTCGTCGAGATGGACGGGTTCGAGTCCAACGAAGGCGTCATCCTGATGGCCGCGACCAACCGTCCCGACGTCCTCGACCCGGCGCTGCTCAGGCCCGGGCGCTTCGACCGCCGGGTCGTCGTGAACCGGCCCGACGTCCGCGGGCGGGAGGGCATCCTGGTCGTCCACACGCGCAAGATCCCCCTGGCGGACGACGTGGACGCGAGCGTGCTGGCGAGGGGCACGGCGGGCTTCTCCGGCGCGGACCTGGCCAACCTGGTGAACGAGGCGGCGCTCAACGCCGCGCGCTACAACCAGAAGGCCGTGCGGATGGCCGACTTCGAGTTCGCGAAGGACAAGGTCCTGATGGGCACGGAGCGCAGGTCGATGGTGATCAGCGAGGCCGAGAAGCGCGTCACGGCCATCCACGAAGCCGGCCATGCGCTGCTGACCGTGGTCCTGCCGACGGCGGATCCCGTGCACAAGGTGACGATCATCCCGCGCGGCATGGCGCTCGGCCTCACGCAGCAGCTGCCGGTCGACGAGAAGCACAACTACTCGCGCGAGTACCTGGCCGACCAGATTGCGATCCTGCTCGGCGGCCGCATCGCCGAGGAGGTGTGCCTCGGCGGCATCACGACCGGCGCAGGCAACGACCTCGAGCGCGCGACCGAGCTCGCGAGGCGGATGGTGTGCGAGTGGGGGATGAGCGAGGAGATGGGGCCGCTCACCTTCGGCAAGAAGGAGGAGCAGATCTTCCTCGGCCGCGAGATCGCGCAGCACCAGGACTACAGCGAGGACACGGCGGTCAAGATCGACGGCGAGGTCCGGCGGATCGTCCAGGAGAACTACACGCGCGCGCAGGACCTGCTGACGCGCCACAAGGACGCCCTGCTGACGATTGCCGACGAGCTGCTGACCCGCGAGGTGCTCGACGGGGCGCAGGTCAAAGCGGTCGTCCAGGGCGAGTCGCTCGGGGCCGCGCCGCCCGGCGCCCCCGCCACGGCCGTGGTGCAGGACGCCGCGCCGGCGCCTGCGGCGCCGGAGAGCGGCAAGCCCGCGGGCGTCGTGTCGCCGCCGCTCGCCGATCCCCTTCCGCAGCAGCGGTAGGAGGACGGGAACACGCGGCATCCCGGCGCCCCGGCCAGGAAAGGCGGGGACACGCTCCATTCCGGTGTGGTAGATCTTCAGCCGGAATGGAGGGTGCCCCCGTGCTGATCGCCCCGCGTCCCGACTTCATCGTTCCCCTTGCGCACCGGCTGAGCCTCGACCTGGGGCGGCGCACCCTCGTCATGGGCGTTCTGAACGTCACCCCTGATTCGTTCGCGGGCGGCGTGTCGGACCCGGACCGCGCGGTCGACCTGGCGCTCCGGATGGAACGCGACGGGGCCGACCTTGTCGACATCGGCGGCGAATCCACGCGTCCCGGCGCAGGCCCCGTTTCGGAGGCGGACGAACTGGCCCGGGTCATGCCGGTGATCGAGCGTCTCCAGGGGCGGCTTCGGGTACCGGTGTCGATCGACACCTACAAGGCCGCCGTCGCCCGCGCCGCTGTGGCAGCCGGCGCCTCTATCGTGAACGACATCAGCGGTTTAGGGTATGATCCAATGCTCGGCGTCGTCGTCGCAGGCAGCGGCGCGGGTCTCGTGCTGATGCACACGCGAGGACGATCGCGGGACATGTACCGCGAGGCCGGCTACGGCGACGTGCTGGAAGACGTGTCGGCGGAACTGCGGCAGGCACTCGCGCGCGCGGACGCCGCGGGCGTGCCCCGCGCGCAGGTCATCCTCGACCCGGGGATCGGGTTCGCGAAGCGGGGGGCGGAGAGCCGCACCGTGCTGGCCAACCTCTCCGCGTTCGCGCGGCTGGACCGTCCGCTGCTGGTCGGCCCGTCGCGGAAGTCGTTCCTCGTGGACGGGCAGGCGCCGCGTCCCCCGGCGGAACGCGACTGGGGCACCGCAGCGGCCGTCGCGGTCTCGGTGATGGGCGGCGCGCACATCGTGCGCGTGCACAACGTGGCCGCGATGGCGCAGGTGGTGCGGGTGGCCGACGCGCTGCGGGCGGCGGCGCGCGGGTAGGAATTCGGGCAGGCGAATCATTCAAACCCAGGCAGGCGTGGTGGACTCACTGCTGTCGATGCTCCAGCGGGCCCAGGTGGGATGGACGGATGTCGTCGACATCCTCATCGCCGCCGTCGCGATCTACGAGCTGCTGAAGCTCATGCGCGGCACCCGCGCCATCCAGATGGGCATCGGCGTGGGGCTCATTGTCGGCGTGTTCTACCTCTCCCGCTGGTGGCACCTCGACACGGTCAACTGGCTCATTCGCAACATCGCCGGCTACGTCGTCTTCGCGGCCATCGTCGTCTTCCAGTCCGAGATCCGCCGGACGCTCGCGCACCTCGGCCGGGCCCGCTTCTTCCGGTACCTGACCCGCACGGAGTCGAACGACGAGATCGTCGAGGAGCTCGTGGCGGCCTCGACCTCGCTGGCCAGCACGCGGACGGGCGCCATCATCGCGATCGAACGCGACATGGGATTGCGCAACTACATCGAAGGCGGCGTGCCGCTGGACGCGACGCTGACGTCCGATCTGCTGTTGAGCGTGTTCCAGCCGAAGTCGCCGCTCCACGACGGCGCGGTCATCCTGCAGGGCGACCGCGTGGCCGCGGCCGCCTGCTTCCTCCCGCTGTCGGTCAATCCGGCGATCAGCAAGGACTTCGGCACGCGGCACCGCGCCGCGATCGGCCTCACGGAGGACGTCGATGCGGCGGCCATCGTGGTGTCCGAGGAGACCGGGCGCATCTCGGTCGTGCTCGACGGGCAGATCGAGGTCGGCCTCGACGCGGACCGCCTCCGGGCCGCGCTGCGGAAGCTCGTGCCGCTGAGGAAGGCCGTTTCCGAGCGCGTCAACGCGGGATCGATGGACTGATGGCCTACAATCCCTTCCGCAACTTCTGGCTCAAGGCCGTGGCGGTCGGCATCGCGACCCTGCTGTGGGTGGCCGTGGGCGGCGAGAAGATCGTGGAACGCAGCATGCAGGCGCCGCTCGAACTGCTGAACCTGCCGCCGACGCTGGAACTGGTGGGCGACACCCCGCGGACGCTCGAGGTCCGGGTGCGCGGCACGTCGACGGCCGTGGGGCGGCTCTCGCCGGGCGACGTGAAAGCGGTGCTCGACGTGATCAGCGCAAGGCCCGGCCGCAACCACTTCAGCATCAGCCCCGATCTCGTCAGCACGCCGTTCGGCGTCGAAGCGACCTACGCGGGTCCGGCGACGGTCACGCTCGCGTTCGAACGGCTGGTCACCCGATCGATTCCCGTCAAGCCGGACGTCGGCGGCGAGCCTGCGCCCGGCTACGAGGTGCGCCGCGTCACGGTCGAGCCGACCATGGTGGACGTCATCGGGCCCGAGAGCGCGTTCCAGGAGCTGTCGGAGGCGGTGACGGAGCCCATCGAGCTGACGGCGTCGGCCGCCCAGGTCCGCGAAACCGTCTCGATTGCCATCCTGAACAGCGCGGCTCGCCTCCGCTCGCCGCAGAAGGCCGTGGTCACCGTCGACATCCTGCCCGTGCGGACCGAGCGGCTCGTCAGCGGCGTGCCCGTGCGCATGCCGAAGCTCAAGGCCGGGCTGCGCGCGCAGGCGGCGCCGCCAACCGTGTCGGTCACCGTCCGCGGCGACAACGACACGCTGAAGAAGCTGGGCGCCGGCTCCGTCGAGGCGTACGTCGACGTGGGCGACCTCGGCCCGGGCCGGTACTCGCTCCAGGTGCGTGTCGCGTCGTCGCCCCTGTTCGGCGCCGTGCGCATCGATCCCCCCCAGGTGCGGGTCACCATTCGATGAACGCGAAGTTGTTTGGCACAGACGGCGTGCGCGGCCGGGCGGGCGAGCCGCCCCTCGACGCCCGCACCGTCCGGCGTCTCGGCATGGCGCTCGTGAGGGCGCTCCCCCGCGACGGCGGCGGCCCGCGCCTCCTGGTGGGCCGCGACACGCGCGAGTCGGGCGAGCGCATCGAACGCGATCTGGCCGTCGGCGCGGCGGCGGCCGGCGCCAGCGTGGTCAGCGCGGGCGTCATCCCGACACCGGCCGTGGCGCATCTGACGCGCAGCCAGGGCTTCGCGGCCGGGCTGGTGATTTCGGCGTCCCACAATCCGTTCCACGACAACGGCATCAAGGTGTTCTCGGGCGGCGGCGAGAAGTTCACCGAGCTGCTCGAAGCCGAGGTCGAAGCGATCATCGCCGACGATTCGTGGCACGCACCCTCAGGCGAGGCGCCGTCCGTGCCGTCAATCGACGAAACCGAGGCCTATCTGGCCCACGCGCGGCGCGCCCTCGACGGGCAGTTTCCCGCCCACGCGCGGCGCGTCGCGCTCGACTGCGCGAACGGCGCGACCTACCGCGTGGCGCCGGCTCTGCTGGGCCGCCTGGGATTCGAGTTGACCGCGATCGGGTGCGAGCCCGACGGGCGCAACATCAACCTCGCGTGCGGATCGACGCATCCCCAGCGGCTGGCCGGCCTCGTCGTCGAGCGGGGCTGCGATCTGGGCGTGGCCTTCGACGGGGACGGCGACCGGGCGATCTTCGTCGACCACTGCGGGCGCGTCATCGACGGCGACGCGGTGATGTTCCTCTGCGCCAAGCGGATGCAGGCCGCCGGGAGGCTGCGCGGCGGCGCCGTGGTCGCCACGGTGATGAGCAACATCGGCCTCGAGATCGCCCTGCGCGACCTCGGCATCGGCCTGGTGCGCACGCCGGTCGGCGACAAGTACGTGATGGAGGAGCTGCTGCGCGCCAACCTGTCGATCGGCGGCGAGCAGTCGGGCCACGTCATCTTCCCGGACTTCCTCTACACGGGAGACGGCGTCGTCACCGCGCTCACCGTGCTGCGCGTGATGGCGGAAACGGGCCGCTCGCTCGCGGACCTGGCCGGGGAGCTCACCACGTACCCGCAGGTGCTGCTCAACCTGCGCGTGCGCGAGAAGCGCGACTGGATGACGATTCCCGCGGCGGCGCGGGCCATCGCGGACGTGGAGGGGGCGCTCGCGGGGCGCGGCCGGCTGCTCGTGCGGTACTCGGGCACCGAACCGCTCCTGCGCGTGATGATCGAAGGGGAGCGCCAGGACGAGATCGCCGCCTGGGCGCAGCGGATCGTCGCGGCCGTCAGGGCGGAGATTGGCGAACAGGAGTGATCAATGGCTGATGTCGAGGGCGTCAAGGAAACCAAGCAGTACTACCCCGAGGTCCCGGCCGCGCACGAGGGCTTCCATCTCAAGGGCGCGCACCAGCTCGACTGGGGCATGCGCAACCGCCTGTCGCGGATCTTCCGTCCATCGACCGGCCGGACGGTCATGCTTGCCATCGACCATGGCTACTTCCTCGGACCGACGACGGGGCTCGAGCGGATCGACCTGACGATCGTGCCCCTGCTGCCGTACGCCGACGCCCTGATGTGCACGCGCGGCATCCTGCGCTCGAGCATCCCGTCGACGTTCACGAACGGCGTCGTGATGCGATCCAGCGGCGGGCCCAGCACGCTCAAGGAACTGTCGAACGAGCTCGTCGCCGTCGACATCGACGATGCCGTCCGCATGAACGTCTCGGCCATGGCCGTGCAGGTGTACGTCGGCGGGGAGTTCGAAACGCAGTCGATCAAGAACATGACGACGCTGGTCGACATGGGCCTGCGCTTCGGCGTGCCGACCATGGGCGTCACCGCCGTGGGGAAGGAGCTGACGCGCGACGCGCGCTACCTCGGCCTCGCCACCCGGATCTGCGCCGAGCTGGGCGCGCAGGTCGTCAAGACCTACTACTGCGCCGAGGGCTTCGAGCGCGTCACGGCCGGCTGCCCCGTGCCGATCGTCATGGCGGGCGGCAAGAAGCTGCCCGAGCTCGACGCGCTGACCATGGCCCACCACGCGGTGAGCCAGGGCGCCGCCGGCGTGGACATGGGCCGCAACATCTTCCAGTCGGATGCGCCGGCCGCGATGATCCAGGCGGTGGGCAAGGTCGTGCACGAGCTCATGCCTCCGGCGCAGGCGTTCGACGTCTACCAGACGCTGAAGCGCGAGCAGGAACGCGCGGCAGGGAAATAGCGGCGGGCCATGGCACATCCGTTCGTGGACGAGATCCGGGCGATGGGGCCCGCGCTCAGCGTGGGCCTCGTGTCCGCCGATCTGATGGCCCTCGGCGCCGACGTGGCACGGCTCGAGGGTGCCGGCGCCCGCCTGGCCCACTTCGACGTGATGGACGGGCAGTACGTGCCGATGCTCACCGTCGGCCCGCCGTTCATCAAGGCCGTGAAGACGGCGATGATGAAGGACGTGCACCTGATGGTGCGCGAGCCGCTCGCGTCGCTGGGCGACTACGTGGCATCCGGCGCGGACATCATCACGACCCACCCCGACGCCTGCGTGCATCCGCACCGCGTCCTGCAGGTGCTGGGCTCGATGCGGCACCGGGACCGCGCCGACCGGACCGTCGCGAGGGGCCTCGCGCTCAACCCGGGGACGCCGCTGGGCGCGCTCGATCCGTTCCTGGAGGAGATCGAGATGGTGACGCTCGTGGCGATCAACCCCGGGTGGGGCGGGCAGGCGTTCATTCCAGCCACTCTCGGCCGGATCGACGCGGTCCGCGCGACGATCGCCGCCGCGGGCCGCGACATCCTGATCGCCGTGGACGGGGGCATCACGCGCCGCAACGTCGGCCAGTTCGCCGGCCGGGGCGTCGACATCGTCGTCACGGGCAGCGCGGTCTTCGACGGCGACGTGACGGCGAACGTCGCAGAGATGACGCGGGCGCTGCGCGGCGCGTAGGCGGGGATGGACGCCCCGGGGCTGCCCGCCCCGAGGGCGCGCGAAGGGCCGAAGGCACAGAGCCATGATCAATCACTGGAGCGAGGAAGACGCGGCGCGCGCCGTTGACGAGTACGGCCCGGCGTGGGGAGAGGCGGTCGCGCTCCGGACCTACGCGAGCCGGCTGCTCGGACGCGATCCCGCGCTGGTGCTGCACGGCGGCGGCAACGCGTCTGTGAAGGCCCCGTGGCGCACGGCGACGGGCGGCGACGCGGCCGCCATCTTCGTCAAGGCGTCGGGATTCGACATGGCGAGCATCGGGCCGGCGGGCCATCCCGCGCTCGACCTCGACGCGCTGCTGCGCCTCCAGGGCCTCGACACGCTGGACGACGACGTGATGGTGAACGAGGTGCGCCGCGCACGGTTCGACGCGCGCGGCCCGAACCCGTCGATCGAGACCCTGGTTCACGCGTTCCTGCCGGCGGCGTTCATCGATCACACGCACGCCGACGCCATCCTGACGCTGACCAACCAGCGCGACGGCCAGGCGCTTGTCCAGGACGCGTACTGGGACTCGGCGGCCGTCGTCCCGTACGTGGAACCGGGGTTCCAGCTGGCGAAGGCCGCCGTGGCCGCCGCGGCGTCGAAGCCCGCGGCCCGTGCCCTCGTGCTGATGAAGCACGGTCTCATCACGTGGGGCCGCACCGCCCGCGAGTCCTACACGCTGCACGTGGACCTCGTCACCCAGGCGGAGCAGATCGCGGCGGCCCGCGCGCGGCGCGGTGCCACCGTGACCGTGCCCGACAACGCGGCGTCGCTCGCGTGGGACCGACTGGCGGAGGTCGCGCCGATCCTCCGCGGGCAACTGGCCCGGCCGACGGGCGACGCCGACCGGCCCTGGGACAGGGTGGTGCTGCAGCCCATCGTCACCGGCAGCGTCCTCGCCCTCCTGGCCCGCGAGGGCGCGAAAGGCGCGCTGGTGACGCCGCCGCTCACCACCGATCATCTCATCCGGACACGCAGCCTGCCGCTGTGGGTGGACGAGCCCGCCTGGGGCGATGACGCCGCCCTCCGCGGGCAGATTGGCGGCGCCATCGAGGTCTACCGGCAGGCGTATCGCGAGTACATCGGGCGCCACCGTGCGGACATGCCCGCAGGCGTGGCCGAGTTCGACCCTTCGCCGCGGGTGCTGCTCATCCCTGGCCTCGGGGCGATCTGCGCAGGCCGGGACGCCCGGGAAGCGGCCATTGCCCGGGACATCACGGCCCGGACGCTCGACGCAAAGGGCCGCATCGCCTCCATGGGCACGTACGAGGGCCTCGAGGAGCGCGAGCTCTTCCTGATGGAGTACCGCGGCGTCCAGCACGCGAAGCTCACCCCGCCGGCCGGCCCCCTGCACGACCGGGTCGCCATCGTGACGGGCGCCGCCGGCGCCATCGGGACCGGCGTGACCGCGGGCCTGCTCGAGGCGGGCTGCCACGTGGTGGTGACGGACCTTCCCGGCGCGGCGCTGGAATCGCTCGCCGCCGAACTGGACGCGGCGTTCCCCGGACGGGCCGTCGGCGTGCCGATGGACGTGACCGACGCGGCGTCGGTGGCGGAGGCGTTCCGCGTCGCCGCCCGCACGTGGGGCGGCGTCGACCTCGCCATCGTCAACGCGGGCATTGCGCACGTCGCCGGCCTGACGGTCATGAACATCGAGGCGTTCCGGAAGCTGGAGCGCGTCAACATCGAGGGGACGCTGCTCGTGATGGCCGAGTGCGGCCGCCACTTCGCGCGCCAGCAGACCGGCGGCGACATCGTCCTCGTGTCGACCAAGAACGTGTTCGCGCCGGGCGCCCGGTTCGGCGCCTACAGCGCGACGAAGGCCGCCGCGCACCAGCTGGCCAGGATTGCCAGCCTCGAGATGGCGGATCTCGATGTGCGGGTGAACATGGTGTCACCCGACGCCGTGTTCTCCCACGGCGCGAGGCGCTCCGGGCTCTGGGCGGAAGTGGGGCCTGACCGGATGAAGGCGCGCGGGCTCGACGAGGCCGGCCTGGAGGAGTACTACCGGTCGCGCAACCTGCTGAAGGCCCGCGTGACCGCTCGGCACGTGGCGAACGCGGTGCTGTATTTCGCGACGCGCCAGTCGCCGACAACCGGCGCGACCATCCCCGTGGATGGCGGACTGCCGGATGCGACGCCGCGGTAGGACGGCCTTTCAGTAGCCAGGAGCCAGGAGTCGGCATTCATTGGAAAGGCCCGTGAGCTGAACGTCGTACCGCGCTACTGGCTACTGGCTACTGGCTACTGGCTACTGGCTACTGGCTACTG